>ERZ777011.162-NODE-162-length-107660-cov-6.273733_pt1 | contig 107660 bp, 74 predicted proteins | sample MGYA00374964_ERZ777011 | MGnify/ENA primary metagenome ERZ777011 (study PRJEB29310, sample SAMD00008975) | mouse gut metagenome | study: EMG produced TPA metagenomics assembly of the Metagenome analysis of fecal microbiota from mouse which was promoted... | reverse complement strand
TTTGTTTCATGCCGAGGAAACTTTTGTTTCATGCCGAGGAAACTTTTGTTTCATGCCGAGGAAACTTTTGTTTCATGGCAGGGGAACTATAATTACCTATGATTCTTTCACTAACTTGTAGGCAAGCTCAGCGGTATGCTCCATGATCTCCTCTTCACCCGGAACCTTTTTATCCTGCATCAGGATTTTACCATCACAGATAACGGTGTCGATACAACTACCGTTCGCTGCATAGACAAGGTTGGAGACGAAATTATGGTTCGGAGTAAAAGCCGGGATATTCAAATCGACCAAGCAGAGATCCGCCAGATAGCCCTCGGCAATGCGTCCGGCTTTCAACCCGATAGCCGAAGCACCGGCTTCTGTCGCCGCCTTGAATATTTCACCGGCCGGAATCGCTTCCGGGTCTTTCCGCCAGCCCTTGCCTAAAAGTGAAGCGAGCTTCATCGCCTCAACCATATCCAGATTATTGGAAGAAGAACAGCCGTCAGTACCTAAAGCAACGGTCACACCCGCTTTTCGCATCTCACAGAACTTGAATTGGATACCGGAAGCCAGCTTCATATTGGATGCGGGGTTATGCACCACTTTCACCCCGTGATCCGCCAGCATACGAATCTCATCATCATCGACATAGATACCGTGCGCTATGATCAGACGCGGGGACAATATGCCTAATTTATATAAATAACGTACAGGGGTAAGGCCGAACCGTTCAACCGAGTTCCTGACTTCTCCTTCCGTCTCTGCCAAATGCAGATGGATCGGGACGGAATGCTCGGCAGCAAAACCGTGTATCCATTGCAGTAGTTCGCCCGACACGGTATAAATGGCATGGGGACCAACCGCATATCGTATGCGCCTGCCATAGTGATCCACTTCGGCAACCAGTTTCTCATTTTCCTGTTTGCTCTTTTCTGCCAGCTCCGGTTTGAAATGATCGAAACAGACGCCGGCAAGCAATGCACGCAGCCCCATTTCTTCGACAGCATCGGCCGTGGCCCGGAACTTATGATACATATCGAAGAATGTTGTCGTCCCGCTTTTTATCATTTCGAGACAAGCAAGTTTCGTTCCCCAATAAACATCCTCGCGCGTCAACTTCGCTTCGTTCGGCCAGATCTTCTGCTCCAGCCAGGGCATCAACGGCATATCATCGCCAAAGCCACGGAAAAGCGTCATGGCGGCATGCGTATGCGCATTTACGAAACCAGGGATCAGGGCTTTGCGCCTTCCGTCTATCACCCGGTCCGCTTGCACCTGGAGATCCGCCCCGATCTGCCGGATCTCCTTTTTCACAATATAAACATCAGTTACAGCGCCATCCAGCAAAGCACCTTTTATCAATAGGCTCATATAAACTTGGCTTTCATGTTCTTTATCCTTTCATCCCGGATACGATCCAGCAAACCGGAAAGCTTGTCCCGCCTGACAGCAGCGAAAGCACAACTTTCCTTTATCTCGACAATGCCTAAATCATCCTTTTCCAGTCCACCTTTCTGGAAAAGAAAGCCAACCACATCCTTCTTACTCAGTTTGTCCCGTTTCCCCCGGTTGATCGTCAGCGTCACCCATTCGGAACGGAGGGGCTTCTTTGCCACTTCCGGCAGGAAAAACTCATCCGGCTCACGGGTAATGTATCCGGGAACCGTCTCTTCCGCATTCAAGATCAGATAAGCAACTCCTTCCGCGTTCATACGGGCCGTACGTCCGTTGCGATGCACATACGCCTCTTCAGTCACAGGAAGATGGTAATGGATCACATTCTTCACTTCCGGAATATCAAGACCGCGAGAGGCCAAATCGGTAGAGATAAATACGGTAGCACTGCCGTTACGGAAATGCGACAAGGCACGTTCGCGTTCCGGCTGCTCCATCCCGCCATGGAAATACTCGTTATCCACGCCCATTTCGGTCAGGTAGTTACTCACCCGTTCCACCGTTTCACGGTAATTACAGAAGATAAGGGAAGAACCGCCTTTCAGTTCGCCCAAAAGCTTGTATAACGTCTCCAGCTTATCCTTGACAGAAGACTTGACCACACGCAACATCAGTCCTCTCGACTCCTTCACATCTTTCAGGAAGGACAATCGTACCGGAGCCGTGATCCCGGTGAAAGCAGGAATATCGACTGCTGCCGTCGCCGAAGTCAGCACCCGGCGGCGAACGCCGGGGAGATGTGCCAGAATCTCCTTCATTTCAGCAAGGAAACCCAGTTCGAGCGATTTGTCAAACTCATCAAGGATCAGCGTACGCACATTATCCAAGTCGATATTTCCCCGTTCCAGGTGGTCGACAACGCGACCTGGTGTCCCGATCAGGACTGTCGGCGGATGTTCGAGACTCTTTTTCTCCGTGCGGACAGGATGTCCTCCATAGCAACAATTCACCTTATATCCGGCCCCCAACGAGCGGAATACCGTTTCGATCTGCAAAGCCAGCTCACGGGAAGGGGCAATGATCAAAGCCTGTATCTTTTTGTCCTCATCCGTCAATGTCGTCAGCAAAGGCAAAAGGAAAGCCAACGTCTTGCCTGATCCTGTCGGGCTGAGCAGCACCATGTCTTTTGTCGTCCCGGCATCCAGCACCGCCTGCTGCATTTCGTTCAAAGCGGCAATACCGGTATTGGCAAGTGCACGGGTGACTATCTCGTTATTTGTCATATCAATTGAATCGTTTATAAAATTCGGCGACCGACTCGATTCCCTTGTAGAAGAAATCAAGCATACAGCTTTCATTCGGCGAATGGATCGCATTCTGCTCGAGACCGAATCCCATCAGGACAGTCTTAATACCCAACACCTGCTCGAAAGTAGAGATAATAGGGATACTTCCGCCACGGCGCACGGCCAACGGACGTTTGCCGAAAGCTACGGCAACAGCCTCCTCCGCCGCCTTGTAGGCAGGCATATCAATCGGACAGACATAGCCCTGACCGCCATGCTTGGGCGTCACTTTCACCTTGACACAAGCCGGAGCCACACGGGTCATATATGCTTCAAACAGTTTGGAAATCTTCTCATGGTCCTGATGAGGGACCAAACGGCAGGAAACTTTGGCGTATGCTTTGGAAGGAAGAACCGTCTTGCTGCCCTCTTCCGTATAACCGCCCCAGATACCGCAGATGTCGAAAGACGGACGGCAACTGTTGCGTTCCAAGGTCGAATAACCTTTTTCACCAAACAGTTCATCCACTCCGATCGCGGCCTTGTATTTGGCTTCATCAAACGGGATTTGCGCGATCATTTCGCGTTCGGCGGGAGAAACTTCCTCCACGTCATCATAGAAGCCGGGGAGCGTGATCCGTCCGTCAGCATCGGTCAGGTCGGCCATCAATTTACACAACACATTGATCGGATTAGCGACTGCCCCCCCGAAATGGCCGGAATGCAAGTCACGGTTGGGTCCTGTCACTTCCACTTCCCAATAGGCCAATCCGCGAAGACCGGTGGTCAGCGAAGGCGTTTCGGCACCGACCATGCTGGTATCGGAAACCAAGATAACATCTGCTTTCAACAATTCTTTATGCGTACGGCAGAAAGCTTCGAGGCTCGGCGAACCGATTTCTTCTTCTCCTTCGAAGATAAATTTCACATTACATTTCAGCAAATCAAGATTCAGGGCAGTTTCGAAGCCTTTCACCTGCATCATGGCCTGTCCCTTGTCATCATCCGCACCACGCGCCCAGATACGACCGTCCCGGATTTCAGGTTCAAACGGACGACTCTTCCAAAGGTCAAGCGGCTCGGCGGGCATCACGTCATAGTGCGAATAGACCAAAACGGTCTGCGCCCCAGGAGAAACCACCTTTTCCCCATACACGACCGGGTTGCCTTCGGTCTGCATCACAACCGCTTTATCGGCACCGGCGGCAAGCAAGAGTTCTGTCCAGCGTTTGGCACATGCCTCCATTTCGGACTTATGTTCGCGCTTGGCACTGATCGACGGAATACGGATCAAAGAGAAAAGCTCTTCGATGAAACGGTCTTTGTTAGACTCGATATACTTTTTTACGGATGTCATATTTATTCTTAATTTTTCTCGGTTCCTATCTATAATATTGCCGCTATTTTTGTAATATGAGCCAATCTCCCTCCCCAAAAGGTATCGGATCTTGCCATTTGCGTGTCATACCGGAAGGTACAGACGATAGATGGGACTGGCACGTTATTAATATTGTTCCTTCTCGTTCGGGAAGTCCTCAGTCTTCACATCTTCAATATATGCCTGTACGGCACGAGTTATTTCTTCTGCCAGATTTGCATAACGACGCAAGAAACGGGGTGAGAATCCTTGGTTGATCCCCAACATATCATGCATGACCAACACCTGTCCGTCCACACCTCCGCCAGCACCAATACCGATAATCGGGATAGTCAACTCGGAAGCGACTTGTGCGGCCAAAGTTGCCGGAATCTTTTCCAATACAATGGCAAAACAACCGATCTCTTCTAACAGATGAGCATCTGCGATCAACTTCTTCGCTTCCGCTTCTTCACGGGCACGGACTGTATATGTCCCGAATTTATTAATCGATTGAGGCGTCAATCCCAGATGTCCCATAACAGGAATACCCGCACACAGAATACGTTCGATAGACTCCCGAATCTCGGAACCGCCTTCAAGCTTAATGCAATCCGCATGCGTTTCCTTCATCACCCGGATAGCCGACGCCAACGCTTCTTTCGAGTTACCTTGATAACTGCCGAAAGGCAGGTCCACTACAACCAACGCTCGCTTTACCGCTTTCATTACCGACTTACCGTGATAAATCATCTGATCCAGCGTGATCGGTAGTGTCGTTACATTACCTGCCATTACATTGGAAGCCGAATCGCCTACCAATATAACATCCATACCGGCCTGGTCGATCAGTTGAGCCATCGAATAGTCATAAGCAGTCAACATGGAGATCTTCTCTCCACGCTGTTTCATTTCTATCAGGCGATGTGTGGTCACCTTTCTATTATCCTCTAAATCCCTTTTTGCAACTGACATAATGATTTTTATTAAAATGTTACAAGGCGCAAAGGTATACAAAATGTTTAGAAAGTGACATCGATCCCTGCCATAAAGGTTGCCTTCGGCATCGGATATCCCTCGTTTATAGAATAGCGGGTAGCCGTCAGATTCTCGCCTTTTACAAAGAGTTTCACCCCTCTATCCAACGAACCGAAACGATAAGAAACACGGGCATTCAAGACCGTGTAGTCCTCTTCTTTATTATCTTCCGGTATCTTTCCGACCGTGGTATAGAGACCGAAAATAGATTGTACACTCATATTAAAGGCAAAGCGCCCGGGCGTATAGGTGGCACTGGCATATAATTTATGTGCCGGAGCTGCCTCTATTTCCTTATTCATATACAAATAGCTGTAATTCATATCAAAATTCAAGTTATTACAAACCCGATAACCGGCTTCAAACTCCATACCTTTATTATAAAAGCGCCCGATATTGGACATCTGCCGGTTTACAACCGAAATCATGTCCTTGCCATCAATATAAAAAGCTGTAAGTTCGGTATGTAAACGATTATCCAGAAGGAATTGACCGATAGACAACTCATAAGTCAACATGCTTTCCGGCTTCAGATCTGGATTGGCTTTCGAATAAGGAAGATAAGAAATATACAATTCACGCAACGTAGGGCTTCTGTAGCCCTTAGAAAAAGAACCTTTTATCGTATTCCCTTCAAACGGACGGATCGCAAAACCAGCTTGTGGAACCCACTCTTTCCCATAAGCACTACTATGTTCATAACGTACACCGGCATTCAAACTCAAAATATCAAACAAATCCTGCTGCATGATGGCATAACCCGCCACTTCATGAACCGATTTATCGACAACTTCCCCGATCGCACCTTTTATCGAATCATTCCAGGCATGTCCACCCCAATTCTTATAATCGATACCAGCCGTAAATGTATTCCCTTTCACCAGACGGAAAGACTGGTATAATTGGATCCCCGTATTGTGGTCGTCCGAATAAAACAAAAACGGACTCGGCTGTTCCCCTTCCGAATAGCCATCGTCAATTTTATGATGTCCCCAATTATAAAAAACACGGAATGCCCCGCTTGTCTTCTCATGATGATTCTCCAATGCAAAAGAGGTCGTTCCACGTAAGATATGCATTACATGATCAAACTTGGGAGCGGTGATCATACCCGGATCTTCCGTATTATATTTAGCAAGACTCAAATTTCCGGTCACTTTATAATGATCATCAATCCGGTATCCCAAGTTTGCAAAACCATTCGTGATATCAAAGTTCGAATCAGGCCGATGCCCATCCGTACGATCATGATTGACAGAAATGAAACTACTGAAGTCCCCGACATTATACCCATTGTTAATCATATATTTCTGCGTATTATACGAACCGAACATGACACGTGCCTGTGTACGACGTCCCTGTTGCTTATGCTGGCGAGTAATTATATTGACAACCCCTCCCATTGCATTAGAGCCATACAGCAAAGAACCGGGTCCGCGGATCACTTCCACACGCTCGATATCCGAAGCGACATAAGTATCAGGCAAAGAATGTCCGAACACCCCTGCCCATTGCGGCTGCCCATCGAACAACATCAGCACCTTGTTGCTTTGCCCGACACCACGGATATTCACCGTACCGGCCGATCCGGAAGAAACACCAAAACCGGTAACCCCTTTTTCTGTCACAAACAACCCGGGTATACGTTCTGACAGTACCGGCAACAAAGCCGATTCGCTACTGGCTTCGATTTGATCCCGGTCGATTACCGAGATAGTAAGTGGTACACTGCTACGATTCACCTGCACCTTATTCGCCGAAATCACAACCCCCTGCAAATTTATCAGGGTATCGGTTACAACCGGATCGATTGCAAAAACCAAGGAACTGTACAAAAGCCCGGAGACAAGTAAAATTACTTTTTTCATCTTTCTTTTATGTATAAAATTTCCATTGTCGAACGCTCAACCGTGTTACGCTTTTTGTAATTCGTGTTACCATACGGGTAAAAAATATATCTAATCCGCCCGGCTCATAACCAACTTGCCATGCTTAATCCCCTTTATCGTAGTCAACCGGTCCGACAATTCAGTCAAACGATAGGCCGTACCCATCACAGTCGCGATGTGCAAGCAGAAATTCCGATTCACATAATATTGGGAAGAAGATAGGATAACATCCTGATAGTTCTGTTGGATATCGGCAATCCGGGAAGTAATCTCCTTTTTTACCTGATCATACATGATAATGATCGTACCTGCCACGATATGGTTGCACTGCCATTTCTTTTCAGCGACATTCTTCTCCACCAGAAAACGAATAGCCTGCGAACGATTGGCAAAGCCATTCTCGTTCACATATTGATCCAAAGATTCCAACAGGCTGTCTTCCAAAGAGACTCCAAAACGTTTTAAAGACATATACAACTTTTCATTGAGATTTCAGGCGTAAAGATAATATATTTTTAAGGATCATCGCCCAGTAGTGACCGGGATGTGATAAATCAAATTTCTTACCGCCTCCAAATAATCCGCTAAACAGGAACTTTTCAGTACTTTTTTCCGAAGCCGTTTTTCTGCATCCGGCAACAAATAGTCCCAGATAGCCTTCATCTTGTCGAGTACCTGGTGTTCACCTCCCTCCAAACGGGAAGAATAACCTGCAACCAGCAGGGCATGGAAAGCAGACAGCTTTTCTTTTTTCTCACCAGCAGTAAGCGAAGTACCGGATACATGCTCCATTGCCAGCCAAGGAAAAGACAGCAAACCGCGTCCGAGCATTATACCTTTCAAACGAGGGAAATGTCCGGTTAACGAACGAATATCCGACAAGGTCCGAATGTCGCCATTATACAAAAGAGGAAGTGTGCATGAATCGTAAAAACGGGAAAAAGCATCCCGATTCGTCTCTCCTTTATACTGCTGTGTACCAATCCGGGGATGCAACGAGAGGTGCACGAGAGGCAACTTGTTCAGAAAAGGAAGAAGAGCCTGTGCTTCATCCGGTGAATTCCACCCTAACCGCAGTTTGACCGAAAACTGTATCTCAGGAAATTCAAAGATCGTTTCCAACAATGCCTTCACCTCATCCGGATAAGATAATATACCTGCTCCCCGGTGTTGTCGTGCTTGCATCGGGAAAGGACAACCCAGATTGATATCGGCACGCAGGTAGCCCGACTCACGAAACAAACCGGCAATCCGCCGGAACTCCTGAGGCAAAGCTGCAATCATCTGAGGTACAAGTGAGGCAAATGTATTTGTTTCCGGTGTAAGATCTCGCAGTTCCTTATTACGGAAACCGTTCTTTTCGAGACGGACAAACGGAGTGTAATAAGTCTCGACTCCCCCGAATACTTGTGCATGCGCCTCCCTGTAAACCGAGTCGGTATACCCCTGCAAAGGAGCAAAATGAATAACGTACGGTTTCATCATTCCGAAAACATTTCAATGAAGAGCGAATGAAGACGTGCTTTGGCCGCTTCGAAATCCTGTTTTGTCCCCAACTCTTTTTCAAGCGAAGTAACCCCTTTATCCTTAAAGCCGCAAGGATTGATCAAGGAGAAATAATCCAAATCCGTATTTATATTCAAAGCAAAACCGTGCATGGTGACGAAACGGCTGCTTTTCACGCCGATCGCACAAATTTTACGGGCTTTTCCCGGTACATCGGGGTCGATCCACACACCTGTAGCTCCTGCAAGCCGTTCCCCTTTAACGTCATAGAACGCTAAAAAACGGATAATCGTCTCTTCCATCCTATCTATATATTGCTTGAGCCCCAACTTCCAGACATCAAGATCAAAGACCGGATATCCGGTGATTTGCCCGGGTCCGTGATACGTGATATCTCCCCCTCGGTTAGTATGGTAAAAAGAGATTCCCCGCTGTACAAGTAATTCCTCCGAGATTAACAAGTTAGTATCCTTACCACTTTTCCCGATAGTCAATACCGGCTGGTGTTCGCAGAAAAACAACCGGTTTTTCTCGCTCAAGCCTTGTGCTTTCGCTTCCAACAGGGCGTTGAAAGCAATTGTCTGGCATTCCAGTGCCTTCTCATATTCGATACGTCCAAGATCGTGGTATACAAAATGACTCATAAGATTATCGTTCTTGCATGTGTGAATATTTTTTGCCGCCGTGCCCCATCTCGACAGGAAGCAATTTACCCATCAACGACAGAATCTGCATCTGTCGTTTCAGCATATAAGGGGAAGGTTTTGCCGAGCTGAACTTGCGGGGATTCGGCAAGGTTGCGGCGATCAGAGCTGCCTCCGCCTTCGTCAGTTTATAGGCCGGCTTTTTGAAATGGGCTTGTGCAACTGCTTCAGCACCGTAAATACCGTCTCCCATTTCGATCGAGTTCAAATAGACTTCCATAATACGTTCCTTCCCCCAGATCCATTCGATCAGGATGGTGAAATAGGCCTCGATGCCTTTGCGCAAATAGCTCCTTCCGGGCCAAAGGAACACGTTCTTGGCGGTCTGTTGCGAGATAGTGCTCGCACCACGCACGCGTTTGCCTTTCTCGGCATCGGCACGGGCTTTCTGAATCTGCGTCATATCGAAACCGTGATGATCGAGAAAAAGATTGTCTTCCGAAGCCACGACCGCCTGTACCAATGGCTGGGCGATCTTCTTCATGGGAACCCATTTATGTTCCAACTTGAAGGGCTTGCCGTCCTGAAACTGTTCGTATATCCGAATGACCATCAGCGGAGTATAATAAACAGGTATAAACTTATATGCCACCACAGCCAACAAACTGGAAACAAACAGAAACAGCAACAGATTCCGGCTTCCTATCAGTATTTTTTTCAGCATGCGCATCGATTCTTATCTTTTCGATTTGCAAACTTACGGATTTATTTCCAATATTGCTCCATCTGCTCCAATGTCTTACCTTTTGTTTCGGGAACGAACTTCCAGATAAACAGGGCGGCCAGAACTCCCATGACACCATAAATCCAGTAGGCCATGCCATGATTGAACGAATCGGTCAGATATCGGTTCTTATCAAGCATCGGAAAAGTCCAAGAGACAAGAAAATTGGCAATCCACTGCCCGGCAACAGCAATACTCATCACCGTCGAGCGGATCGTATTCGGAAAAATCTCCGCCAGCAACACCCAGCAAACCGGTCCCCACGACATCGCAAAGCCAGCCGTATACACCAACATACAAGCCAGCGAACCGATGCCGACGGAATGCGTATAGAAAGTCATCCCCAAAATTATCATCGAAACAGCCATGACCAAGGCCCCAATAATCATCAGCGGGCGGCGTCCAAACCGGTCAACCGTAAAGATAGCCAGCACGGTAAAAGAAAGGTTTACTGCTCCCACCACGATCTGCTGCAACAAGGCTGCATCGGTGGCGGCCCCCATTGTCTTAAATATCTCCGGCGCGTAATATAATACGACGTTGATCCCGACAAACTGTTGGAAACCGGACAACATGACACCGACAAATATTATCAGTATGCCAAACGAACGTACCGGGAAGACCAGTGATACAAAAAAGCTACCGATCAAAGCAATCTCCAAAGCACTCGTATTACCGCCCAATTCAAATACCCCGTACAAAAGCAAAAACAGTACCAGCCACATCCCCATAAATAGGAAATAGGGACGCATGGAGGGTTCCTGTTTCCTGAAACTTTCTTTTATTTCCGCCAGTTCAAATGCTGCTTTTTCTTTTCCCATCAAAAGGTCCAACACAGACAATGCCTTATCCGTTTTACCACACATCACCAAATAACGGGGCGTTTCCGGCACAAACATCAGAAGAACGAGGAAAAACAAAGCCGGGATAATCTCGGAAGCAAACATCCAACGCCACCCTGTCACATGTAACCAAGCTGCATCTCCCTGCAACGCGATACTGTAATTCACAAAATAGACGACAAGCATACCGAAAATGATCGCGAACTGATTCCACGACACCAGATTACCCCGTTTCTCCGCCGGCGCCATCTCTGCTATATACATCGGGGAAACCATAGAAGCCAAACCGACTCCTATCCCTCCGACAATCCGGTAAAACACAAAAAGATACATATACGTATGATCTCCGCTACCAGGCATCCCGACAAACACTTCCGGCCATGCCGAACCGATTGCCGACAGCAAAAACAGGATAGCAGCCAACACAAGCGTAGGTTTCCGCCCATACCGCTGGCTGATCCAACCGGCAAAAGAAGCACCTAAGATACATCCGATCAAGGCGCTGCTAACGACGAATCCTTCCAGCGCATTTGCCTGGTCCAACGGCAATCCGAAAGGTTCGATGAAGAATTTACGCAGCGATTCGACCGTCCCGGATATTACTGCCGTATCATATCCAAATAATAATCCTCCCAATGTCGCCACAAGGGTAATACCAAGAATATAATAGTTGTTGTTTTTCATGATAGAGACTTATAAAAGTTTATCTGTTACTTTTCTCTTGAAAGAAAAGTAACAGATAATTCATCATTTACATATTAATTAAATATACTGATTGATTATCATCTCATACAACTCCTGCTTTCCGCTAATCTGCTTCGGTTCGCTACCGGCAAGAGCGATCGTACGCAGATCCTCAAGAAGAAGTTTGCCTTCTTCGAACTTCTTACCATCACCTTGGTCGAAGCTGGCATATCGTTCGGCACGCATTTTCTTGTAATCGGAGTGTTCCAGAATATCGGCGGCGGCCATCAAAGCACGAGCAAAAGAATCCATACCACTAATATGAGCAAGGAAGATATCATCCAGATCCGTCGAATTACGGCGCGTCTTAGCATCGAAATTCGTACCTCCGGTTGTCAAACCGCCCGCCTCGAGGATAACCAACCAAGCCTGTGTCAGTTCATAGATGTCAACCGGGAACTGATCCGTATCCCAACCATTCTGATAATCACCACGGTTGGCATCGATACTGCACAACATACCGGCATCGGCAGCAGCCTGAAGTTCATGTTCGAATGTATGTCCGGCCAATGTGGCATGATTCACTTCGATATTGATGGCAAAATCTTTGTCGAGACCATAATGACGCAAAAAGCCGATAACAGTTTCCGTATCCACGTCATACTGATGCTTGGTCGGTTCCATCGGCTTGGGCTCTACGAGGAAAGTCCCTTTAAACCCGTTCTTGCGGGCATAATCGCGTGCCATCGTCAACATCATGGCAAGATGCTCCTTTTCACGTTTCATATTGGTGTTCAGCAAGCTCATGTACCCTTCACGTCCACCCCAAAAAACATAGTTCTCGCCACCTAAGGCAATACAAGCGTCGATCGCGTTCTTGATCTGCGTACCGGCACAAGCCACAGCAGGGAAATAAGGGTTCGTGGCAGCCCCATTCATATAACGTTTATGCCCAAACACATTGGCGGTAGACCACAACAGCTTCTTTCCTGTCGATTCCTGATGTTGTCTGGCATATTCGACCATCGTATGCAGATCCTTTTCAAATTCGGCCAACGTCGGTGCTTCATCCACAACATCCACATCGTGGAAACAATAATAAGGAATGTTACATTTTGTCATAAATTCAAAAGCAGCATCCATTTTATACTTGGCACGGGAAATACGGTCCATACCGGTATTCCAAGGAAATGTTTTTGTTCCCCCACCGAATTGGTCAGCCCCTTCCGCACACAACGTATGCCAATAGGCCATAGCAAAACGCAGGTGGTCTTTCAGAGTTTTACCCATTACGACTTTGTTTTCGTCATAGTAATGAAAAGCCATCGGATTTTTTGACTCACGTCCTTCAAACTCTATTTTTCCAATTCCCGGAAAAAATTCTTTTTCACCTTTAAAGTAATTCATGATAATAAATATTTTCTTGATTACACAATATTTTCGTTTATTACGCCAATGCTTTCCAACCGTTCTTTCCAGACCTCAAAAGCCCCGCAATACTTGTCCGCCTTCAAGCCGTCCGGTTCTATCACATTAATTTTTTTCAGGGATGCAAACGCCTCTTCCGCCGACGTATAGATACCAGCACCGATACCGGCGCCTTTGGCAGCCCCGACCGCCCCGTTCGTATCATAAAGTTCGATCACCGCCCCCGTCACACCGGCCAGCGCATCCCGGAAAATCGGGCTTAGGAACAGGTTGGCATTACCTGCACGGATCACCCCGATATCAATCCCCATCTCATTCATGATATCCATACCATATTTGAAAGAGAAAACGATCCCTTCCTGTGCGGCACGAGCGATATGGGCTTTATCGTGAATATTGAAATTCAGCCCGTGGATGGAACAATCTACCAGCTTGTTCTGCAACATACGCTCCGCGCCATTCCCAAAAGGCAGGATAGACAGACCTTCCGAACCGATAGGAACGGTCGCCGCCAACTCGTTCAAAGCGGGATAGTTTATACCTTCGGGAGCCACATTCCGCTTCACCCATGAATTTAGAATTCCCACACCGTTAATACACAGAAGAACACCTAAACGTGCCTGATCGGCGGAATGGTTCACATGCGCAAACGTATTCACACGTGACAACGTGTCATAGTTCACTTTGCCATTCACACCATACACGACCCCCGATGTACCTCCCGTAGCAGCTATTTCACCCGGATTCAGGACATTCAGCGACAACGCATTGTTCGGCTGATCACCTGCCCGGTAGGTTACCGGCGTACCCTTCTTCATGCCCAGTTCCGAAGCAACCGATCCGAGCAATTCCCCTTGCAGGCCGAAAGTCGGACGAATATCCGGAATCAGTTCCTTGCTGAACCCGAAATAATTCATCAGATCCTCGGAAACATTATTATTCCGGAAATCCCAGAAAATTCCTTCCGAAAGCCCAGAAACTGTCGTGACGATATCACCCGTCATGCGCATGGCGATAAAGTCGCCCGGCAACATGAACTTATGTATCCGTCCAAACACCTGAGGTTCAAATTCTTTGACCCATGCCAGCTTGGAAGCCGTGAAATTTCCGGGAGAATTTAAAAGATGTGTCAGGCATTGCTTTTCGCCGATCGACTTGAAAGCACGGTCTCCATACGAAACAGCACGGCTGTCACACCAAATAATGGATGGGCGCAACACCTGCATCCTTTTATCCACTAATACAAGCCCGTGCATCTGGTACGAAATGCCGATCGCATCTATATCCGTTCCCTTGACGCCCGCCTTCGCAATCGCGCCCTTGATCGCTTTTTTCAGATACATCCACCAGTCGTCCGGACTTTGCTCTGCCCATCCGGGACGCACGGCTTTGATCGCCGCCTCTTCTTTCGGATAAAAATCGGAGGCAAGCGTCAACCCCGTATCTTTATCAACAATCGAAGCCTTCACCGAAGAGCTTCCTATATCACAACCTAATAAACACATAATATGATCTCTATATCTTATTAAACTTCGAATGCAGCTTGTTATATTTCACCTTATCGAACCGGTAATAGCGGGCTGCCCGGTGGTTCACTCCCGTTTCCACTTCATCCGTCTGCACGACATATTCCATGGTCATCATTTTCTTATGGAAATTGCGTACATCCATCGATTTATTATAAATGATCTCAAAAATGCGCCGTAATTGGTAGGCCGTAAACTTCGACGGAAGGTAATCGAAAACGATACTCGGCTCGACATCCACCCACCGCCGTATCTCCTCACCGGCAGCTTCGATAATCTCCTTATGGTCAAATGGCAGATGTGGCAATTCATTGACAGGCGCCCAAATGAGAGTATCGGGCTTCTCTCCTATTGTCATTTTCCTCCCGAATTTACACAACGCCAGATAAGCAACCGTCACGATCCGAGTGATTTTCAGCTTTGAAGCATTTTCCAGCCATTGTACATCTTCTTTATTCTTGGTACGGAGAGGAGACCCGAAACTACGGAACTGTTTCAGGGTAACACGTTTCAGGCCTGTCGCTTCATTCAAGACACGATAAGCGGCCGTATCCAAGTCTTCGCTCTCATAAATCAGGCTTCCCGGTAATTTGTAGTGTTTCTCATTACTACCGGCAACTTGTCTTTCAACAAGCAACACGCAGAGTTTATCATCATTCGTTCCAAGCAATACGCAATCGACTGAAACATGTGGATAAAACATTTCACACTTATTTTCCAGTGTTTCCATAATATCATTATAAAGATTCTTCGCAAATATAAGGTTAAAACAACATACGTCATAATGTAATTCGAACAATATCTACTTACAAAGGAAAAAAATCATTAATTAACATACGTTGCCAATTACTAAGATAATGGACAGTAGCGTATCTTAATTGCTCAACAGGAAACATGCAACCCGTCGTAAGCCAGATGGACATGAGGCGGCAACCTTTTCTCCACCTTCGCATGCAATCCGATACGATGGCTCATGTGGATCAGATAAGCTTCTTTCGGTCTTATCCGTTCAATATTGGAAAGAGCTTCCTCCAACGATTCGTGCGTAGGGTGGGAACCTTGGCGAAGAGCTGTCAGAATCAACACATCCAAGCCTTTCAGTTTGGCATATTCTTCTTCCGGAAGATATTTAACATCTGTCAGGTATGCCATATTACCGATACGATAGCCTAAGATCGGCAGTTTCCCGTGCATCACCCGGATCGGCGTAACCGGGATTCCGGCAACCACAAAAGGCACAGTTCCGATCCGATGAAGCTCCAAGTTCGGAACTCCGGGATATTTATGGGCACGGAACACATAAGGAATGCGTGTCTCGATAGCTTCCGCCACATTATCTTCCGCATACACGTCCACTCCTCTCTCACGGCAAAAAGGGCGCAAATCGTCCAGTCCGCCAACATGGTCGTAATGTTCATGCGAAATCAGTACCGCGTCCAGACGGCATACCTTACAACGAATCGCCTGCCAACGAAAATCCGGGCCGCAATCCAGTAGAATCTGTTTATCCTCCGTCTTCACCAGTACGGACGTGCGCAAGCGCTGATCCCGTTCGTCCAAGCTGGTACACACCTCGCACATACAACCGATTTCGGGAACTCCGGTAGAAGTTCCCGTTCCTAAAAACAAAATGTCCATTTATCCTACATATTTTACTTCGGGCATGATCTCGATACCGAACCGGTCATAAACGGCCGTACGAATACTTTCGGCAACCAACGCGATCTCATGTCCTTTGGCTTCGCCCAGATTAACCAAGACCAATGCCTGTTTTTCATAAACGCCAACCGCCCCGTGGGATTTCCCCCTAAAACCGCACTGTTCGATCAACCAGCCTGCCGGGACCTTCACCTTCCCCTCTCCTGCCGAGTAAGACGGCATATCAGAAAATCGCTCCTTCAGCTTCTCGTAGCGCCCGACCGGAATAACCGGATTCATAAAGAAACTTCCGGCATTCCCCAGCTCTTTGGGATCAGGCAGTTTCTGACGGCGAATCGAAATGACGGCATCCCGCACAGTTTGCAACGTTATTTCAGGATATTTGGACAGTTCCTCTTTCAAATTACCGTAATTGACAGAGAACCGAGGCTTTTTGTTCAAGCGTATATATATATAAGTGACAATATACGGATCGTTATGCTCGTTCTTGAAAAAACTGTGACGGTAATCGTAGAGGCATTCTTCGTTTGTAAACGTGCGTTTCTCAAACGTAAGTTGATTATACGCCTCCACCTTCTCAATCACATCCTTGACTTCCGTACCGTACGCACCGATATTCTGGACGGCGGCAGCACCGGCTTCGCCCGGAATATGGGACAGGTTTTCTATACCTCCCCAACCTTTTGATACGGCATAAGCGACTACGTCGTCCCATATCTCGGCAGCACCGATTCGAAGCAAGACGGAATCGTCCGTCTCTTCCACAACAAAAATGCCCTTGATCTGAGAATGCAAGACAATCCCGTTGAAATCATTTATAAATAACAGATTACTCCCCCCTCCGATATGCAGCGACAGACATTCCTGGAAATATTCGTCCCGAAGAATGCGTCCCAGTTCTTCTTCATCTGCATACTCCATAAACCAGCGGGTCTTCACCGGAAGGTGAAAAGTGTTATGTTTCTCTAACGAGTAGTTCTCTTCTATTTTCATTTTGCGATGTTTTATTTACAGGACAAAAATAACGATAAATTTCATCAGTCAAACGCGCCAAATCAACAAAAGGGATGCCCGGCTTTCGGACATCCCTTCCACAGGAATCAAATCCCTGCCATTTCTTATCGCAATGTACCCTGCTGTGCTTCCTGAACCATCTTCTCACTCGGAAGGATGATGATCTCGACACGGCGGTTCTGTGCGCGGCCGGCTTCCGTGCTATTGTCGGCAACCGGTTCATGGATGCCTTTGCCCTCGTAGGTCATACGTTTGCTACTGACGCCTTGATCTTCCATGAGATAGTCGAAGACACTCTTGGCACGTTTTTCGGACAAGGTCTGGTTATAATCAACCTTTCCCGTATTATCCGTATGCCCTATGATCTTGATATCCGTATCCGGATTCGCTTCCAAACTGGTGGCTAACGCACGAAGCGCGCTTTTGGAAGCCGTGCTGACCGTACTTGAGTTAGTGGCAAACAAGATGCCGGAATCGAAAGTCACTTTTAGAGCTTCCCCGTCGTTAATCGTCTCGACCGTTACGGATTCCTCCTCCGGCAATGAAGCTTCCAACTCCTTTTCCAGTTCCTTCTTCTGCTTGTCCATCTTCTTGCCAATCAGAGCACCGGCAGTACCACCCACGGCAGCACCGATTATCGAACCCAGCGCCGTATTACCGGCTAAGGCTCCGACACCGGCTCCGACCGCCGCACCGCCACCAACGCCGATAGCCGTACCTTTAGCGGTATTGTTCCATGTTCCACAACTCGTAAAAACGACTGCCGCACAAAGCAGTAAAACTGATAATAACTTAAAATTTCTCATCTTCTTATTCTTTTATAAACTATATTGTAACTATACAACAGTCTATCAGTCGAACATGTTGATGGAATCACAATATTCAAGTTCTCCCTGTACAATAAAAGTGATGTCTTCAGGAGAAAACTTACCTACCCCGTCTTTTTGCGCATTTTTCACTACAAACCCGATCAATTCATCTTCATCAATATCAATTTCGGCATTGTCATCGGAACTTTCATCAAGAAACCCCTTCGACTCATAAAATTCATAAATCAGATCTACAATGTAATTAATATCGTCATTGCTGAATTTTCCTTTCAATTCTTGGGGAAGATAGTTCTGGATAAATGCTACAGAATCGTCTTCATCATAAATCAAATCGTCTTTGTCACTCATATTTTTTTTATTTTTGGTTGATAGATACTGCAAACATAAACAAAAATATTCGTTATCCATACAGGCTGCCCAAAATTTGTGCCTCTACGACCTCCCTAACGCATAGCATTACGGGTGCTAACCCTATGCTTTACGGATGCTAAAGCATAGGGTTAGAAGAAACGACCTTTTACCGCCTTTGCAAACAATTATCACAACATCCGCACTGCGTCCCTTCCATACCGAAATATCCGGAAATGAGCGCTTGGCGGCAACCATGAGTTTCAAGATATTCCACCACCTTTTCGATCCGCATCTTGAATGCAGCCAAACGGTTATCGTAGGAAGCTGTCGTAATGACAAGGCGGTCCACGGGGACACGGATCATCTTAAACGTGATCCGTGGTTCCTTCCGGGGAGGAACATAATAGAAACCGACATTCCGCAGATAACCCAACGTCTTCGCCACAACACGCGGTTCCAACCCGGTCTTCCGTGCCAACAAGTCCACACTGACAAAGACTCCGGCTGAAAAAAGTCCTTCGTAATTGCGCAAAATCTCAACGGCTATCTTTGCGGCAGGTGAATCGTCATTCAGGAAACGATCCATGCTCCAACGCGGTTGGTCGTAACGCAGATAAGGATGCGTATTGGGATAAGGTTCAAAAGTAAGATAGTTAGACAAAGACAATATTTCAAGGGAGGAACGCAAACGACCTTTATCGAAATGCCAGTCTCTCAAAAATTCCGGTTCGTCGAGATAGACCGATACACCTTCTCCGTCGCCTTCCGCGATCTGGAAACGGTTGCACAAGGCCTCATAGACTCGTTTGATATATTCGACCGTAGGGAAAGCGTTGGAAGGACGCCTTTTTATGTCCGTTATGTCCTGTGGTCCCAACAAAGCCACAGCATAAGCCCGTTTTCCGTCACGACCGGCACGCCCCGCCTCCTGGTAATAGGCCTCCAGCGAATCGGGAAACTCCGTATGGATAACCACCCGCACATCCCCTTTGTCGATCCCCATTCCGAACGCATTGGTGGCGACCAGCACACGCGTTAATCCTTTTACCCAAGCGACCTGCCGTTCCGTCTTCAGAATCGGGTCCAAACCGGCATGGAAATATTCGGCAGAAATGCCTGCCGCCCGTAACTTCCCGGCATATTCTTCCACCCCTTTGCGGGTACGACTATAGATAACGGCCGAACCGGGCACGGATGACAAGATATGGCAGATCTCTTTCAGCTTATTATCCGTTTTCCGGACAACAAACGACAAGTTCTTCCGCTCGAAAGAGGTCTTGAATATCCGATATCCTTTGCGAAAATGAAGTTGTTCGCAGATATCGGTGACAACGGCTGCCGTGGCCGAAGCCGTCACGGCAATTACCTGAACATGCGGTATGGCGTCGCGGATATCCGCAATCAAACGGTAGTCCCGGCGAAAATCGTTCCCCCATTGAGAAATACAGTGCGCTTCATCCACAACCAGCAAATTCACCTTGCGGGACAGTGTCTTCAACTTCTCCTGAAACAATTCGGAAGAAATACGTTCGGGAGAAATATAAAGGAACCTATAATCTCCCAAGATACAATTATCCAGTTGTTGCAAAATCTCCCAATGCGGCATTTCCGAACTGATAAACGCCGACAAAATTCCTCGCTTTTGCAGGTTCTTCACCTGATCCTTCATCAAAGCGACAAGCGGACTGATCACAAGACAAATACCCGGTTTAGCCAATGCAGGGACCTGGAAAGTAATGGATTTGCCTCCCCCGGTCGGCATGAGTGCCAAAGTATCATGCCCGGCGAGAATACTGTCGATGACTTCCGCCTGCCCCGGCCGGAACCCGTCATAACCCCAGTAGCGCTTCAGAATTTGTAATGGATTGTACATACTATCGAACGTTTCTGCAAAGATAGGATATCCGAAGTAAGAAAGAAAGGTTTGTCGCAAAACCCGTATTCTTTTTGCATTTTTGAATAGTCTCCCTTATTTCATTTCCGCCTAATTTTGCGATATAAAACTTTAAGAACATGATTACAGATAAAGAAACAAATTTCGTTTATTTCAGTTCCCTGATAAAAGAACACGAACAATATGCCCCATTTTGGCAAGAGATGAAAAGAGTTCTGGTCAAAACAAAAACCGGTTATGGCTTTATCCAAAACACACGTGATATTTGGTGCAGAGATTATATGCCTATTCAAATTGATACGAACAAATTCGTGCAATTTAAATTTTTTCCGGACTATTATCTCATGCCACAGTATATTTCCAAACTGACGATACAAGACGAAATCAGGATTCACGATAAAATAACTCCCAAACATATCAATTTGGTCATTGACGGAGGCAATTTTGTCAAGTCCGCATCCAATGTCATACTGACAGAAAAAGTCCTTAAAGAAAATCCAAAACTCAGCAAAGAATCTATTACCTGCACACTGAAAAAAGAAATCGACATCAACAATGTTTTCCTGATTCCCCAACTACCCTATGACATAACCGGACACGCCGATGGAATGGTTAGGTTCATTAATGATACCGACTTGCTCGTTGCCGATTATTCCAACGAAAGCAAAAGCTGGCGCGTAAAAATGGACAAAGCATTAGAAAAAACAGGATTAAACATCATTCCATATCCGTCCCAAACCATAAATGAAAAAAATAAAGATGGAGATTATACCGCCAAAGGAACATATATCAATTTTTTACAACTCGAGAATTGTATATTATTTCCTCTATTCGGTTTGGAAACAGACGATTATGCTCTGACACAAACAAGAAAGCTATTCCCACATTGCAGAGTCATTCCTATAAAATCCAACGAAATCGCCATTGACGGAGGTGTCCTCAATTGTATTGCATGGAACATAAATGTATGTAGGGCAAAGACAATGCTGGATAAACGACACCAATAAAATCGCCAAGAACCAAAAAAGTTATTGGACGAATTGAAAAAGAAAGAATACAAACATTAAAATCAAGAATACAAAATGGAATTACAAAGCTTATTGAATTTAAGAGATGTCAATGTTGAAGAACTCGAAAACAGATTCAAAGATCTTGCCCAATTATTGTTTCAAGAATATCATATCCAAAAAGGAAATGAGATATATGATTTTCATGAAATAGAATTCTATTACTATACAAACGGACATAGAGATGCCATAACCTATCCACGAATCACAGAAGCCGGAAAGTGGTTTTTCCACCAAAGCGGTGTAGACCTGACATTCAAAAGTGATTCTGAAAACTACGGCGGGATTTTAATCAAAAGCCTCAAACATGGCGATGAAATCATTTCCGGTCCTTTAAAATGCACTTGGATACTATTTGATGTTTTGGACGCTTTCGACATGAAGCAGAATGAATATCCATTAATCGTCCATAATGAAAAAACAGAGAAAGAGATCTTTAGCAAAAAGAGAAAAATAGACTTCAACAAAGATGACGAAACAAACCAAGCAAAAGCCAAAAACAAATACAAAGAAGACTATCTAAATTTTGTTCACTTTATTGATGCCGAATATCTATTTTATTGGAAAAAGTAACTATCTACAATAGATTGGAACTGACTTTAACAACAGGTAGCAGAACTTCGGTCAATAAATCCCCTTCCGAAGTATCTGCTACACTATTCAAATAACGTTCTAAAATCAAATCTTCGCCCAATTGATATCCTTCGGGAATTTGTTGCAAAATAGCATTATAAAAAGAATCAAGTTCATCATAGGAGCCTTTATGCACATATACGGCATATCGGGTCTTGGGCAAAAGCATCGTTTTTATTTCATCTGTCACTTTAAGTTTCGGCAAATGACGAACAGTCAGCCCGGCATAAAAACAACATTTTTCATCAGCCGTAATATCCCGGTCATCATAACATATGCCCCAATACTCTTCTTTTTCAGGAAGCAAGCCATTTGATTGAGCATAATCATAAAGCCTTTCCCAACTTTTTCCTCAAAACATCCGGAAGCATAATCCGCATAACAACCTTGATAAATGAGGAAGACAATAGGTCTTTCCGCAAATTCAAGAAGAGAACACCCTACCGGACCCGAAACAATAGAGGAATTGAATTTTCCTAACCCATATTTTGCTGGGGACTGCAAGTACTTTTTCCTAAAAGCATTATAGAAAGCGGTATCGTTCGTCCAACCGGTACGCTCGGCTATCTCCTTTTGGGAATAACGCTTTTCTTTCAGCAACTGCAATCCATATTCAAGCCGGACACGATTGATATATTGCCTCGGTGTCTCCTTCGTCACGGATTTAAAAACAAGTTGAAAATTACGTCTTGACAGGCAAGCCACCCGGGAAAGCATATCAATGCTGATCGATTCATTAAACGCTTCGTCAGGCTCCAAAGACCAATCATGCCGTATTTGCATATTTATATAATGCAATACGGTCTCTATATGGGATTTGTAATTCATGCCAATCTATTAATCGGACAAATATACGGAATATTCGGAACAATCATCTATCCGGATGCTGATGCAGACGGCCCAAAAGAGCATGCGGCACGCCATCGATATTATACACCGATAAATCAGCACTACAAAAAAAGGCCTGCCCCTTTCAGGAGCAGAACCTTTCACATAATATATATGAATCAAACCATCTTCGGTCAGTTCTTAAAGACCAGGTCAGCACCGTCACTGTCAATCGTGATCGGATGGTCTTTGTCGATCTTGCCACCGAGCAACTCTTTGGACAGTTCATTCAGCACGTATTTCTGGATGACACGTTTTACAGGACGTGCACCAAACTGAGGATCGAATCCCTTGTCCGAGATAAACGCCAAGGCTGCATCTGTGAATTTCAAGGCAATGCCATTCTGAGCCAGCATCTTCTTCACGCTGTTCAACTGAAGGGTAACGATCTGGCGGATCTCCTCTTCATTAAGCGGTGTAAACATGATGATGTCGTCGATACGGTTCAGGAACTCCGGACGGATCGTCTTCTTTAACAACTCCAACACCTGGTTCTTCGTTTCATCCACTACCCGGTCGTGTGTCTCGGGGGTCATCTTCTCAAAATTCTCACGAATCAAGGATGAGCCCATGTTACTGGTCATAACGATGATCGTGTTCTTGAAGTTGACGACACGCCCCTTGTTGTCGGTCAGACGCCCGTCATCCAACACTTGCAAAAGAATATTGAACACATCCGGATGAGCCTTCTCGATTTCATCAAACAAGACGACCGAATAGGGTTTACGACGGATCGCCTCCGTCAACTGGCCACCTTCATCATATCCTACATATCCCGGAGGCGCACCGATCAGACGGGTTGCGCTAAACTTCTCCTGATATTCGCTCATATCGATACGGGTCATCATGTTCTCGTCGTCAAACAGATATTCTGCCAACGCCTTGGCCAACTCCGTCTTACCGACACCTGTCGTTCCGAGGAAAATAAACGAACCGATCGGCCGCTTCGGGTCCTGTAATCCGGCACGGCTACGACGTACGGCATCGGCAATCGCACCGATCGCTTCCTCCTGCCCGACTACACGCGTATGCAATTCGGATTCCAGATGGAGCAATTTTTCCTTTTCGCTCTGCATCATTTTACTGACTGGAATTCCTGTCCAGCGAGATACAACGTCGGCAATATCCTCACCGTCCACCTCTTCCTTGATCATAGCGGCAACACCTTGCATCGTCTTCAGTTTCTCCTGAACTTCCCCGATCTCCTCCTCCTTCTGCTTGATCTTTCCGTAACGGATTTCGGCTACTCGTCCGTAGTCGCCTTCACGCTCCGCCTTATCAGCTTCAAATTTCAGGTGTTCGATATCGATCTTGTTCTGCTGGATCTTGTTGATCTGTTCTTTTTCGCTTTGCCACTGTGCCTTCTGCTTTGTTTCTTCGTCCTTCAGGTCAGCTATTTCTTTATTGAGTTGCTCCAGTTTCCCTTTATCGTTTTCACGCTTGATCGCTTCACGTTCGATTTCCAACTGTTTGATACGGCGGGATACCTCATCAAGGGATTCCGGCACTGAGTCGATCTGCAAACGCAAACGGGCTGCGGCCTCATCCATCAGGTCGATCGCCTTATCGGGCAAGAACCGGTCGGTGATGTATCGCGTGGACAACTGGACGGCCGTGATGATTGCATCATCTTTGATACGGACCTTATGGTGGTTTTCATATTTTTCCTTCAAACCACGCAGGATAGAAATGGCATCCAATTCGTTCGGTTCGTCTACCATGACAATCTGAAAACGACGTTCAAGCGCCTTGTCCTTCTCAAAATACTTCTGATATTCATCCAATGTCGTCGCGCCGATCGAACGCAGTTCGCCACGAGCCAAAGCCGGTTTCAGGATATTGGCGGCATCCATCGCGCCTTCGCCCTTGCCGGCTCCGACCAATGTATGGATCTCATCGATAAAAAGAATGATTTCCCCGTCCGATTTGGTGACTTCATTGACTACGGCTTTCAGACGTTCTTCAAACTCACCTTTATATTTGGCTCCGGCGACCAAAGCCCCCATATCCAAAGAGAAAATCTGTTTCGATTTCAAATTCTCCGGCACGTCGCCCCGCACGATACGATGGGCAAGGCCTTCGGCAATCGCCGTTTTGCCGACACCCGGCTCGCCAATCAGGATCGGGTTGTTTTTCGTACGGCGGCTCAAGATCTGAAGTACACGGCGGATTTCGTCATCACGACCGATCACCGGATCCAATTTGCCGCTACGGGCACGTTCGTTCAGATTGATTGCATATTTGCCCAGTGCATCATACGTATCTTCGGCAGACTGGCTGGTCACTTTATTTCCTTTCCGCAGTTCTTCGATAACCCGGCGTAATTCGTTTTCCGTCACACCGGCATCTTTCAGAATCCGGGAAGCTATGCTCTTTTCCGTAAACAAGGCCAAAATGATCGGCTCCAGAGAAACATACTGGTCTCCCATTTTGGATGAATAACCGATTGCTTTCTGTAAAACAGCATTTGTTTCACTTGACAGGTAAGGTTCTCCCCCCGATACTTTAGGCAGCGAACCTACCTGTGCATCCAACACACGGTTCAGGTTCTGGACATTGACACCCAGTTTCTGAAAAATGAAATTGGCCACACTTTCGCCCGTCATAATGACACTTTTCAGCAAATGCACAGCTTCTATCGCTTGCTGCCCATTCTGAGTAGCGAGCTGCACGGCCTGCTGAATAGCCTCTTGCGATTTGATTGTAAAATTACTTAAATTCATATTGTTATATTCCTTCTTATTCTATTTTCATTTCTAACTCACACATACATTCTTACAAAACAAGTACCAAAAACAAAACATGTCATTTTGTCGCATATTTTAAAATTCCACAATTAAACAATGCGTCGAATAGTCTTGTTTCACACCGTCCATTACATGTTTTCAGGAAAAGAACAAGGCTACAGAAAAAAAGTTTATATCTTTCCATCCTTCTTAATCCAAAATATACACACACTTTACACCGAAGTAATAACTAACACGAAGAGCGAATGTACATGAATCTATTTCCCCCGGTTAAACCAAGGCAACCGCACCAAAATCATAAAGTGCCCATCTGTTTCGCCACCGATACGGGCTGAATACATACATGTTTTCGCAAAAACAACTATCATACTATCATATCCGCCTATATATTGTTTTAAACCAATATATTATGGCATGATAGTTGCCGTTTTGACCTATCATTCATCTATCATAACTATCATGGTGTAAAACGATAACATCCTGTGAATCAATTGTACGATAAAAACAGAGACCGTCCGGGAACAGGTGCAAAACATGTTAAAACAGCTTCTTTTTTCATCAAGACAGGCTTTTCTTTTGTCAAAAACAGCTTTTAAAGCCGCTTGAGACCCGGGTGTACCCACCATGTAGACCCGGGCACGGGAGAGGTGCAGACCCGGGTCTGCGCGAAGCCCTGACGGGGATGCGGGGATGTTTATCCGCCGTGTTGGAGGTACTTTTATGCCCTGTTTTTGCATCTGTCATGCTTTAACACATTGTTAAACAACAGTTAATAACCGAATATGATAGTATGATGGTTGGTTTGAGAAATTTTCACGGAAGAAGAGAAGTGGTTCCGGATAACAATTTTTGGTGCGATTGCCCTGCTCCGGTTAAACAAGATACCGAAAAGGTTCAGAAAAATTTGCTACTTTTGTCCCCTCATTCCAACAGACAGTGAATTTACATGAAGGTTAAAGGATTTTTGTACCGGACTTATCACATCCGCCACACCCGGATTGATCCCTCTTATTCCCATTCCGGCGTCTGAAAACGGCGTAAGTTCGGATTTGTTGCTGTTAACAATAATCATACAAGTATGCATATCATCTTATCTCCGGCCAAGACGATGACCGGGACATCCAAAATAAAAGCTCCTGCCGGCACGACACCTCGGTTCAACCAGGAAGCGATCGAGATCGCATTGCACATGGCCCAATATCCCGCCGAAGAATTAGGCAGGATACTAAAGCTCAGTCCTAAACTGATGCTGGAAAGTTACAACCGTTTCCAGAATTTCCATTCTACGGAAGAAGAACCGCTACAGGCCTTGTTGGCTTATACGGGTATCGTATTCAAAAACATCAATCCCAAAGATTTTACAGAGGCAGACTTCCGCTTTGCCCAGGATCACTTGCGGTTCGTTTCCATTTGTTATGGCCTTCTTCGTCCGTTAGACCTGATCAAGCCTTACCGGATGGAATATGATGTGAAACTGCCTGAATTAGGAGAAGGGAATATGTATGCTTACTGGCGTACCCGTCAAACAGAACCGTTTATTGAAGAAATAAAGGCCGACGGCAACCTGCTGCTCAACTTGGGCAGTATGGACCTACAACCATCATTCGACTGGAAAAAGGTGGAACAATGCGTCCGTGTAATAACACCGGACTTTAAAGTCTGGAAAAACGGCAAAGCCGAAACAATCGTGATCTATGCCAAGATGGCACGCGGGCAAATGACCCGTTACATCATTAAAAACCGGATTACCGATCCGGAAGCATTAAAAGGTTTTATCTGGGAAGGATTCCGGTATAAGGAAGATATCTCCTCCGAAAACAACTGGGTTTTCTTGCAAGATTGAGAACCTGTTTTATTAACATCTCAAACCATGAACGAAAAAATTAAAACATATTCCAAAACATGCTTGCAATAAACTGACGGCATCGTCCGTTCATAAAAAAACGGTTGGATACTTTTTTAATGATAAACTTAAGATGAGAAAATCTTTTAATTTTTTATTGATATGCCTGATAGTTTTATACGGCCGGATCGGATACCAAATAATCCACCATACCGACCTTCCTCAATGTCACTCGGAAGGAAGCCTATCCGATATCGCCGAAGAAGTGATCGCCATTCCTTTGGAAACGAACGAATATTGTTCACTGAAAAATATTAAGATGATCAAGCGGGACCGAGAAGACATCTTCCTTGTCTGCAACCGTCAACTTTACCATTTCAACAGTTCCGGTAAATTTCTCGGACAAATAACAACACACCGGCCAAGAGCAGGACAACCAGTCGAACTGGCCGATTATGCAGTCGACCCTGTCCATGACCGGCTAATCGTTATCGGAACCGGGCACGAGGTCTATTATTACGATTATGACGGACAACTCCTTTACCAAAGCATTCTTCCCAAAGATGCTTCATGGAAAACTTTCGGGCACATGGCTTACCACGACAACCATCTATGGGCGGCGATCGACTTGATCAACGCTGAAAACAAAGAAACTCCGACGGTCGAACAATGGCTCTATAAGTTCGATCTCGACTTCAAAGAAGTCGGAAAACGTAAACTGGCCACAGCAGACTTAGGACGAATAGACATCAATCACAAGACCGGCCTCGAAATAGCCGTCAACAACGGCCATATCTATGTACAAGCTCCATCCTTACAACCTGCCCATATCTTGAACGACACGCTTTATCTTATCAGTCGCAACCAATTAGCCATCACGGAGGACTATGCAAAGATTCTACCTCTGCAGATCGGGACACGTTTTCTGGTCTCTACCCACTACAATCCTACACTGCCGGAACGTAGCTACACATTTTGTTACGACCAACAAAAGACAAAGGCCTATCACGTGCAAGGAGGGCTGGAAGACAATTTCTACAAGACAGGCAAGATTCCCGAACTCCAATCCATAGATCTTCAAAGCAACACCTACTGCTATCATAAAAGCGGCAAAGAACTCGCCTACTCTTTTCCCGATCGGTCAGACAAAGACAATCCAGTCTTATTTATAGTAAAAATGAAAGCCTGACCTCTCACGATCAGGCTTTCATTTTCAGAAAATCCGTCCACAAAAACGTATCTTCATAACCGGATAAACAGTCAGTTTATCCATAACTTTCGAAAACGTATCGTCCGGATCGACTTCATCCAACAAATTATCGACATTGCCATAGTCCGTATAGACATCCGGTCTGCCATGAAACTGGACGCCCAATTCGAACATCACGCCCATCCGTTTCCTCGGTACGGCACGGCCGAATCCCAAGCCCACATACGGACGGAAAGCGGAGACCTTCAAACCACCGGAAACATTACCGTTCTCGTCTACCGGAATCGTGTAATCACCGATCACGACCCCGGCTTTTCCAGCCTCGTCCACCAAATCCTTCAACTGATCGCTATGTCCATTTATCTTCAATAAAGTTCCCCCACCAAAGTATGCACCGGCAGTCAAAAAGAAGGAACCTTTTTAAACGGATAATAATTCACAAGCAATTCACCGGAAACCCGCTTGATACTTCCTTCCATTTCGATCGTAGAAGGAACATTCATCCCTTCCACCGCTTCCACATCAACATCCACATCCGTGCTCATACTGAAATTCGGCATAACGGAAAAACCACCACGCAAATCGAAGCGGGAAGTAATGGGAGTCGCCACATTCACATCAATACCCGTAGTACCGACTCCCACACCTACAGCCAAAGAATTAAACACTCCCAATTCCTTTTGTGCCATCACATCATTCACAATCACCCCTGAAAAGGCCAACGAAATAACGCAAAGCAGAGTTCTAAAACCTTTCATAACTTTAAAAAAATGTATTTGTTTTAAAATATAACGCGACAAAGTAAAGAAGAATTTTCGATATAAATACTGATATAGAATAAAAAAGAGAGTACAAGAGCATAGCCCTTGCACCCTCCCTTTTTTATTCTATAACAATTACGGACTTATTCTTCGCTTTCGTCTTCCTTCATATTGTGGAACACATTCTGGACATCATCGTCTTCCTCCAGTTTCTCAATCAATTTTTCAATAGCCTCACGCTGTTCGGCTGTTACCTCTTTCAGATCGTTCGGAATACGGACAAATTCGCTACTTACGATATCGAAACCATTTTCTTCGAGATATTTCTGGATTGCAGAGTTTTGGGCAAATTCACCGTAGATCACGACTTCATCTTCATCTTCGTCCAATTCATCCACCCCGTAATCAATCAATTCCAATTCCAAATCTTCCAACGAAATATCTTCTTTTTTGGCAATATGGAACACACACTTATGGTCAAACAAAAATTCGAGGCTGCCGCTCGTACCAAGCGAACCTCCATGTTTATTAAAATAACTACGAACGTTTGCTACCGTACGGGTCGTATTGTCTGTTGCCGTTTCCACAAAAATAGCGATACCGTGGGGTCCGTAACCTTCGTAAGTCATTTCCTTATAACCAGAGAAATCTTTTTCGACAGCACGTTTGATAGCACGTTCCACATTCTCCTTAGGCATGTTCTCTTTCTTGGCATTCTGCATCAATGCACGTAAATGAGGGTTATTCTCAGGATCCGGGCCACCGGCTTTTGCTGCTATCGTAATTTCCTTACCCAACTTAGTAAATACACGGGCCATATTGCCCCAACGCTTAAACTTTCTCGCTTTGCGAAACTCAAACGCTCTTCCCATGATTTATGATCTTTATTTTTAAATTTTTAATTCTTGATTTTCAATTTATCTCAATTGTGCGCCTAACTTCTGTTCCAAATTCGTCTGGATCTTTTTCATGATAGCATCGATCTGCTTATCATTCAAAGTCTTTCCTTCATCCTGCAAATAGAAACTGACAGCATACGACTTCTTGCCTGCCGGCAGGTTTTTTCCTTCATATACATCAAACAAAGTAACACCTTTCAACAATTTACGTTCGCTTTCAGTTGCAATCTTTTCTATTTCGGCAAACTGGACGTTCTTGTCCAACAACAAGGCAAGATCGCGTTTTACAGCCGGGAACTTGGAAACTTCAGAGAAGGTGACCTTGCTCTTCTTGATTTCTTTCATCAACAATGTCCAGGAAAGTTCTGCATAATAGACTTCCGTTTCAATATCCATTTCCTTGCAAACCTTCGGGTTGACAATACCCATTGTACCCAGCTGGCGACCAGACGAAGTCGTAATGCTCAAACCCGCCGAATAGATATCGTTGACCAACTTGCCGAAGATAACCTTCTGCAAATTCACACCAAGACGGACCAAGATATTTTCCACATACGCTTTCAGTTCGTAAACGGAAGATTTTTCATTCGAATGCGCCCAGTTGTTATCCACACGGCTACCGCTCACCCATAAGCCCAAACGGTAATCTTCCGAGAACTCAGCCAGTGTTTCACCTTCTTTCTTATGATCGATATTGTAATCGTAACAATTTCCGAATTCGAAGAAACGGATATTACCATTCTTGCGTTTCGCATTATGTTCGACACTTTCCAAACCACCGAACAATAACGTCTGGCGCATACAATTCAGATCGGCACTCAGCGGATTCATCAGCATCACACAATGAGAAACCGGATAAGTGGAAAGGCTGTCATAGTAAGCCGAGCGCGTCAGCGAATTATTCAGAATCTCGTTGAAACCGCAACCGCAAAGCTGTTCGGATATCAGATTCTGCAATTTATAACTGCGGTCGGTCGGAGTCTGATAACTCAGGTTGGACTTCACATTGTCACTGAACTCCACATTATTATATCCATAGATACGGAGGATGTCTTCGATCACGTCAACATCACGCTGTACATCGATACGATATACGGGCACATCGATCACCAAACCTTCAGCCGTTTCGGAAACGATCTTCATTTCCAAACTCTCCAAAATACTCTTGACCGTTTCGACCGGAATCACCTTGCCGATCAGCGTATTGACCTTATCATACGCCAGTTCCACACGATACGGTGCAACCGGAACCGGATAGATATCCTGAACAGCGCCCGTTATCGTTCCACCTGCCACTTCCTGAATCAACAAGGCAGCACGTTTCATTACTTCAATTGTCTGATTGGGGTCCAAACCACGTTCATAACGGAAAGAAGCATCCGTGTTCAAACCAAAGCGGCGGGCTGTCTTACGAATCCAAGTCGAATGGAAAGTGGCAGATTCCAAAAAGACATTCCGCGTCTGTTCCGTCACACCGGAGTCGAGTCCTCCGAATACACCGGCAATACACATCGGTTCTTCCACATTGCAAATCATCAAGTCACGATCAGTCAACGTACGTTCCACACCATCTAACGTCACGAACTTGGAACCTTCGGTTGCCGAGCGTACCACGACTTTATTTCCCTTGATCTTATCCGCATCGAAAGAGTGTAAAGGCTGTCCCACACCGTGCAGGATGTAGTTCGTGATGTCCACCACGTTATTGATAGGACGCAAGCCGATCACCTTCAAACGATTCTGCAACCATTCCGGACTTTCCTTTACAGTCACCCCTTTGATCGTAATACCTGAATAGCGCAGGCAGGCTTCCGTATTTTCAACGACTACTTCGATAGCCGGAGTTTCATCATTAATCTTGAAGGCATCCACATTCGGCCGTTTCAAGTCGGCAGGCTTGCCGTTCTGCTTCAAATAAGCAGCCAAGTCACGAGCCACGCCGAAATGGGAAGTGGCATCCACACGGTTCGGCGTGATATCGACTTCCAAAACGTAGTCACTCTTTACATTATAATATTCTTTGGCCGGAGTACCGACTACCGCCTCTGCCGGCAGCACGATGATACCCGCATGATCCGTCCCGATACCGATTTCATCTTCAGCACAGATCATACCGTTCGATTCAACACCGCGGATTTTGGAACGCTTGATCGTAAAGCACTCATCCCCATCATACAATTTAGTGCCGTTTACAGCAACTACCACTTTCTGTCCGGCAGCCACGTTCGGCGCGCCGCAAACAATCTGAAGGGGTTCCGTACCGCCTACATCCACGGTCGTGATATGCAAATGATCGGAGTTCGGATGTTCCTCGCAAGTAAGGACTTCACCGATGACAAGTCCTTCCAATCCGCCTTTAATGGTTTGAACTTCTTCTACTCCGCCGGTTTCCAAACCGATAGAGGTTAGCGCTGCTGCTACTTCATCAGGCTGTAAATCAAAATCAAGATAATCTTTCAGCCAATTGTAAGATATATTCATCGTTTTAAAATTTATTCAGTAAAGAGACGGGGCCGTCCGGCCGACGCCAAATTGACGGACAAAAGTACAAATAATTATTTAATATGTAGAGCAACAGCAAAACGAAAATAAGTTGCATGCCCATGAAACTTTAATTTTGCAGACTATCGGAAATCTCCTACATTTGCACCATAAATCCGAAATAAAATATGATGCGCATAGATATACTGACCGTACTTCCCGAGATGATCGAAGGAATGGTGAACTGCTCCATTGTGAAACGGGCACAAGACAAAGGTTTGGCAGAAATACACTTACATAACCTGCGAGATTACACGACCAACAAATGGCGGCGCGTGGACGATTATCCTTTCGGGGGTGAAGCCGGCATGGTCATGCAGATCGAACCCATCGACCGTGCCATCTCGGCTTTAAAGAGCGAGAGGGATTATGACGAAGTAATCTACACGTCGCCCGACGGCGAGACCTTCAATCAGCCGATGGCAAACAGCATGTCGATGCTGGACAATCTGATTATCCTTTGCGGACATTATAAAGGTATCGACTACCGCATCCGCGAGCACCTGATAACAAAGGAAATATCCGTCGGCGACTATGTCCTGACAGGAGGCGAGCTGGCAGCCGCCATCATCACGGATGCCGTCGTACGCCTCATCCCCGGAGCCATTGGCGATGAGCAAAGCGCCCTCTCCGACTCGTTCCAGGATGATTTGCTGGCTCCTCCGGTCTATACCCGTCCGGCCGACTATAACGGTTGGAAAGTACCGGAAATCCTGCTATCCGGACACCAACGCAAGATCGAGGAATGGCGCCTGCAACAAGCCCAGGAAAGGACAGCCCGCCTGCGTCCCGACCTGTTGAAATAAGCAGCCTCACTCCTGCCCTGCCACGAAATTGTAAGTAAACGTATACTCATAGGTATGTTTTCCCGAAGTCGCGCCATTCACGGGGTTGATCTTTTCTTCGACCGTCATGCCGGTGATATAATCGCCGGTCAACGTGTAACGGAATGTATATTCGGCACAGATATCCGCGGCTTCGGAAACATTATACCAATAGGCACGGGTCGGCAGGTTCCGGTTCATTTTCCCATACAGCAGGTTGACAGGCGAAACCACGTCGAAACCGACCGGCTGGAGTGAATTGACAACCCGGAAAGGGAAATTCTCCGGACGCAATTGAGCATTGTATTCATACGTAATCTCTTTCTGTGGCAGATAAGCATAATGCACCACATTCCCGTCTTCCCATGAATAGCGGTCCACTTCGCCCATTTCTCGCGTCTGATAGCCCGAACCGTTTTCATTCGGCCACTGGATAACCTGCGAAACCGATTTCAGCCAATTGGAATTATAGGTGTACCTGTTCTCTACCGCCGTATAGACGGCGTTGCCCATATTCTTGTTTTCGGATTTTTCCTCTTTGGCCGCAATCATATTTCCGCCCAACGTGTAAACCGTATGGACAAACGGATCGGTCACGGAACCATTGATCATCTTCACGCCGCTTACGGATATCGTATTGCCCACGACAATATAATTATCGGTAAACCGGATTCCTTCCGTGTTCAGCATGATCCGGTTGATCTGCTCGTCCTGGTCGTATGTGATATCCGCGTTAAAGAACACCTTCCCATCTTTCATACATGTCACATTCGTAAGCTTGTTCAACTCCGGAACATACGGTTCGTCATCCTCTCCACAAGACGCAAATCCCACCGCTATCAAAAGCATACTCAAAAATCTCTTCATTGCTTCTTCTTTTTATTATTTCAAGTTTGCAAAAATAGGACATTTGCCCAAATAACGGACGATGTAACCTATTTTAAGAAATTCTACTTGAAGAAATACAAGTAAAACATTAGTTTTGCAATACGATTTATCGCAATAAACACCTAATAACAAACATCTTACAATAAGGCAAAAACGTAAATCATACAATATCTAAAATTTAATAACATGAGAATGAAACACCTGACAGTGGCAGCCTTGACATTATTGCTGTCTGTTTCTTGCACCCAAAGACAAGAAGACTATCCGTTTCGCAACCCCGATCTCTCTATCGACGAACGTATAGACGATCTTTTGAAGCGCCTCACTCCCGAAGAGAAAGTCGGGCAAATGATGAATACGACTCCGGCAATCGAACGCCTCGGTATTCCCGAATATGATTGGTGGAACGAAGCTTTGCATGGTGTCGCACGTGCCGGAAAGGCGACTGTTTTCCCTCAAGCAATCGCAATGGCGGCAACTTTCGATGACAACGCCCTGTACGAGACATTTACGATGGTGAGTGATGAAGCCCGTGCCAAATACCACCAGTATCAACGAGACAAGGAGTACGACCGCTACAAAGGGTTGACCTTCTGGACTCCGAATATCAACATCTTCCGTGATCCCCGCTGGGGCCGCGGCATGGAAACATACGGAGAAGATCCGTACCTGACGGAACGGATGGGCGTCGCCGTAGTGAAAGGTTTGCAGGGAGACGATCCGAAATATTTCAAGACACACGCTTGTGCCAAACATTACGCCGTCCATAGCGGACCGGAATGGAACCGTCATGAATTTGACGTAGCAGTGACACCCCGCGATTTATGGCAAACCTACCTGCCGGCTTTCGAGGCATTGGTGAAAGAAGGAAACGTGCAGGAAGTCATGTGTGCCTACAACCGCTATCAAGGCAAACCCTGTTGCAGCAGCGACAAACTGCTCATCGATATCCTTCGGAATAGCTGGGGATACGAAGACATCATCCTTTCCGATTGCGGAGCCATCAACGACTTCTGGCAAAAAGACGAGCGTACGCCCCGCCACGAAACGCATCCCGATGCGGAAAGCGCCTCCGCAGATGCCGTCCTGAACGGGACAGACCTGGAATGCGGAAACAGCTACCGGTCTTTGATCAAAGCCCTGAAAGACGGGAAGATATCCGAAAACGACTTGGATGTTTCCCTACGCCGCCTGTTGAAAGGACGTTTCGAACTGGGTATGTTGGATCCAAACGAACGGGTCCCATACGCACAAATCCCGTACAGCGTAGTGGAAAGCCCCGAACATGTGGCACAAGCACTCGAAATGGCACACAAGAGCATGGTATTACTGAAAAACAAAAACAACACACTGCCGTTGAGCAAAACGATCCGGAAAATCGCAGTCGTCGGCCCCAATGCTGCCGACTCGACCATGCTTTGGGCGAACTACAACGGTTTCCCCACACATACCGTAACGATATTGGAAGGCATCCGCAACAAAGTGCCCGGTACAGAAGTAATCTACGAATTAGGATGTAACCATGCAGCCGACTTCGTAATCCAAGACCTGGGCAACCATATCACCTCTCCTGCCGGACAGGGATTCGCCTCCGAGTTCTTCAACAATACGGAATTCAAGGGAGAAGCCGTCTACAAAGGTTTAGCAAGCCAATTGCATTACACGACAGGCGGCAACACGCAGTTTGCTCCGAACGTGAACCTGACGAACTTCACGGCACGTTTCACCGGCGAGTTTCAAGCACCCGAAACGGAACAGGTCGAAATCAAACTATCGGGGAACGACGCCTTCCGTCTCTTCATCGGAGACGAAAAAGTCGCCGAAGTATGGGAAAACGAATACGGAGCGGAAAAGACATATATACTGAATGCGGAAAAGGGGAAAAGCTATCCTGTCAAGATCGAATATATGCAACGCACGGGTAGCGCCGACCTCAACTTCCAGATCGGCACACGCCGAGCTGTCGATTATGCCGCCACAGCCGCGAAAGTCAAAGATGCGGACGTGATCGTCTATGTCGGCGGTATTTCACCCCGCCTGGAAGGTGAAGAGATGCCTGTCAACGTGGAAGGCTTCAAGAAAGGAGACCGTACCCATATCGAAATACCGAAAGTACAGCAAGAAATGGTAAAAGCATTAAAAGCGACAGGAAAACCGGTCGTTTACGTGCTTTGTACAGGCAGCGCCTTGGCTTTGAACTGGGAAAACGACAACATCGACGCCATCCTGAATGCCTGGTATGGCGGACAAGAAGCCGGAACGGCAGTTGCCGACATCCTGTTCGGCGACTACAACCCGTCAGGCCGTTTGCCGGTCACATTCTACAAATCGATCGACCAGCTGCCGGACTTCGAAGACTACAGCATGAAAGGCCGCACCTATCGCTACATGACCGAAACGCCGCTTTACCCATTCGGATACGGTTTGAGCTACACGAGCTTCGCCTACCGGAATGCCAAACTGTCTTTCGGCAAGATCGCCAAAGGCCAGTCCGTCACACTGACATTCGACATCGCCAACACCGGCAAAACGGATGGTGATGAAGTTGCACAGGTCTACATCAAAAACCCGAATGATCCGGAAGGGCCGATCAAGACACTGAAGGCCTTCCAGCGTGTACACGTAAAAGCCGGCGACAGCCAGGAAGTCAACATCGAACTGGCCCCCGAAGCTTTCCACTCTTTTAACGACAACACGCAAACGACGGAAATCCGCCCCGGAAAGTACCAGATACTTTACGGCGGTTCGTCAGCCGACAAGGCGTTGCAGAAGTTAGAGCTGACAATCGAATAAAAAACAAATGCCGCAAGCCTTCGGATCCTCCGAAAAAGCGTGCGGCATTCGTTGTTATCCATTCCATGAGATAACCCTATGCTTTATGCCTCCTAACCCATAGAGTTAGATGGCGTAAAGCATAGGGTTTCTATCCCACATACGTTTCCATAAACTTGGCTCCCGGAACCGGTGAAACAGTTACGACATCCGTATCGGCCGGAATCAGCACCGTTTGTCCCTGATGAATATAAATTTCATTCCCCTTATTGTCACGGATAGAAGCCTTACCTTCCATACATATATAAACAACAAAAGAATCCAGTTCGGAAAAATCACGAACCATGATCGTATCGATATCTAACAAATTAGTTGTAAAATACTTGCAAGCGGCAAGTTCTACAGTCGCATTCGTATGCGCTTTGTAGTGGGTACGATAGTCCGGACATAATGTATAGTCAATCGCATCTTTTGCCAGTTCGGTATGCAATTCACGCCCTTTGCCATCCGGTCCTTTACGGTCGTAATCATATATGCGATAGGTTATATTGCTCGTCTGTTGGATTTCAGCGATGAAACAACCCGCACCGATGGCATGCACACGGCCCGCGGGAAGGAAGAATACATCGCCCGGATTCACTTCATAACGCTGTAACACGTCCGTGATCGTATTGTCCTCGACACGTTTCACGTATTCCTCCGCATCGATCTGCTTTGAAAACCCGGAATACAAACCTGCCCCTTCGGCTGCATTGATCACATACCACATTTCCGTCTTGCCGAAAGAATTATGGCGTTTCTTTGCCAGTTCGTCATCGGGATGAACCTGAATAGACAAATCATCGCGTGCATCTATAAACTTGATCAATAAAGGAAACGTGGGACCGAATTGCCCGACTACCTTTTCCCCCAACAGTTGCCCGCCATACGTACGGATCAGTTCATCCAGTGTTTTGCCTTCGAGCGCACCGTTAGCCACAACGGAATAATTACCTTCCACATGTGAAAGTTCCCAACTTTCGCCGATACCTTCCTGTACCGGAGCGATGCCCTTAAACGGGCAGATGTCAGAGCCACCCCAGATAATATTCTTGAGGATAGGCTTAAATGTCATTGGATACAACATAGTGATTTATGATTTATGATTTGCGATTTATGATTTCGTGTTTAGCATGTCATCACGGGCTTGCCCGGCAACCTTATCCTATGATTGTTTTCCAATGCCAGGATGAGACTGCCGGGTCCAGTCCGACATGACATAAATCATAAATCTTTTCATTTTTTCTTTACTTTCCGCAGAACGACTGCGCTGCGTGCCGGGATGTATAGTTTAAGCCATTCTTTTTTCTGCTTCTTATACAAGGGGTCAAACAACGTGAAATGGTGGACAGCATCGTTGGCAAGGCCAAAACCTCCGAAACGCACGGCATCGGTATTCAATACCACTTCATATTCGCCCTTAGGCACAAGGAAACCGTAATCGGTAAAGGATTTCGTCGGACTGAAATTGAACACGAACACCAGGTCCTTGCGCATGTAAGCCAGGATCTGATCTCCATCGTTATCCCAGACTTTTTGTATCGGAGTGGACTGGAAGTTCTTCACGCTACGAAACAGTTCCAGCATCTCGCGGTCAAAATCACCTAAGAAATGATATTTCAAGTCCATATTATCGACCAAATCCCATTGGCGGCGTGCATACTTATGCGACCAACCGTTTCCTTCGCGCGGAAAATCGATCCATTCCGGATGGCCGAATTCATTCCCCATAAAATTCAGATACCCCCCATTGATAGTGGAAGCCGTAACCAGACGGATCATTTTATGCAAAGCCACGCCACGTTCCACCATAAAGTTGTGGTCGTCTTTCTGCATGTGCCAATACATATCCGCATCGATCAGACGGAAGATGATCGTCTTGTCGCCCACCAATGCCTGGTCATGACTTTCCGCATAACTGATCGTCTTCTCGTCGGCACGGCGATTCGTCGTCTCCCACCAGATAGAAGAAGGATGCCAATCTTCGTCTTTCTTTTCCTTGATCGTCTTGATCCAATAATCAGGGATATTCATTGCCATACGGTAATCGAAGCCATAACCGCCATCTTCATATTTGGCGGCCAGTCCCGGCATACCGCTTACTTCTTCGGCAATCGTGATCGCGTTCTTATTGACTTCGTGGATAAGCTTGTTGGCCAACGTCAGGTACGCAATGGCATCACCATCCTGACGACCGTTGAAATAATCACCATAATTGCAAAATGCTTCGCCCAGTCCGTGACTGTAATAAAGCATCGAGGTCACGCCATCGAAACGGAAACCGTCGAATTTATACTCGTCCAGCCAGAACTTGCAGTTCGACAACAGGAAATGAAGCACTTCATTCTTTCCATAATCGAAACAAAGGGAATCCCATGCCGGATGCTCGCGACGGGCATCGCCCAGGAAATATTGCGTGTAAGACCCGTCGAAACGTCCGAGGCCTTCTATTTCGTTCTTGACAGCATGGCTATGGACGATGTCCATGATCACGGCAATACCCATGCCATGAGCCTCGTCTATCAGCTGCTTCAGCTCTTCCGGCGTGCCAAAACGGGAAGATGCGGCAAAAAAACTGCTGACATGATAACCGAACGAACCATAATAAGGATGTTCCTGGATAGCCATGATCTGAATGGCGTTATATCCTTCCTTCGCGACACGAGGCAATACCAGACGACGGAACTCGTCGTAACTGCCGACTTTCTCTTCGTTCGAAGCCATGCCGATATGACATTCATAAATCAACAAAGGAGAGACATTAGGCTTGAACCGCTTATGCTTGAACACATAGGGTTTCGCCGGGTTCCATACTTGCGCGCTGAAAATCTTGGTATTTTCATCTTGAACGACACGCCGTATCCACGCCGGAATACGCTCTCCGGCCCCTCCTTCCCACTCAACCAGAAGCTTGAACAAGTCTTCATGATGCAGCAAATCTTCTGCAAGCACGATCTCCCAAATGCCATTGACCAACCGTTTTAACATATACCGGTCATCTTTTTTCCATCCGTTGAAAGTTCCGATAAGATAAACAGCAGTTGCATTGGGGGCCCACTCACGGAACACCCATCCATCCTTTGTTTTATGTAATCCGAAGTAAAGATACCCGGAGGCCGTTTCCGACAACGTCTGTTTTCCGTTACGCGTCAAGCTCTTCTCTTTACTTACTACATATTGGTTCCGTCCTTCTATCGCCTCCTTATAGGGGGCCAGCCAAGGGTCATTCTTTATTAGATTTAGCGACTCCATGATTTTTTGAGATTGGTTTCGCACAAAGATAGAAGAAAAAACTTACATATATACAAAAAGTCCGGATACTTTCCCACTACCAAAATGGTTTCAAATCCGGAAACTCAATGCTAATTAGTAATATAATACCCATATTTTTTCATGAGTCATACGGTACATTCCTTTTCTTGTTTGTAAAATTCTTATCCCGAATTAGCGTATATTAATTCCTTTTCTTATTTTTGCAAGAAACCGTTTAAAGATAGCAGATGAGTAAAGGAACAAAAAGCATAGCCTTCTATTTGATGATGATCTTAGTCTTTGGCTCACTCATGTATTTTATAGTCAAAGAAGGAGAAAGTCAAGAGGTCGGGACAGTCGTTCAGACCATGCAAAACACGCCCCGGGACATGGGAGAAGGATTTTTCGTATTCTGGGATTCGGTCGCTCATCATATCCAATCTTCAATAGGAATCCTCCTTTTGCAAATCATTGCGATATTAATCGTCTGCCGCTTGTTCGGCTGGATATTCCAAAAGATCGGGCAACCCACCGTCATCGGTGAAATCGTAGCCGGGATCGTACTCGGCCCGTCCGTTCTCGGACATCTGTTGCCGGAAGTATCCGCGTTTCTTTTTCCACTTGAATCATTAGGCAACATTACTATACTGAGCCAATTCGGCCTGATCCTTTTCATGTTCGCCATCGGTATGGAGTTGGATATCGAAGAAGTCCGTAAAAAACTGAAAGAGACCATTCTTATCAGCCATACCAGTACGATCGTACCGTTTTTCTTCGGTATGCTGACAGCCTATTACGTATATGAATCATACGCCCATAAAGGGACACCGTTCCTCTCCTTCGCCCTGTTTATCGGAATTGCGATGAGTATCACGGCTTTTCCTGTCCTGGCCCGTATTATTCAGGAAAAGGGGCTAACCAAAACACATTTGGGAACCATTTCGCTGGCAAGTGCCGCCAACGGAGACATTACCGCCTGGTGCTTGCTGGCTGTCGTGATCGCCATCGCCCAGGCCGGCAGTATGCTGAGTGCCATATACAATATATTATTCTCTATCCTGTATATCCTCTTCATGTTTTTGGCCGTTCGTCCTTTCCTTCGGATGATCGGGCATATATACCATAACAAAGAGGTAATCGACAAAGCTCTGGTAGCCATGATGTTCCTATTGCTGATCGTTTCCTCCTATTTTACCGAGATATTAGGATTGCATGCTCTTTTCGGAGCTTTTATTGCAGGTGTGGTCATGCCGGGAAACATCAAATTCCGCAAGATCATGACAGAAAAAGTGGAAGACGTGTCATTGGCGCTCTTCTTGCCGCTTTTCTTCGTCTCGACCGGTCTCCGCACGGAAATCGGCCTGTTGAACACACCGGGACTTTGGGCCATGTGCGGGATCTTTATCTTAGTTGCCATCATCGGAAAGTTCGGAGGCGCCATGTTCTCCGCCCGCTTTGTCGGTGAAAGCTGGAAAAACAGCCTTTACATCGGAGCCTTGATGAATACGCGCGGTCTGATGGAACTGGTAGTGCTGACAATCGGCTATGAAATGAAGATATTGCCGCCTTCCATTTTCGTGATGCTGGTCTTGATGACATTGGTCACGACCTTCATGACGACTCCGCTGGTTTCTTTCATCAAATTCTGCTTCAAAACTCATGACAAGATCAAGGAACACCGGATATATGCAGAACCGACCGATGGCGCATTCAAAGTATTGCTTTCGTTCGGACGTGCCGGAAACGGACAGATCATGCTCGATGTCGCCCACCAGATGTTTGCCCGTGGGAAAAACAAACTGGACTTGACGGCACTTCACCTGACTGTCGGTTCCGATGTCAACCCGCTGCATACGGACAACTTCGAGGAAGTGAGCTTCGGCCCTATCCTGTATGGAGCCAAAAAATTAGGCATGCACATCCATACACGCTATGAAGTTTCGAACAACGCCGGACAGGATATTTGCGACATCGTCAACAACGAAGGATTCGACTTCCTGCTGGTCGGTTCAGGTATCTCCATGAGCAACTCGCCGGACGATATCGCGGCTACCCGTTACCGCACTTCTTTCTACAACCGCTATTTCAAACGTTTCAATGCACCCGAATCCTGGTTCTATCCCGGTGCATTGCTGAAAGACAAGACAAAGATGTTCATCGCCCGCAGCAATTGTGATGTCGGCGTGTTTATCAATCGTAATTTCGTAAAGGCATCCAATATATTAGTCGTCATCAGCTCCGAGGAAGACCTCTTCCTGCTCGACTATACGAAGACATTGCTGAAAACGACTCACGGTTCTGTCGGGATCATCTACAAAGCAAGTACAACGACTCCCGGATACGGCAAAATCATCGAAACGATCGAAGAATTTACTGCCACCGTCTCACAAGCGAAGCTGTTGCCCGACAAAGACTTGACACCGGGATTATTCAATGGCTATAACTTCATGCTGATCAGCTACAACACTTGGAACGACGTATCCGAACATCGTAAAGAGGCACTTCAGAAAATGCCGTCAACGTTGATTCTAAATAAGAAACCGTCTTAATCCGAGAACTCCAAACAAAACGTCACCAAAGCTACCCGATTCAAGTAAGCTTTAGTGACGTTTACAGTCAAGGTCAGCTATATTTAATTAGTATGTTGTTTTTTATTCAAATCCGGCATGAACGCCTTTAATGGAAAAGGAATCCGCTTCCCGTTTTTTCTCTCCGGTATAGATCCATTCGATAGTATCTTCATACATCTTGCCATCTTTGCGGACAACAGTCCTTACAATGTTCTTTCCGTCTGTTAGGGTGACATTATCTATAATATAATGTACATCTGTATAACCTTTACGCATGCCGGATAGTTCTTGTCCGTTCAAGAAAACTTTCGGTTCTCCGATATTGGAATAGACGGTGATGGAAGTAACTTTCTTTTCACGATCCACATTCCGGCGCTGCGTCAGATACAGGACAGGATCTTCGCTCCAGTTTGCTTTATACCAGAAATAAGAATCTTTCTTAATCTTACGGTCGAAAGTCACCATGCCTTTCATATTACGGGCCGGAAGGTCACCGCGGTTCGCCAGAGGAGTGGCAAAATCGAACGTGTTCCACAAATAAGAGGCGACAATATACGGATGCTTGGCAATCACACTCCACTGGTATTCGTGCGTTTTCGTTTGAAAAGTCTCCGGATAGAACGGTTTGGTCCAGTTAAGCGAATTGTCCAGATATTCGGTCTGGTGAGCCAAATTGGCATCCGCTCCATATTCCGTCAACATCAGTTTCTGATTCGGGTAATTCTTTTCCAAGCCTTCCACCCACGGTTCAATATCTTGCAATTTCTTTTCGTACCAACCGAAATAACGGTTCATCCCCTGGATATCGGCATTCAGATTGACCGGATGCTCCATATGCCCATAACCGTTTACCGAAACGGTGTAGCGGTCGGGGTCTTCCGTCTTTGCCAGATCATGCAAAGATTTGGTCAGTTCCTTTGTATATTCATGCGGATGATAAACTTCGTTATGCAATCCCCATACATAAATAGACGGGTGGTTAAAGCTCTGGCGGATCAGTTCACGGAGTTGGTTGCGGGCATTCTCCGCTTCCTGCCCGGACACACGGTTCACGAAAGGAATCTCTGCCCAAATAATCAGTCCCAGGCTGTCACAACGGGAATAGAGGTAATCGGATTGCTGGTAATGGGCAAAACGAACAGTCGTCGCCCCGATATCCATAATGGCAGCCAAGTCGAAGTCATGATTCTCATTCTTCAATGCACTACCTAACTTCCACCAGTCCTGATGGCGGGTAACGCCGTACATCGGATATTTTTCTCCGTTCAGGTAAAAACCTTTTCCGGCTACAATCTCGTATTTACGCAAACCCAACGGTTCCACAACTTCGTCGATTACTTTTCCGTTCTGGATCAAACGACTTACTACTTTATACAAATAAGGATTCTTACGGCCTTGCCACAAAGTAGGATTCTTAATCTTGAAATCAGCTTCAAAAACCTGTACCCCCTGAGCTGCCAGGTCGAATGACTGGCTCCGTGTGGCAACCTGTTTGCCGGCCTGATCGTAAACCGTATTCTGCAAGATAAGCGGGGCAGCTTGCAATGTCCCGTTATCCAGTTTTACTTTTACTTTTACATCCGCTTGCTTTTTAGAAACATTTTTCTGGGTGATATACACGCCCGAAGAAGCGCAATCGGTCACACATATATTATAAGGATCTGTCACGATCAACCAAACCGGACGGTACATCCCGCCGTAAACGCCGAAAAGCACATGGTTGATAGGAATCACATCCGGACGTGACGCATTGTCGGCTTTCACTATGATCTCGTTCTCCGCTCCCGGTTTCAGCACCGTGCCGATCTCGCATGAAAAAGCGGAATAGGCTCCTTTGTGAGTTGTCACAAGCGAACCGTTCACATACACTTCCGCAACGGCTCCCACCCCTTCGAAGCGTAGGAACACGCGTTTCCCTTTCATTTCGGAAGGGAAGAAATATCGCTTCTTGTAATAAGCAGGCCCTTCGTAGAAATTATCATACTGCACCTGCATATCTTTTGCATTCCACGTATGGGGGATCTCGACTTCGGTCCATCCACTCTCCCATTTCGGCGCATTCACTGCCAGTTCTTTGCCTGCCGGCGCTTTCTTAAATACCCAGCCGGAATTGAACGACTCAACAATCCGGCCTTCCGCCTGCATCACCAAACTGAAACAGGTCAACAATAAGGTTAAACTCAATACTCGTTTATTCATGATGTTTTAATTGATTGAGTTACAAAAATAGGCTTATCAACTTGTTCCACCGTGCAAAATCATCTCAATCCTGTTCAAGATCGTCTCCAAATGGCTATCTTTGCAGAATTATGCCTTCATAAAGGTCTAATTTAATAAGAACCGCAGATGATAAAAAGAGTCTATACCATACTCACAATATACATGGTTATACTATATGCAACCCCGGCATATAGTATAAATTTCTTCTTCTCCCATTTGGGAGTAGAAGACGGCCTGTCGCAAGTTTCTGTTCTTGATATTTTCCAGGATTCGGATGGCTACATCTGGTTCGGGACGCGCAACGGCGCAAACCGCTATGACGGCTACGAATTTGTTGTCTACCAAAACGAAGTCAACAATAATGCAACATTAAGCGACAACTACATCCGGGGATTTGCCGAAGACAAATGGAAGAATATCTGGATCGCGACTTCGAACGGGATCAACTGTATCGATTATAAAACCAAAAAGATAACCCGCTTCTACCCTAAAAATATCGACAAGGAATGCACCACAAACATCATAAGCCGCCTATTGAAGCACTCGGACGGGAATGTCTATGCTTTCTGCAACCGGTCCATATTCAAATGCAGCATGAACCAGACGGTCGAAGCGGTCTTTCCCGACACGGCAATCCCTTCATCGACCTATTCCGTAGCACAAGCTCCGGACAAGGACATCTATATCGGGACGGAGAACAGCGGCTTGTACATCTATTCCGAGAACTGGAAACTGAAACAATATGTTCCGGTCGATGACGCCATAGCTACCATATTGCCGGACAACAACGGGGATATATGGCTTGGAATGGACGAGACAGGGATTTGTCACTACAATAAAGAAAAGCAAACCTTCACCCGATTACACAAGGACAACACCGGACTCAGCAACAACTCGATACGCACATTCGTTCCCTATAGCGACAGTTCCATCTTGATCGGGACATTCCGGGGTTTGAATATCCTGGATAAAAAAGCCCTGACCGTCGCACCGGCCAATATCAACATTGCCGGAAAGGGTGGATTGAGCCATTACTCCATCCACAGCATGCTGGTCGACAAAGACCAAACACTCTGGATCGGGACTTATTCGGCAGGAATCAACTATCATAGTCCTTTTTATAGACCGGCTTCTTATATCACACCAAACGAATATGCCGGTATCATCGGCAAAGGCCAACAAGATAAAGACGGAAATATGTGGTTTGCAACAGAAGGTGCAGGATTGTTTTATTATAATCCCATAAACGGACAACAGCAGCTTTATCCTATCAAACCTCTTCAAGAAAGAAATTACGAAAACAACATTATCAAATCAATCTTAATACAAGGAGACTCTATCCTTTGTTCCACCCATTTCGGGTCAGTGTATTTGTTCTCCATTGTAAACAAACAATATAAAATGCTATACAATTTCCGGCATAACGACATTCTCTCCCTATACATCGACAAAAGTAAACGGCTCTGGATACCAACAAACAGCGACCACAACTTAGTGATGGTCGACAAAGGAAGACAAACTAACCAATTCATAGCCGATGGACTTTCGCGCCCATTCAAAGGAGTTACCGTAATTCATGAACTCGAACCGGACCTTTTTTTGTTCGGTACATTATCCGACAGTCTTTACCTGTACGACAAAAAGAAAGAAACCATCCGTAACCTTTTCACCGAACTACAACCGAACTCCAAGTTTGAGAAATTGGGAAATATCACGGCCATTACGCAGGACAACGAAGGCTACGTCTGGATTGCAACCAATAAAAACGGTTTATACCGCCTGAACCGGAACCTGAAACTGGCTAAACATTATCAGAAAGAGGATGGGCTGTCCGACAGCTACATCAATTCGCTTACGATCGACCGGCACGAAAACATCTGGGTAACGACAGGAAAATCCCTATACAAACTGAACCGTACGACCGATACTTTCAGCGAAATGAAGATAGCCGACATTCCGGCAATGGAGTTTACACGATTTTCAGGTAACAGCATTTCTGCCGACGGCAGTATCTATTTTCCCGGAGACAAAGGAGTCCTTTTCTTCAACCCGGACAAGATTATGGTAAATCCCAACATTCCGCCCATATATATTACTTCCCTGATCGTAAACAACGAAGAAGACGTGACCGGAAACATCAAGGATGGGGACATTACGCTCGCTTCCAACCAAAATAACATCACGTTCAAGTATACGGCGCTAAACTTTATCCATTCCGAAAGAAACCAATATGCCTACAAGCTGGAAGGAGCCGACCCGACGTGGCATACGGTCGGCAACCGGCGGGAAGCCTATTACAGCAACCTGGCCCCCGGCACCTATACGTTCCTGATCAAAGCCTCTAACAACGACAACGTATGGAATCCCGAAGAAGCGACACTACGCATCACGATCAATCCGCCCTTCTACAAGACTTGGTGGGCTTATCTCCTATACTTCAGCATGATTACGTTCGTCATCGCGAAAATCATCCGCCACCAGCACGATAAACATGAACGGGAACGGGAACTCCGCTACAAACAAATGGAGCAGGACAAGGTCAACGAACTGCATGAGGAACGGATGCGCATGTTCACCAATTTCTCCCACGAACTGCGTACTCCCCTGACACTCATCATCAACCCGCTAAACGACCTGATGCAATACGTCTCGTTCTCGCCCGAAATAAAGGAAACACTCCAACTGATCAAAAAGAACACCGGACGTATGTTGCTCTTAGTCAATAATCTGATGGATATACAGAAATATGAGGCCGGTAAAACGATCCTGCAAAAGACCAGCTTCAACTTCTCCGCCTTCCTCCGCGAGATGTATCACTCGTTCAAGAGCGTGGCGGACAACCGAGAAATCCGTTTCACATTAAACAATAAGCTGCCGGAAACATATCTGGTCTGTTTCGACGAAGCAGAGATCGAAAAGATATTCTTCAACCTGCTTTCCAATGCCTTCAAATTCACACCTTCGGAAGGGCAGGTAACCATCCGTGTCAGCACGGTCACGCAGGCAGAATGCGAACTGCTCCCCCATTTCCCGGCTCAATACAGCTCCATGCTGATAGAAGCCAGCTACCTGTTTATTGAGGTGATAGACACCGGAAAAGGTTTCAGCGAGCAGGAAGCGGAAAAGATTTTCGAACCTTTCTACCGTTCTCAGGAAGATATACACCGGCAAATTTCCGGTACAGGTATCGGGCTCAGCCTGACACGCTCCATCATTTTGCAGCATAACGGTTGCATCTGGACCGAAAGTTCGAAAACGAAAGGAACCCGCATTATGTTCCTTCTTCCCGACACCGAGAAACAAGAAGAAAAACAAGACGGATCTCCCGTCCTGTCCAAGTCTGCCGAAATCAGCAAAAAGTTCGACCTACTGGTCGAAGAGACCAAGAACAGAAACAAGCAAACGGTCTTGCTGGCCGATGACAATCAGGAAGTGCTTCAATACCTGGAACAACAGCTCAGCCTCGATTATATCGTGGTCAAGGCTTTCAATGGAAAAGAAGCATTGGCAATGATCGAAGAGTCATACCCTCATATCGTCATCAGCGATGTCATGATGCCCGAAATGAACGGGCTCGAACTTTGCAAGCGCATCAAGGAAAACCAAAACTACTGCCATATACCGGTTATCCTGCTCACGGCCAAGTCAATGATATCACAGATCGAAGAAGGTTTGGATGCTGGCGCAGACGACTATATCGTCAAACCGTTCCAGATATCTTTACTCAAAGCCCGCATCCGAAACATCCTTTCCTTGCGCGAGAAAATGAAAACGATGTACGGGGAAACGCTTTCCCTCAAACAGCTCGGAGTGGAAGAGCCTAAAGAGCACGATGATTTCCTGAGCCGGTATATTGAGATTGTAAAAGCCAATATATCGAACCCGGAACTCGATGTGTCAGTCATTTATGAAGCATTGGGTATGAGCCGGACTAACTTCTACAGAAAAGTAAAGACGGCAACCGGGCTTTCTCCTATCGAACTGATCAAAAATATCCGCCTGGAGGCTGGAGCGAAACTTTTAAAGGAATCGGGAATGAACGTTTCCGAAATAGCCCAGCACATCGGTTTCAGCAGCCGTTCGTATTTTGCCCGCAGCTTTAAGGCTGTCTATGGAATGTCGCCGACGGAATACCAGGAAACAGCATCTCAAAACTAAGGGTACATCTATCAAAATAAATGTTTTTTAGCACATTGGTATGTTTTTATCCCCTTTTGGAATAAAATTACACGTGCTTGGTTTGCATCTTTCATTCTTTTGACGCAAAAACAAATAAGACCGACAGGTTAAATTATTAATTGTTTAATGTGCTAATAAATTATGAAAAGCATGAAAAGACAACTACGAGGGAATTTGCCTCCCAATGAAAAGGCAAACGGAAAGAACAGATTTCTTCCCTTATTACTACTCTTTATGGCGTTCATATCTGTACAGGTATATGCGCAGGATGTAAAAGTTTCCGGTACGGTAATCGCGGAAGCTGACAAATTTCCGATTATCGGAGCTAACATTGTTGTAAAAGGTACAACGATCGGTACTGTTACCGATATAGATGGTAACTTCTCACTTGATGTTCCCCAAAACTCAACAATCGCTATCTCTTACATCGGTTGCGAAACACAAGAAATCAAGATTACGGGAGCAAAAACACTGAACATTGTTTTGAAAGACAATGCGATCGGTTTGGACGATGTTGTCGTTATCGGTTACGGTTCGCAACGCAAATCGGATTTGACGGGCGGCATCGTGGCTGTCGGCGAAGAAAAGCTCCAGATGGTCACGACAAACAACTTGCTTGACAAATTAGCCGGACAAGTTCCGGGATTAAATATAACGACAAGTAAAGCCAACCCTGCCGAAGACCAAACTTTACGTGTACGTGGAGAAAATTCACTGAGTGCGGACAACTCTCCTCTGATTGTATTGGATGGTATTCCCTACAGCGGTTCATTGGGTGACATCGATCCGGATATCATTGAAAACTTATCGGTATTGAAAGATGCTTCGTCAGCAGCCATCTACGGTTCACGTGGTGCAAACGGTGTAATCCTGATCCAAACAAAGAAAGGTAAAAAAGGAGCTGCTACTGTATCTTACAAAGGGCAGGTCGGTTTCTCGCAACCGGAACGCCATATCGATATGATGAACGGGGCTCAATATTTAGAATTCATAACCCAACAGAAAAAAGAATTAAGTAACTTAACAGGTGACGCACTATTGCCGGAAAATATCTTGCATGCCATCGAACTGGAAAACTATCGGAATGGTGTAGAAACGGACTGGCAGGATTTGATCTTCCGGACAGCGTTGACCAATAGTCATCAGATCAGTATCTCCGGCGGAACGGAAAAAACGACCTATATGGCTTCAATTTCTCGTCTGAACCAAGAAGGAGTCGTGAAAGATACAGGTATCAAACGTACCAACATAGCATTAAATGTTTCTCAAAAATTAGGTACTTGGTTGACAATCGGTATGGGTACACAAGCCGTACAAAAAGAATACGGAGGGGTACAAGCTGGAATAAGCGATGCCATGTTGCAATCCCCTTATGGTGTATTATATAACAAAGACGGTTCTTTGCGTGATTATCCGATGGATGAAACTTTACATCCCAACCCATTAGCTAATATGGAAGCGACCAGCGACAAAACAGCTCGCAACATTTTCATTTCAACGTTTGCAGAAGCTATGCTGCCTATAAAAGGCTTATCTTTCCGTACTAATTTCGGTTATAACTACCGTAGCAAATTTGAAGGTGAATATTATGGACGAAACACTTTGTCCGGTAAAGCTAAAAATGGTAGTGCTTCTATCTTGAACGAACATTATTGGGATTATACATGGGAAAACTTACTGAAGTACACACGTGAATTTGGAAAACATAAGATCGATGCTACAGCTCTGTTCAGTATGCAGCAGACATCTTTGGAAAAATCCAAACAATCCGGTACAAGTTTCGTAAACGATGACTCCGAATATCATAACATGGCTGGTGCAGAAGAAAACAAAGAACTGACTTCCGAACTAACAGAAACAGCCATGTTATCCTATATGTTACGTTTAAACTACAGTTACGCAAACAGATATTTACTAACTGTTACCGGTCGTTCAGACGGTTATTCTGCATTCGGTACAAATAATAAATACGCATTTTTCCCTTCTGTCGCTGCCGCTTGGAATATTTCTTCAGAAGAATTTATGGAAAGTACTTCCAATTATTTGGATATGCTAAAAATACGCCTTTCATGGGGTTCAAATGGAAACCAAGCCATCAAAGCTTACCAGACACTCGACCGCCTACAACTAACCAATTACATTTGGGGAGACAAAGGAACGACTGTCAATGGCGTACTCCTACCTAACAACGGTGTCGGAAACCCTAACTTAAAGTGGGAAACCACACGTACAGTCAATGCAGGTGTGGATTTCAGTTTTTTCAACAGCCGTCTGTCCGGCAGTATCGACTTCTATGTGGCTAACACTTCCGATTTGTTGATGAGTCGTACAGTTCCCATCATGAACGGATACAGTTCCATTATGGACAATGTCGGTAAAACACGTAACACGGGTGTGGAATTGAATTTAAATTCGATCAATGTTTCGACCAATGATTTCCGTTGGAGCTCAAACTTCAACTTTTCCTTGAACCGTGACAAAATTATCGAATTGCGCGGTGACGGTAAAGATGATATAACAAACAAATGGTTTATCGGCGAACCGTTACGTGTTCATTACGATTATAATGTAGCTGGTATCTTCCAGGAAAACGAAACGTTCGAAATGAACGGACATACCATCAGTTGGGATGCTACAAGCCAGAAATTCTTAAATGAAGAAGGCATTGAATATCAAAAAGGCGCAAAACCAGGCTATGCCAAGATGGAAGATACTGACGGAGACGGTACGATCACAGCCAAAGACAAACAGATCATCGGGTCCAAACTGCCAAGTTTTATTATGTCTCTCGGTAACACGATCACATATAAAGACTTTACACTCTCATTCTTGTTCAACGGAACATTCGGTGTCACTAAAATCATGAGAGACCAAAACATCGAACGTTGGGGACAAAAATACAACTATCTTGCAAACATGGGCTACTGGACACCAGAAAACCCAAGTACCGAATATACATCAGCAGGTTATATTCCGTATGACAAACATGAATTTTACAAAAAAATGAACTACGTACAACTGAAAAACATCACGTTAGGTTATAATCTGCCGAAAAGTATCTTGAATCCGATCGGCATCACTGCACTAAATGTCAATGCAAGTATTAACAACGTATGCACATTCAGTAATGTAAAAAATGCAATGAACTTCGACGGTACGGATACGAATGCAGATATCATTTCTTGTTACCCGACCGCACGTTCCTATATGTTGGGATTAAATCTTACATTCTAATAATTAATAAAAAGATTACAAATGAAAAATATATTAGCGGCTGCAGTTGCAGCATTCTTATTATTTTCAGGGACAAGCTGTTCGGGCTTCCTGGATGAAGAATTAAAAAAAGAGCTGGCTCCGGATAATACATATACCAGCAGCTATGGCTTTAAAGTAGGTATAACGGGGTTGTATGCATGGGCACGCTCCGAGTTCAACACATGGGGAGATGCTCCCACTACTCTCGGACAGGCTTGTCCATACGAATCGTTTCAAGTGGCAACAGACATTGTTTACACAGGCCATAAAGACGGTAACCTTGTCCCTTTCGAAAACTTATCTTACACATCATCCAGTACATTCGTCCAAAACTACTGGAAATGGTCATACGGTTTGATTGCCAACGTCAACGAAATCTTGGCATACGCCGATAAAAACGAGAACTGGGATACACCGAATGACAAAACCGGTTTCCAAGCAGAAGCCCGCTTCTTCCGTGCGTATGCCTATCGTTATTTGGTATATTTATATGGGGATGTACCTTACGTTGATAAAATCGAAAGCGAATTCCGTATCGATTTCACTCGTACACCGAAAGCAGAAGTACTGAACCACATGATCGACGATTTGAAATTTGCTGCCGAAAATTTGCCTGAAAATCCGGATAATGTAGAAGAGACAGGAAAATTAACCAAATGGGCTGCATTACATCTCTTATCCGAAGTCTATCTGATGGCCGGAAAATATGCAGATGCCGAAGACGCTGCTTTGCAAATTATCAACTCCGGCTACTTCCAACTGATGACAGAACGTTTCGGTTCGGCAACAAACCAGCCAGGGGATGTGTTCTCGGATATGTTTAAAGAATACAACCAAAATCGCCCTTCCGGTAACAAAGAATCGATTTGGGTCATGCAGTTAGAATACAACACTCCTGGGGGAGGCGATGCTTATGAAGACTGGACCAAACGTGCATGGGTTCCAAAATATTGGGATGAAACAGGTTTCACCCTCTGCGATTCTTTAGGTGGGCGCGGACTGGCACAGATCGTACCGTTCCAATGGTGGATCGAAAGTACAAACTTCTTCGATGCCACCGATATTCGTAACTCGGAAGCTAACATAAAGAGACATTGGTACTACAACAATCCGGAAACACCGGAACTTCTGGGCCAGCCTGCTGAAATGACAGAACTCACAAGATCTAAATGTACTCTTTATCCAGCTGTTACGAAGTTTTTTTATGGAAAAACAGACGACGATCCTTCTTACGGTGGCAACAACAAAGACCGTATGAAATTCCGTTTGGCAGAAACCTATCTGTTACTGGCCGAAGCCCGCATCCAACAAAACAATGCAGCAGGTGCAGCTGAAGCTATTAACGTTGTTCGCAAACGTGCCAATGCTTCTGAAATCACAGCAAGCCAAGCAACCATCGATTTCTTACTGGATGAGCGCATCCGTGAATTAGTAGGCGAAGAATTGCGTCGCCTAACATTGGTTCGCACAGGTAAGTTAGTGGAACGTACAAGAAAATATAACCCCTACAGTAAAGAAATCGATGAACATAACACATTGTGGCCTATTCCACAAACGATCATCGACTCTAATACAGGAGCAGACTTTCCACAGAATCCGGGATATAATTAAATAATGAAGATAAGCTGCCTGGATCAAGTTCCAAAGGCAGCTTATCTTTTTCTTTTTATTCTATTCGACTATAGAAGAAGTTTTTGCCTTGACAGAAGAGAATCGCTGGAAGGGAAAAGTATTTGTCACGATCATCCGTAACCAATCAGAAGAGACAGTACTAATGATATTTAAATAATTCAATCATATATGAGACAAACTATTTTTATATTTTGCTTTTTCGCCTTGATGCAACCGCTTTTTGCTGAAAAAAAAGACTGGTTGATCGATGGAAGTTCCTATAAGGCTGAAGTAAATCTCTCACCAGACAAGAAACAAGTCGAGTTAACAAATGGCTTGCTTCGCCGTATCTTTTCGTTAACCCCCAATGGCGCCACTATCGCATTAGACAACTTGATGACCGGTCAGAATGAACTACGTGCCGTCCGGCCGGAGGCTGTACTTGTCATCAATGGGAAAGAATATCCAATAGGTGGATTGGCAGGACAGCCGGTCCACAATTTTCTGACAAAAGACATGCTATCCGACATGCAACTTTGCGATTCCGCTTTCGTATTGACAGATTATGAGATCGATGAAACAAAAGAGCATTTCCCTTGGAAACCGAATGAATCTTGGATCAGCAACAAATATTCATGGCCTGCACCCGGAAAACGCGTCACTTTCACTTATAAGGCTCCCCGGAAAATAGCAGACGAATGTAAAGGCCTAACCGTTCGCATCGTCTACGAACTGTATGACGGTGCTCCGATCCTGTCCAAATGGATCAAGATCGAAAACAACGGACAAAAGGCAGTCACACTGGATTCCTTCAAATCAGAAGTTCTTGCATTGGTTGAGACCGCTCCGAAAGTACACTACGGTGAACCCCACGAGGTGCGCATGATGGCACAAGAACCGGGACATTATACGAAAGACTACCGCAAGAAACCAGTACAGACAGATGCTCCGCGTGATTATATCGATCGCTTCACCCAACTGTTCGTCGTTACGGACTATGCGATGGGTGGAGACATGGAAGCAATGAAAGACAATCCAGCTGTCCGTTGGGTATTTGATCATCCAGAATACGAGTTTACCGGTATTCGCTATTACGGGCAATACAAGCCGGCACGGTTGGAAGTGACACCACTGTTAGGACCAGCCGAAAAGATCGCAGTGGGAGAAAGTTTCACCTCCTACCGTACCTTCGAAATGCTTCGCGACGCGACAGACCGTGAAAGACGAGGGCTTGCTGAATGTCGATTCTGGCGCATGATGGCTCCTTGGACACAAGAAAACCCGATCTTTATGCACGTAAGAGAATCAAGTGATCAAGCTGTCAAACAGGCAATCGACCAATGTGCGGCTATCGGTTTCGAAATGGTAATCATGACCTTCAGTAGCGGTTTCCAGATCGAAAACGATTCGGCCTCCTATCTCCAACGCATGAAGGCTTTGAACAGCTATGCCGCAGACAAAGGCATCGCTATCGGCGGCTATTCGCTACTGGCAAGCCGTGGAGCCAAACCGGAAGAAGCTGCAATCAGCCACCATACAGGCCGTCCGGCAGAGACACGCGCAGAAGGAAGCCGCTTCGGAATTTCTCCTTGTATCGCTTCTGATTGGGGAGACCTCTATTTCAAACGTCTACGTAATTTCTTTAACACGACCGGAATGAACGTGTTCGAAAATGATGGCTCTTACCCAGGCGATCCATGCGCCTCCATCCAGCATAGTGGACATGAAGGCTACGAAGATTCACAATGGAAACAATGGGAAAAGATTCGCTCGTTCTATCAGTGGTGCCGGGCAAACGGTATTTACCTGAATGTTCCGGACTGGTACTTTTTGAGTGGTTCCAACAAAACCCCGATGGGATATGTCGAAACCAACTGGTCCCTGCCAAGACCCTATCAAGAAATTATCGAACGACAGAATATCTACGATGGTACTTGGCAGAAAACACCCAGCATGGGATTCATGTTTGTTCCCCTCACCCAATATCATGGAGGTGGAGCCGCTGCCACCATCGAACCGTTAAACGAACATCTGGATCATTACGAGACCCGACTTCGCAATTTGTTCGGAGCAGGTGTTCAAGCCTGTTACCGAGGACCACGTCTATACGACACAGACAAGACTCGTGAATTAGTAAAAAAATGGGTGAATTTTTACAAACGACACCGTGCAATCCTTGATTCGGACATCATCCATCTGAGACGTCCAGACGGACAAGACTGGGATGGTATCATGCACGTCAACCCAAAATTAAAAGAAAAAGCATTCATTTCAATTTACAATCCTTTAGACAAGGATATCGAAAAAGAAATCAAAATTCCCTTATATTATACGGGAATATCCAATAAAGCCATTGTAAAGGAACAAGGAACGAACGATCGCGAATACACACTCGAACGTGATTATTCGATCTCTCTAAAAATACAAATCCCAGCAAAAGGTTATAATTGGTACATTGTCGAATCCAAGGCAACCGTACCAAAATCATAAAGCGTCCATCTGCTTTCACCACCGATACGGACTGTATACATACATGTTTTTGCAAAAACAACTATCATACTATCATATTCGTTTGTATATTGCTTTAGACCAATATGTTATGGCATGATAGTTGCCGTTTTGAACTATCATTCACCTGTCATAACTATCATGGTGAAAAACGATAATACCCTGTGTATCAATTATACGACAAAAACAGAGACCGTCCGGGAATGGGTGCAAAACCTGTTAAAACGGCTTCTTTTTTTATCAAGACAGGCTTTTCTTTTGTCAAAAACAGCCTGCAAAGCTGCTTGAGACCGGGTGTACCCACCACGGAGACCCAGGTGCGGGAGAGGTGCAGACCCAGGTCTGTGTGAAGGCCTGACGAGGATGCAGAGATGTTTATCCGCCGTGTTGGAGGCGCTTTTATGCCCTGTTTTTGCATCTTCTCAGAAAAAATGTAAGCCTTTTTTGTAAGACATACCAATCTGTTTGAATAGCAATCGAGACACTTTTCAAAAGCACCTGTGCTTCTCACCCAAAAAGCTTCTATTTCGACAGCACAACAATCATCATGGTACATTTTTTAATCATTTTGAGATGATATTATTATATCCTAAACCTTATCTTTCCTATATTTGCCCAACAATATAAGATTTCATGTATACACATTATCTAAAAGCCATAATCTCATTCCTTTTTCTATTTTTCTCTTCCTCTTATATAATGGCAGAGAAAAATCCATTTTTTTTTACTCAGATTGGGAACGAAAACGGATTAACAGAAAATACAATCACAGATTTACTTCAAGATTCAGAAGGATACATCTGGATCGGTACGAACAACGGACTATTCAAATACAATGGATATAGTTGTAAAGTCTACCGTAACAGACCTGATAATACAAACACTTTAGGAGACAACACGATCTCGTGCATAGAAGAAGACAGTAGGCAAAACATCTGGATCATAACCGAACATCATGTGCACAAAATAGACCGGCAAAGCAAACGAATACATAAATACGGTATGGAGAATGTCAAATTCATGCACCATTGCAAACAACGACGAAACGGAGAACTATGGTTTGTAGGGGAAAAAGAATTGTTCATTTACGATCCGAAACTGGATTCACTTGTCAGACAACCATCTCTGTCTCCACTTCCTTTCGATTCCAATGTCTGCGATATGGAAGAAGACCAGGCCGGGAACTTGTATATCGCGTCCAAAAATTCCGGAGTGATTGTCATAGATTCAAATAGACAGCTCCGATACCATTACAAGCATACTTTACATGACAAAAATTCCTTGCCAGGAGGAGAATTATCCGATTTGTATATTGACAGCCATAACCGTATCTGGATCGCTTCACTGAAAGATGGTTTCAGCCTTCTAAATCCAGACAAACACAGTTTTATCAGATTCGACCAGAGCAACTCACGCCTTAAAAGTAATGTTGTTCGCTGTTTGATCGAAATTCAACCGAATAAAATATTAATAGGTAGTTTTTCCGGACTTTCCCAAATAGACTGTAATACATTCGAAATTCAAACATTCGATTTTGATCCGCAAAAAATAGGATCATTGGGACATTATTCAATCCATAACTTTCTAAAAGATAATACTGGGGGATTATGGGTTGGTACTTGGAATGGACTTAACTACCATAATCCTTTACGAAAACAAATTAGCACATTAACTCCTAAGACATTCACGGGAGTACTTGGAAAAGGGCAAGAAGATAAAGAGGGAAACATTTGGTTTGTAACAGAAGGAGCCGGACTGTTATGTTACAACCCTGCAACACAAGAACAAAATACATATTTATTAAATCCAGCACCCGATGCCTATAATAAAAATATACTCAAAGCACTTTATATCAAAGGAGACAGTATTTTATGCACAACCAACCAAGGTTGCCTTTACCTGTTTTCACGTACCCGGAAAAAGTATGAGCTACTCTATGAATTCGGAGGAGGAGACATTTATACCATATTTGTAGATTGCAAAAACAGATTTTGGATACCGACAAACAGCAAGCAAGGTCTGATACTAATTGATAATGGAAAGCAAACAAATAGTTTCCCTATAAACGGGAAAAAACAACGTATACATTATATAACTGTTATCAAAGAACTTGCTCCAAACAAATATTTGTTCGGGACCCTTACACAGGAACTATATCTATATGATATGCACAAAGAGGCTATTACGCACCTTGCTTTAAACCAACTTTCCGGAAAAAGCAAAAGAAGTGGACGAATAACAGGCATTGAAACTGATCCGGATGGATATATATATGTCTCTACATTCGGAAATGGACTTTTCACCTTTGACTCGCAACTAACTCTTTTAAAACATTACATAAACAATGACGGACTCACGACACCTTACATCTACACATTCGTAAAAGACAAACATAATACGTTATGGACATTGACCGAAAATGGTTTGTATTACAAAGAATACCAACAAAAAACATTTACTTATGTTCCCAACAAACAATTTATCAAACACAACTACACTTTCCAAGGCGGGTCACTGGATAATAACGGCATCCTTTACTTTCCTGGCAACAAAGATATCTTATGTTTCAATCCAAGCCGATTGGGAGAAAATAACCACCTGCCACCTATCCATTTGACAGATATCACAATAAATAACAAACCTATCAATTTTCATGATTCCATACCTCTAATTCTAAAATCTGAGGAAACAAACTTAGCCATTGCTTATACCGCCTTGGATTATGTCGAGCCGGAACAAATACAGTACAAATATAAAATGGATGGAGTCGATGAAGACTTTGCCGTAGTAGGCAATCGAAGAATCGCCTACTACAGCAACCCGGCTCCAGGTTTTTATACATTCCATGTACAGGCAAGTAATAGCGACGGTAAATGGAATCCGAAGGAAACCTGCGTATCCATCCAAGTCCTTCCACCTTTTTACAAAACCAACATAGCCTACCTTTTATATATCGTAGGAATTGGCATAGTCATCTACGGCATTATCCATTATTTCAATGTCCGTAACAAACTTGAAAACGATATCCGTTACAAACAAATGGAACAGGAAAAAATCAAGGAAATGAATGAAGAAAGGATGCGTTTGTTTACTAATTTCTCTCATGAGCTCCGTACACCTTTAACTCTGATATCAAATCCATTAGAAGATCTTATACAAAACAATGCTTTTTCATCCGAAGTTAAAAGAGTCTTGGACCTGATGCAAAAAAACACGAAAAAGATGCTCCTACTCGTCAATAACCTAATGGACATCCAAAAATACGATGCACACAAAATGACTTTACAAAAAGAACACTTCAACCTGTCTCTCTTTATAAAAGAATCATACGACATGTTTGAATCCATCGCCAAAAAGAGAAACATTCGCTTTACATTGACAAACAAGATTCCAGAATCGTATGAAGTCTATTATGATAAGCAGGAGATGGAAAAAGTCATATTCAACCTGCTCTCCAATGCGTTCAAGTTTACCCCGGAATCAGGAAATGTCCAACTACGGCTTTCTTCTGTTTCCCGGAAAAACAGCGCCTCCTTTGTTGACGAAACCCAAAAGTCTATGCTCGTAGAAGATTATTACCTTCACATCGAAGTCACGGACAACGGGACAGGCATAGCCCCCAAAGAACTGGAAAATATATTCCAGCCCTTCCACCGTTCTTCACAAGATCTACATCATCAAATCGCAGGGTCAGGCATCGGACTAAGCCTTGTACGGTTTATCATAGAACAACATCAAGGTCTTATCTGGGTGAAAAGTACACAAGGGACAGGTACACAAATACACGTTCTGTTACCTCTTCTTGAAAAGCCGATCATCCGGAAACCAGCCATAGAACGAACAGACATCACTACAAAACCATCCTTTTTCATCAACCATCTGCACACCATATCAGAAAAACAACAGACGATCCTTTTCGCCGAAGACAATGAAGATGTCCTATGCTATCTGGAACAACAATTCAAAGATCATTATAACGTATTAAAGGCATCCAACGGAGAAGAAGCATTACTCCTACTTGACATCCATAAAGCGGACATTATCGTTTCCGATGTCATGATGCCTCGTATGGATGGTCTCGAACTTTGTAAAAGAATCAAAAGCACTTCCAAATGGAACCACCTTCCGGTAATCTTGTTAACCGCAAAAACACTGCCGAAACAAATAACGGAAGGCTATAAGGCCGGAGCAGACGAATATATTATCAAACCGTATAACATCGTGCAACTTCGTAGCCGAATCGACAATTTGTTGGAAAACAGAAAACAGATACAGAAAAAATTTGAGAAAAAACTCGAATTGGAGACGTTTGGTATACACACAGGAGATACAGATAAAATATTTTTAACCCAATACACCAATATCATAAAGGAGAACTTTTCAAATCCGGATTTTGGCATTGATGATATCTGCAAAAGCATCGGTATCAGCCGGGCTCAATTCTATCGAAAAGCAAAAGCACAGACCGGCCTTTCTCCTGCCGAAATGATCAAAAAGCTACGTCTTGAAGCTGCTGCTCAGATGTTAAGGGATACGGAACTGAACATTGTAGAAATCCAGACAAAAGTAGGATTCAGCAATAGCGGATACTTTGCATCCTGCTTCCGGCAAACGTACGGAGTATCTCCTAAAGAATATCGAAATGCAAACAAGATGTAAAAAAATTTCTCAATAAAAGACGATATTTATCTTTTAAGAGACAAAAACAACCTTTTCTTAACTACAGAAATTAGATTTTTGCATCGAAAGTTAAACAAGTGTTAACCAAATTCAAAATCATTTCATAATGAAAAGCAAAATTCTAATTACGCTGATGGGATTTTTCCTTTTTTTCCACCAGTTGTTTGCCCAGGATGTTTTTATTTCGGGTAATGTAAAAGATGAAAAAGGTGAAGTTCTGATAGGTGTTGCCATCCAAGTTAAAGGAACTACGATCGGGAACATCACAGATGTAGACGGTAATTACACATTGTCGTCAGTTCCAACCAATGCAGAATTGGTATTCTCGTACATGGGCTACCAAACCCAAACTATTCCCGTAAAAGGGAAAACAACCATTAATGTTACCATGAAAGAGGACTCACAAGCTTTGGAAGAAGTCGTAATCGTCGGTTTTGGTACACAGAAAAAAGTAAACTTGACAGGCGCTGTCGCTTCCGTAGGTGCTGAAGTCCTTGAAAACAAACCGGTAGCCAATGTGGGACAGGCTCTACAGGGTGTAGTGCCCAACTTGAATGTCTCGGCAACCAATGCCTCCCCCAATGCGACTCCGAGTTTTAATGTCCGTGGTGGTACATCTATCGGTCTAAAAGAAAACAAAACCAACGAATGGGAAGTGAAAACAGGAAGCCCGTTAATCATTGTTGACGGAATCCAAGTAGATGCCGACTACTTGAACATGATGAATCCGAGCGACATTGAAAACATCTCCGTACTGAAAGACGCCTCAGCATCCGCTATTTATGGTGCACGTGCGACTTATGGTGTCATGTTGATCACCACCAAATCTGGTAAAAACGACATGAAAGCCACTGTCACTTATAATCTGAATCTACAGTGGAACACACCGTCACATACACCGGATATTTTGGATGCCTACACACACCAGCTGGCTTCCAACAGACAGACGGAAATGACTGGCGGAACCATTACTCCCTGGAAGGAAACCCTCTTGGCTGCAAAAAAGAAATACATGGAAAACCCGACTCCGGAAAACGCATGGATCTATAACGAAGGTAGTACGACCAACATGACATGGGTTGCCAACATGAACCCGTATGAAACCGGAGTAAAGGATTGGACTCCTCTCCAACGTCATAACATTTCGATCAGCGGTGGTTCGGCTAAAACTCGCTACTACATTTCTTTGGGTTACCAACGCCAAGAAGGTATGTACAAGATTAACACGGATATCCAGAACCGATACAACATCAATATGAGCATCAACTCCAAAATTACGGATTGGTTCGATGTTGCTTCTAAAATATCATTCAATTCCAGTAACTACAACGAACCATATATGAACCCACAAAAAGGTTCCGTCTGGGCTGTAATGAAGAACGAACCCAACCGTAACTTGAACATGCCGATCATGACAAGTCCGAACGACCCGATTCCCAACACATATACGGACAATATCCTGGGATGGTTGGCTTACGGAGCAACACAGCAGACTAAAAACACCAGCACGGTCTTCAACATAACTCCAACAATCACATTCTGTCCAGAATTCAACGTAAAGGCTGAATTGTCCTATCGCCCGACTGAATATTTCCAAAAGAGGTTCATTCCTCTCCGCAACTATGTTGTCGATTCATGGGCAAGTACAGTCAGTACCCATACAAATCCATCCAGCGTGAGAGAGGAATCCAGACATTCCGATTACTACACAATCAACGCTTACGCAACATTCAATAAGGCGTTCGGCCAACACAACGTTTCCGCCGTAGCCGGTTTCAACCAGGAATGGTTCCAATTCCGTAAAACCTGGGGAGAAGCAGAAGACGTCATTACAAACGATCTTCCAACCTTAGGCATGACAAACGGAGCTCAATATACAGGAGATAATTTTGAACATTGGGCAATTCGCGGAGCATTCGTACGTGCTAATTACGACTATGCAGGACGCTACCTGTTTGAATTCAGCGGACGTTATGACGGGACTTCACGTTTTGGCAAAAATTCACGTTTCAAATTTTTCCCATCTTTCTCTGCCGGATGGAGACTATCAGAAGAAAAGTTCATGGAAAACACACGTATCTGGCTTGACAACTTAAAAGTACGTGGGTCCTGGGGGTCACTGGGTAACCAAGATGTTGCCAATTATGCTTACATCGCAAGCTATGGCGCTGCCAACTATATATCATGGGTCATGAATGGCGAACAAAACAAAGGCATGAGCCCGACAGGCCTAATTGCTTCCGATTTAACATGGGAAACAGCCAAGACACTGGATTTCGGTATTGATGCGACTGTTTTGAACGGGAAATTGGATGCTTCATTTGATTGGTACACACGTCGTACGGTCGATATCTTAATGAATGGGACAAAACTTCCTGCCGTATTGGGAGCGACCGTCCCCAAACGAAACACCGGTGAATTGAAAACCAACGGTTGGGAACTAAGCTTGAAATGGAAGGATCAACTGAGCAACGGCATTCGCTACGATGTCGGCCTTGTCTTGTCCGATTATCAGTCTGAAGTTGTAAAATTCTCAGGAAATCCGAACAAATTGTTATCATCTCTCTACGACGGCATGAAAATGGGAGAAATCTGGGGATATGAAACTATAGGGATCTTGCAAGAAAGTGATTTCACGGTTGATGAAAATGGGAAATATACACTGATCGGGCCTAGCCAAACAAAAATTCAATCTACGATTTTCCCTGGGGATATCCGTTATGCAGATTTGAACAATGACGGTGAAATCAGCAAAGGCGACGAAACAGTAAATAATCCCGGAGACCGTAAGATCATTGGGAATTCCACACCTCGCTTCCATTATGGTATTACAGGTAATATTTCTTGGAAAAATTTCGATTTGAATATATTCTTCCAAGGTATTGCCAAAAGAGACGTATGGATTAGCGATAACGTATTTTGGGGAGGATCCGATACTGCCGGAAATTGGGAAATGTACAACAATTCATGGACACCTGAACGCACAAATGCGAAATATCCAATGTATGCCGGACGTATTTCATCCATACAACAGACCGGCTACTTATTCAACGGAGCATACCTACGCCTGAAAACATTGGCATTGGGATATACATTGCCAAGAGAATGGACAAGCAAAGCCAAATTGTCTACCGTTCGTTTAAGCCTATCCGGATACAATCTGTTTGAGATCAGCCAGATTCCGGACCTTTACGATCCAGATCAAATTTCATCGGCCTATCCGATGATGCGCTCTGTGGCATTTGGTTTACAGGTCGGTTTCTAAATAAATCTATATATCAAATAAACAAACAATATCAATCATGAAATTCAATTTAAAAAAATATATATTGACGTTCGGAATAGCCTCGGTATTACTGCCAAGCTGTAATGACGACTTCATGGAACGTTATCCGTTAGACGAGATTACAGACGAAAGTTTCTGGAAAACAGAAACAGACCTCAAACTCATGCTAAACAGTCTGTACCCCTTGTACATTATCGGCCATCAAAGTGGCTGGGCACAAGACAAAAGCCCGGCGTTAAACGTTACCGGAAGTCCATTGATGTACGGCGACTTCTACTCCGACAACTGTGTCAAGACAGGCAACGAGCCCAGCAGTCTGGCCGGAGAATTAATTGTTCCGACCGGAGCATCAGCCACGAACGGATGGAATTGGGACAATTTGCGGAAAGTCAATTTCTTTCTAAGCCATTACAAAAAAGCAGATCTCAATCAGGAAAAGAAAAATGCATACGCCGGTGAAGCTTATTTTTTCAAGGCTTGGGAATATTACAAGAAAGTTCTTCTTTTCGGAGATGTGCCTTGGATCGTATACGATCTGACAGAAGCATCGGAAGAACTGTATGCACCACGTACTCCACGGGCAGAAGTAATGGATTCCGTCTTGATGTGTATCAATAAAGCCGTCCAATGGTTACCGGAAAAGAAAGACCAGGAAACAGACCGGCTCAACAAAGAGCAAGCAAACTTCCTGAAAGCCCGCATCTGCCTATTTGAGGGTACATTCCGTAAATACCACACGGAACTGAACTTGCAAAACACAGCCAATACTTGGCTGGAAGAAGCAGTCAAAGCTTGCGAAACACTGTTAGGCAAATATTCCTTATATAAAGACGGGGAAGAAACATATTGGAAAATGTTTACGGCGACCAATCTGTCTTCCAATCCTGAAGTAATTCTCGGACGTGTCTATCTGGAAAACAAAGTAGGCCATGCTGCACAACGTTATTTCAATCAAAACAACTCCAACCGCCAGTCAATGGGAGCGACACGCGGCTTAATAGACGAATATCTGTGTATAGACGGCCGTCCCATCTATACCGGAGGAAATGAAGGCAATTATGAACAAAACCCGAACTTCCTCGGATATGGAAAATGGACAGAGTTGGAAAACCGTGATCCACGTCTGACACAGACTATCTGTCGTCCGGGCGAACACGTGACCATCTACCAAGGTGGCATCGTGGATCAAGAAAGAAACGGTATCAAATACCCAGACCTCAACTACAATGCCAGCGGCTCAACCGTTACGGGCTATCGCGTTATCAAACACTGGATGGGTGATATCGTAGAAGAAGACCGTACGACACAAGGCATCCAAGCTGCCATAGAGTTCCGCTATGGCGAACTGTTGCTGATGTATGCAGAAGCCAAATATGAACTGAATGGAACATTAAGCCAAGCTGATGTAGATTTAACAATTAATGCTCTGCGTGAACGTGCAGGATATGATTTCAATAAATATCCCACAGCAAAATTAGTAGTCGGGAATGAACCGAAAGACCCTCGTTTGGACAAAATCTATGCGGAAAAACTCGATTACAAAGTATCTCCGTTATTACGTGAAATACGTCGCGAACGTCGCGTTGAAATGGCGATTGAGAACCGTCGTTACGAAGATTTGATGCGTTGGAAAGCAGGCAAGCTACTGACAGTCCCATTACGAGGTATGAAATTCACAGCCATTCAGGATTTGTATGACGGAACGCATACGACAAAACCGGAAATTGCCCAGCAAGTTGAACTTAACAAAACCGTATTTGTGGATAGCGAAGGCTTCTTGATTTGTTATCCGAAAAGTCCGTATCAAAACACAATCAAAGGTACATTGCCTTGGGATGACTATCGTTACTACTGGCCTATTCCAAAAGAAGAGTTGGTAATGAACCCTAATTTGATTCAAAACAAAGGCTGGGAAAACAGATAAGACCTAAATAAAACAATATCAACAGACCAATCAATAAAAAAGGTTTGTTGATATTGTTTTTTTTATGAGACATTTCTCATCAATTTTGAGATATTTTTAAATCAAATCTCCACCAATCTTTCTTACTTTTGATGCAAATTTAAAAATGACTTCAAGAATAGTATCATGAACACTACAATCAAGCACCTCTGCATGGGTCTCTCCCTTTGCGCCTGTACCTGTTTAGTAAACAACTTGCCCGCACAGGCCGAAACGAAAAATAACACCACCTCCAACATTGTTGCCAGCAGCAACTGGAACCGGCAAAGCGTCATGGACATCGCCCGCCGGGTGGCGGACTGGCAGATCAAGGATTATCCCGAAAACAAATATGCCAAGAGCGAACCGCGCGGATGGATTGCCGGAGCACTTTATATGGGAATGTTCGACTGGGCGGAACTGAGCGGAGACAACACCTATTATGACTGGCTCCGGAAAATCTTCAACCGACAGAACTGGCAGGTTGCCAACCGGATGTATCATGCCGATGACGTTTGCATCGCACAAACCTACATCGATTTCTATAATAAGGAAAAGAACGAGAACATGTTGAAGCCGACCATCGCCCGCGCCGACTGGGTTTTGAACAATCCTTCCAACGGAAGCATGGACCTCGATTACAGCAAAGGCAGCACGATCGAACGTTGGACTTGGTGCGACGCCCTTTTCATGGCACCCGGAGTCTACACGCGGCTCTACACGCTGACCGGCAACCGCAAATACATGCACTTTGCCGACAGCGAATTCCGTGCCACATACAACCACCTGTATGATAAAGACGAAGACCTTTTCTATCGCGACAGCCGATACATCGGACAGAAAGAAGCCAACGGCAAGAAGATTTTCTGGGGACGCGGCAACGGTTGGGTAATCGGTGGGCTGGCGGAAATCCTGAAGACGCTGCCGGCAGACGACAAAGAGTTCCGCCCCTTCTACCTCGACCTTTTCAAAGAGATGAGCGAACGCCTCGCCGGGCTGCAAGGAAAAGACGGTTACTGGCATGCCAGCCTGCTGGACCCGGACAGCTATCCTTCACCCGAGACAAGCGCGACCGGATTTATCGTCTACGGCCTGGCATACGGAATCAACCAAGGTTATCTGCCGGCAAACAAATACCTGCCTGTTGTAAAAAAAGGCTGGGAGGCATTGATCCGCGCCGTTGAAACGGACGGGAAATTAGGTTGGGTCCAGCCGGTAGGCGCCGATCCGAAAAAGGTGACACGCGACATGACCGAACTCTATGGTACAGGTGCATTCCTGATGGCTGCATCGGAAATTTACCAATTAGCAGAAAAATAAGTCACAACAAGGCTCTTTTTTTCATAAAAGTACCAGTAAAAGCTCTTGGACACCTGGGTAAACCCGCCTTTAACATCCGGGTGTTTGTCCTCTTGACACCCGGATGTACAGAAAACAAACATCCGGGTGTTCAGTGTCAAATCCCACTATCCTATTGAAAATAAGCAATATGTTTATATCTTTTTCTACTATATTAGAAAAAGATGGAGTGATAGTAGAATGATTGTATGATAGAGATTTTGAAAAAATAATAATGACATGAAACATAAAGTTTGTTTACTCTTCGCACTTCTCTCCCTTTCCTTATCCGGTATTTCCGCAACGAACGGGCAGGATTCATTACGCCAAATTCAGCTAAATGATCTGGGAGTGCAAATCCGGTGGGTAAACCCTACTGCCATACGTGCCTATCTGGACGATACAAAAACAGCATTGGGAGAGAAAGCTCCCGCACTTTACGAAAAACTCTCCCGCCTGGAAACGCTTCTGCCCGAAGTACAACAGGCCTTGTCCGGCAAGGTTTCCGGCAACGCGGTCGACAAAATGATCGGCCAAGCTCAAGAAATAATTGCGTTGAAGCGTGAGATCATCCTCGCCAATCCGCTACTGGATATGGACAAGATCATTGTAGCCCGTTACCGCTTAGGCGACAAAGCTCGTAAGGCGATGGGACCGTCAATGGGCACTTCGACGGCCAACTACAACTCGCTCTTCTCTAATCCGCGCAAAGGCTACGACGCCGAGATCGACCTGCTCACGGGTTTGCGCGGAACCATTGAAAACAAACGGATCTACAAACCCAAGGCCGATGTCCCCGTTTCAGACATACAACTCCACTGGAATGCCGACCGCCTTCTCTTCTCCTCGCTCGACGAAAACCGGAAATGGCAGATCTACGAAATGAACATTGACGGAAGCAACCTTCACCAAAAGATCACTGTCGACGAACCGGACCTGGAATTTTGCGATGCCAATTACCTGCCGGACGGAAAAGTGGTGGCAACGACCAATATCGGTTACAACGGCGTGCCTTGCGTGCATGGCGACGACGTGGTAGCCAATCTGGTATCCTTTGACCCGCAGACGCGCGCCTTGCACCGCCTCACCTTCGACCAGGACGGGAACTGGTCGCCGGTCGTCATCCCGAACGGACGCATCATGTACACCCGCTGGGAATATACGGACTTGACACACTATTTCTCCCGTATCGTGATGCACATGAACCCTGACGGGACGGAAAACAAAGCACTCTACGGCAGCGGTTCCTATTTCCCGAACAGCACGTTCGACATGAAGCCGCTTTCCAAATACAGCAGCCGCTTCATCGGCATCATCTCCGGCCATCACGGGACGGCCCGTTCGGGACGGCTCGTCATCTTCGACCCAGCCAAAAGCCGGAAAGAGGAAAAGGGGATGATACAGGAACTACCGTTCAAAGACCGGCCGATCGTCCCGATCATCAAAGACGAATTGGTGAAAGGCGTCTGGCCTCAGTTCATGAAACCGTTTCCGCTCAGTGAGAAGTACTTTATAGTCGCCTGCAAACCGGCCAAGGATGCACTTTGGGGAATTTACCTGGTCGATGTCTTCGACAACCTGACACTTATCGCCGAACAGGAAGGGGAAGGCCTGACCGCTCCCATCCCGCTGGTAAAACGTGAAACGCCTCCCGTCATCCCTTCGAAGATCAAGCCGGACAGCAAAGAAGCTACGGTCTTTATCCAAGATATTTACGAAGGAGAGGGTACGCAGGGCATTCCCCGAGGCACGATCAAGGCACTCCGTATCTTCGCATACGAGTATGCTTATATATTGGCTCCCTCCGATCACGATGCACAGGGAATACAAAGCGGATGGGACATCAAACGCATACTCGGGACAGTCCCGGTCGAAGAAGACGGTTCCGCACTGTTCACCATTCCCGCCAACACACCGGTTTCCATTCAGCCGTTGGACAAAGACGGGGCAGCTATCCAGTGGATGCGCAGTTGGCTGACGGGAATGCCGGGCGAGATCGTCTCCTGTGTCGGTTGCCACGAGGATCAGAACAGCATACCGATTCCCAAACGCACGATCGCTTCGGCCAAACAGGCACGCCGGCTGGAAACACCGGAAGGAGGTGTCCGCCCGTTCACGTTCCGCTTGGAAGTGCAACCGGTGCTGGACCGTAACTGCGTGTCTTGCCACAACGGGAAAAATGCCGAGCCGGACTTCCGCAAGGACCAGATGGTCACGTATAAAAGAGGAATATTGACGAAAATCAACAAGCAGTTCGACCAAAGCTATCTGAACCTGCACCCCTATGTGTACCGCCAAGGACCGGAATCGGACATCTACGTTCTCAAACCGGCCGAGTTCCACGCAAGCAACAGCGAGCTGATCCGCATCCTGCAAGCCGGACATCACGGAGTACAGGTTCCGGAAGAGGACATGCGGACACTCTATGCCTGGATCGACCTCAACGCGCCTTACAGCGGAGCTTTCACACAGATAGACCTAAAACCGCAATCGCCGGCACGGCAAGTAGATCGCCGTATGGAACTGGCCGGGAAATACAGCGGCGTACGGGTAGACTGGCAAAAAGAGATTGCCGACTATGCCAACTGGCTGAAAGAAAACGAAAAATCAGACGGCATCACCGGAGCAACGACCAACAAGACAGTCGAAATAAAAAAGCCTGCCAAACCGGTCCGCCCGGCCAAAGTAAAGGGATTCCCGTTCGACACGCAGACGGCGGCTGCCCGGCAAGCAGCCAAAGGCGAAACGACCCGCCGCCTTACCATAACCCCGGATATCCACATCGACCTGGTATGGATTCCCGCAGGCAGCTTCGTGATGGGCAACAACCAGACACCTTCCGCTTCGCCCGCATTCAAGGCTAACGTGAAGGAAGGCTTCTGGATGAGCACGACCGAAATCACGAATGCACAGTTCCGCGCGCTTTTCCCGGAACACGACAGCCGATACATCGGACAGACCTGGAAGGACCATACGACTCCCGGCTATGCAGCCAACCGGCCCGAACAGCCTGTCGTGCGTGTCAGTTGGGACGAAGCGAACGCTTTCTGTCAGAAAATCAGCAAAATGTCAGGCAACACAGTGTCTCTACCTACCGAGACACAATGGGAATGGGCAGCACGCGCAGGTAGCGCGGATGATTTCTGGTTCGGATCGACGGAGAGTGACTTCGGTACTTTCGAAAACTTGGCAGACAGCACGACTGTCGACTTGGCGGTAACAGGCGTAGACCCGAAGCCGATGCAGGCAAACGATCCCATGCGTAAGTTCTGGGATTTCCTGCCGAAAGTCTTGAACGTAAACGACCATCAACTGATCAGTTGCCCGGTCGCCTCCTACCGTCCCAATCCCTGGGGATTATACGACATGAACGGAAACGTGGCGGAATGGACGGCATCCGATTACCTTCCTTATCCTTTAAAGGAAAAAGCAAACAAAGATGCAGCCGAAAAGAAAGTCGTACGCGGCGGCTCCTGGCGCGAACGTCCCAAATACTCCACATCAGCCGTCCGCAAAGCCTACCTGCCCTGGCAACGGCCGATGAATGTGGGATTCAGGATCGTGATCCGATGAAATCGAAGGTGTGTAATTAAAACATCGTCTTTTTTACACACCTCCTTCAACATCCAAAGTGCTCTTTCCATTGCCGGCCCGGCTCACCCGGACACGGACAGGGATGCGCTCGGTCATTTCCTGCACATGCGAGATAACGCCGATCTTGCGTCCCTGCGTCCGCAAACTTTCCAAAGCATCCATCGCCACACGAAGCGTCTCGGCATCCAAAGAGCCGAAACCTTCGTCGATGAAAAGGCTTTCGACCCGCATCCGGTTGGACGAAAGAGAAGACAAACCGAGTGCAAGTGCCAATGAGACAAGAAACGATTCGCCTCCCGAAAGGCTATGGACGGTACGCACCTCATCACACATATCCCGGTCGATCACCTGCAAGGCAAGTGTATCGGGAACCCGCTCCAGACGATAGCGCCTCGTCAGTCCACGTAACTGCACATTGGCATAGTTCAACAAAATATCAAGCGTATATCCCTGTGCCACACGACGGAACTTGGCGCCATCGGCAGAGCCGGCCAGTTCGTTCAACTTCGCCCAGCGTTCGCTTTCCACGCGCCGGACATTCAATTCTTCCTGTAGTCCGGAGACTTTCGCCTTGTTCTCCGTCTGGATACGAAGGCGGAAAACAAATTCAGTCTTTTCCTGTGTGAACCGGAGCAGCATCGCTTCGAGCGGCTGTCCATCCGAAGAGGCCAGATAAGCGGCACTCCATTTATCTAAAGCCGCCTTTCGTAGGAGCAGGTCAGCCGCGGCTTCGTCCAAATCTTTCGCGATCTGGCCGACGATGCCGCGCGTCTGTTCGGCGATGCCGGATTGCTCGGTCTGGGTGGCCGACAGCTTCTTCAGACGTTCTTTCAGCTCTTCCATTCGCCGGGTGTACTCTTGCTCCACACGATCTGCGGAACGGCCGTCCAGGAGTTTCTTTCGCTCCGCCTGCAAGGAGGAAAAAGCGGCACGGTTCTTTTCATGGAGCTGCCCGGCCTCTTCGACTTGCTTCCCGAGAGAAGGAAGAAAAGAGGCAAATGACTCGCATTCGGCTCTCCGGGCGCTTTCCTGCCGTTCCAGTTGATGAAGCTTCTCGGTATTCTCATGCCACTGACGGGCAAAGTCTGTCAATGTTTTACGGAAGACTTCCGGATTCTGCAACCACGCTTTCTGCCATTCGCCATTGCCGAACAAGCGGTCGGCAGCCGAAAGAGACTGGATCAACCGGGCGGACTGTTCCTTCACAACGGCTTCTTCCCGCTCTTGCCGGCTGACGGCGAGCTGTTGCTTGCCGATCATGTCCTTACATAAGGCTTCGCTGTCTGCCAACTCTTTATGGAGTTGAAGCAATTGCTGTTGCAGACGGGCGAGCCGGTGGGTACAGGCCGTGTAGGCTTCTTTTTTCTTTGACAATTCTTGCAATTGAAGGGTAAGGGTGGAAACAGGAGCGACGGGCGCCTGATTGGCAAAAGGATGATGCGTGCTTCCACAAACCGGACAAGGTTCTCCTTCCTGTAACCCGCCACGCAAATCCTTTATGTTGCCGGAAGCCTCCAAGCGAGCCCGTTCGATAAGCAGTTGTTCCCGCTCCCGGCGCAGTTTCTCGATCTGCTTGTCCAAAGCCGGCGCATCGGTCGCTTTCAGTTCTTCTTCCAAGCTCCGGTAGTCTGCTTCCGCCTGCTTCAACGCCTGCTGTTTGCCTGCACTGGTCTGTTGCAGACCGGCAAGTTGCCTATTCAACGCCACAACCTCCCGCCGGAGCGTTTCGATCGAACGGGCGGCCGTTTCCATGTCCGAACGGGCGGCCGATGCTGCATCCAAGTGGAGCAGCAAGGCGGAAAGCTGTTCCGCGATACGTTCCTTCTCCTTATAACGTTCGCGCCAAGCGGTCAGCCGGGCAATTTCCTCCGCTCCCTGCTTCTGACGGAAGACGGCAGCCTGATATTTCTTTTCAGCTTCTACCTTCCGAAACGTTACATTCTTCAACTGCTGTTCCGAGTGGGACAAGTCGCGGATGGCCGTATCCAACTGAATATCCAGCTTACGCGCTTGTAATATCTCCTGTTGAAGGGATTTGAAACAGACTTCGGACTGTTGCTGCTCCTCCACACCCTTTTCAAATTCGCGGCGGGCGACCGTCAACAATTCCGTTGCGTGTGCAAGTTTGTCGGCTGCCTCTTTTTGCTGCTTCCGACGGACGGTTATCTGCTGTTCGACAGAGCGGACAGCTTCTTGAAGGGCTTGCTGCTCCGCCTTCGCCTTTTCGACCCGCTGCAATTCCCTTTCCGTTCCGGCGAGACGGATGCGCAAGTCGTTTTCCTCCTCATCCGTCAACAACTCGATGCCTTGTATACGCGATTGGATCAGGTCGAAGGCTTCTTTCGCCCGCGTATTTCTTTCGAATATCTGGCGGGAAATGGCGGAATAGAGTTCGGTTCCGGTCAGCTTCTCCAGCAAGGAAGCCTTTTCTCCCTGCTCGGCTTTCAGGAAAGTGGAAAAATCATTCTGCGCCAGCAATACGGAACGCGTAAACTGTTCGAAGGTCAGGCCGATCAGTTCGATGATGCGGGCTTGCAGTTCGGAACGCGTCCCCTGCTCTTCCTCCTCCTTATCAAGATCGTACAAAGCCAAACGCGGATTCTGCAACCGCCCGTTCTCCTTCTCTCGAGCCCGCGCCACCGACCAGCGCGCCCGGTAGCGGTGTCCGTTCAAGGCCATGAAATCCACCTCCGCAAAACCGGAAGCCGTCCCCCTCCGCAACAAGAAACGGGGGTCACTTTGCGACAGTTGTTCATTGCTGACATCCTGGAGCTTGACATTATTCTCTTTTGCCTGGTCGGTACGGGGCGTACGGGCGAACAGAGCCAGGCACATCGCGTCCAAAAGCGTGGATTTCCCCGCTCCCGTCGGCCCGGAAATAGCAAATATACCGGCCGAGAGCAACGGTTCCACCGTAAAATCAATTTCAAAATCACCTTCCAATGAGGCTAAGTTGCGACCTCTTATCGCTAATATCTTCATAAGGAAACCTCCCGCACTACATCGTTAAACATCTTCTCCAACTCTTCCGGCAAATCGCCTCCGAAACGGTTCGTAAAGGTATGGCGTAGCATATCCAGCGGAGCGATCTTTTGCAAATCCGTATAAGATAAAGGACGAAATTCCTCCTCCCCCTCCTTTTTCGGATAAGAAGGGATGATGGAAGTCAGGCGTACGGCCTTATCTGCCAACGCCTCTTCGACCCGATGCCGAAACCCCGGATCAGGCTCCGTCAACAGCACCTGCACCTCCAGGTAAGGCCACAGGCTGCGGTCGGCTCCCTCCTCTGCCAACGGCAGGTTGGAAAGTTGCAAAAGGACTTCGGCCGGCGATGCCGGTTCCGCCGGAATCCGATGCAAGGCGGTTCGTAAAGGGACAGGCATCGCTTTCAGATCCGACAAGCATCCGTTTTCGACCGTAAAAGCAACGACCTGGTGGTGATAATGTTGTTCGGAGAAAGACATCGGCAACGGGCTGCCGGCATATCGTATATTCTCGCGCCCCCCTACCCGTTGCGCCTTGTGGATGTGACCGAGAGCCGTATAAGCCAAGCCCTCTTCAAAAGCTTCTACAGACACGGATTCAAGCCCTCCCATTATGGTCCGCTCGCTCCGGTCGTCTTCCGACAGTTCGGCTCCGGTCGCATGCAAGTGCCCCATTGCTAAAAGAGATTCGCCCGGCTGCCTCCGGCTATCGGCATAGTCGTATAGTTGGCGGTACATCCGGGCAATTCCCTCCACATACGTATCCTTTCCCTCATCTGAAGCCGGATAATCTCCCTGCCGCAGATAGGGAACAGCCAGGCAGAGTGCCTCCCGCCTTCTCTCCTTATTATATAAGGGAATCAGGAGCGAGTCGAAATCGATCTTGCACAGGTCTGTTCGCGGGACAGTTCCGACAATTGACGTATTCAATTCTTCCAACAAGGGTATCGGCGCTTCCAAACGGGCTGCCGAATCATGATTGCCTGCGATGATCACGACCTGCAAATGCGGGTTACGCCGGTTCGCTTCCCGCAGAAACCGGAAGAAACGGCGCTGGGCGGCTGCCGAGGGATTGGCGACATCAAAGATATCGCCGGCTATCAGCAGGACATCGGTCTGCTGCTCCGACAACGTATCGGTCAGCCACGAAAGAAATGCCTCATGCTCCTCATCGCGGTCATAACCGAAAAAGGTTTGCCCGAGATGCCAGTCGGAGGTATGTATTATTTTCAATGACATTGGTTCTTTGTTTTGTTTGCAAATTTACAAACCTTTCATCCAATTGAAAGGTCGATAAGGCGAGCAAGTTATCAAGAAAAACCGCAACTTGCAAAATTTATCCTATCTTTGCCCCCTCAATAAATGAAAAAGAACTTATGAATTGGTTACAAGAGGCCTTTTTAGCGCCTACGATGGTGCAAGCAGTTATCATTATTTCACTGGTCTCTGCACTTGGATTATATTTAGGCCGAATCAAGATATTCGGGATTTCACTGGGTATCACATTCGTATTCTTTGCCGGTATCCTGGCAGGACATTTTGGTATCGTCGTTAATAAGGATATGCTTTATTTCGCCCAAAGTTTCGGGTTGATTCTTTTCGTTTACGCATTGGGGTTACAAGTCGGACCCGGTTTTTTCTCTTCGTTGAAGAAAGGAGGCGTGGCCATGAATATGATGGGATTGGGCGTTATCCTGCTCGGACTCATCATGACGGTCGGACTGCACTGGACCACAGGTGTTTCCCTTTCCAACATGGTTGGTCTGCTTTGCGGAGCCGTAACCAATACGCCTGCTTTGGGAGCCGCACAACAAGCTCTGTTGCAGATAGATCCGAACAATACCAAAGGGGTGACGGACATGGCTTTGGCGTGTGCCGTCACTTATCCGCTTGGCGTGGTGGGCGTGATCTTGGCGATCATCATCCTGAAAGCCTTGTTTGCCGACAAGAAACAGAAAGACCTAAAGGAACAGCGCGACACGACTACCTACGTCGCCGAGTTCCACGTAAGCAATCCGGCTATCTACGAAAAGAGCATCAAAGATGTGATGAAACTGACAGACAAGCATTTCGTCATCTCACGCGTATGGAGAAACGGTAGGGTAAGCATCCCGACTTCGGATACTCTGCTCCACGAGCATGACCACCTTTTGATTATCTCCGTCAAATCGGATGTAGAAAACATCAAAGTCCTCTTCGGCGAACAGGAGAATGTGGACTGGAACAAGGCGGATATCGATTGGAACGCCATCGACAGCCAATTGATTTCCCGCCGTATCGCGGTGACCCGCAACCGGGTGAATGGTGTGAAGCTGGGTTCCCTCCGCCTCCGTAACCTCTACGGCATCAATATTACACGTGTGAACCGTGCCGGTATAGACCTGCTGGCCTCTCCCGACTTGCGCCTGCAGATCGGCGACCGGCTGACAATCGTGGGGGAAGCGAATTCGGTGAACACAGTCGGAAAGATTTTAGGGAACGAGATCAAGCGGTTAAACAACCCGAACCTGCTGGCGGTCTTTATCGGAATCTCGCTGGGGATGCTGTTGGGGGCATTGCCGGTCACACTGCCGGGAATGAACACGCCGGTCAAATTGGGGATTGCCGGAGGTCCGATCATCGTCGGTATCCTGATGGGCGCATTCGGCCCGCGTTTCCATCTGACAACCTACACGACGATGAGTGCCAACCTGATGCTCCGCCAATTGGGGATCATCATTTATCTGGCAGGATTAGGAATCGATTCGGGTGCGCATTTCTTCGAAACGGTTTTCCGGGCAGAAGGATTGCTTTGGATCGGGCTTGGATTCCTGCTAACAATCGTTCCGGTACTGATCATCGGTTTCCTGGCTTCACAATTCTTCAAACTCGACTATGCACATAACGTAGGGATGCTCTGCGGGAGCATGGCAAACCCGATGGCATTGAACTATGCCAACACGACTGTCGATGGCGACGAACCATCTGTTTCTTATGCCACCGTATACCCGCTTTCGATGTTTATCCGTGTGATTTCGGCGCAGTTGGTACTGATGTTATTCACCTAATCAGGCTTTGGAACACCTGACCAGCACCTTTTTTCCATCCGCCAATGTGGTTGCAAAGAGATAGGGATGACCGCCGTCGGAGATCTTCGTCCGCTTGCGCAATTCCTCTACAGAAAGGGGGAAATTGCGCACGGTTATATTTGCCTGAGGGATTGTTTTTGAAAGTCCTTTACAGAGTTTTCCGGTAAAAGGCAGTACTTCGTCTACCCGGAATCGACGGCCAGGAAAGTCAGGAACCAACTGGTCCGATGTATATAGATGGCTGCTCACCTGCAACTTCTTCACTCCCGTCCGGACAGCTATCTGCTTAAATGCGCCGGCTTTTAAAACCGAGGCATTCGGTTCGTATAAATACGCACCGACCTGACCGGCGGGAACCAGCACGGCGTTTCGTTCCTCTTCCAATGTGAAAAAGAAAGATTGTATGCCATCCGGTCCGAAATTGACACACCGGATCGACGGTCCTTCGCCATCCGCCTCGCGTTCCGTCACAAAAAGCAGTTCCTTGCATTCGTTCCTGACGGAAAGGACATGCACGGATGTCGTCCCCGGCAACAAGTCCAAAGTCATTTGTATATCCGCCATCGGCGAAAGCTTTGCAATGACACGCGGAGAGCGTTTCAGAAGCTTTGGCAAGAGCCCGGGGAGGTCAGGTTCGCAATCCTGCAAGGCGAAAACCCGCTTGTTGGATTCTCCCCGGCGTGCAGGGTCGATATAGAAAGCGTCGACCTCCGGAAGGGTATCGGCTGATTGGGCGGTATCGGCATTCACGACCGTTATGTTGTCAGCCTCCAAGACGGAAAAATTATGTTTCGCAGCTTCACAATAAACCGGAAAACGTTCTATGTAAGTCAAATGTTTCGCCTTGCGGGAAAGGTAATAGCTATCGATTCCCAAACCACCCGTCAAGTCGCAAACGGTCCAGTCTTGGCCTATCAGTTCCTGCTTATAGGCAGCCGTCTGTTCGGAAGAACATTGTTCCGCCGCAATCTTAGCCGGAAAAACCAATCGTTCGTTATCATACCACGACGGCAGCTTCTCCCGGATCTGCCTCCGGGCCGCAATCTGATCGGCCAAAAAGGGAATATCCATTCCGGGGTACTTGGCGGCGGAAAGCAACAGGCGGGCCAAATCATCTGCTGCATGATCTTTTATAAACTGTATGTGTGAAGTTGTCAGTTCCATATCGGCGCTAAAATCAGTAACGGCACATCCTCTTTTCTACGGAAAGCAAAGATTTTGAACCCACTCTCCCAATATCCTTTAAATCCAATGTCCTATCATTATATCAAAGCCTTAGGGGAGTACAACTTAAATAACGAGAAAACACTTTTCCGTCACTTTTTGGCTGTTTGCCGCCTACCTAAAACCAAAGTTCAAAGATACGGCTTTCTTTTTTAATATGCAAATCACTGAAAATAAATATTCTACATTAAAACCGGTTCAGTCGCAAATCAATGGACAGGAAAAAGGAACCGTACCGGAATCGCATTCAAATATAGTTTTTATATCCTGCCTGGCACAGCAAAAGAGTCAGTAAATAGAAATCCCCTTTAGGCATGTGCTCTTTCAAGAACCGGAGGGCCAAGTACACATGGCTCTCCACCGTACGCTGCGGCATCCGGGTTTGTTCCGCAACTTCTTTAGTTGTGAGCCCTTTTATATAGGCGAGGATGAAAACTTCGCGACGTTGTTCCGGCAGATATTCCAGCAATTCATACAAACGGCAATAAAATTCCTTAACGGAAAGCTCTTCTATAATAGAATTGTCGTCTTTTAACAAATCATGACAATCTTCTAAATACTGCTCGAAAGTATGAGAATGGCATTTCTCAACCAAGTGGTTTTTCTTGAAATAGTCGAGACAACGGGTATAAGCGGACTGGAAAAGATAGGAATGGAAACCATCACTGACATATAACTTTTCGCGGTTTTCCCAAACATACAAAAAAACATCCTGGACAATATCCTCCGCAACCTTTTGCTCTACCATAGAAGCAACATACGCCATCATCCGGGGATAATAGTAACGAAAAACACCATTAAAGGCTTCTCTATTCCCATCCTTCAGTTCATGCAATAAAGAAATATCGAACATATTGCCAGCGATTTTAAAACCATTCTATTAACATCTCGCCCGCAAAAATAATAATATTTTACAAACTTTGCTTATTAACAGATATTCTCCTCAGGGCAACCGCACCAAAAATTGTTATCCGGAACCACATCTCTTCTTCCGTGAAAAATTTCGCAAACCAACTACCATACTGCCATATCCGGTTGTTAACTATTGTTTCACAATGTGTTAAAGCATGACAGATGCAAAAACAGGACATAAAAGTACCTCCAACACGGCGGATAAACATCCCCGCATCCCCGTCAGGGCTTCGCGCAGACCCGGGCCTCAAACGGCTTTAAAAGCTGTTTTTGACAAAAGAAAAGCCTGTCTTGATGAAAAAAGAAGCCGTTTTAACATGTTTTGCACCTGTTCCCGGACGGTCTCTGTTTTTATCGTACAATTGATTCACAGGATGTTATCGTTTTACACCATGATAGTTATGATAGATGAATGATAGGTCAAAACGGCAACTATCATGCCATAATATATTGGTTTTAAATAACATACAGACGAATATGATAGTATGATGGTTGTTTTGCAAAAACATTTATGTGGTTAGTCCGTATCGGTCGGTGGCGAAAGCAGATGGACGCTTTATGATTTTGATGCGGTTGTCCTGATATTCTCCTTTGATAATAATACAAGAGAACGATATTTCTTAATATTCTCGCAAAAGACACTCCAAAAGTATAGAAAACAGGACAACCATTAACTCTTAGAATTTCTTTATCAGGAAAGAGGGATTTACCCGCAGATAGATCCCCGCGGAAAAACTGGTTTGGGCAAACGATTTATAACCATCCTGTTCCGTACCGCGAAAAACGGCAGGCAGATGTTCATATATATCCAGGTCGATGCCAAGCGAAAAGCCTCTCGCCAGTTCGCGCGAATACTCCAGACCAAAGTGCAACATGGAAGGATCGTCGAAAACAAGACCTTCATCAGATGTCGAGACAGCCCCATAAAACGGACTGCCGAACATGGAAATAAACTGATGGCATCTCCAGTAGGAAGTCTTTACACGAAAATCATAGATATCGGCAAACGCACGGGCATATACACCATAGCCGCTATCGAAAGGCCACAACTTACCGGCCTGCTGATAATAGCCGGCAACATCCAGTTCCACATTTACATTCTTGAATATCTTACGACCAGTGTTCCACACGCCTCCAAGCCCGACAGCACCGTTCATCAATGTCTGGACAGAATTGGTCAAAATCGTGTCGATCTCCCCCCCCCGGTGCTGAGCCAAAGCCTGCGCAGGTATATAGAAGTGGAAACGCGAATCCGGATCGTTTAACTTGAAGCGTGTAGACAATCCGACTGTAAATGCTTCCTGGTGGACGTCTTCCCTGAAAATAAAACTTTCCCAGTTCACCCACACATCCAAATCGAGCCGGCGGGAATTATACAGCAATTGCAATCCCATCTCCGGATCGGCAACCATATTTAATTCCGGATTGTACAACGGTTCTATCAGATTATGATTGGCCGCCCCATACAAATCGCCCAGCACGATATTCACATGATCGGACAAAGCCACTTGCGCACGGAACCAAGGAAGTGCATGAAAACCTTTTTGGTACTGCTCGCCCTTCCAATGCGCAATATCTTGATAAGCCATATTCGGATAACGATTCGCTCCCCAGAAACGTTGCAGATGCACACCGGCTTCGAGTTTCAGCATTCCTAACGGATAGTAGACCGCCTTTGCCTGCAACCAAAGCCCCGGCAACGTATAACCTTTCATAAACGAACCGGTATATTCATCATCTTTAAAGAAACTCAAGTTATCTATTTCGACCGAAAGCTCTCCCCTCTTTTCCGGGTCGATCTGATAGTCCGTTTTGAAAACGCGGTCCGGAATCTGGGCACGGAGTGCAGGGACAAATGAAATTTCCGCCAAACAGAACAAGAGGCACAGGCAAACACGCAAACAGGAAAAATTAAAACACTTTTTCATCTACAGCAAATTAAATGCAAACGTAACAATTAAAAAGGAATAAACGAAGAACGGGGATATAGAATCTTGCCTATATCCCCGTTCATATACTTTGATACTATTATTTATTAGCGTCTCGGTGTTGCTTCTTTTACAACCATCTGGCGGCCTTCGTATTCAGCGCCGTTCAATTCTTCGATAGCGTTTCTTGCTTCGTTTTCGTTAGGAAGTTCTGCGAAAGCAAAACCTTTGGAACGACGAGTTTCACGATCAATGATCAATTTAACAGATTCAACCGTACCGTACTCTTCCAAAACCTGTTGTAAGTCTGATTCTCTAACCCGATAGTTCAGGTTACCAATGTAAATATTCATAACAAAAAATGATATAAAATAATTAATAAAAAAATGAAACAATAAAACTTTAAGGAAAGATCAATGTCTGCTAAATCATATTCTGCGATGAATATTAAGTCGGAGATAAAGAACTACACAAACAGTTTTGCTTGTCGGGTACAAAGGAAAGCATTATAAATGGATATTGCACCATAAAACCGAAAAATTAATTCATAACAATTCAAAAAAGAGATGGCGAAAAAGACTTTCCGCCTAAAACATCGGCACATCCGCAGGGATTTATAAAAAGAAACTTCAATGCAACGACATGTAAAAAAGGCCTATTTTATAGTATTTCAAACCAATTAAGCCACCATATAGCCTTTCATGTTTCATTCAGAAAGTCTAATTTTGCGCAATCATTTTGAACTTAATTTGACATGGAAAAAATCGAAGTTAAAGAAGCCAAAGGCAAACTTGGCATTCTGGTTGTCGGGGTAGGCGGCGCAGTCGCCACGACCATGATTACAGGCACATTGGCTGCACGTAAAGGATTGGCAAAGCCTATCGGCTCTATCTCACAGTTAGCAACAATGCGTTTAGAAAACGGAGAAGAAAAAGCGATCAAAGATATTGTTCCTCTGACCGACCTGAATGACATCGTTTTCGGCGGATGGGATATTTTCCCTGATAATGCATACGAAGCGGCCATGTACGCAGAAGTCTTGAAAGAAAAAGACCTGAACGGCGTAAAAGACGAACTGGAGGCGATCAAACCGATGCCGGCCGCATTTGACCATAATTGGGCAAAACGTTTGAACGGCACGCACATCAAACAGGCTGCAACCCGTTGGGAGATGGTTGAACAGCTCCGCCAGGACATCCGTGATTTCAAGGCTGCCAACAACTGCGAACGCATCTCCGTCCTGTGGGCTGCAAGTACGGAAATCTATATCCCGCTGTCTGACGAACACATGTCGCTCGCCGCTTTGGAGAAAGCGATGAAGGACAACAATACGGAAGCGATTTCTCCGAGCATGTGCTACGCCTACGCCGCCATCGCAGAAGGTGCTCCGTTCATCATGGGTGCTCCCAATCTGTGTGTAGACACTCCCGCCATGTGGGAATTTTCCAAAAAGATGAATGTACCTATCTCCGGCAAGGACTTCAAGAGCGGGCAGACCTTGATGAAGACAGTGCTGGCCCCGATGTTCAAAACGCGTATGTTAGGCGTAAGCGGCTGGTTCTCCACCAACATCTTAGGAAACCGTGACGGCGAAGTGTTGGACGATCCTGCAAACTTCAAGACAAAAGAAGTCAGCAAGTTGTCTGTCATCGACAACATCTTCGAACCCGAAAAATTCCCAGACCTGTACGGCGACGTATATCATAAGGTACGCATCAACTACTATCCTCCCCGCAAGGACAATAAAGAAGCATGGGACAATATCGACATCTTCGGCTGGATGGGCTACCCGATGGAAATCAAGGTAAACTTCCTTTGCCGCGACTCCATCTTGGCCGCACCTATCGCATTAGACCTGGTGTTATTCAGTGACCTGGCCCTGCGTGCCGGCATGTGTGGCATCCAGACCTGGTTATCGTTCTTCTGCAAAAGCCCGATGCATGACTTCGAACATCAGCCTGTGCATGACCTGTTCCAGCAATGGAGAATGGTTAAGCAGACATTGCGCGACATGATCGGAGAAAAATCGCCCAGCTACCTGGACTAAAATCCAAGGTAATACAAATTTAGTTTCATAGGGATGAAACTTTTGTTCCATGCCTATGAAACTAAAATTCCATCAGCATGGAATTCTCAATAAAACTTTCCTCCTTATCCGGAAGAAAGTTTTATTATTTTTATAACTTTGCATACATTTTACTGACAGGATGAAAAGAGTTTCACTAATTCATATTATTATTGCAACAGGTTTCGGTTCCGGTTTTTCTCCGATCGCTCCGGGAACGGCGGGAGCTTTACTGGCGACACAGATCTGGCTTGCATTGTCTTGCGCCGTATCTCCTACCCTGCTCCTTATCATGACCGCCTTGCTGATCGGTATTTTCACGATCGCCGGCATCCGTTCGGCAAACGCAGTCGAACCTATTTGGGGAGAAGATCCCTCACGGGTGGTAATAGACGAGATGGTCGGTGTCTGGATTCCGCTTTTGGCTGCACCGGCAGGCGACCGGTGGTATGCATTGGCCGCGTTCGTACTATTCCGCCTGTTCGACATCTTCAAACCGTTGGGTATCCGCAAGATGGAGAGTTTCAAAGGCGGTGTCGGAATAATGATGGATGACATTCTGGCGGGAATATATAGTCTTATTCTGCTAATCGGTGCAAAATGGGTGATTGGATAAAAAAGAACGTAAAAGCGTTTTCAGAGAAAGGCGGGATATTCATGTTCATGCGCGCCCAGTTTTCTTCGCAAGTTGCCAGTGCGACGGATTTTCTGGTCACGATCTTGTTGGTAAAACTATTCGGGATCTATTATGTCTATGCAACTTTCACAGGTTCCATCTGTGGCGGGATCGTGAACTGCATCATCAATTATAAATGGACATTCAAGACCAAAGACTGCAAGAAACGGCACGTGATGATCAAGTACCTGCTGGTCTGGATCGGCAGCATCCTACTGAACACCTGGGGAATCTACTTCATGACGGAAGCAATCAGCCAGAATCCCTGGGTCAGGGAGACGTTGAAGCATTATACCGCCAACCTCTTCGTCTTCTCCAAGATAGTAGTCTCGCTACTCGTCGGATTTCTTTGGAACTACAATATGCAACGTGTCTTTGTCTACAAAAACTGTAGGATCAGAGGCCGTTTCCAGAAAGCAAATTCAAAATAAAAATAACAAGATATGAAATTCAAAGTCTTCAGAGATTGGTTGCAACAGACGATCTACAAGATCATCAACCCGATCGTACATGGAATGATTAAAATTGGGATCACTCCCAATTTTATTACAACGACAGGATTAATCCTGAATATTGTAGTTGCCTGCATATTCCTTTATGCCGGCATGAAGGGAGAGCAAGGAGATTTCCACTACATCGGCTGGGGTGGCGGCATCATCCTGTTTGCCGGGCTGTTCGACATGATGGACGGCCAGGTGGCACGTATCGGTAAAATGAGTTCCACGTTCGGGGCCTTGTACGATTCGGTACTGGACCGTTACAGCGAACTGACGGTTTTCTTCGGTATCTGCTTCTACCTGATCAACCAAGGATATATAATCAGTTCGATCGTAGCCTTCGTCGCTTTGATCGGTTCACTGATGGTAAGCTATGTACGCGCCCGTGCCGAAGGACTGGGGCTTGAGTGCAAAGTCGGTTTCATGCAACGTCCCGAACGTGTGGTATTGACCGGATTAGGAGCCCTCTGCTGTGGCATCTTTGCTCCCATGATGAAACACAACGAGACATTCGAACCGATCCTGATATTCGTCATCCCTTTGCTGATCGTCGCGATATTCTCCAACATTACAGCATTCGCACGCCTGAACCATTGTCGAAAACTATTGAATAGCAAAGATAACGAATGAAAGAAACCATTGTACTCCCGTCAAAGAAGGAGACAGGGACTGTTATCGGCCTGACAGTGCTGTTTCTTCTGCTGACAGCCGTATGTATCGGATTGCGCCCGGAGCATGTATTCATGACCGGCCTGTACCTGCTCCTCTTCTTCGCCGGTAAGACAACCCGTAAATTGGCTGTAGCCTTGTTGCCGTTTGCTCTTTTTGGCATTTCATACGACTGGATGCGTGTATTCCCGAACTACGAGGCGAACCCGATCGACGTAGAAAGCCTGTATAATCTGGAAAAAAGCCTGTTCGGCATAAACGACAACGGGAACATCCTGATTCCTTGCGAGTATTTCGTGTCTCACAATTGCCAGACAGCAGACTTTCTTGCCGGTATCTTTTATCTCTGCTGGGTTCCCGTACCGATCGCTTTCGGGTTGTGGCTCTACCTCAAGGGGAAGCGTGACTTGTATCTTCGTTTCTCTATGGTTTTCCTGTTCGTCAACCTGATCGGCTTTGCCGGATACTATATCCATCCGGCAGCGCCTCCCTGGTATGCAATCAATTATGGTTTTACACCGGTACTTGACACACCGGGCAATGTCGCCGGCCTCGGCAGGTTCGACGCATTGACAGGCCTTTCAATCTTCGATTCCATTTATGGCCGTAACGCGAACGTATTCGCGGCAGTTCCTTCATTACATGCCGCATATATGGTAGTCGCGCTATGTTACGCGATTATCAATAAATGTAACAAATTTGTGATTGTCCTGTTTGCCATCATTATGACAGGAATCTGGGGAACGGCCGTTTATACCTCACATCATTACATTATAGATGTAACATTGGGAATCTGTTGCGCCCTCTTGGGAATACTGATTTTCGAGAAAGGATTGATGAAGGCCGGCTGGTTCAAAAACTTCTTCAACCGATATTATAATTACATTAAATAATGTGCCGATATGCCGGCAAAGCATTTCTTTCCCTATAAAATAAAAAACGGGAGACGTCATTACGACTGCCTCCCGTTCCCAATAAACTACACAAAACATTTAAAAGAACAAACTTCGCTTTAGAAAGCAAGACCTAAGCGGATTCCCCAGTTATTCAACCCATCGATCGAATAGCTCAGAACTTCGCCTTTATTGGTTGCATAATTATAATAGGCCGCAATATGCAGACCGATCTGTTTCTGAGGTGTAAAATACATATTCATACCTATTTCGGGAGATACATAGAACCCCCAGTTACGATCGTAGACTTTCATTACATTCATATAAGTCGACATTTCACTGTAACTTGCCCCCAACTGCATACCAGCATAAGGCTGGAACTGACTTTCGGGAGCCACATTGTAACGGAAAGCCGCACCGAAAGGTAACTGGAAGATAGAATGCTGCTGGTCTGAAGTGATTGCCGATGTAGGACTTACCGGTAATGTCTGACGATCGACATACTTATTGTTGGTATGATAAGAGATGAACGCACCTACCGAGAAATTAGGGATTACGTAATAACCCGCTTCCGCATGTGCGCCCCAACCGCTTGTCTTGTTAGAAAAATCCTGCCCGAACGGAGAGTTGATCTGCCAGTCCACGTTGAAATACATATTCTTTACAATCTGAGCGCCAGCCAGGGAAGGTATCGCTAAACAGGCAATAAGCAAAGCGATTAATTTTATTGATCTATATACCTTTTTCATAAGATTCCAATTTATCTTTTAATACACATTTAATTATTTGTTCAAGTACGGCGACTGCACGAAAGCCTGCTCGATAGCACGAGTAGAAAGTTCGATATTCACTTTGTCGGAACCGGACAACAAACCAGTCATGTAAGCGGTCCAGAGAACCGGAAGCTTAGCATCTTCAGATTTCGGCAGCGGAGTTTTCAAGTCGACCAACTCAACCAACAAAGAGCCTACGCTATAACTGTACACCACAGCATACGGATAGTACCATCCATTCCATACTCCGGTCCAGTTGTCCCAATAGCCATACCACCAGTTATATCCGGGATACCCCCACCACCAGTAAGGATTTTCATGATAATCGGTAAAATAATTTACATTTTTCACAAAAGAGACCTGCAAACCCAGATCTGCAGCTCCTTTATCCGAGGTACGCGTATAACCCCGACTTTCCATTTCGCCCACCAATGTAGAAACGATATCGCCAGCTTCTGCCACACTCCAGAACTCGGGTTTTTCACTGTTGCCGATAACCATTACACTATCTGGGATATAGAAAGTAGCAAACGATTCGAAGCCAGCACCCTTGTTATGATCTGTGAACACTACGAAATCATTGCTTAGTTTTGACATGTCCGGGTCCTTCTGGCAAGAGGCCAGCAAAAGGACCAATAAGAAAAGAGGAAGAATCTTTTTCATCTCATTCAACGTTTAAAACAGTTTATACTATTATTTATGCACTTATATAAGTTATTATTTAAACAACATGAACTAAAAAAGGTTTGCATTCTCCCTTTTCAAGAGTGTTAATTAACTTGTCTGAAGATTTCGGAACGGTTATAAACGACCGTTAATACAAAAGTAAAGGCAACCATTCAGCAGAAGACAAGAATGGCTACATGTACACTTCCGGCACACCTTCCTTTTGTTACCAGATAAATATTTTCCACTAAACATTATTTATATTGAAAATATCATATATCTTTGCATCCGTCAAATATATAGAATATGGAATCAATTTGTGCAATCAAAGACATATATAAAGCTTTATACCAGTTCGAGAAAGATTTTTCGGAAGCACACGATATCACGATCAACGAAGCCATGCTGCTATGCTGCCTAAAAGACGGAGAAACAAAATCCGCAGGTATGATCTGCGAATACATAGGTCTGTCCAACTCACGCGTGTCGAAAGTGATCACGGCCGTAGAGAATAAAGGTTATATCCGCCGCAACATCAACAAAAACGATAAACGGCAGATGTGTTTCTCCCTTACTCCTACCGGAAAAGAGAAAATACAGCAGATGATGAATGCAAAACTTCATTTCGACGGACTGTTCGAGAAACTGAAAACTTGCATGTCAAAAGGTTGAACCCTTTTTTACCCTAATATTTCCTATTAGCAAATATGTATAACACAAATAAATTATTATCATAACATGAACTACCTGATTATAGGAGGAGTAGCCGGAGGAGCTACTGTCGCTGCACGTCTACGCAGAATGGATGAAAAGGCAAACATCATTCTGTTCGAAAGAGGAAAATACGTATCGTATGCAAACTGTGGTCTGCCCTATTATATAGGTGACACGATCAACAACCGGGAGAAACTGTTCGTTCAGACAGTCAAGGGGTTCACAGACCGTTTCCGGATCGACATCCGTACAGAACAGGAAGTAACCGCCATCCATCCGGATAGAAAAGAGGTAGAAGTCAGAAAACTATCCACAGACGAAACATATACCGTAACATACGATAAACTGGTCCTTTCACCGGGAGCCGAACCGCTCCGACCGGATATCGAAGGAATCGGGAGCAAGAAAATATTCACGCTCCGAAACGTGCCGGACACTGATACGATCAAGAATTATGTCAATACCGAAAAACCGAAACGCGCTATCGTTGTGGGCGGCGGTTTCATCGGACTCGAAATGGCGGAAAACTTGCACGATTTGGGTATCCAAGTAGACGTAGTGGAAATGGCAAACCAGGTGATGGCTCCATTGGACTTCTCGATGGCGGCAATAGTACAGCAGCAACTAACCGATAAAGGAGTCGGGGTACACCTGGAAGACGGCGTCAGCCGCTTTGAAGAAAAAAACGGGGGTGTGGCAGTACACCTTCACAGCGGTAAACAGATCGCGACCGACATGGTATTGCTCAGTATCGGGATACGCCCGGAAACCAAACTCGCAAAAGATGCAGGGTTAGCCATCGGAAAACGGGGCGGCATTGCCGTAAACGATTATATGCAAACTTCCGACGCGAACATATATGCCCTCGGCGATGCCGTCGAAGTACGCCACCTCATAACCGGACAACCGGCTCTCATACCACTGGCAGGACCGGCAAACAAACAGGGACGTATCGTGGCGGACAATATCATATTCGGTAATAAAAAGAAATATGCAGGCTCCATAGGGACCTCCATTGCGAAAGTTTTCGACCTCACGGTCGCCGCAACCGGAGCCAATGCGAAGTTACTGAAACAGAACAATATTCCATATATATCATCCTACACTCACGGAGTCTCGCATGCCGGATATTATCCAAATGCCGTTCCACTGTCTATCAAGATATTGTTCGCTCCGCAAAGCGGCAAGTTGTTAGGTGCTCAGGTTGTCGGCTTCGACGGAGTAGACAAACGTATCGAGATGCTGGAGCAAGTAATACAACGTGGCGGGACCGTCTACGACCTAACGGAACTGGAACACGCCTATGCCCCTCCCTATTCGTCAGCTAAAGATCCTGTGAATATGGCCGGATTCGTTGCAGAAAATATTTTGAACGAAAGGTCCCGTATCATCCAGTGGCGCGAGCTTGCCGAACTTCCAGCCGACACAATCCGGATCGATGTCCGTACGCGCGACGAATATAAATTAGGTACGATCCCCGGATTTATAAACATACCGGTAGATGAATTACGCGAACATTCAGACGAGCTGCCGAAAGAGAAACCGATCGTCGTGACTTGTGCAGTCGGACTGCGTGGTTACCTGGCCTACCGCATCCTGGTGCAAAAAGGTTTTAAGAATGTGCGCAACCTATCCGGAGGATACAAGACATGGAGCATGGCAACTGCACCGGTAAAAGAAACCGTACCCTGCAAACCGGTAAACACGAGTTGCGAATGCCCCACAACCCAAGCCACCCCATTAAAAGTAGATGCCTGCGGACTGATGTGCCCCGGGCCAGTGATGCAACTGAAAAAAAATTACGAGACATTGAAGGCCGGCGCACAACTTCAGATAACTGCCACCGACCAGGCTTTCGGCAAAGACGTCGCTTCCTGGTGCAAGATAACCGGAGCGGAGCTGATCGCGTTGGAAAACAAGAACGGGGTAGTCGCCGCCACCATCCGCAAGCAGGAGAAAACAACTCCCTGCAATACTCCGCGAAACAATGCCGAAAACAAGACACTAATCGTTTTTAGCGATGATCTGGACAAGGCGCTCGCCTCCTTTGTCATTGCCAACGGAGCTGCTTCGACAGGCAAGAAAGTGACAATGTTCTTTACTTTTTGGGGACTGAATGTCATCAAGAAACAGCATAAGCCGACAGTCTCCAAAGATATTTTCGGTAAAATGTTCAACTGGATGCTGCCGGCACACAGCGGTAAGCTAAAGCTGTCTAAAATAAACATGGGAGGCGCCGGTAGCTGGATGCTGCGTCTTATCATGAAGCGAAACCGGATCGACAGCCTTGAGAGCCTGATCCGACAAGCCATAGACAACGGCGTGGAAATGATCGCCTGCACCATGAGCATGGATGTGATGGGCATTCAAAAGGAAGAGCTACTGGACAACGTGACGCTGGGCGGTGTGGCTTCTTACCTCGAACGGGCAGAAGAAGCAAACGTGAACCTGTTCATTTAACAGACACGATTCAGACACGATATCACATAAAAAACACGGAAAGATAATAAAATCAATCCGTGTTTTTTATTAAGCTCGCATCTTGAAATTACTTAATCATATCGAATCCCGTATACGGAATCAACGCCTTCGGAATACGGATTCCTTCAGGGGTTTGGTTGTTTTCGAGCAAGGCGGCAACAATACGCGGCAAAGCCAATGCGCTTCCATTCAGCGTGTGACAAAGCTGCGTCTTTTTGTTTTCGTCCCGGTAACGACATTTCAAGCGGTTTGCCTGGTAATTGTCGAAATTAGAAACCGAACTCACTTCCAACCAACGTTTCTGGGCTTCCGAATAAACCTCGAAGTCAAAGCAGAGGGCAGCCGTAAAACTCATATCGCCACCACAAAGACGCAAGATACGATACGGAAGTTCCAATTTCTTAAGCAGCCCTTCCACGTGATCCAACATTTCTTGATGAGACTCTCTGGAATGTTCCGGCTTGTCGATGCGAACCAATTCCACTTTGGAAAACTCGTGCAGACGGTTCAATCCACGCACGTCTTTTCCGTAAGAGCCGGCTTCGCGACGGAAACACTGCGTATAGGCACAGTTCTTGATCGGCAACTGTTTTTCGTCGAGTATAACATCACGATAGATATTGGTAACCGGAACTTCGGCTGTCGGGATCAGATAAAGATCATCCACTTCGCAATGATACATCTGTCCTTCCTTGTCAGGCAACTGGCCCGTACCATAACCGGAAGCAGCATTCACGACTGTCGGCGGCATGATTTCCACATAACCGGACTTGCGGGCTTCATCCAGGAAAAAGTTTATCAACGCACGCTGCAATTGTGCACCTTGTCCTTTGTAAACCGGAAAACCAGCACCTGTAATTTTCACGCCCAAGTCAAAATCGATCAGGTCATATTTCTTCGCCAACTCCCAATGAGGCAGCGCGTCTTTCGGCAGTTCAGTCTCCATCCCTCCCATCTTTTCGACCTTATTATCGTCAGCACCCGCACCTTCGGGCACTTCGTCGTAAGGAACATTCGGGATCGTATAGAGCAAGTTCTGCATATCTTCAGCCGCCTGATCCATTTCAGCCTGGATAGCCTTATTGGCTTCCTTGATCTCGGCAACACGTTGCTTGGCAGTTTCGGCTTCCTCTTTTTTACCTTCTTTCATCAGCATGCCAATGATTTTCGAAGTCTGGTTCACCTCTGCCAGATTTTTATCTAATTGATTTTGCGCACCACGTCTTTTGTCGTTCAATTCAATCACTTTTGCGATGCTTTCCTGCGCACCTTTGAAGTGTTTCTTTTCCAGACCACGAATCACCCGGTCTGTTTCTTCCGTAATAACTTTAAGCGTCAACATACTTTAATGATGTTTTTTTATTTGAGCCACAAAGATAATCAAGATTTATGATTTATCATCGACGCACAAATCATAAATTCTTCACCCGGCCACCGGTAAGCCATGAACGGACATAGTAAGGTTCACTCAAGCTACTGACGATCACACCTCTGGAAGTACTGGTATGAATGAACTTGCCGTTTTTCAAATAGATGCCGACATGGTTGGGCACTTTCTTCTTTCCCTTGTCCGTCCGGAAAAATACCAAGTCGCCTTCCTTCAAATCAGCACGGCTGACTTTCTTGCAATTATGTTTCAGCATATCGGCCGACGAACGTGCCAACTGTTTTCCATATACTTCACGAAACACGATCACCACAAAACCGGAACAATCCACCCCTTTCTTTGTCAATCCTCCCATCCGGTGAGGGACACCAAGCCATTTGGCTCCTTCATTGTACAAAAATATATTGTCATTCGGAGTCAGCCGGACACCATAAAGACGAGACAGTTCTTTCGGCCCTTTAAAATCCGAGGGCAAGAGTACCGATTGCTTCTTACTGCCACAGGATGCAAATAACAGGACAAACAACAAGATTCCGAGATGAAGTATGATGAATTTTCTATAAGCCATGATGTTGACATATTTACCACAAAGATAGTATTTCCGCCTGTGTCATGAAAGAAAAAACGCGCTCTCCTGCATAATTCCCCTCCGGAAACATCAAGAATCAAAAGATTATACCTATATTCGCTTCCGAAATATGCCAGAAACACCGTTTCCCGTTTCTTTCCACACGGAAAAATGCTAAAAGCAGCGTCTCCAGCTTGTTTCAGAGAGAAAACAACGTGGAAACGCCGTATCCGGTCCCTCCCTTATCCGTGGCAGTGCCCTGCACGCCGTTTCCGCCAATATTCATCATCAAAAATCGAGAGAAACATGAAAGAAATCTCAACCATCAGTCTGGAGCGCATGAACAACGGCGCACACTTCCTCTACGTGAGCAACATCCTGACGCGTGCCGAAGCCGACTCGAAAGTGAAAACCAAAGCCGCCGCACAAGTAGCCGCACTGAAAGCCGCCGTGACACAGGAGGACAAAGACCTGAAAACCTCGCAGAAAAGCCTGCTGACCGACGACATCGCCAAAGCGGACGCCGAGCGCGACGCCCTTTACAGCGGTTACAAGAAAGCGGTTGCAGGCTTCCTCAACCTCCCCGTCGAAGCCATTGCGCAAGCCGCCAAAGTGCTCAACCAGCACATCAAGGACTACGCCATCGACCCCAAAATGCAACTCGACCGCGAGACGGGACTCCTGCTGAACCTCATCACCGATCTGGAAGGAAAATACAAGCCGGAAGTGGAAACCCTCTCGCTCACCCCGTTCGTCACCAACCTGAAAGCGGCGAACGAACGTGTCCGCACGCTCACCGCAAGCCGCACCGACGAGAAAGCGGGCATCACGGTGGGGGCGCTGAAAACCTCACGCAAGGCATCGGACGATGCTTACCGTATGCTGGTGAAAATGGTGAACGCCCTGGCGCTCGTGGAGGGAGAAACCGACTATGTGCCGTTTATCGACTACGTGAATGCGGAAATCGTTCATTACAAACGTGAGGTGCTGGGGCAGAAAGCGACAGCCGAAACCGGCGGGACAACGCCAGGCGGCGGCACGTCAGGAAATGGCGATGAGGAAAGGCCCGGAGAACTCTGATTCGAGAGAAACCAAGCGTAGAGCTTGTATCCTCAATTCCAGAAAGGCTATATACTCAGAGTGAAACCACCCTCGTATATAGCCTTCACTGTAAATCCGTATCATACAAGTCCGAAATGACCTTGCAAGTACGAGATTATGATTATTTTATTCGAGCGTATGGATAACCAGGCCGGAACGCAGTTTCGGTTCGAACCAGGTTGTCTTGGGAGGCATGATATTACCGGTATCGGCAATATCCATCAATTGCTTCATGGTGACAGGATAAAGAGCCAAAGCCACCTTCATCTCGCCACTGTCCACGCGATGCTTCAATTCTCCCAGGCCACGGATGCCGCCTACAAAATCGATGCGTTTATCCGAGCGAAGATCTTTTATACCCAAGATTTCATCCAAAATCAGGTTGGAAGAGATCGTCACATCCAGGACACCGATCGGATCGTCATCGTCGTATGTTCCCGGCTTGGCTGTCAACGAATACCATTTTCCGCCTAAATAGAGGGAGAAGTTATGCAAAGCTGCCGGTTTATACACATCCGCCCCCTTTTCTTCCACAACGAAGTTCTTTCCTAATTCAGCCAGAAATTCCTCTTCCGACAGGCCGTTCAGGTCTTTCACTACACGGTTATAGTCGATAATAGTCAACTGGTTTGCCGGGAAACAGACTGCCATAAAGTAATTATACTCTTCGTCCCCTTTATGAGAGGCATTCTGATTCGCTTTTTCCGCACCGACCAGTGCGGCGGCGGCGGAACGGTGGTGGCCGTCGGCTATATACAAGGAAGGCATTTCAGCGAACAGCTCTGTGATACGGGCAATATCGGTTGCCTCATCGATAATCCAGAAAGTATGGCCGAACCCGTCATCTTTCGCTACAAAGTCATATTCAGGATTGCGGGATGTATATTTGGCGACAATCTTGTCCAACTCCGCATTATCGGGATAGGCGAAGAACACCGGTTCGATGTTGGCATTGTTCACCCTGACATGTTTCATGCGGTCTTCTTCCTTGTCACGGCGCGTCAGCTCATGTTTCTTGATAACGCCATTCATATAATCGGGCACGTACGCACCGACAACCAGGCCGTATTGCGTCTTGCCGTTCATAGTCTGGGCATACACATAGTAACATTCCTCCTTGTCCTGCACCAGCCAGCCCTTTTCCTGGAACATCCGGAAATTGGCGGCAGCTTTCAGATAAACGGCAGGGTCGTGTTCGTCCGTCCCGGCCGGAAAGTCGATCTCCGGCTTAATGATATGATAAAGGGATTTATCGTTGCCTTCTGCTTCTTCACGCGCTTCCTTGGAATTCAATACATCGTACGGACGGGAAGCCACCTGTTCGATCAAATCTTTAGGAGGGCGGATTCCTTTGAAAGGTTTAATTTGTGCCATGATATTTTCTATTTATTTACTCTGAATTTTTCGCATCCTTCTTTCAGGAAGCCTTCAATCTGCTTGGCAGCGGCAATACCGGCATTGATATTGGCTTCGGCAGTCTGTGCCCCCATCTTTTTAGGAGTGGAGAAATAGCGGCCGGCAAACTTGGCTGCAAACTCTTCGTTGGCAGCAGGCGTGATGTCGGTCACATATTTCAGGTCCGCACGTTCTTCCATCAGTTTGATAAGTCCCGCTTCATCAATGACTTCCTTACGGGCCGTATTGACCAGCAGCCCTCCTTTCGGCATCTTGCCGACCAGAGCATAATTGATGGAGTTCTTCGTTTCGACAGTTGCAGGGATATGCAGGGAAACGACATCGCACGTAGCATAAAGCTCTTCCGGAGAAGCAACCGGTTTCACACCATCCGCTTCAATGACCGAAGCCGGGCAGAAAGCGTCGAATGCATAGATTTCCATTCCGAAACCTTTCGCGATACGGGCCACATTACGGCCGACGTTGCCATAGGCATGAATCCCCAGTTTCCTTCCTTTCAGTTCCGTACCGGAAGTGCCGTTATAGAAGTTGCGGACAGCCATTACCATCATGCCGAACGCCAATTCGGCAACAGCATTGGAGTTCTGTCCCGGTGTATTCATCACACAGACATTATGCGCTGTCGCAGCAGCCAGATCGACGTTATCGTAACCGGCTCCGGCACGCACGACAATCTTCAATTGCTTAGCGGCCTCCAACACCTCGGCATCAATAATGTCACTGCGGATAATGATAGCATCCGCATCCTTGACAGCATCCAGCAGTTTGGCCTTTTCACCATATTTCTCCAACAGGACCAGTTCATCACCTGCGCCTTCCACGACTTCGCGGATACCTTTCACAGCTATCGCTGCGAAAGGTTTATCTGTTGCTACTAATATCTTTGCCATGATCAATGCTGTTTTTCAAAATCCTTCATACATGCGACCAAAGCTTCCACACTGCTCTTAGGCATTGCGTTGTACAGAGAGGCGCGGAAACCACCGACAGAACGGTGTCCTTTAATACCGGCCATACCTGCGGCCGCAGCAAATTTACCGAATTCGTCTTCCAGTTCCTTGTATTCGTCATTCATCACAAAGCATACATTCATGATAGAACGGTCTTCAACAGCGACAGTCCCTCTAAACAACTTGTTGCGATCGATTTCGTCATACAGGATAGCCGCATTTTCCATATCCTTCTTTTTCATAGCAGCAACACCTCCTTGTTCCTTATACCATTTCAATGTCTGCAAAGCAGCATAGATGGGCAGCACGGGAGGAGTGTTGAACATGGAATCCTTGTCAATATGAGTCTTATAGTTCAGCATTGTCGGGATCGGACGTTCCACATGTCCCAAAGCATCCACCCGAACGATGGCCAATGTCACGCCGGCAGGAGCCAGGTTCTTCTGTGCTCCGGCATAGATAAGGTCATATTTGGACACATCGACAGGACGAGAAAAAATATCGGACGACATATCGGCAACCAATCGCTGTCTCACATCCGGATCTTCGTGGAGCTCCGTTCCGTAAATCGTATTATTAGTCGTAATGTGAAAATAATCCGTATCGTCCGCAATCGTATAATCCTTCGGAATATATGTATAGTTCTTATCTTTGGAAGAGGCTACAACCTCAACTTCTCCGAACAGTTTGGCTTCCTTGATAGCTTTGGACGACCATGTACCGGTATCTAAATAAGAAGCCTTCTTATTCAAAAGATTATAAGGAGCCATACAGAACTGCATGCTTGCACCTCCACCCAGGAAAACAACCTCATAACCGGCAGGAACATCCAGCAATTCTTTGATCAGCGCACGCGCCTCATCGTTCACGGCGACGAATTCTTTACTTCTGTGGGAGATTTCAAGAAGAGATAAATCCATACCCGCAAAATTCTCTACTGCAGCGGCCGTATTTTTAATTGTATACTCGCTCAGGATAGAGGGACCTGCATAAAAATTGTGCTTCTTCATACCAATGTCTTTTTAATGTTAAATATAATTTAAGTAACTAACTTTCCAAAAACAGGCGGCTAATGTACGAATTTAATCGAGAAATGAAAACCAAAACCCGAAAAACATCAACAAAATGTCACGACAACAGCTATTATGTTTGCATTTATCTTTCATTTTCCGTCTTTCGATTATCAATTCTCAAATTCTAATATCTATCTCCCCACAAACGTCTCATTTGTTCAATTAGTTTGTGCTCGGATGGATTTTCCTGTCCTTTCCACAGCCGTTCGTTCAAAACTTCCTTAGGAAGGAACTCTTGCCTGACAAAATGATTTTCATAATCGTGTGCATATTTGTAGTCTTTCCCGTAATTCAACTCCGCCATCAATTTTGTCGGTGCATTTCGCAAATGAAGGGGAACAGGCAGGTTGCCTGTACGGTTCACCAATTCCAAGGCATCGTTAATCGCCATATAAGCCGAATTACTTTTAGGACTGCATGCCAGATAGACGGTCGTTTCAGCCAAAATGATCCGTCCTTCAGGCCAGCCGATTTTCTTCAACGCATCAAAACAAGCATTTGCCAGCAATAGAGCATTCGGATTCGCCAATCCGATATCTTCCGAAGCTGAAATAACCAGACGACGGGCTATAAATTCGGGATCTTCACCGCCGGCAACCATGCGAGCCAGCCAGTAGACGGCCGCATCCGGATCGCTTCCACGGATGGATTTGATGAAAGCGGAAATAATGTCATAATGCATCTCCCCTCCTTTATCGTACGCTGCGGGATTCTCCTGCAAACGCTCCACCACCTTTTCATCTGTTATTTCAATTTTTTCATTTCCTTCTTCTGCAGCTACTACAAGCTCCAGGATATTCAGCAGTTTGCGTGCATCTCCACCGGAATAACGCAACATGGCGTCTGTCTCGGCCAGCACGATATCCATATCCTTCAATACGATATCTTCCGTAACCGCCTTATTCAACAAGGTCAGCAGATCAGCTTTCTCCAATGACTTCAGCACATACACCTGACAACGTGAAAGCAACGGGCGGATCACTTCGAACGAGGGATTTTCCGTCGTGGCTCCTATCAGGGTTACCACTCCCGTTTCCACTGCATTGAGCAGGGAATCCTGCTGCGACTTACTGAAACGATGTATTTCATCAATAAACAGGATCGGTGAAACGGTATTGAAAAAGCGGTTGCTCTTTGCCTTTTCTATTACTTCCCGCACATCTTTCACTCCTGAACTGATCGCGCTCAGCGTATAGAACGGGGCTTCCAGTTTGTTTGAAATAATCTGTGCCAGCGTCGTCTTTCCTACTCCCGGAGGTCCCCACAATATAAAAGAGGGAACACGACCCGCATCAATCATCTTTCTAAGGACAGCTCCCTGGCCTACCAGGTGCTTCTGCCCGATATAATCGTCCAACGTTTTCGGACGTAATCTCTCTGCTAACGGTTGACTCATCATGCCAGCAAAAATCGTATATTTTATTTACTTTTCAAAGTATAAATACCGTAAAAATTCAAATCCATTTTGATGTTTGACAACAGAAAAACATAATAAAAAGTAAGCACAGACTGTTACACATACCTGATAAGACCGAGAAACAATAACATTTTGTCATATTTACGATTCTTGTCGGCTAAATAAAACCATAACAAGGCCGTACCGGACCTCCGTCCAATACGGCTTGTCTTCCTGTATCTACTGCTCTGTTTTATTTCAACGTAATATTTTCCAGATCCCGTATAACAGTCATATCCATTATATCACTGTAAATCTCCGTTGTCCGTACACTTTTATGTCCCAGCAGCTTCTGAACTGTCGTGATATTCGCTCCATTATATAATAACAAGGTTGCATTGGTATGGCGGGCCATGTGGAAAGACAGCCTCTTATCTATCCCCACCAGCCGGCAAATCCTTTTCAATTGTTTATTCACATTCGAATTTGCCGAGACGGAAACTCCAAACAGCGTTCTTGAATATCGCTTGCGATAACGTTCATAGACAGCAAGGGCCTTTCCATCGAACAACAAGAACAAAGGAAGCCGGACATTCACATCCGTCTTGACCGATGAATAAACCAGCCACAGCTTATCATCGATCAGGTGGAAATTATCCAGCCGTATATTTACAATATCGGAAAAACGAAGCCCGGTATAGCAACTAAAAAGGAACATATCGAGTGTCCGCCTGAGTGTTCGTTGCAATTTAGGAGCAATTTTCTCAAACTTGCACAATTCTTCCGGCGTCAGATGGCCACGCTTGCTCTCCATATATTTGATCTTATATTTACGAAAAGGATATTTTTGCAATTCAAACAAATCCTTATTAATCGCAAGGTTTACATATCTTTTCAGATGTTTCATATGCTTGGCTATCGTATTGCGGTGATATTTTTGATCAAGAAGAAAACGCTCAAAATCACAAAGAAAATTAAAGGTAAGATCGTCAAAAGAGACTTGTGGCTGGTACTGGCACAAGACCTGCAAAGTAGATAAATGGTTTTTCAATGTGGAAAGTCTCAAATTGCTATGATCGATCTCATTTTTCATAAAAGAGACAAAAGAAGAAGAGTCAAAATCTTCCCTCTCTCTTAAATGCCTCAAAGAAAACGGACGCCCACTTTGAAGCATATCCAATTCTATCCGTTCCAAATAAGTAATATAATTCTCAATGTACTGATTAAGCTCATCCATGTTAGGATGATTCCTCACTGCCCTTCTCTTGCTGTCCCACTGTGTAGGCTTAACATAAATTTTCGTTGAGAAATACTTCTTTTGCCTATTCAGGTAGGCCTCTACCTGAATCAAAGCCTTTCCTTCTGCATTCAACCGTTTTTTCCGATTGAACACCAGATTGTAAATAACTTTTTCCATGATATACATTTTTTCTGAATGAGAACACGAAGGAACAATAATAAGCTCTTCATTTCGTATGAGACAAACTAAAAGTTTGTTATTACCTTTTAGATATCCCCTATCAAACACAATATACCGTGGAAAAGAAAATCAGGACGGAGCATTTAGTCACTCCGAAGCCGAAGGAAGACACAAAAAAGCCAACTAATTCACAATAGATAAATATGAATCAGTTGGCTAATTTTATGTTGTTTACTGAATATCCCTATGTATGTTTCACGCAATCGTTATCTCTCCAATCAGCGAACAATTCAGATGGTCTTTTACTTCGTCTGATGTCATGCCGTGCCCGAACAGGAACATCAGTTTGGCTACGGCGCATTCGGTCGTGCTGTCGTAACCGCTCACCACGCCGGCCTCCAACAATTTGCGACCGGTTTCATAGCGGTGCATTTCCACGCTACCGGCAAGGCATTGGGTGACATTGACAATGACGATCCCCCGTTCGACTGCCTCCTTCAACATTTCCAGCAACCAATCATATCCGGGCGCATTCCCGCTACCGAATGTTTCCATCACGACGCCTTTCAAGCCGGGAATATTCAAGATGCTTTCCACAACCTGCGGAGAAATTCCGGGGAATATTTTCAGGATAGCAACGTTCCGGTCCAACAGGTAATGCGGTTTCAGTGGTTTTCTGGATACCGGATGGTAGATCTGGGGAATATCATATTTAATAGAAATACCGGCATGCGCCAGCGAAGGATAATTATAGGAACGGAACGCATTGAAATTATCCGCATTCGTCTTGCTGGTACGATTCCCGCGCAACAGGTCGTTCTCAAAGAAAATACAGACTTCAGGAACCAGCGGCATATCGTTTTCACGGGCAGCGGCAATCTCTATCGCCGTAATCAGATTTTCCTTTCCATCCGTACGAAGCATGCCGATCGGAAGCTGCGAACCGGTCAGGATCACCGGCTTGCTCAGGTTTTCCAGCATAAAGCTCAAAGCGGAAGCGGTAAATGCCATCGTATCGGTCCCATGCAGAACGACAAAGCCGTCGTAATCATGATAATGTTCCGCAATGACATGCACGATCTTCATCCACGAATCCGGCCCCATCTCCGATGAATCCATCGGCGGGTCGAATTGAATAGACGATATTTTATATCCGAGATTTTTCAGTTCAGGGACATGCTCCTCCAAATGCTTGAAGTTAAAGGCCTCCAAAGAGCCTGTCTCAGGATTTTCTATCATTCCGATAGTACCTCCCGTATATATAATCAGAATAGAAGCGTCATCTTTGCATACATTCATAATACAATCCGTATTTATGTGATTTTCCTTTTTTACGACACAAAGATAACGACTATCATTTTGAAATCAAATATCAAATAAAATAATTAAAGTTTATTCAAAAGTCCATACAACAAGATTACACACAAACAAAATATTGCATTTTGTCAATTGCACAAAGATAAATCATCGCTCCCGTTTTTATCGATCAGGCAATGGAAATAAGCGATACACACAAAAACATGCAACAAAAGGAAAAAAAGTTTGTTATTGAGTAGGGGGTTTTCCAAGCGTCTTGGTCTTATCAAACGAAACAATATATTTTACGGAAATGAAATACATATTATTTATCGCAATGGATTTGGCATTATATCCTTTTTTGCTTGTGCTTTTTATCGGTAAATGTATTAAAGAGAAAATACAGATCGCACATTAAAATGAGGTTTCCTATTTCCCCGATTATTCGTACCTTTGCTCTATCAACTCAATAAGAAGCAACATGTACTTCAAGGATATTATCGGTCAGGAAGAAATAAAAAAACGGCTTATACATTCGGCACAGACAGGTGTCGTCCCGCACGCACAGCTATTCACGGAACAGGGGGGTGCCGGCGCCTTTCCTCTCGCTCTGGCTTACGCACGTTACCTGAACTGCACGAACCGGACGGAAACGGATTCATGCGGGCATTGCCCGTCATGCCTGAAGTATAACGAGTTGGCCCATCCGGACCTCCATTTCGTGTTCCCGATCGTATCCAAAAAAGAAAAGAAGAAGGAAGTCTGCGACGATTACCTCACCGAATGGAGAGGTTTCCTGAAAGACCGCCCCTATTTCGACATAGACGGCTGGCTGGATTATATCGATGCCGGCAACTCACAGGCCCTGATCTACTCGAAAGAGAGCGACGAGATTATCCGAAAACTGAGTCTTAAGATATATGAAGCGACTTACCGCATCCTGTTGGTCTGGCTACCGGAAAAACTCCACCCGACCTGCGCCAACAAACTCCTGAAGATCATAGAAGAACCTCCCCGGAACACGGTGATCCTGATGGTCTCGGAACTTCCCGACCTGGTTTTAGGAACGATCCTGTCCCGTGCGCAACGCATCAACATACGCGGAATCCATCCGGAAGATATCGCTTCCTCCATGATTTCCCGGTTCAACCTGACTCCCGAAGATGCCAAGCATGTCGCCCATCTGGCAAACGGCAGTTACCTGAAAGCGGTCGAGGCCATCAGCCTGGGAGAAGAGAACAAGTTCTACCTGGAACAATTCAAAGGCATGATGCGCAATTCCTGGGCGCGTAATGTCAGAGGCATGAAAGACATGGCAGATGTACTGGCAAGTATCGGGCGCGAACGGCAGAAGAACTTCCTTGCTTATTGCCAGCATCTGATACGCGAGAACTTCATGTACCGGTTCCAGTCGCCGGAACTCAATTACATGAATATGGACGAAGCCGGTTTTGCCGTGAAGTTCGCCCCTTTCATCAATGAACGGAACGTGATCGACATCATGGACGAACTGGCAAAAGCGGAACGGCATGTGACGCAAAATGTGAATGCGAAGATGGTCTTCTTCGATCTTTCCCTACGGCTTACCGTACTGATAAAACGGTAATTGCGGATCACCGGTCACAGCCTTTTATCCCGCCAGTTTCCTTTCCAGAGATAGAAAAAAGCGGACAGGATCATCAAACCGTAGACGTGTTCAGTTGTCCAGCAGAGCGCCACATCCGCATGCATCCGGATGCCGACCCAGAGTGCATAAAGAACATAGACAAAGATACTCGCCATATCAATCAGCAATGCCGTCTGCGTGTTTCCCGTTCCCGACACGCTGAAAAAGAAGATAAAAGCAGGCACTGCAATCAGATAAGAGGAAAGCATCACCCAAAGGGACGATACAGAACCGGCAATCAGATCCGTATTATCCGTATAAACACGCAATACAAGTTCCGGGAACAGGGCGATCAGGATACCGAGCGGCAAAACGAAGCAGTAGCAAATCCGTACCATACGTCCGCACAATCCCATCACTTGATCCGGCTTTCCGGCGCCGATCAGATTGCTGACCAGCGAACTGGAGGTCGAAGCAAAGGCATTGACAAACATAAACAGGAACGAAGAAATGCTTCGCACCACATTTGTAATCGCCAACGGCCGCTCTCCCTGATGCTCCATCACGACAAAGAACACGAACCAGCCTAAAAAAGCAATCCCGTGCTGAATCATAATCCAGATAGAAACATCCAATATCTGCTTTAACATCCGGAAATCCATCCCCGAATATTCAAACAACCCGTATCTCCTATAATCGACTTTCTTCCACGTATAAAGAATGAAGAACAACACCGAAACTGCCTCCGAGACCGAGGAGGCGATCGCCGCTCCGGCAATTCCCAACGCCGGTAATCCGAACTTCCCGAATATCAGGACATAGTTCAGCATTACATTGGCCAACACCATCACGACCGAGTTTATCGTCAGGATCTTTGTCTTTGTAATACCGACATAAAAAGCCCTGAACATAACGGCTACAAAGGAGAAGAAAAAGCCATAGACACGCCAGTCCACATACTTCATCGTAGCTTGGTAGACACCATCGGACCCGATCAGTTTGCGCAGGAGGAAAGGCGAATACAGACGTGAAGCCGTAAACAGCAGCGCCGCAAGCAACAACAGGAAAAACGTTCCCTGCAGGAAGACCGGCCCGATCCGTCTATATTCTTGTGCGCCGTTTCGCCGGGCTATCAATACCTGCGCGCCAATACTGAAACCAAAACCGAGCATATAAATCACAAGATAATAGACTCCAGCCAATGCCGACGCTCCCAACTCGACTTCCCCTACCCGACCCAAGTAGGCCGTGTCGGTCAATCCGATCATGTGCTCCATCAGGAGACTCATCAAAACGGGGAATGTTATTTGCAGAATTTGTTTGTTCTTGAATTGCATATCGTTTGATAAAAAGGGGTGTAAAGATAATAATAAGAACGGATTGCACAATATAACCGGGCAATATTCGTTTTTATGAAAATGAACCGGCACAATGGTGTATATATTTATTAATGGTATTCATGATGAAAACGAAACTATTGCTGATATTCTCTCTGTCGCTTAGCCTCTTTAGTTGTAACGGACAGAATTCCCATATTCCGCCCGCTGTCACTTCAGCAGATCCAGTAAAAATCAACCGTTTCGACAAGGTCCTTTTGGAGTTGGTCGAAACGAACGACTCCGCCCTGCAAACCAGGCTTGTCCGCGAATACCCACAAATGCTTGACATATTGGGAAAAGGCATTCTGAACATGAAGTCTCCGGCAATACCCGGTTTCTTCAACAAATTGGTCAACTACTATTCCGAACCGACTTTGAAGGGATTATACGCCGATGCTGTCCGTCAATATGACGATGTTTCCCAAATCGAGCAAGCTCTCGGCAACGGTTTCACATGGCTAAAAACCTGCTTTCCTTCGATGCTGATCCCGGCAATCTATATGCACGTTTCCGGCTTCAACCAGAACGTGTTGGTGGGCGATAGCTTGTTGTCCATCTCAATAGATAAATATTTAGGCGAGGGATATCCGTTATACCAGGATTTCTTTTATGATTTCCAACGCAGGCTGATGACACCTGAACAGATTGTTTCCGATTACCTTGCCGGCTGGTTGATGTCCGAATATCCGTTTGAAGGAAATGAAAACGTACTGCTCGACCGAATGATCTATGAGGGTAAAATAAAATATATGATTCACCAGGCATTTCCCGAACTGAGACCCGAGACACTCATGGGCTACACGGAAACCTCCTATAACTGGTGCAAAGAGAATGAACCCAACCTGTGGAAAGCTATCATAGAGCGTAAGCATCTTTATACTCCAGACCTGATGACGACAGGGAAATATTTCGATAACGTCCCCTGCACATTCCTGGCAAGCGAGGCTCCCGGCAACCTCGGCAGTTGGCTCGGCTGGCAGATTGTAGACAAATATATGCGGGAAACGAATTCGACCCCGGAAGCCCTGATGCAAAACAACGATAGCCAAACGATCCTGACCGATTCGAAATACAAACCTTAAAACATTAGTTCGGGATAAGTGCCCTCAAAATCGGGAGTTTTCCAAACTTCCGATTTTGAGATAATATAGATCCAATGTCTGTTTATTCTTTTTGCAGCACCTTGGACACCAAAACTTTATCTATACGGGCCCCGTCCATATCAATGATCTCGAATTCAAAGTTCAGCCAACTTAATTTCTCGCCGGTCTTCGGAACCCGTTCCAGAATCTCGAGGATCAACCCACTGAGCGTATTATAGTCATGCTCGGCATACAAATCTTCCATGTCGAAATATTCAAGGAAGTCATAGAAACTATATTGTCCGTCTACCAACCAAGTTCCGTCGGACCGTTCGATGATCTCGACCTCTTCACCCACATCAGGAACCTGCCCGATCAAGCCTTCCATGATATCCTTCAGGGTAACAATCCCCTGAATACCACCAAACTCATCTGTGACGATCCCATATTTTACCCGTGCCTGCTTGAATTGTTCCAATGCATTATACACACTTTGGTTTTCCGGCATAAATTCCGCTGGTCGAATCACCTGAGACAAAGAAAAATCTGGTTCATCAATACGGCCAAACAGATCTTTCAGATAGACAACACCTTTTATATCGTCAAACTTTCCGGAGGCAACCGGATAGATGTTAAAAAGATTTTCCTGTACTTTTTCGCGTATCTGCCAAATACTGTCCGTCAGATCCAACCACACAAGTTCACTGCGGTGTGTCATGATAGAACCCACATTACGATCACCCAAGTTAAACACCCGCTCCACGATATCCTGCTCGACTTCCCGCACTTCGCCAACATCAAATCCTTCTTTGACAATCGCTTTGATCTCTTCCTCCGTCACTTTGCATTCTTCAGTGGCATCAGTGCCGATCAGGCTGACAGTCAATGCTGTACTTTTGGACAACAGCCACACGAAAGGCGAAGCGATCAACGAAAGAAAATTCATCGGTTTGGCAACCAACATCGACACCCGTTCTGCATAGCCCATACCGATACGTTTGGGAACCAACTCACCCATGATCAACGTCAGATAAGTGACAATCACGACGATTGTGGTTTTAGATACCCCCAAGGCATAAGGCTCCAAGAAAGGAATAAGACGAACATGCTCGGCCAAGTCATAAGCAAAAGCCTCGCCCGAATATAAACCGGTCAAAATACCGATAAGCGTAATCCCGATCTGAATGGTTGAAAGAAACCGGTCCGGTTCGTTTGCTAACTTCAAAGCCGTTTTGGCTGATTTGTTACCACGCTTTACTTCTACTTCGAGGCGCGCTTTACGTGCCGACACCAAAGCAATTTCCGACATAGAAAGAAGGCCGTTCAACAAGATAAGGCCTATAATAATAACTATTTCCATTTTGTTATATACACAACGATTAATTCGTGAGGCGAAGATATGAAAATAATTACCAACTTAGTCGCATCATTAATAAAATCTAATAACGCCAGTTTGTGATAAGAACTTTATAAACAAGAAATGCACCGTATAACTCATGAAAAAACATCATTCACAACCAGGGCAACCGCACCAAAATCATAAAGCGTCCATCTGTTTTCGCCACCGACCCATACAGACTAATTACATAAATGTTTTTGCAAAAACAACTATCATACTATCATATCCGCCTGTATATCGGTTTAAACCAATATGTTATGGCATGATAGTTGCCGTTTTTAACTATCATTCATCTATCACACCTATCATAGTTAAAAACGATAACATCCTGTGTATCAATTATACGATAAAAACAGAGACCGTCCGGGAACAGGTGCA
>ERZ777011.160-NODE-160-length-108396-cov-16.209524_pt1 | contig 108396 bp, 96 predicted proteins | sample MGYA00374964_ERZ777011 | MGnify/ENA primary metagenome ERZ777011 (study PRJEB29310, sample SAMD00008975) | mouse gut metagenome | study: EMG produced TPA metagenomics assembly of the Metagenome analysis of fecal microbiota from mouse which was promoted... | reverse complement strand
TTTATTCTCCGTCGGCATGCCGACGGAGAATTGCACTTCTATTGTGAATCTTTACGGAACCTCCTATAGCCATCCCTCGGCATTCCATACAGACAGAATCAAGCTATTCATTTGATTAATAAACGCATACCATAATCACATAAAAATTATAAATATTTAGCTTTGAAATGACGCGGAATTTCCGCTACTTTGTGGCAGAATTGAAAAAAGTAGAATGAAAAAAAGATGGGTATTAAATACTCCCGCAGAGGAAAATAAAATATCGGAACTATCAAAAAAAACCAATTGCTGCCATATTATTGCAAATCTTTTGCTCCAGCGAGGAATTGAGACGCCTGAAGAAGTACAGGCTTTTTTTTATCCCTCCCTTCATATGCTTCATGACCCTTTTTTGATGAAGGATATGGACAAAGCTGTTGAACGCCTTGACCAGGCTATCGCAACAGACGAAAAAGTAATGATATACGGCGATTACGACGTAGACGGCACAACGGCTGTCGCATTGCTTTACAAATATCTGAAAAACAAATATACGCCCTCCCGGTTGGAATATTACATTCCCGACCGGTATACAGAAGGTTACGGAATCTCCGTGAAAGGGATTGATTATGCCGCTGACAACGGGTTTTCCTTAATCATCGTGACGGACTGCGGCGTAAAAGCCGTGGAAAAAGTGAAATATGCCAAGGAAAAAGGCATCGACATCATTATCTGCGATCACCACACTCCGGGCGAATCTCTTCCGGAAGCCGTAGCAGTACTGGACCCGCAACGCGATGATTGCCCCTATCCCTATAAATGGCTGAGCGGCTGCGGTGTCAGTTTCAAATTCGTACAGGCCCACTCCATGAAACACAACCTGCCGATGTCGGACTTATACAAACTGCTGGACCTGTTATGTGTAAGCATCGCCAGCGACATTGTCCCAATTACCGGTGAGAACCGGATCCTGGCCTATTACGGACTCCAGCAACTCAACACCACACCGAGCCTGGGGCTAAAAACCATCATCGATATTGCAGGTATTGACAAGGAAATCACAATCAATGACATCGTTTTTCGCATCGGTCCCCGCATCAACGCCGCCGGACGGGTGGAATCGGGATGCAAGGCCGTAGACCTGCTGACGGCGGATGAAAAGTGTTGTGCCAGCGACATTGCTTCCGACATCAACGCATTCAACGACCAACGCAAAAAACTCGATCACGACATCACGGAAGAGGCCATCAAACACATTCTGAAATCTAAAATAGAAACCTCCCGGAAAACCACCGTCCTATATAACCCGAAATGGCACAAAGGAGTCATTGGCATCGTGGCTTCCCGGCTAACAGAAACATTCTACCGCCCCACGATTGTCCTGACCGAATCAAACGGTCTGGCGACAGGGTCTGCCCGATCGGTAGAAGGATTCGACCTCTATTATGCGATCTCCCAGTGCAGTGAATACCTGGAAAACTACGGAGGGCACAAATACGCTGCCGGACTGACACTGAAACTGGAAAACATCGAGCCTTTCAAAAAGAAATTCGAACAGATTGTCAGCGAAACCATCAACGAAGAAATGCTCACACCCCAAATTAACATCGACGCCCAAATCAAACTGTCTGACATCACACCGGAACTGTACAGCATGCTCCGGAAATTCGCCCCGTTCGGTCCCAACAACACGGTTCCCGTATTCATGACCGAAAACGTGGTCAACTTTATCGGCACCAAAAAAGTAGGACGCAACAACGAACACCTCAAATTGGTAGTGGTCGACGACACCCGCGCCTGCAACGACCGCAGCGGCATCGGATTCGGCATGGGATACTTCTACGACGAAGTGAATACCGGAAAATATTTTAATATATGCTATACACTCCAGGAAAACGAATTCATGGGGAGAACCGACATACAAATGATGCTGAAAGACATCCAGTTTGAAAAATAAATATGCAAAACTCTTCTTCCAAACTGTTAGACAAAGCTGTGGGGCAATTCGCATCCCTTCCAGGAATAGGACGTAAAACGGCATTAAAATTCGTGCTCTATCTACTCAAAAAAAGCCCGGAAGAGGTAAACAGTTTCGTGCAAAGTATTGAAGAGTTGAAAAAGAACATCCAGGAATGCCGCAAATGCCACAACATCGCCGACAGCGACTTGTGCGAAATCTGTGCCGACCCGCAGCGGGACACCCGCACCATCTGCGTCGTGGAAAATTTGAAAGACATCCTGTCCATTGAAGCCACCTCCCAATTTCACGGCTTGTATCACGTCCTGGGCGGAATCATCTCTCCGATGGACGGCATCGGTCCTGCCGACCTTCACATTGACAGCCTTTTACAAAGGATAGAACAGGAAGAAATCAAAGAAATTATTTTTGCCCTGAGCGCCACTATCGAAGGTGATACAACAGGCTATTTCATCTACAAAAAAATCAAAGACCGGACGGGTCTGACTGTCAGTACCATCGCCAAAGGCATCTCCATAGGAAACGATTTGGAATATACGGATGAACTCACCTTGGGACGTTCTATCCTCAATCGGATCGCATTTGCTGAATAACGCTTTGCCAGACCTACAGCAGGTCAAACGCAAACGGCAACAATACCGACGCTTTCAGCATAACGACCTCTTCCGCCCCCATCATTATGACGTCAAAATCACCTGTACGCCGGATGGTCTCAGCCATAACCTGGCGGCAAGCTCCGCAAGGCGGCACAAAACGGGCAGTCTGTTTCTCTCCGTCAAAAGCAGCAATAGCAAGAGCCTTTACCTTTGCCCGGGGATATTGGGATGCCGCATAAAACAAGGCCGTCCGTTCGGCACAGAGCCCGCTGGGATAAGCCGCATTTTCCTGATTCGTCCCTGTCACTATTTCGCCGTTATCCAGCAACAAAGCGGCGCCCACTGAAAAACCAGAATATACACTATACGCCTGAGGTATGATCCGAAGTGCTTTTTCACACAACTCCCCATACCCCTCCGGATACGTTTTTTCATAAACCATATAATCTATTTGCAGTTCCCTTTTCTCCATTGCTTATTTTTATTAATTTTACCCCGGGAATGGAGGGTAAAGTTTGTAAAAAAACAGGAATTAAAAAAGAGTAACGGCACAGAATGGCTCTGAATTTCCCGTTTACTACCCCCGCCCGTTAAGATTCACCCCGTTTTACAATACAAAAAAACTGAGTTTTAGAACATGAACATCACATCCGGAATTCTGATTCTCCTGTTATCCAGTCTGATAACATTCAACGTCCAGGGACAATCCCGCAAAGATTTCATTCTCAAATACAAACACATCGCCATCCAGGAGATGGAACGCACCGGCATCCCGGCAAGCATTACCCTGGCACAAGGCATCTTTGAATCCGGCTGCGGCATGTCGCAATTGTCCCAGGAAGCCAACAACCACTTCGGTATCAAATGTCACGACTGGGAAGGCCCCACGTATCACATGGACGACGATGCCGAAAACGAATGTTTCCGCAAATATGACCATCCGGAACAATCGTGGATCGACCACAGCGAATTTCTCACCTCCCGTCCCCGCTATGCCGGACTATTCAAAATCCCGTCCACCGATTACAAAGCCTGGGCCAAAGGACTGAAAGCAGCAGGCTATGCCACCAACCCCCAGTATGCGGAACGACTGATAAAAATAATCGAAGAAGAACAGTTATACCTATATGACCATAAGGTGAAACATCCTACCGGTACACCGGCTAAAACCACACCGATAGAGAAAGTTGAAAAAAATATCCCGGCAGCTAAAAAAACACTGGTCAATTACCACAAACGGGAAGAAATCAAAAACGGCATCCCCTGCATCGAAATCAAAGCAGGAGATACATTTTCAGCCCTTTCCAACTATTACGGCATCAAACTGAAAAAACTCATGGCTTATAACGACAAAAAGGATTCCTCCCTTGCTGTCGGTCAGTATGTCTTTCTGAAACGCAAAAAAATCAGAGCAGCCCGCGGATACGAATTCCACCGGGTGAAAGCAGGCGAAAACCTCTATCTGATTTCTCAAATGTACGGAGTCAGACTCAAAAGCCTGGTTGTCTTTAATTACATCAATGCCGACACGCCGCTGGAAGCCGGAGAAAAAATATATTTAAGAAAACGGGCAGGATTATAATGACTATGCAAATCAAAAACCGGATCTACGGACAAATGTCCCTTTTTGCTTTACTCATGGGAGCATGTTTTGTGGCAGCATCCTGGCTTTGTTTCATAAATACCGGGCAGGTATTCAACAATCCCACACTCAACCGCACCATTAGTTTTCTCTTCATCATCGGCTTGTTTATAGGCATCCGACAATACCGCGACAGCAGTGCCCGGCAAGGATTTATCACCTATGGACAAGCCGTAGTTACCGGAATATGGATTTCCTTAGTGACCGGACTGGTATACTGCCTTTATACGATTATACTCTATTCCCGGTATCCGGAATTATTGACCAGCTATCTCGGTATGACCCGGGAAATACTCCTTCAGATGTATGGCAACAGCCCGATACAAGAAATGACAGAACAGTTCTTTACGGCTTTTACAACACCTTTCCTTATCGGATTAACCGAATTATTCAGTAAATTTGTCAACGGTTTAATATTCACTCTGATTATCGCCGCTTTTCTCCGGAAACAACCGACACAAATCATATAACGAAGCCAAAATAAAAATACTATGGATATATCCGTTATCATTCCTTTATACAACGAAGACGAATCCTTAACCGAACTGACCGCCTGGATTGAAAAAGTCATGACCAAACACCGTTTCAGTTATGAAATCATCATGATCGACGACGGAAGCAAAGACCGCTCCTGGGAACTAATCTGCCGACTGGCAGAAAAAAATCCCTGTATCCGGGCAATCAGATTTCGCCGGAATTACGGAAAATCTGCCGCCCTGCACTGCGGTTTTCACGCCTCACAAGGAGATGTCGTCATTACAATGGACGCAGACATGCAGGACAGCCCCGACGAAATCCCGTCATTATACAGGATGATTACAGAAGACGATTATGACATGGTGTCCGGATGGAAGAAAAAACGGTATGACCCGATCAGCAAAACCCTCCCCACTAAACTCTTCAACGCTACCGCCCGCAGATTTTCCGGCATTAAACTGCACGATTTCAACTGCGGACTGAAAGCTTATAAACAAAAAGTGGTAAAAAGCATTGAAGTATACGGAGAAATGCACCGCTACATCCCCATTTTAGCCAAAGAAGCCGGATTCAGCCGCATCGGAGAGAAAGTAGTGCAACACCAGGCAAGAAAATACGGCGTAACCAAATTCGGAGGCTGGAACCGCTTTATCAACGGCATGCTGGATTTACTGTCCGTTACGTTCATCACGCGTTTTGCCAAGAAACCCATGCACCTGTTCGGCACCCTGGGGACCTTGCTGTTCCTCATCGGTTTCCTTTCCATTGCGTGGATCGCCATCAGCAAATACCTCTGTCTGATTCATGGCGTCAAAGCCCCGCTGATTACCGATACGCCCTATTTTTTCATCGCTTTGACCTGTATGATTTTAGGAACCCAACTCTTTCTGGCAGGCTTTGTGGCCGAATTGGTATCCCGCTCCGCCGTAGACCGTAATGTATATCAGATTGAAGAAAAAATATAACCCTTACTTCATATACACCTTTTCATAAAAATTAATAAAAGAGTCATTCACCAGACGATTGCCCCCCGGAGTAGGGTAATCGCCTGAAAAATACCAATCTCCGTTATGGCTACCGCAAGCCTTATGTAAGTTCTTGATGGTCTGGTAGACCACCTCGATTTCTATTCCGCAATCGGGCGGAGTAACCATACGTGCAATCTTCTCCGAAATATGCCGTTCCGTAAAAGGCGCATAAATCTCCTTAACACAGTTCACAATCGCCTCCTTAGGCTTCCCCTGCTGCTCCTTACACTTCCGGTAAACCTCCTCAATCACCCTCCCTTCTCCTCTCTCTTCCAGCAATTCAATAGCCGCATTAAAAGCGATAAACTCCTCCATCCGAGACATATCGATACCATAACAATCAGGATAACGTACCTGAGGAGAAGAAGAGACAATCACAATTTTCCGGGGATGCAAACGGCATAATATTTTAATAATACTCCGTTTCAACGTCGTTCCCCTCACAATGCTGTCGTCAATCACCACAATATTGTCAACACCTTCGGTTACTGTACCATAAGTAATGTCGTACACATGCGTCGCCAGATCGTCCCGGCTGTTATTCTCCGCAATAAACGTCCGGAGCTTAATATCCTTGATAGCCAGCTTCTCAGTCCGAATGCGCCGAGACAGAATTTGATTCGCCCGGGAAGAAGAAATACTGCCAGTTATTCCCAGTAAATCAACACTTTTACTGAAATTCAAATACTCTTCCAACCCCTCCATCATACCATAATAGGCAATTTCAGCCGTATTCGGAATAAAAGAAAATACCGTATGATCCGTATCATACTTCACTGACTGCAAAATCTGCTCCGTCAGCAACCGCCCCAACATCTTCCGCTCCCGGTAAATATCCTGGTCGCTTCCTCTGGAAAAATAAATACGTTCAAACGAACATGGCGTAACTCGGCCCGGCTGCTGAATCTGAGACAAACACATCTCCCCGTTCCTCTTGATAATCAATCCCTGTCCGGCATACAACTCATTTACCTTTTCGATCGAAACATCCAATATTGTCTGAATTACAGGACGTTCCGAAGCCACCACAATAATCTCATCATCAGAATAATAAAAAGCCGGACGTATCCCCCATTTATCACGGAATACAAAAGCCTCCCCACTCCCCGTCAGACCGCAAATAACAAAACCTCCATCCCACTTCTCCGAAGCCATCCGGATAATACGCTCCATATCCAACTGCTCTTCAATCACATGATTAAGCTCCAAACCCGACAATCCCTCAACACTATACTGCTTGTACAATCTTTCCACCTCCCGGTCGAGCAAATACCCGATCTGCTCCAGGATAATAAACGTATCGGCATTGTGTCGGGGATGCTGACCTTTAGCAACAATATCAGTCAATATCTCATCCACATTGGTCAAATTGAAATTGCCTGCCAGACAAAGATTCCGACTCCGCCAATTGTTGCGCCTCAAAAAAGGATGAACATAAGATAATCCCGACTTTCCGGTCGTACTGTATCGCAAATGACCCAAATAAAGCTCCCCTATAAACGGCAAACGACCGGGATTATCCCCCGCCTGTGCCTCGGACATCTGACGCCCCACAGCCTCAAAAACCTCACTGATAGCACCACTTCCCAAAGCCCGCTCCCGGAAAATATACTCCTCCCCCGGCTGTGCCTCCAATCTGACACATGCCATTCCTGCCCCCTCCTGTCCCCGGTTATGCTGCTTTTCCATCAGCAAATAAAGCGTATTCAACCCGTAAGCGGAAGTGCCGTACTTTTGCTGGTAATAAGACAACGGCTTCAAAAGCCGGACCAGTGCAACACCGCACTCATGTTTAATCGCATCACTCATACCTATTTCATGTTTGATCCCGCCATGCCAGACAAACTTCTGCATCCCCGGCACAAAAGGATAAATCCGTATTCACTAAAAACAAGCAATTATGAAAAAAAGAGGGCGCCGCATGGCACCCTCCTCTGTATCATTCAATAACACTGTCACTGCAAAAAAGCAAGCCCCTGTTCCTTCCCCTACCGGTTAAGACAGCTTCAGCAAAAGAAACACACCTTCTTACTCCGGGAATAGTCCCGAAAGAAATCCATATACCGGTTCTTTTCATTTTTCCCATATCACAAATCTTTACCTTACCTCCCCACACTTAAAAACTTCTCACCCCTGTTTCCACTTCCTCGGCACAAATATACAACATCATTTCAATATAACACAAAAAGCCAAAGCTTTTACATCACAAACAAAAAACGCCTCTGCCACCGGCACCCCAACCGAACTCCGCCACACAAAACACCACCTGTCTTCAATAACGAGCCCCCACAATATCCCAATCCACGATATCCCACAACTTCTCGACATAATCGGCACGCTTATTCTGATAATCCAGATAATAAGAATGCTCCCACACATCAAAACCCAACAAAGGAACATAGCCCCGCGACAACGGATTGCCCGCATTGCTCTCCTGCAAAATCACCAAATCGCCCTGCGCATCTTTCGCCAGCCACACCCATCCCGAACCAAACAGAGAAACAGCCGCCTGGGAAAACACCCTCCTGAAATTCTCAAAACTGCCCCACTGGCGGCGGATAGCCTCCGACAAAGCCCCGGAAGGCTCATGCACTGCCTGCGGAGAAAAAGTATTAAAATAAAGAATATGATTCAACGCCTGGGCACCGTTATCATACACAGGCCCGGAAGCATATTTCACTATCGTGCGCAAATCCGCATCCTCAAAAGGAGTACCCGCAATCAAACGATTCAGATTATCAACATATCCCTTCAAATGCTTCCCGTAATGAAACTCTATCGTCTCCCGGCTGATTACAGGCTCCAGGGCATCCATCTCATAAGGCAACGGAGGAAGCGTAAAACGATTATCCTCTGCCAGACCGGCAAACATCAGTTCAATTGCCCCAAACAGGCAAAACACTGTCATCCATAGCTTTCTGTTCATTTCATACCAATTTAATTCCCTATACATACGCATACGGACAACAAGAGTTATCTCCCGGAGAAACTTTCACCACATTTTTATCTATTTTTGCATACCCGATTTCATCAACACAAGACAAAAACAAAAACAAAACACATGCAACTCATCGACAACGAACTACTGAACCAGGTTTCCGCAGCAGCCGGAAAAAGTCCCCGTCTCCGCATGAATCACAACTTCCACCCTTCCCCCGATTCCGGAGCACAACGCCTTTTAAATGCCGTCGAACCCGGAACGGAACTCGCCATCCACCGCCACCTCCACACGGCAGAAACCTACCTCCTTCTCCGGGGAAAAATAAAAGTCATATTCTACAACGACCGCAAAGAAATAACCGAATCCGCACTATTAGACCCCCTGCAAGGACAATACGGCATCAACATCCCCGCAGGCCAGTGGCATACACTCGAAGTACTGGAAAAAGGAAGCGTCATATTCGAAGTCAAAGACGGCCCCTACACCCCCCTCACCCCCGAAAACATCCTATGACACAAAGGGACGGGGCTTTTGTGTCACCATTCGATTTCCGTCATCCCTTTACTGCGGAAATAGGCATTCGCCTTGCTGAAATGACGGCATCCGAAAAAGCCACGGCTGGCAGATAAAGGAGAAGGATGCGGGGCGGTAAGCACACAATGCCGCTTCCGGTCAATAAAAGCTCCCTTCTTCTGCGCATAATCCCCCCACAACATAAACACAATATTTTCACGCTCATCATTCAAACGGCGGATAACCGCATCCGTAAACTCCTCCCATCCCTTGCCCTGATGCGAACCCGCCTGATGCGCCCGCACCGTCAGTATGGCGTTAAGCAGCAACACCCCCTGCTCCGCCCACCGTTCCAAACGTCCCGACCGGGGCACAGGTATCCCCAAATCGCTCTGCATCTCCTTAAAAATATTCACCAAAGAAGGAGGAAAAGGCACCCCGTCCATCACCGAAAAACCCAACCCGTAATACTGCCCCGGCTCGTGGTAAGGGTCCTGCCCCAAAATCACCACCTTCACCTTATCAAAAGGACACGTATTATAAGCATGAAAAATCCTGCCTCCCGGAGGAAACACCGTATACCGCGAATACTCCTCCTTAACGAATTTCACCAACCGCTCAAAATAGGGTTTGTCAAACTCCTCCTGCAATCGCTGCCGCCAGCTTTCTTCAATCTGTACATTCATAATGTGATACAAAGGGACGGGGCTTTTGCGTCATCACAAACGCCGTATCATATTCAAGTCAATCCCTGTAATACGCGCCAACTGCCGTTGCCCGATTCTTTCGTCCTGTTTTAATTTCTTCAATATCTGCTTCTGCTCCACCCTGTCCAACACCTCAAACGCCCGTCCCTCCAGCATCTCCTTCAACACTTCCCGGACCTCACAATCCTTCAGCCTGCAACCAATATCCATAAACGTACCCGCCTCTTCCTCCGCCACAAAAGCCCGAAAATCCTCCTCACCCTCAAAAAACAAAGACAGGAAACCAGTCGCGACAAAAGAATCCTCCGCACCATAATAAGCCCGGTAACTGCTCCAGGCATACGCCGAAACCCTACGGCAGACACCCGCTTTAAGGGGATTCTGCAAAACATAGCGCAAACAGCGCAACAAATACCCCTCCTCTTCAATCATCTCACTCCTGAAACGGTTCTGAAAAACATACCCGCCACGCTCATACTTGCGATTAAACCAAATCGCATAAGACGTCAGAATCCGGTGAATATAAAAACTCAACTGCCCGCTTTTCACAATCAAATGAATATGATTATCCATCAAACAGTAACAATACACCTCAAACGAATCGCACACCTGCGACTTCAACATCTCAAGAAACATCCGACGGTCCGCATCCTCAAAAAATATCAACGTCCGGTTTATACCACGCTGAATCACATGATAAACATTCGTAACCGATTGCTGACGGGGCTGCCTGGACATTTTTCACACATTTAACCACACGATAAATTTACAAAAAAAAATCCAAAAAACAAAATGACACAAAAGCCCCGTCCCCATGTGTCATTGCCGCACAACCAACAGAGAGGGCAAACGACTGAACAAAAGAGGATTGCGGGAAAGGGTCAGACAACTTCCATAACTCAGCACCAACAGACTGTCCGGCTGGTAAAGCATCAGATTATCTTTCAACGGGACATCCGCCAGAAAACGACACGGCTCGGCAGCAACCAACTCCTCCACCTTTTGCCGCACCAAAGGCGTCGCAGACTCCCCCGCCAAAAAACAAATGCGGATACGAACCGCCTCCCCCGTAAAATATCCCCGCATATAAGAAAGAAAATCCAAATCCGACTCCCCGTCCAGAAACAGGAAAAATTGCTTTGCCGCCACCCGCGACCGACTTACAAAAATCACAACACTACTCTCCGTATTCTCAATCACAGGCTGCAACTTATCCCGGAACAACTCCCCAGGCAAACGGAGAGAATGACGCTGCAACTTCTGCAACAGACGCCGTACCGGAATCTTCCCCCCGCACCAGCCGGAAAAATGCTCCTGCATAAACTGAGGCCCCGCCCCCAGCAACAATAAATCGGCCCTTTCGCTCTTCGCCAGCTTACCTATATCATGCACCAGCCGGTCCGTCACCTGATACCGCTTATCCACCTGCAAATTCAAACGCCGGGCCTCACGGTTCAAAGGCTTAAAACTATTCCGGGCATACTGCCCCGCCTTCACCGGATTCAAATCCGTGCCAACAGTATAATGCACGGCAACAATAGCAGCATCCGCCACCCTTTTCCCAAGCAAGTGCGCTGCCAGTGCCAGCAAATTCTGACCACTCTCCGGACGTCCGAATGACAGCAACACCTTCAGCCGGGCCGACGCCACACCGCTTTTCCCGAAAATCCGTTCAAACAACTTCAGCAAAGGAGTCGTCATAAACGTCGTCGTCAACGCCATCAATATCAATATGACAAACACCTCCGGAGGCAACACCCCCATTTCATACCCGATATTCAAAGCCACCAGCTCCATCAGCCCCCGCGTATTCATCAGCGTCCCCACCATAAAACTATCCTTCCACGACTCCCCGACCAACCGCGCTGCCAGCGTACAACCGCCCAACTTCCCCAATATCGCCACAAAAATCAGCAATACGCAGACACCCCACAACTGAGGCGTATTAATCAGCCCGATTTCCGTCCGAAGCCCGGTAAAAGCAAAAAACAAAGGCAGGAAAAACACCAAAGCCACATCCTCCACCTTCTCCATCATCACCCGGCGGAAACCACTGTTTGCCGGCATAATCACCCCCGCCATAAACGCCCCGAAAAGAGCATGTATACCAATAATCTCCGTCATCACAGCCGAAACAATCAGCACCAGAAATATAAACCCGACAAAACTCTTATTGATAACCTCCGCATGCGCATACGTCCTCCCGATTTTAGCCAGAAAAGGACGCACAAAAACAAACATAACAAGAATAAACACCACCGTCAGTCCCACAGTATACAAAGCACTCAGAAAAGTGCCCGCCTTAGCCACCGCAATAACCACCGCCAGCAAACACCACGCCGTCACATCATCATTCGCAGCCGAAGCAATCGCCAATACCCCGGTAGGCGTCCGGGTCATATTCCGCTCCTGAATAATACGCGCCAACACAGGAAAAGCCGTAATACTCATCGAAATGCCGATAAACAAAGCAAAAGGCAAAAAAGCCGTCGACCCGGCTGCATACTCCTCATAAACCCAAAACGACGCCACAATCCCCAGAAAAAAAGGCACAATAATCCCGGCATGACTGATAACCAGCGTTTCATTCATCTTATTCCTCAGCATAGAAAAATCAACATCCATCCCGATGACAAACATAAAAAGCACCAACCCTATCTGGCTCAGCAACTCCAGATTCATCAGCGAATCCTCCGGAAACAAACCACGGAAAAGGTCCGGAAAAAACAACCCCAACACCGACGGCCCCAACACAATCCCCGCCACAATCTCACCAATCACCCCCGGCTGACCGATAAACCGGAACACCCCGGAAAACAACCGGACCGTAAGCAATATCACAATAATCTGAAACAACAGAACCGTAAGCGAACCCCGGAGATTATTCAGAATAACACTCTTAAACATCCCGAAAGCCCCCTCCCGGAGCTGCCCCGCCACAGCATGCGCAGAAAACCTCTCCCCCGTCTGCAAAGCCACATAAATCAGCCCCCCGAAAACAAGGAGCATCAACACATAAATACCGTAATTTTTCTTATTCCTTTTCATAAATACATATCACCCATTATTTTCTGACTTTTAACGTAAAGAAAACAATTCGGTTTCCGGCATGACACATGGGGACGGGGCATTTGCGTCATAGCCCTACGGACTTTTTGAGGCCGGAAAATAAGGTTTTCCAAAGATAATTGAACTGCGAGCGGTAAGGGTCCCTTTCCGCCGAACCGCACACTTTGCGCTCGCCGCCGGAACCGGGATTGTTCTCCCTCACGATAAGCCCGTTGGCCAACGTGGTAAGAAATGAACGGGTTTCCAGATGCCCGTCCTTTTCCTTCATAATGCGGATGCGCAATTTTTCATACAGGAACAACACATCCGCATCCGCCCTCTGCGCATCCCCTTTCATGCTGAAAGTCATTCCTTCCACCCGGCCTGAGGCGATTTTTACTTTAGCCAAAGGCTCCGTCATCGGATTCAATGCCGCCAGATTCATGGCCCCCAGACGGCCCTCCACTTCAAAAAACGGATTCGAACGCCCGGCAGGCAAACGGAAAACGGCCTGCATCTCCCCCCGATTCATCAACTTCCCTTTAGCCTTAACAGTAAAAGCAGTGCCCCGGTTTGTCAGCCCGTAAAACATCCCCTGCAAACCGTTAAATGTAATCCGCCCCGGAGCCGAACCGTGCTTCGCCAGCTCCAGGTATTCCACATCGGCATGCTGCAAGGCTATCCGCCGCACGGACAACGGAAACGGAAACTCCTGCACCGACTGGTAAAACAGGCGTTTGCCCCTGGGCGTCTGCTCTATCTGCCGGTTCTTGAAGCTCCGGACAGAGAGCTTTCCGAAAGAAAGGCTATCCACGTCTATCCATCTCTCCGCCATAAACCGCCGCCAATCAACCCCGGTCCCTTCCAGTCCCGCCGCCTCTATGCGGGTCCAATCCGCATGCCCCGGCGACCTTCGGGCAAACTCATACATCCCGTACTGCGGCAGCAACCGGAACGCACCCACCGTGAAACGCTCCTCATCCCCCTGCCACCGTAAAGAATCCACTTCCAACAGGGAAGACCCCTCTGCAAAACGGCATTGGAAAGAAGACAACGCCAACTGAATATCCCCGCAGGCGAAAGGCCAGCCCTTTCCCGACGGAAATGTACGGAACTCACCGTCCGTGACTTTCCCGGAAAAACCATTCAGGCGATAGTCCACAGAATCCCTGCCCTCTATCACCCGGCAATACATCCGGTCCAGCCGCACACTGACAGTTTCAACCTCCACCTGCACCCCCGCCAGTGTCCGGGCCGCAGACCGTCCGCCCGGCCCCGGCTTCAATATATCAGCCGCCAACCGGGATATTCCCGCATCCAATTCCCTGGCCCGCAGATAAAAAAGCGAATCTTTCTTGCGGAAATGCACCCCCCTGGCCCCCAAGCGGTCAAAATACCCTTCAACCCTTTTAAGAGGCCACCCGGAGCGACGCAAAGCCACCGTGTCCGAACTGATTTTCACCTCCTCCAGCCACAACGACCTGCCAATCAGCCGCAACGATACAGAACCGATTTCCGCACGGACAGCCCCCCGGCTCACCTCCTCTACCTTCTTTTCCACGAAATACCGGATTTTTGCCTCCAAAAACCACTCTACAATGAAATAAAGCACCGTCAGTGCAAAAACAACATAAACCGTAACCCTGATACCCTTTCTCATTTCATCTCCGTTTTTCCTTACAAACGGGAAACGGCACAAGAAGTTACGCGCCCGGCCCCGTCCAACCCGTCAAACCTCCCCTCCATTCAAACCATTTCCCCGCCCCATCGTTATAAAAGAAAACAACAAACGAAAATGTACAGATTCAAAAACAAAGTCATCCTCATCACAGGGGCCGCTTCCGGCATCGGGGAAGCCACCACCCGGCGCATCACCTCGGAAGGCGGCACAGTAGTCATGGCAGATTTTGCCAGGGAAAAAAACGAACTCCTGGCCAGGGAACTGAAAGCGGGAAAAGCAGAAGTTTTTCCGGTCTATTTCTCAGCAGAAGACCTGGAAAGCTGCCGGAGCCTGATAGAACAGACACTGGATAAATACGGACGGATAGACGTCCTGGTCAACAACGTGGGTGGCACCGACCTGCAACGCGACACAGACATCGGAACCCTCGACATCACATTTTTCGACCGGGCTTTCCACCTCAACCTGCGTTCCGCCATCTGCCTGAGCCAGCTCGCCATCCCCGCCATGCTCCGGCAAAAAGGGGGAAATATCGTCAACATCGCCTCCATCGGAGGATTCACCGGAGATTTCAGAGGCACTTACTACGGCACATCCAAAGCGGCACTTATCAACCTGACCCGCTACATCGCCACCCAAACAGGGCGTCACAACATCCGCTGCAACGCCGTTGCGCCGGGACTTGTGCTGACACCCGCCGCACTGAAAAACCTGCCGGAAGAAACACGCAGGACATTCGAACGTCACAATGCCCTCCCCTATCTGGGAGAACCGCAGGACATCGCCTCCGCCATAGCCTTCCTCGCCTCCGAAGACGCCCGGTACATCACCGGACAGACCCTGACCGCCGACGGGGGGCTGACCATCCACAATCCAACCATAGCAGATTTTACAAACCATTAAACTCCATACCCATGAAATATCTTATCATCAGCCTGTCCGTTATCCTCCTGAACCTCCCCTCCTCCCTGAACGCCTGCACCGGTCTCTCGCTCAAAGCCAAAGACGGCGCATACGTCCAGGCACGCACCATCGAATGGGGAAGCAGCGACCTGCCAAGCGAATATGTAATTATCCCCAGAGGACAGCAGATTACATCCTATACCCCGACAGGCGTAAACGGCGCGGCATTTCAAACCAAATACGGCGTCGTGGGACTCGCCATCATGCGAAAAGAGTTCATCGCCGAGGGACTGAATGAAGCCGGACTTTCCGCCGGGCTTTTCTATTTCCCACGCTACGGGAGCTACGTAAGCTACAACCCCGCAGAAAATCAACGCTCGGTAAACGACCTGCAACTGGTCACCTGGATGCTGTCGCAATTCTCAACCATCGACGAAATCAAAGCGGCACTTCCCTCAATCCGTATCATCGGCATCGACCAGACCGCCGGCTCCACCTCCACCGTCCACTGGCGCATAGGGGAACCCTCCGGCAGACAAGTCGTACTCGAAATCGTGGACGGCATCCCCCATTTCTACGAAAACCCGGTGGGAGTGCTGACCAACGCCCCCGGATTTGAATGGCACCTGACAAACCTGAACAACTACGTCAACCTCACCCCCGGAGGCGTGGCCCCCCACGCCCTGAGCGACCTCACCTTAGCCCCCTTCGGCTCCGGAGCCGGATTCCTGGGCATACCCGGCGACATCACACCCCCCTCCCGTTTCGTGCGCATCGCCTTCTACCGGGCCACAGCCCCCCAACGCCCCACAGCCCTCGAAACCATCCTGGAATGCTTCCACATCCTCAACAACTTCGACATCCCCATCGGCATTGAACACCCCCTCGGCCAATCCCCCGACATCCCCAGTGCCACCCAATGGACATCGGCCACCGACCTCACCAACCGCAAAATATATTACAAAACCGCCTACAATTCCACCATCCGGTGCATCGACCTCCAGGCCATCGACTTCGCCGCCACCCCCTACCAGTCTTTCCCCCTGGACGCCACCCGCCAACAACCCATCGAATACCTCAACATCAAATGACACATGGGGACGGGGCATTTGTGTCATGACGCAAAAGCCCCGTCCCCATGCGTCATGCTCCCCTGTCGCCGCGACGATAAAGCAATCGCGCCAAACCGAACAGATAACGCCGGAATCCCGGAATATAAGCCAGCATACGGTCAAACCACCCCAGATACGGGGTAATGAACTTCACCACGAGGCCGACATAGACCATCGCGAAAAGTGTCCCGACGCCGATGACATTCCATTGCCAACGTCCGAAAAAGAGATAGCAGCTTCCCACGGCAAGCACAACAAGGGCCGTATCCACCCCAATCTTGACTTTGGCGAAAGGACGGCGCGCCACCTGGCTGATAACAATAGAAATACCCTCACCCGGCATGGTAACCGAACCACACCGCACCTCAAAGGCTATACCGATACCCATGATGGTGCATCCCGCAAACTGGACAAACAACTGCGACGGCAGAGTCCCACACTCCAGAGCCGAGGTCAGAAACATATTCAAATCAATGAGCCAGCCAAACACAAACCCGATAACCAATTGGAACAGTTGCACAGGCTCGAATTTTTTCCGCAAAATGAGCACCTGACAAAACACCAGTATGAAATTCATCGCAATAGTATAGCCGCCGATTGTCCATTCCGGAACGCGGCTCACCGGCCCCGCCAGCGAAAATACAAACGGCAGGGAAGATATCACACTGCTGCCCAGGCAGGATTTTACGCAAAGCACCACCCCCAGCGTCATCAAATACAATGAAACCATAAGCAGCAAATGCTGCCAAAAAAACGATATTACTTTTTCCTTCGTTGTCATCACGCTTGAATTTAATCTGTTCACCTTTATTCCGACGGCAAAAATACATAATTTATCCGGGAATCACTCCCCCAAGCCCCGTCCCCATGTGCCACTTCAATATTAATTCGTATTTTTGCACCACACCATAAAACTGAACATCATGCAGGACATCATAAACGGACGCTGCGGCTGGTGCGGAACAGACGAATTATATGTAAAATACCACGACGAAGAGTGGGGAAAATTAGTCACCGACGATAAAACACTGTTCGAATTCCTTGTACTGGAGAGTGCCCAGGCCGGACTGAGCTGGATTACCATCTTAAGAAAACGCGAAGGCTATCGCCGGGCCTTTTGCAACTTCGATGCCGGACAGGTGGCAAACATGACCGACGAGGACGTGGAACGGCTGATGCTATTTGACGGCATTGTCAGAAACCGACTGAAAATCAAGGCGACCATCACCAATGCCCGCCTATTCCTCGACATACAAAAAGAATTCGGAAGTTTCTACAACTACACCCTATCGTTCTTCCCCAACAGGCAACCGATAACCAACACCGTCCGGTCATTGAGCGAAATTCCGGTATCCTCCCCCGAATCGGATGCCATGAGCCGCGACATGAAAAAACGGGGCTTCAAATTCTTCGGGACAACCATCTGCTACGCCCACCTGCAAGCCTCAGGCTTCATCAACGACCACCTCACCGCCTGCATCTGCCGGAAATGACACATGGGGACGGGGGTTTTGCGTCATGACACAAAAGCCCCGTCCCCATGTGTCACCCCGACCTTTAATCCAATTTTTGATTTACTCTCTCACTTATCTCTTGATTCAATTCCTCATCCTTTCCCATCAATTGTAATACAATTTCATGTACTTTCGTACACGGATTATGTGTTGCAAAACTCTGGTCAGTAAAATATTTTTCCATATCCAACGCATTCCTGATGGCTGAATCCTGGCTGCCATACTTATTCATAATGGAATAATTCTCCGGATTATTTTTCTCATACACATACTCTTTCTTATCTTTATAAGCAGGAGAATCATTTACAGCCCTTGATATCGCTTCTTTATATTCAGTTCTTGACATCGGAGTTTCTCTCTTACAAAAATGCAACAGATACCACAATTCAAAAGCCTCATTGCTCCAGGCACACCCAATCCCGTTCTTTTTTGCTTTCAATATAGCAGCATTAAAAGCCACATCGGGAAAATCATCTTTATCAAACACAGCCCACACCCTATCATACGGATTATTTTCCAATTCCGCCTGCGTCTTCCGTCTTATCGCCTCATCCACCACCTTTTTTGTATTAATTCCACCTCCGCCAAACTCCAAATCAACGACATACAACCCTCTTTTTTTCTTATGAAATGCCTTAAAATAATTAGGTTCAGTTTTACTCCCTTCGCAAACAATTAAAATCCTGCATACGATATTTACCGGTTCATGGGAACGTCTCTTATACCCACGACGTTTTAAAATCGAATTATCTATTTTTACTTTCCGTGCCATTGCCTCTGCCCCTCATTCAGTTAATATAAGGAATAGCACCATACCGCCCGTTTATATAGTTTTTCTCATAATTACTGTCATTACGGGGCTTCGTTCCATCAGGCAAAACAATATCCATCATGGAATACAAATCCGTCTGCTCTTTCTCATCTTTTTCCGTAAACCATATCTGGTCCCTCCTTAACAGCTTCGAAGACAATAAATGCGTATCATGGGTGGAAAATACAAGCTGGGCTCCATGAGGATTATACTCATTACTGTTAAATAATTTTATAATATGCATGGAAATCAACGGATGCATCTTGGCATCCAATTCATCAACAACCAATGTCGCTCCCCTTTTTAAAGTATCGAATATCGGTCCCGCCAAATCTATCAATTTCCTCGTTCCTGCCGATTCTTTTTCTTCCACATCAAACTTTTCATCCCCGACAATTTTTCCATCCCTATTATACTTATGATGAACAGCTTGCAAAGAAATTGTTTTTTTACCTGTAAATTGCTTAGACCAAAATGCCCTTAACTCCGAAGGCAAATCCTTGGGAACGATAGCCTCTTCTTCCAATGTTTCCAAATGTTCAAAACCCAATTCCAAAGAATGGAAAAATGCCAGAGCTTCTTCACATCCTTCCTTATGGGTATGAAACATAAACTTAGAAAATCCCTGATAACCATCGCTCTCAAGTCCGGAAATTACATTACAACCGACTTGGAACCAGCCCATTACTTTTTTAGAAACCTCCCCTCCCAATTGCGCGCACAAAGACAAAAACAGCCGGTTATCATTTGTATTCTTTTCATTATCAATCCCCTCTGTAAAAAGCACCTCATTAACCTCTATTCCATCACCCTCTCTTACAAACAGCATTTTTTCCTTTCTTGTCCCTTCATTTATGAAAAGCCACTCACCTATAATTTTATTCAAATTATACTCAAACCCGTATCTGTAACAAACCGAATCCAATAAAAACAACACCTCAAAAAATGTAGGTTTCCCCTCTGCATTCGAAAGCAAAAAAGGGTCATAATTCAATTCATCACCGTCATTCAGCTTTACCGAACCCAGCACGCATTTCCCCATTGCTGCCAAAGCATGGATAAGATTGCTTTTCCCGCTGGAATTAGCCCCGTAAATAGCCGCCGTTTTTAAAATCTTTACATTTCCTTTTTTTACTACATTCGTTTTAGGTTCATCACTAATCCCCTGAGCACAAAGAGACAACGTACATTTTTTATTAAACGACCTATAATTTCCTACAGTAAATTCCAATAACATAGCATAATATTAAAAAATGAGAATGATTCTCATTTTATACGCCAAATATACGTATTTGTTTTTGATTACGAATAAAATTTGAGGTTTTTTCTCATATTTAAGTCAAAAACATCCCTCCATATTTTCCCCATACCCTTTAATTTCAGAATACCCCCCGTCCCATTGTGTCATTCGTCGTACCTTACGAATCCGATTCGGGGACGGGGTTTCTTTTCGCGCTCTTTGCTGCGCACCTGCAACTCGGCAAGGGTCTGGTTTATCAGTTCGAGTTGCAGCCGCGTGTCTTCGTTGATGTCGTTCTGGTCGGTAAACACTTCTTCCATGTATTCTTTGAGTTCCTTTACTTCCCGTTGAAGCAAGGAAACTTTATCAACCGGAGGATTGGCTATCAGTTGGCGGACAGCTATAAAAGCACGCATGATGTGAATGTTCACCTGTATAGCGGTATTTGAACGGAGTACACTACTCAGCATCGCCACCCCTTGTTCAGTAAAAGCATAAGGCAATTTACGGATTCCTCCCCAACTTGAAATCACAATTTGTGATTTCAAGATTTGCCACTCTTCACCACTCAATCGGAACATAAAGTCTTCGGGAAAACGTTCGATATTACGTTTCACAGCCTGATTCAGCACACGTGTTTCCACTTGGTATAATTCCGCTAAATCCCTGTCCAGCATCACACGCTGTCCACGGATTTCATATATCTTACGCTGTATCATCTGTAAATCTACCCCATGACGCATTCTTTTGGTGGATGGATATAAATTTACAAAAATTTAACGATATAACAAAATGACGCAAAGGGACGGGGTTTTTGTGTCATTCGTCGTACCTTATGAAGCCTATTCGGGGACGGGGGACCTTTTCACGCTCTTTGCTGCGCACCTGCAACTCGGCAAGGGTCTGGTTTATCAGTTCGAGTTGCAGCCGCGTGTCTTCGTTGATGGAAAATGATAGCCTATGCAAGAAAAAGCGAACGGATGAAGATTAAACGTAAGTCGTTTGAAATGAGTGGTATTTCACTATTCTGCCAAGTAGCGAAAATGCAAACGGCAACGGAATATTGAGGTTGTTCAGTTACCAAACCGTTAGCCGGGCAGTTACCGAAACGGGAATAGGTAACGGCAGGCAATGAAAAGAAACCCTCACCGTTTTATTTGCGCTCATACACAGTGTTTTGCATATCAAGGAACGCTTATACGGCAAGTAATTTTGCACTAAAAAATATAAGCGTATGAAAGTAGAAAAATTCAAGGTGTTGCTCTACGTATTCGATAGATACAAATTTACCAGTTTCTGCACTTCTGCCTTTTTCTACAGTTTTTGCCATATTCTGAATTTTGAAGTTGATACTATGCGGTGACCTACCGTTTCCGCTACGGTACACTTAGGTGTTGTATGCCATTCTTTGTTCATTTCATCAAGTTTTTACCTTGTATGTGCTTCAGGACAGCAAAAGAAACATCCGTCAACATTACTGTAGTGTTTCTTTGCCTCTCTTACAGCCTCCTTACCATTTGCGAAATATCCCAAAAAGATTCGATTTTCTACTGATGGCAAATACCTGCAACTTGATGCATGGACTTCATGTTCACCCGTAGGTTGGGCAATTTTGTTTACATAGTAAAAATCACTCATAATAAAGAAAGTCAACTCTCTGGTCCGTTAGCCAAGGTCTTAATTTCGAATTGACTCCACAAAGATATGAACTTTTCTTCTTTCAAACAAATATAAATGTGAAAAAATCACATCTTGAATTTGAGTTACACAGAATAAAGCCGTAAAAACCTTGCTGTATTGAGAAAATTTCTCTATATTTGCAACGGGTTTTATTACATAACTAATAAGATAATGTATGCTACAGCAATTTATAGTTGAGAATTTCCTCTCTTTTAAAAACAGGGAAATCTTCTCTCTTCAACCTAGTAAAGGCACGTTAAAAAAAGAACATAAAACAGAGTCCATTAAAGGACAGTGGGTGTTAAAGTCAGCTGCAATGTTTGGAGCGAACGCAGGCGGAAAGAGTAACTTCGTCAAAGCCATTGAGCTAGGGAAAAAACTTGTTTTAAGAGGAACAAGGACAGATGACTTAATAGATTTCTATCCCTTTCGGTTAAGTTCTGAGAATAAGAAAAAGGATACGACTATTATTTATCACATACTCTGTGATAATAAAAAATATGAATATGGTTTTAGCTACAACGCAGAACAAATAAGTTCTGAATGGCTTAAACAAATAAATAAAAGCAACGATTGTATTATTTTTCAAAGAGAAACAGAAAAATCAGAATTTGATATTTCATACTTACTTAAACTCAATCCAAAAGAAGAGGAATCACAATTCTTGTCTTTTCTAGCAAAAGCAACGCCACAAAGACAATTATTTCTTCATGAAGTTATGAGTCGTAATATTCATGAGAATGTGTCAAATATTAAAGATTTGGACTCTGTTATTAATTGGTTTGTAAATTCTCTAAAAATAATATTCCCAGACACACCGTATAAACAGGGCGTACTACTTAAAGCGGCTGATGACAACGAATTAAAACGTGGCTTTGGAGCACTTTTAAGATACTTCAATACAGGCGTAGATGGAGTAAAATTAATCGAAGTACAATTTGAAAAACTTGGAATTCCACAAGACTTGCAACGTGCAATTAAAACAGATTTATCAAAATCCAATACTGACGAAGCGTTTGGAACCCTACGCTTTGATGATAATTTGTATTTAATCAACCTGATTGATGGTGAGATAAAGGCTAAAAAATTGATGATAGTTCATAAAAAGATAGATGATACAGATGTGGAACTTTTCTCTCTAGGCGATGAGAGCGATGGTACAAAACGTTTATTTGATTACATTCCACTTATTTTAGATTTGATTCAAGGTGGAAAAGTCTTTGTTGTTGATGAAATGGAACGTAGTCTACATCCTGCACTTATTCAACAAATAATTACTTTGTTTTACAAGTATTCAAAAGATGTTTCTAGTCAGTTGATTTTTACCACGCATGAGAGCTCTTTAATGAATCAGAAAGTGTTCAGAAAAGACGAAATTTGGTTGATGAGGAAAAGTAGTAATGGAATTAGTTCATTTGGAAGAATGGATAATTTATACAATGTACGCTTTGATAAAATGTTACAAAATAGTTATCTTAATGGAGAATATGGAGCAACACCTATATTTGAAACCGAAGAAGAAATAAGCAAATTATTTTCAACTTTCAAGTAACCAGTAAACATAATGACTAGCTTTATTTCTAAGTTTTTACTAACTACCACTGTGACTACTCCAACTTTTTTGTCACTTGGTTTAATAGGAGTAATAAAAGATAGTGAGAACTATTTTCTAGTGTGGAATGATATGCTAACAAACGCTAAGATACCTACTAGTTTTGAATGGTATAGCATAAATATCAGCTTTGTATTTATGCTAATATGCTTTATCGGCATTAAAATATTTCTATGCCAAAAGGAAAAGAAACGCAAAGAAGGAAAAACGATAAAAGTACAATCTTATTCAAATCTATCTCAGAATAGTGCTGATCAGGTAATGTCATCTATAATCCCTTGGTTGACAATATTTGCCGACAGCCTTAATTTTACGGTGTTATTTGTATGTGTAATACTTCAATGTTGTTTTATCGCAGTTGCAAGTTACAATAACACTAACTATAATTTACTTTGTTCAATATGGGGATACCGTTATTATGAAGTATATACCGAAGAAAATACCTATATTCTCATTTCTAAAAGATGTATTAGGAACAAGAATCAAATTAAAAAGTTTGTTGAGGTGACCGATTATATGGGTTTAATAATTAATGAAAAGTAATATGAGCCAATTCTACGCATTGATGCACGACTATACGGTAAAGTATATTCCTCTCAAGGAAGATATTACAACTGAAATTAAAAACATATTCATAAAAGGAGGAGCAATATTAAAGCCTGAAGGTATAGAAGAGGATATATTTGACGGTGATATCATAAGTCGGCGTGGAGAAAATATCACGTATGTCAATTGTGAATTACCGGAAGATTTTGCTCGCATCCCAGACAACCAAGCTGATATACCCGAATATAATATTGATGAAGATACACCCAGAAGTATCTTTTATTATGATGAGGGAAAGTTTTACTTTCAAGTTTTTAATAAAAAGAACGTGCTACAACGTAAAATGGTCCTACATTATGAGCATGGAAACATTTTTGCTAAAATGAATACTTCTGCCTTTATCGTAGAAGATAAAATTCATGCAATATATGAAAATGGAAAATTGTACTTTCAAAGTTATACAATAGCAAATCAAATATTTTCGCTAATAGATTTCGTTACAGAAGCCACAAATACAGAAATTGAATTATTTGGCGAAATAAAAGGTATAGATGTAAGTGCAGAGAACATAAAACATATTGCAAACATAAAAACTCGTCGACTCATAAAATTATTATCTAACACAAACAACATTGCTACTTTTATGCGAAAGGCATCTCGAACGAAAACAAGTCTTTTAAAGAAATATGGAATCAATGCACAAATTAATGGGAACAATGAGTTAGTGTTACCGACCAATAATGTTGTTGAACTAAATCGTACTTTAGAATTTCTTAATGAAGATATATTTAGAGGTGTTATCACTGATAGCCTTTATCATTCAAATTCCAAGAAAAAAGACAATCACTAATCATGAGGGAGAAAAACAAAATAATACTCTATCAAGACGATAATGAGATAACACGTGTGTCTGTTCGCTTTTCCGATGAAGATTTATGGCTGACACAGAATCAGTTGGCGGAGATATATTGTACTACACAACAGAATATCAGTCAACATGTAGATAACATATATAAAGACGGAGAATTATTCACAGAAGCAACTAACAAGAAATTCTTGTTAGTTCGTCAGGAAGGCAATCGTCAGGTGAAACGTAACATTGACCATTACAATCTTGACATGGTTATCGCCTTGGGCTATCGTGTGCAATCTCAGGTTGCAACCCGTTTTCGCCGTTGGGCGACTCAACGGCTTCATGAATATATCCAAAAGGGATTTGCTATGGATGATGAGCGGTTGAAGCAAGGGGGTAATCGTTACTTCCGTGAGTTGCTGCAACGTATCAGGGATATTCGTAGTAGTGAACGTAACTTCTATCAACAAGTTACGGACATATATGCCACAGCCACGGACTATGACCCACGGGACGAGATGACAAAGATGTTTTTTGCCACCGTGCAAAACAAACTCCATTATGCCGTTCACGAAAATACGGCAGCGGAAGTTATCTACAATCGTGTGGATAATGAGAAGCCGTTTGTGGGTATGACGAACTTCGAAGGCAACTATGTGACCAAGGACGATGTGAAGATTGCCAAGAACTATTTGTCAGAAATAGAACTCCAGCGTTTGAATCTGCTTGTTTCCGGTTTCTTGGACTTTGCCGAATTTCAGGCATTGGAAATGAATCCCATGACCATGAAAGATTGGATAGAGGCACTGGATAATCAGATTATTGCCCACAAACGAAAGGTTTTGATCGGTAAGGGACGTATTTCACATAAACAGGCGATTGAAAAGGCAGAAAAGGAATTCGCCATCTATCGCAAACGCGAAATGGATTTGCTTGAAAGTGATTTTGATAAAGAAATCAAAAGATTAAAGGACAAGAATGATAATAATCCAAACTAATTCACTACCTTTGCATTTGAAGTCAGCGTTCTTTGGGTTTAACAAGGCAGAATACAGAACTTTGCTCGTTTCTAAATCGTTACCTATCAAGAAGCCAATCTTTGCAACCCATTCAAATTCAGCGATAAAGACAATGCACAATGTCTTGCAAGGTGTCGTTCTGGTCGGCAAAGACTTCTTCCATGTATTCCTTCAATTTCTTCATTTCCTCCCGGAGTTCCGCATTTTTATCAACCGGAGAATTGGCGGCTAATTGGCGGACAGCAACGAAAGCGCGCATAATATTAATATTCACTTGTATCGCCGTATCCGAGTTCAATATACCGGAAAGCATTGCCAAGCCCTGTTCAGTAAAAGCATAAGGGAGCTTACGGGTACCTCCCCAATTTGATATTCCAAAATGGAATATCAAGTTTGCTTTCAACTGGTCAAATTCTTCTTTCGTTAATTGAAACATAAAGTCAGAAGGAAATCTCTTAATATTTCGCTTTACTGCTTTATTCAAATTACCGGTTGTAACCTGATACAACTCCGCCAAATCCCGGTCCAGCATCACGCGCTGACCGCGGATTTCGTATATCTTGCTCTGGATGGTTTGCAGTTGGTTCATGACTGTTGTGATAAGATTTATCTATTGGGTGATACAAAGGGACGGGGGTTTTGTGTCATTCGTCATACCTTATGAAGCCAATTCGCGGACGGGGGGCCTTTTCGCGCTCTTTGCTGCGCACCTGCAACTCGGCAAGGGTCTGGTTGATGAGTTCGATTTGCAGCCGGGTATCTTCGTTGATGTCGTTTTGGTCGGCAAACACTTCTTCGATATATTCTTTGAGTTCCTTCATTTCCTGCCGGAGTTGAATACTTTCGGAAAGAGGAGAAACGGCGATTAATTGGCGGACGGCAACAAAAGCACGCATAATATGAATATTCACCTGTATGGCAACAGTTGAACGGAGTACGCTACTGAGCATTGCAACACCAAGCTCGGTAAAAGCAAAAGGCATATATTTCAGGTGCTGACCTTGTGCAACCTTTAAGGTCACAATTTGTGATTTTAAACATTCCTCTTTTGTCAATTGGAACATAAAGTCTTCGGGAAAACGTTCGATATTACGTTTCACAGCCTGATTCAGCACACGTGTTTCCACTTGGTATAATTCCGCCAAATCCCTGTCCAGCATCACACGCTGACCGCGGATTTCGTATATCTTGCTCTGGATGGTTTGCAGTTGGTTCATGGCTGTTGTGATAAGGTTTATCTATTGGATGATACAAAGGGACGGGGGTTTTGTGTCATTCGTCGTACCTTACGAATCCGATTCGCGGACGGGGTTTCTTTTCGCGCTCTTTGCTGCACACCTGCAACTCGGCAAGGGTCTGGTTGATGAGTTCAATTTGTATGCGGGTATCTTCGTTGATGTCGTTCTGGTCGGCAAACACTTCTTCCATATATTCTTTCAGTTCCTTCATTTCCTGCCGGAGTTGAATATTTCCGGAAACAGGAGAAACGGCGACTAATTGGCGGACGGCAACAAAAGCACGCATAATACCTCTGTTTATCTCTATGGCTGTTTTGGAATTAAGAACACTGCTGAGCATAGCAACACCAAGCTCGGTAAAAGCAAAAGGCATATACTTTATATTAGAACCTCTTCCAGTGTTCAAGGTACCAATTTGGCACCTTGAAAGTTCGTCTTTCGTCAATTCAAACATAAAATCTTCACCATCAAAACGTTCAATATTACGTCGCACGGCACGTTTGAGGTGTTTGGTTTCAGTTCCATACAATTCTGCCAAATCAAAATCCAGCATCACACGCTGCCCGCGGATTTCATATATCTTACGCTGTATCATCTGTAAATCTACCCCATGACGCACTCTTTTGATGGATGGATATAAATTTACAAAAATTTAATGACATAACAAAACATTATGCTATGACGCAAATGCCCCGTCCCCTTGCGTCACTTTTTCAGTTCCTGCCGACGACGGTCGCGGATTTCGTGGTATTCTTCGATGCAGTTTTCCTCAACGTATCGGGGAGGATAAAAGTCGGCAATGCTGCAATCCAATATTTTGGCAAGTTCGTTGAGGTGGTTGGAATTGTATTTATATCCGCGAGTATAGGATTCGGTTTTGCGGACAAAATCATGTACAATACCTAATTCCAATGATAGACGATGCGGATTAATATCCATTTTAAGCCTTCTTTTTTTTACAGCCTCAATAATATACAATTCGATGGTGGTATGTGTCTTGTTCATTTTTCATTCAATTAATTTGTAAAGAAAAGATTTTTGGCAAAATATTTGTTAGTGACATATCACTAAACTATATTTGCTACCAGCTTATGGAAATATTTGCCAATAATTAATTTTATGCGTTATGAAAATTTTTAATATCTTCGCGAAGAAAGAAAAGAGTGTTCCTTAAGGGTTAGGACACGGAAAGGTATATAAGTGAAAACTTTTTGTTTTGATGTCTCTCACCGGAAAATCGCCAAATTTTACCACCGAGGCAATGGACAAAATAGTTTCATGCTGTATAGGCGTGGACTATGGATTCTATTCGTAGGTGATAGGCGTTTGGCGATGCCTCGGTGATACGAAACAGATGAAATATTTCACGCCTTTTCGTGTTTATGTCATGCTTACAACTGAATCAAAGTGATTAACCCATTTAATTGACTAAACATGAACCAACAAGAGAACACAAATGCCGTTGTTTTCAACGCCGCGCAAGAAACCAACCACCCCTCAGGCTGTGGAAATGCCGAGGTAAGGAAACATTACTTTCACCACCAGTTATTACTGAACCCCAATGCTACGGCCCAATTGTCCGACGATGCGTGGTTAATCAGTTTCAAACGCCGCGCCGAACGGTTTGCCGACATGCTGACTTTTCTGGAGCAGTCGTGGGTGGAAGGGATGCCCGTCCTCCAAAAAGCCTGTTTTTCATACCTTACAGAAGATTATATCCCCCGGAAGGAGCGGCAGCAAGTCATCGAAGCATGGAGCAACTGGGCCGATTTCCAGTTTAAGCTCAGCCGCTACCGGGGCTTAGCCTCCCTTTTTCTCAGGTACCAGCGGCGCATGATACAGGAAATCGAATGCCTGCTCCCCCCGCCCTCTGCCGAATCACAAACCATTCATCAGGAAGGAGGCAGGTAATGGAAGGCACTGAAAAACGTCCCCTTTCAACAACGGGGGCACAGGACGGGCAAAAGAAAGAACGGGAGTTTACCCTCATACCTTCGGAATCCGCCTTTTTCCGCCAACTGGAAAAGAGCCTGAGGAAGTATGCCGCCGACATGACTGCCCCGAAACCACTGGAGACGCTTCGCGACAGTTTCCATCGTTTAAGCCGCCTTTTCGTCTCTTTCGAGCGTCCGTGGCTTGCCGACTGCGGAATCCTGCAAAAGGCCTGCGCGTGGTATCTTGCCTATGCCAAACCGGGCAAGGAGGAAGCCCGCCAACTGATTGACACCCTGAACGGTTTTACCGCTTCGGCCTGCCAGCTCTCGGAGTGTAATGAGCTTACCCAAAGGATGCAGACTTTTTTCCGCACGCAGGAAAAGGAGTTAAAGCGGCTGTCTGACTACGAGCAGGAAACGGAGCGGAAGCACAAGGAAGAGGAGGGACAGGCGGAGTCCGAAGGCACAAGATACTGCCTGACCATCGGCGAGGGAGAAATTTACGGGATATTGTATCCCCAGATAGAAGAACTCCACCGGGTGATGGGACGGTTTATTGAACGGGAAAAGGCCCCTTTCCGGTGCCAGATAAAAGAGTATGAGGAACACGGCGTCAGCATCAGCAAGCACGTCGGTTTATATGCCGACCGGGACGAGTTTTTTGTCAGTTACAGCCTTGACAATATTGACGCGGATTTTGACTGGATGTCTGCCGGACAGTTGCAGCGCATAGCCGATGCCATCTCCGCTTTTCTGCGGGTATACGGCGAGAACGGCGAGCAGGAAGTCCGTTGGGACATGGCGGACCACCCCGAAACCTCCCCGTCCGTCATCGCCCTTGCCATCGCGGAGGACAGCCGTCAGCCCGCGTTCCGCTCCGTCCCGTGGATAAGCAAGCGCATTTGTCAGGAAGAAGGCAGGGAAACGGAGACGGAGTACAGCATTGACGTGAATGAAATCCATTCCCCGGAAATGTCGTTCGGTGAGTTTGTGGCCGTCTACCGGAAATTAGGGGAGTTCCTGAACCGCCCGCCGGAATGACTCAAGGGGACGGGGCATTTGTGTCATAACGCAAAAGCCCCGTCCCCATGTGTCAAAATTTTCCCCGGCCTGTGGAGCCGGGGAGGGTCAGACAATCGGGTTCGGAGAGGCTCACTGCCGGTCGCGGTCGCGGCGGGGGCGTTCCCAGTGCCAACGGAGCCAGGCGATGAGGAGGGTGCTGCAAATGCCACCGAGGAGGCTGAGCAGGTGGTCGCACCAGAATTCCATGCCCACGCCGTCCAGCAGGTTGGAAATGCCAAGCGTGGACAGCCAGCCCATACAAAAATGCATCATACGGTTCATAGCGGGCGGGGATTAAAGGGTGGACAACGACAGATAGACGGTGCGCGAAACCCTTGTGCCGTCGGCGTTGCGGGCAAAGGCGTAAAACTCGCAGTTGCCGATACCCCAGTCCTCCGGCAGTTCTTTCGCCAACTCCCCGCCTTCCCTGCGGGTGCGGAGTTCGTAGACTTCGGCCTCCTGCTGCACCTTTTCATACACCACAACCCAGGCCACGTCTGCCGGGTGGCAGGTGGGCGTCTGCTCCTGCACGCCCTGGGTAAACACAAAGCGTTTCCCCTCCGTGTCGTAACTGACCGCCACTTTCGGCGTTTTCAGCCGCCGGGCTGCGGTACATACAATTTTGGAATAATCCACGCTAACCTTGAAATCATCGTCCACGGTGACGGCAGCCATATTGTCCTGCACAAAACGGTTGTTCGGGCTCACCAACCCCGTTGCCGGCGGATAGCCCACGGAGAGGGCCGGTCCGAAACCGCTCACCAGGCGGACAAGGGTTTTCATCCTGGCCCTCTGCACCTGCTGTTTTTCCGTGCGGGGGTTGTGAACGTTGAGGGGTTTGCTCCTTACAATACTCACGCCTTTTGCAATGTACATCGTCAGGTTGGCTACTGATTTTTTCACGTCACCCAACAAAAAAGATCTGAAAATTGCCATAATTCATCGGTTTTAAATGTTATTTATCCGGTTCCGGTGATTCCACTACGGAAATCTTCGCAGGTCGCCTGCACTTGTCAGACAACGGTTGAACGGGCTATACTCCCCGGTTGAGTTTTATCAGTTGAGCGGACACGCCACGTCGTCCGAAAATGTTTTCCCGGCCTCATCGACGAAGGCCACATACACCCAGCGGGGCGGATTTTCCGGGGCGGCCAGGGGCACTACGGCGATACCTTCCCCGCGCAGGCATTGCAATTGCGGAGGCGCAAAGACCGCAAATTCCCCGCCGCCGTTCACCACGACCGCCACCAGGCGGTCGTCCAGCCTCGCCCGGCCCAGGGGCGTGCGGTTCTGCCAGCTCAGCCACACCACCCCCTCCCCGGCATCGTAAACCGCTTCCGGAGCGTCGCACACGGGCAACGGCCCGGCCGTGAAATGCAGGCGGGAGTAATCGGTGACCTGCCCGTTGCCGTCAAATCCCCCGATATTCCTCTGAATGAACAGATTCATGCAACTGTACGGCTTCTCTTTCGCCGCTTCGCGCCAGCCTGCCGCCAGAAACGTGGTGCGGATAATCCCGTAGAACGTCACCGCGTCGCTCATCCGGTTGCGCTGCAACTGCTGCAAAGGAGTCTGCGGCCTGGCGGCTTTGACGGCGGCTTTGCGGGCATACAGCCGTCCCCATCGGGTAAAGAATACCACATCGTCCACTTTGCCCTGCAAACGGGTGAAGAGGTTGTTTTTAACACGTACCATAATCGTAGATTTTGAATGGTTACACAGTCTTTTATCTCCGTCAGAACCCCGCCTGCCGCCTCACTTCCTCAAAGGGGAAAGCGGGTCCGGGGTCCGACTTGCGGCGGGTGATGTCGGAATGGCGCACCAACCAGTGCATGAGGTAGCGCGCCTTGAGCAGGCGGCAGATTTCCGCCACCCGGTCCGTCTGTTCGCGCGTAAAACGGTGGTAGTAGGCGGCACGTCCGTTTTCGACGGTGGTAAACACCTCATCGGGCATATACTCGCGGTTGAACCACGAGAAAAAGCGGTCGCCCCGGCGGTGGAGCCGTCCGGCATTGTCAATTTCGATGCCTACGGAACAGGCATTCAGCCCCTTCCGCCCGGCATGTTCGCTCTCCCCGGCATGCCATGCCTCGACGTTGAAGGGGAGCAACTGTATCACGTGTCCCCGGCGTCCCACCACCAGATGGGCCGACACGGAGGTATCGCGGCGCGCCAGATAACAGGCCGACGACATAGCATTCGCCCCCTCCGTCGCATGAAGCACAATCGTATCGGCGACCTCCATCCGGCGGCTGTTTTTCGTACACCGGAGGCGTTCCGTATCCGGACCCTCCAGCCAATGTTCCACGATTTTCATTTGCGGCCTCCTTTCAGGCGGCCGGCCACCTTCTCGGCACTCCGGCCAATGACATACCCGCCGATACCGATTTCCAGCAGGTCCCAGAAACGGGAGGTGTCGTCGAGGATGGGCAGGTTGAAAAAAGTGCCCACGAGTACGATGGCGGCAAAGACCAGCATGATGAGGGGACGCCACGAACGCTGCAACCAGTTGCCCTGTGCCTCGGCCCCGATGATGGCGGCCTGGCTGCGGCGGAGTTCTTCTTCCTGGCGGGCTATGGCCGCTATCAAATCGGCCTCAATCTGTTTTTTTTCTTTGGACGAAACCGAGAGGGTGTTCACCACCGCCCCGATTTCACCGATTAAGTTTGAGAGTAATTTCATAACATTTTGTTTTTAATGAGTCACTGAATCTCCCGGGATGATTTTCATAGAGGCTAAGGTAGGGCAACGCGGCAGGCTCCGCCCCATACTCCTGTCCGGATGACGGGGAAAAAACAAAATTTTTCACAAGACACTGGTCCACAGCTGGATGCACAGCCACATCCGGCAAGAAGTTAACATAACGGAGGAAAGAAACAGGGGGAAAAAGGCAAAACCGGACAGTTTCAGCGTTCGCGTTTGTGCCAGTAATCCCGGTATTTTTGGTGCAGCCAGGTCACAAAGGTGTCGGGCCGCACCCTTCCGGTCAGTTCCCCCAGCCGGCGGCAAGGCTGGTCGGGCACCGGAAAACGAAACAGCGCAAGCAACCGCCGCAGGTATTGCCGTTTGCTTTTTTCGCCGTCTTGCGGGGACACCCGCCCCGTCACCCACAGTGCATCGCCCAGCTCAAGCAGTTCCAGCACATTCCCCTGCCACACATAATTTCCCTGGTAGAAGGAGAGCACGGAGTTGCAAAGTTCGCACAATTCCAGCCACGCCGTGTATTGTATGCGGAGAAAAGAGCGGAGGAGCATTTGCTCGTGCCCGTCGAGGGTGGCGACATGCACGGGCATGCCTCCGCGATGCACCAGCAGGTGGCTGTGCGACACGACCTCCTGCCCCTCGCAGATAAAGAGTTTGCCCACCTGCTGGAGCCGGAAAAAGACGCTCTGCCGTTCCTGCGCACCGAGGCTGACTTTGCCCAGTTCCACCGCCATCAGCCGCGAAAGCTGCAACCACGCGCCGATGTATTGTTTCCTACTCCTGAATGTGTTAAACACGCAGGCTGTGCTTCCCCGCCCGGACGGGAAAAATATATCGGCATACATGAGGCCGGTCACATAGTTGTCAAATGCTTTCAGAATCATACTCCCTCCCTGGCTTTGGTTATATCTTGAATGTCGTTCGTCCTTTTTCAGGTTCCGGCCCCTCCCCCCGCAACAGGCCCGCCGGAGGCAGGGTTCCGCCGGGGATTGGCCCCTACAGGTGCGGTGTTCCTCCGGTACTCCTGCGGTATTGCTGCGGTATACGTGCGGTACTCCTCCGGTCACCGCCGCAGGAATACCGCACCACATCCGCACCATATCCGCCCCGGTGCAAGCCCAACCTTAGCCTTCCCCACGAAAAAAGGTGCCGGTTCCGGCACCTTTATGTTATGCAGCCCGACTCTTCCGCTATCTTTGTTTTATTGCCTGCCGGACAAGACCCCTGATGTATTCCGGGTATTCCGTGCCGGTGACCTCAAGCCCGCAACCACCACCGCCAAAACGCCCGACGACGGAAATGCCGCCGGCCACGCTGATGATGACTGCATCCCGCTTTCCAGCATCCCGACGACACATTTCCCTTTCCAAGCGGAAAGATTTTTCTTTGATTTCAGAATAAACGGCGCGGATACTGCGGTACTATGGCATAGTGTCCGTCATAGCCTGTCTGAAACCGACGTCCCGGCCTGTCAGACAGCAGAAATCCGCCTCATTTTTCCGCCGCCTGCACAGCATACTTTCCCTGTTTTATAAAGTTACAAAGTAAGTATTTAAGAAAAGAAATAAGTATAAACAAATTAAAAATTGCACATCTGCCGCAAAAAAATAATATCTTTGGGTATAAATTGATTTTTATCCGATGACTGACGTGCATTCCAAAGAAACCCGCAGTTATAACATGTCACGCATCAGGGCCAAGGACACCAAACCCGAACTCCTCGTCCGGAAATACCTTTTCAGCAAAGGGTTCCGGTACCGCCTGAATGTCAAAAAACTTCCCGGGAAACCGGATATCGTATTCACAAAATACAACACTGTTATTTTTATCAACGGTTGTTTCTGGCACGGACATGAAAATTGTCCGAAAGCCCGTATTCCGAAAACAAAAACGGAATGGTGGAAAGCAAAAATCACAAGGAACCAGGAACGGGACCGACAGGAATATGCAGCATTGAAGCAACAAGGCTGGCGGGTGCTTGTCGTCTGGGAATGCCAGCTTGTTCCCAGGAAAAGAGCGCAGACACTTCTGGCTCTGGAAGGCACCCTCTCCCGGCAAATACTGGATACTTACCGGAAACCGCATTTTTATATTCCGGCAGAAACCCGTTTGTCACAGGCTGCAGAGCCAGAGACACATTATGAACCGAAGAAAAATATTACCGATTAACCTCTATTCTATTCCCTGCCGGGTGAGTCAGGGATTTCAAATCCAGATACCTGTAAGGATTCACCCCATCCAATATAAAATACCTGTTTTCCTGTATCACATACTTTGTCCCCAACTTAATTACCAGACGTTCAGAGGAATCATCTTTATACAAAGGATGGGAGGGAACGTATACTTCATTTCTCCTTTGTACGGAATAACCTTCGATTTCATAATAAAACGCAACACCCTTTCCCGGGAAATAAGGGGCAAAATAACGCAATTTCCTTTTACCGAACTGTGAAGGCATTCTCGCTCCGCTTACATACATTTGTCCACATAGATATTCCCACTTCTCCGGAAGTACAGGAGTAACACCCACCAAAACATCCGGATTGGGACATTCATACCTCATCCCTTTATGCGGGATAATTTCCTCCATGACCTGATCGGTACTCTTCACCAATAAAGATCCGACAAAACCTTTCAAAAGCTCCCTTACTTCCTGATTATCCGTATGAGGACACAACGGGAAAGCACCAATATTCACTTCCCCTGCCGATAAGTAATAGTGCTGTTTTCTAATCTCTTCAGCCTTTCCGTCACCAGGAAACAAAACATATCCGCCAATGACTTCTTTCTTCAATATTTCGTTTTTCTGTTTCTTATTTTTAAAAAAAAGAGCATCCCTGTAGCGATGCATCTGATTGATGGCATCATCCGGCGGCAAATCAACTTCCTGGTCTTCTTTATCCGGTTTCAGACGGTATTTAGCATCAAACAGATAGGTAAGCGTATAATCCTGATGCAAATCGCTGCGTGTAATTCGGAGAATAATATCCGGCTGCTGAGGCACTGTCACCGATACAACATCCGGCAAACGGGACGGGCCGTCTTCGCGGGTAAATTTGGGATTGTAATATAAATCCACCAACGAACCATCCTCCCGGATGAATTGTATCCGGGAAGCAGTCCCTTTCCGGAATTCAAACACAAATTTCCCATCTGCCTGCACTGTACTGACCCGGTCCGACGACACGCCTGTTTCCTGTTCTATCATCTTTTTCAGCATGATGAAACACCATACCTCATACAAATGCGCAATGTCTTTCGTTTCCATCTGATGCACACCCTCCAGCATCACATAAGCACATTTCAGCATCATCCAATCACGAAGGACCACTGCATACCCCGGGGCTCTCTGTAATACCAGCGATTCCTGACGTAATCCACGGAAACGCCCGACCGTTCTGAAAAAAGGATGAGAACGGTATTTTTTCAGTTCATCCCCAACAGTTTTCATTTCCCGAACAGCCTCTTCCGATAATTTTTTAGAGTATTTCCTTTGAATATATTCCATCAATCCGGTATAGCGACCGACTATTCTCTCCAACACATATTTCAGAAAACGGTTTTCTGTGGTATCTGCTGACAAATTCCGGCTGGTACAACGATACTGATGTTTTTCATCATTCCGGTATACGTTAAATTCTTCTTCCCCCGCCGGAGTAAAATAACATATGCGGTCAGCCTTTCTATATTCCGTACATGCCAGCAACCTCCGCGAAGGATGTGAGAGAATCCTCCTGCAAGCCTGTAAAAACTCAAGATGAATACCCCGGAAAATATTCCACCATACCACTTCCGGCCCCTTAGCCTCTGAGGGCTGCTCCTTAAAATTCAGATAAGTTTTATGTAAATAGTCCAGAACATATTCCGGATACTCTTCTTCAATATCCTGCAATATGCTTTTCAGGTCATTCTTATAATCCAGTTTTACCGGGAAAACTTCAAACTCAAAAACAAACGCACAGGATTCCCCGTTTTTATCATACCGGAACTCCAGGCAGCTTTTGCCAATATCATTTCCAAAATTCAGACTACCGTATAAATGACCTTTCCGGAAAACAAAACTCCCGTTAATGTCCTGTAATACGGAAAATACGCGCCCATTCCTTACAGAAGAACTATCCCGGAAAACAAGTATCAAATCGTAAGCCGTATTTTCAAAAAATATGACAGGTGCTTCCGTATCTTTACCAAAAGCCTCCTCATTTCCGTCAGGCCGACTGATAAAAATTTCCTCCGGAACCGCAGTCCCGCTCCACGCATAGCGGGTCTGCAGCAATTGCTTCTTCTCTGCCCGTTTTACATTCCCGGCATATTTACCAGAGTCAATAAAAAGCTCAAAATCACGATGTTCAATCCTTAACACCTGCATATCAAGTCCAATAGGATATATAACCGCTTATTTTCCCGCGCTCTTTCATCTCTTCGATTTTTCCGGCCGAAATTCCACCCTCCGGAACAATAGTACTTAATTTTTCCAGAATACCTCTGACTATTTCATTTTCCCCTTCGATGCGCGACAATATTTTCATAGCTGTCATTTCATCCAGCCAGGTGACACATTCAGCCGTATCACCTCCATTGAGCCGTGCATTCGTCACCCCGTAAATCATAAACTCATTCCGGGTCCGGTAAGCAATTTTAAAAGGTGTTTTATCCAGAACCCCGTTTATTTTTTCCAGATAATCCAATATTTGATTACAAAGCTGCTGATTCCCGGCATAAACTTCTTTTCCTTCAGCATACTTACCAATCACATCACCGGGAGCAACCAGGGTATTTTCCGGCACGGACTCAGGTTCTTTAAATTCTTTGGAGAGATTCACCTCATTCATCTCAATGGTCATCGCCCGGTCCAGCACTTTCCGGCTGAAAGAGTGTGTTGTTTCATCCATATTCACTGTACCCATCACAATTAAATTGGACGGAATGGAAATCCCTTCCTTTAAAAAACGTTCCTTCAATTCTGCCACCCACACCTCATCCTTCATATCTTCCTGCGCCAGCAACTCTTCCACCAGCTTAGTAAAAACCTTTTTATCACAACCTTTTGACAATATGGGATCGGTAACTATTCTCCCGTCTGTCAATCTGCGTGTTTCAATCACACTCAGATATTCAGCAAAGTATTGCTCCACCGGGGCCAGATTCATCTCATCCAGGCAAATGAAAAACGGTACCTCTCTAAAATACCAGGCTTTCGCCAGGAACTGCAGAAAAGGAGTAATTATATAGCAAGGACCGTCACCTCCGATCCGGGATACATACCCCATTAACTCCGTCGAGTCGTGCCAATTCGGCCGCACCTGGATAATCTCATAATTCCCCGGTTTCTGACTATTCTGCAATTCTGCCAAATAACAAGTCCTCCGCGCCAGTTCCCTGACAATCCGGGATTTCCCGGTCCCCGAAATTCCGGCCAGCAACACAAAAGGCTTCGTCTGAATAGCAGTAAAATATTTGCGGTAAGGATCAGAATAAACTAAATTATACATTTCAGATAGTTCAGATTTAACAGACATATTCTCTTCCTTTTCTTTATTTACTGCTTGCAAAAAACGGATATAACATTTCAGGGCACTACTATACATCGTATTTCCCTTCTTATCCAATTCCATCATAGCCGGAAAGGAAAACAAGGTAGTCATTATTTTCTTCACCATTTCTTCATCGGTCACATCAAACAAGGAATGCAAATCCGGAAAAATATTTTGTCTTACCTCTTCTGACAACTTCCCCTCAATAGTGCCGATATAAGTGCTGACTGTTTTCAGGCTGTACTGCATAACCTCCGACATATAAAAACGGAATCTGTCCCTTACAGCAACCGGAGCTTCTTCAACAGGAAACTCCAGTTCTTCAATCGGTATCTCACAAATAACTCCTGTTTCATGCCGTTTCCGAGGCACCCAAACCAAATGTTTCTTCTTATCAATTTTACAACTGTAAAACTCTGCAGTATTTGCAAGAACAGCCTCTATAGCAGAACGGTTACTACTACTGCCGTTAAAAATCTTCTCTATGGAAAAGGGGCTGTTCTCCTTAACTTGTCTGGCTACAATTTCCAATTGCCCGGAAGAAAAAGATGTCGTTGTTTTCTGAAAATCCGTCCCGGTCTTAATCAGGCTGACCGGTCCTGCGGGACGCTTAACCAGACCGATTTTCACCCTTTTATCACTACCGGATACATAGGAATACTCCTCCCCGCTATCCAATTCTGAAATCAAATCCAAAATATGTTTTACAGTCAGTTCCATATCACTTAATTATTGCGGGTTATAAAATCATAAATATTCATTGCTATTCCTTTAGCAGCAAGAAAAGGAACCCCGTTACCTATGCACTTAAAAGCATCCGTAAGAGTTACCGACAAAGGCAGTTCAAATTCTGCCGGCAACGACTGTACAGCCAGTGCTTCCGCCACAGAAATCCTCCGCGGGAGATAGGGATGAATATGAACTTCATTATTTCCGTATGCAGCCGTAGGAGAATACCTCCAGCGGTGAAGCCGCTTATAACATTTCTTTTTATCATCCCCCTCTTCCACTGTCTGAAATCTGGTCAAAGCAGCCTTGGGCCGGAAAAACATATTCCCGTTAGGATGTTCATTCACGTGATTCCTCCGGAACCAATATTCAACTGTTAATTCTTCCCTGATATTTTCAGGAAGCAGCACTTCACCGTTCTCAGTATACGGAGTTTTTCCGGGCCAGGGGAGAGCTGTAATTTCAGCCATTTTACCGGATTTATTTCCATCCCAGTCAAATCCCTCCAATACTCCCTTCCCCGCTTTTATTCCCAATTTAGTAAAAACAGATTTATGGAATCCGATTAATATAATCCTTTCCCTGTCCTGCGGAGTACCAAACTCCAAAGCATTTATCAACTGTTCTGTCAAAGCATAACCTGCTCTCCTGAATTTCTTTTTTAAATGTTCAAAAAATTCCCGGTGTTTGGCTGTTTTATACAGCCCTTTAACATTCTCAAACAAAAAAAAATCCGGTTTCGCTTTACAAATCAATTCTGCATAAGTTCCCGAAAGCCGTCCATTTTCCCCTTCTTTCCCCCGGTTCTTACCAGCTACGGAAAAATCGGGACAGGGGGGACCTCCGATAAAACCCACCAACTGATGAGACTGCCTCGTTTCCTCCACCTCTTTTTTCAATTCCGCAAGCTTCTTTTTTTTCAGTAAATTACAGACATCCTCCACATGATGTCCGTATCCGGGCTTTTCTATTCCCATCCTTTCCCGGGCATATCTGTATATATCATTAAACGGCTGATGAAATTCATTTACATAAACCGTTTTAAAATGCCCCGTCTTTTCAAATCCTAAATCCAAAAAACCAGCTCCCGCAAAAAATGAAAATATCCCGATATTGTTATTTGTCCTTTTCTCTGCCATAACCACTATTTCCCTCTTATCAATTTCTGTACAATTAAGACTTTCAAATTTCTACTCCCATCACATAATTCCTGAGAATCTCAAATCTTAGTTTTCTGTTTTTTATCTTATTAACTCCTTCTGAAGAAGCAAGTTTATATCTTCTTATCACATCATCCTCAGGTACTGCAATTCCTTCATTTGAAGACGAATTCTCAAACTCAATATACCGCACAATAAAATCGTTATAGCGTTCCTTTATATCAGAAGTTACGGATATATTTTGCTGCGTGAAATAATCTAACAGACAAAATACTGTATACAACTGAGTGCGTTTCCGTATAAAAGACCTGTGTTCAGAAGAATAGAGTTTTTTAAATGCCTCTATCCATTTTAATACTCTTTGTTTATCGCTTTCATAATCAGGATAATCCGAAGCATAATCGGCATAAGCTTCATTTAAAGGGGCCTGATTGACTTGATTTATAATCCCTTTCCTGGCCAATAAAAGCAGTGAAGCACAAAACTCTTCATCCTTCATCCTCTTTACATCTCCGTAGTTAAACAGATTATAATCATTCCAGAATGGCAATTCAGAAATTTCCTTACTCAGATCTGCAAAACATCCCCAGGTATTACTATGCCTCTTCTCCTGATCATTCAAAGAATAATCTGTCAAATTAAGCCGATAAAAAATATTACGGATTTCCTCCTTATTTTTATCCTTGATCCGGACAATCGAAAAATTAAATGTCCATATAATAATTTTATCATTATTACTTAAATCAGCAAACCGTTTATCTCCGTATTTTTCTTTAATCTGCTCAGTTATTAAATGCTCTTTAGAAAGTTTAAAATTATTGTTAATAAAATCCACTACTGCAGAAATTCTTTGCTGACCATCTACAATATGGGTGATTGTTTTTCCTGAATCGGGATCCGTCTCTGCATCCCAGAAATAGACTTCAGGAATAATCAATCCCAGCAATATAGTCTCAATCAATCTGATTTTATCCCTTTCCAGCCAAATACTCCTCCTTTGATAACTCTGATCCACAATCAACACTTCATCTCTGAAATCATTATATATCTGCTGAATTTTCAATTCATTTCTGCTATATGTCAATCCCATAATCCGTATAATTTACCTCTTGTTTCAACTTCCTTAATCCGTTAATATGATAAGCCTCTAAATCTTCCCAGCTTCTGTAAATCCGGTAATTGATGGTATGATATACAGAGAGCTTATTTTGTATTTCTTTATTAGCCTCATCTATCTGCTTATTCCAAAAAGGCCGGACTGCGTCAACTCCCCTGAAATTATTCTCATTAATAAAACCACGGAAAACTGAAGAAGCAATTGTGGTATACCGGGAAATATAATTCTGATTGTATTCTATCCGTATTTTTTCCCACATACATTCAAATAATTTTGAAGAAATAAGCGCAATATCTATATCCGAATCATTTTCTTCATCAAACTTTTTCCAATTCTTCTTAGGTGCCAAACTACAGCCAATTTTCCCGCTCCCGACCATCAAAACATTATGAAATGCAACACCAATCTGTTTATTCAGTATTTCCTTCAGGCTTTCCATCTGTCCGATAGCATACACATCGGATTGCTTCTGATATTCACTAAAATACCAATTATCTGATTTTAAAATATACTTAATCAGAAATTCTTTCTCCGAAAGTTTCTTTAAATCATCTTTTATTTTATCCAATGAAAAATCCATGCCTTGTCCAAACAAAATTTCATCCAAATACGCAATTTTATCCAGATTTTATAATTTACAAATATAACTATTTTGCTTCACCGTCACATAAACATTCCGTAAAAATATTATAATCCCCGTTGATTATTGAATATTCCGGACAATATACGGTCAAATCTTTTGCCATATACCCGGTCGGATTTTTATCATTTTTACTTTAAGTTTTATCCCTTCACTACTCCCGAAGCATCCCCCTCCCTGTTCCGTCTTCAAATATGTCCTGCGCTCTCCCCTGTATACCAACGCACTTTCAGCCCCATCCCCTTTCGTCCGGGCAACAGCACATGCACGTCCTGCGCAGCCGGGTTGCACGAATGAAAACAGGGAATCACCCTCCCCAACGGATTCATAAAAATAAATGATATTTCCATATCCCCCGGAAAGAGCCTTAAAATTTATATCACCGAATTCTTTTCCCGCATCAAAACATTTTCTTATTTTTGGTTAAAATTATCTGCGATAAATATGGACAAATATCAGGAAGCCATGGAAGCATTGCTCCGGTTCCGGGACGAGCGGGACTGGGCGCAGTTTCACGATTCGAAGAATCTGGCGTTGGCACTGCTGCTGGAAGCCTCAGAACTGAATGAGCTGTTTTTGTGGAAAAAAGAAAGCGAGGCCGAAAGAGTAAACCCCGAACGGCTGGAGGAGGAACTGGCGGACGTGCTGGCTTATGCTTTGCTGCTGGCTGAAAAGCATCACCTCGACATATTCGATATCGTGCTCCGGAAAATCCGGAAAAACGAAGAAAAATATCCGGTGGAAAAAGCCAGGGGAACCGCCAAAAAATACAACGAATTATGATTGTCTACCAATCCACGAAACAAGGGTTCCGGGAGGATGTATTCAGTAACCGGATAGACGAAAAAATCCTGCATGCCTACATCAGCCATTTGGGACGGAGCACTTCCGGCAATGAAATCCTGTCGTGGAAAAATTCCATGTCCTATATGGACCGGATTCTGGAAGACCCGGAGATTCCGGCAGATTCCGGTATCTCTATCGAGTTCCAGATTCCCCTCACCTCCAAACGGATAGATTTCATAATCACCGGACTGAATGAAGGATTGCAGGAACAGGTCATCATCATCGAACTGAAACAATGGTCATCGGCAGAACTGACCGACAAGGACGCCCTGGTTAAAACACGTTTTCAGCACGGGAACTCCGAAACCGCCCATCCCTCTTACCAGGCGTGGTCGTATGCCGCAACGCTCAGGGATTACAACCAAACCATAAGGGACGAGCACATCAACCTGGTGCCCTGCGCCTACCTCCATAATTATCCGAAAGACCGGATTATCAGCAATCCCTGTTACGAACCGTATATCACCGAAGCCCCTCCCTTCTTCCAGGCGGATGCGGGCAAACTCCGGGATTTTATCAAAAAATTTGTAAAACACGGGGACACCCAAGACATCCTGTATAAAATAGAAAACGGACGCCTGCGCCCTTCCAAGCAACTGGCGGACAGCCTGGCCTCAATGCTCAAAGGCAACCGGGAATTTATCATGCTGGACGACCAAAAGGTGGTGTACGAAACAGCCCTGTCGATGAGCCGGGAAGCAAGCGTTGACAAAAAACAAGTGCTGATTGTCAAAGGCGGGCCAGGCACCGGAAAAAGTGTCGTGGCCATCAACCTGCTGGCAGAGACGACCCAAAACGGACTGGTATCCCGTTATGTCTCCAAAAATGCCGCACCCCGCGCGGTTTATGCCGCCAAACTTACGGGGACATTAAGGAAGAACCAAATTTACAACATGTTCGGCGGCTCCGGGACTTTTTATGACATTCCGGCCAACACGTTTGATGTGCTTATTGTCGACGAGGCTCACCGCCTGAACCACAAAAGCGGACTGTTTCAAAACAAAGGGGAAAACCAGGTCCGTGAAATCATTGATGCCGCCAAATTCACCGTTTTCTTTGTAGATGACCATCAGAAAATCCATATCAAAGACATCGGGGAATCACAATACATCGAAAAAATCGCCCTTAGCCGGCATGCTTGTGTAAAAAAACTTGAATTGTCCTCGCAATTCCGCTGTAACGGCTCGGACGGCTATCTGGCCTGGCTGGACAATACCCTGCAAATCACCGGTACGGCCAACGTGCATTTGTCGCAGGAGGACTTCGATTTCAGGATTTTTTCCGACCCCAACGAACTCCGGCAGGTTATTGAAGAAAAAAACAAAGTAAACAACAAATCCCGGATGGTGGCAGGCTATTGCTGGGACTGGAAAAGCAAGAAAGAGCCGGCAGCAACAGACGTGAACATCCCGGAATTCGGGTTCGCCATGAAATGGAACCTCGAAAAAGACGGAAGCACCTGGATTATCGGCGAGAACTCAATAAACGAAATCGGCTGTATCCACACCTGTCAGGGGCTGGAAGTCGATTACATCGGCGTCATTATCGGGAAAGACCTGAGGTACGAAAACGGCAAAGTCGTTACGGACGTCACCCAACGCTCACGGGCAGACAATTCTGTCAGAGGCATCCACGCCGGTAATGACCCGGTAAAGGCCGGGCAACTCGCCGAAGAAATCATAAAAAACACCTACCGCACCCTGCTCACCCGGGGCATGAAGGGATGCTATGTCTATTGCTGCGACAAACCCCTGGAAAACTATCTCAGACAACAGCTTCAGGTCCCCGCACCTGCACACCAAACGCCCTGTCAACCGACACCCCAGGTGCCCCGTATTGAAGCGGAAGTCAATGATGATGTCAAATACATCGACTACCTCCCCCTCTACACCCTGAAAGCAGCCTGCGGAAAATTCAGCGAATGGCAGGAAGCGGAGGAAGAAGGGTGGGTTAAAACAGAAGGCCTGGGCAAGCTCAATCCCGGTATGTTCATCGTCAGGGCAAACGGCCATTCAATGGAACCCCGGATTAAGGAGGGGGACCTGTGTGTATTCCGCAACGGCATCGTCGGTTCCCGCAACGGCAAAATCGTCCTCATCCAACACCGGGAGCATTACGATTTCGAATACGGCGGCTGCTACTCCATCAAAAAATACACCAGCGAGAAAAAGTACGACCCCGAAACGGGAGAATGGACCCATGAAAGCATTATTCTACATCCCCTCAACAAAGATTATCCCCCCATCCAAATACAAAACGAGGAAGGTTTCATCGTCATAGGAGAGTTTATCGGAACCATACAGTAAAAATCACAGCCGCTTTTCCTGACAACAGATAGTTCACCCCCACCGGATGAAATACGTCCGGACTACAACTTGCAAAACATTCTCCGCCACTGCTTTACCCTACGGTTTCAATACCCATCCCTCCCGCATACGCCTGAAACAGGGAATCACGGGTATCCACTCCTGCTTCAACGCCCCGTTCGCACAGCAAATCAATACAACGCCACCCGCTCCAAATCGTCGGGGACGTAGATGTTGCCGGAAAATTCAGAGGCGGCTTCGGCGGTGTAGGTGGTTTTGCGGGTCGCCAGGTTCCTATCTTCCGTATGATACAACACCAGGTTCTTCACCCCCAGGCTCCCGGCAAGACGCCCGGCGTCGCGGGCGGTGCTGTGATGCTTTTCGTAGGGAGAAAAGATTTCGCGGTCGCGATACAAACAAAAAGCCTCACACAACAACCAGTCTGCCCCTTGGACATATTCCCGGCACACTTCATTGTAGGGCTCATCTCCCAAACACGCCAATGACTTCCCATCCGGCAAATCAGCCCAGAAACCGAATTGTTTCATCTTGGTGGAAGCTATATCAAAAAACTGCAATCCCATCCCCATCACCTCCACCCGGCTGCCCTCCTTCACCTCCTGAAATACAATGCGCTCCCCGATGTATTTCACAATCTTTCCGGGCAGCGTCAAACGGCAAAAAACCGTCAAAGCCTCAATCACCCCCTCATGCCCATACACCACAAAATCACCCGTATACTTCCCCTTTGACATAAGCGTAGCAATCTTCCGCACCACCCAAATTGCCCCCAGAATATGGTCCGTATGGGCATGGGTGACAAACATGCGGTGAACCGAAGTAAAGGCAATGCCCGCTTTCTCCAACTGGTTGAATATCCCGTTACCGCCGCCGGCATCCACCAAGAAACACGCCTCTCCCTGCCGAAAGGCAAAACAAGTATTATAACAACGGGTAACCATCGCATTGCCCGTCCCTAAAAAAACAAGCTCCATATTCATTCCAACTTCTTTTCTTTACGTTCACTTATAATCTGCGGCATATATTCCAAAGCCCAGTCCACCAGTTTCTCCAAACAAGGAATCAAACTACCGCCCCGCACTGTCAGCCCGTATTCCACCCGGGGCGGCACTTCCGGATAGACTTTACGGTACACAAGTCCGTCTCTTTCCAACGTACGGAGTGCCACTGTCAGCATGCGCTGGGAAACATCGCCGATACTTTTCTGTATATCACTGAAACGCATAGTCCCGTTCGCATGTAAAGTCATCAATATCAACATCGTCCACTTACTGCTTAAAGGACTCAGCACATCCCGCACCGGACAATTACCGGTATAATGAAAATTTTTCATTTTTTAACAATCACCTATTTCTCTGACATCCAACATCAGTTACATTAATGTAACTTACTCACAATCAAATGCGTTCTTGGACTCCCTACAAATCACACCTACCTTTGCATCACAAAAGTAATAAAGTTACTAAAAATAACTATTGTTCCATTTTATAAAATTCAGAATCATGAGTAAAAAAGTAGCCATTTTAGCAGTAAATCCGGTAAACGGTGCCGGACTATTCCAATACCTGGAAACATTTTTTGAAAACGGTATTCCGTACAAAGTATTTGCAGTAGCCAATACCACCGCTATCCGGACTAATTCCGGCATCCTGCTGCACACAGACGACACCGTAGCCCAACTCAAAGGCCATGCCGACGACTATGACGCATTGATATTCGCCTGTGGCGATGCCGTTCCCGTCTTCAAAGAGCATGCCGGAGAAACTTACAATCTGGACCTGCTCTCCGTAATCCAGGAATTCGCAGGGAAACACAAAATCATGGCAGGACACTGTGCTGCCGGGCTGATATTCGAAATCGCCGGGATAACGGAAGGGAAAAAACTGGCTATCCATCCATTGGCCAAACCCACCATACAAAAAGGGATAGCCACCGATGAAGCAACGGTAACTGACGACAACTTCTACACGGCACAATGCGAACACTCCCTTTCCCTCCTTCTGCCCCAACTGGTCAAAATCCTGCAATAACACCGCTGCAAAACAATACCGGAGCCTGCCACCTACACACAACAAGCTCCGGTATTCCGCTCACGCTCACTATAGCTATCCAAGGATGATAAAACGACATACAAATCCCAAAACCATTCCCCATTCAACACCTAACTTTTCAAAAAATTACGGTACCGCTTTTCCGCATTCTGAAGAGCATCTTCCGGAATCACGCCAGACGAATCAAAAACAGAAACAGACAAAGCTACTTCCGATTTACGGACTGTTTTCTTCCAATTTCCGACAATCCGCCCCTGCGAAAGCACTACAGGATAAAATATGCCCCAATTATTGAACGCTTTCGGACAATGCTCCGCAGCCACAACAGTCGTTCTCTCCTTATAACTGATCAAATACTCATCATAAGCCGGCAGGAGATGCACCACCGCATCATTTCCCGCCTGACGGCAAGAGACATGAACCAGAAACTCCCCCGTTTCAAAACGCTCCGTCACCAACTGCTCCGAAATCAATCCCACAGCCTCCCTTGCTTCCCTCACCGTCAACCCCGACCACCACACAAAATCATTTAACGTCGCCGGTGAATGACTGCGGAAATACGCCTCAGCCAACCTTGCCAACGCCTCCTCCTTCACTAACTCTGACACCGGAGCCACCTGCTCATCCAACAGGGCATAAGTCGGTTTACCATCCTTATCCGCACCACTGCATACAATTCCCTCCACCTCCGCGCGGAGAATGTAACGCCTCACACGCTCATCGGCAACAGGAACTCCAGCCTGCTCCATTTCCGTTTCGATTTCCTCCCTGGTAAGACATCGCCCTCCCGACAAAATTTTCCCCAACAAATCATTACACACTGTATACTGTTTCTCCGAAACCTCCAAACCACCGCTTTTCACCCATGAATCAATCGCCTTTTTCACCCGCGGTCCGGTCAATTTCTGCATCCAACGCAAATCCTTTCCTGCCACAAAATGCCACGTCGGACGCATCACATGCGTACGTACAATCTCCCCACTCGCCAACGCTTCATTCATCCGGCTAAGCATAGCCCCTTTCAACCTCACACCGACCGCCCATTTTGCCATAGCATAATCCTGTGCCTGCACGGCTCCCATCCATCCCACCAAATCCGCCGGACTATCAAACTGCGGTTCCGCCAACTGATGTCCTGCCAAACGAATACCTGTAACCATACTTTCTTTATTCCGATTCTCTGCGGCAAGTTGGCAAAATTGTCCGGAATAAGAAAATTTAACCTCCCCTAAAATATCCAATATTAACATAAAAATCCGAAAACCAAATACTTACATCTTGCAAACAGCCCTTTCACCCCTTATCTTTGCCACCGTGCTAAACCATGAATCATAAATCAAAATAACCGTTTCATTCCATGAAGCAGACATTTACATTTCATTCCAGCACCCTGCCTCACCACACAGGGAAAATACCGGCCAATGCTCCCGACCTGAGCATTGAAGCCTTTGAAAACGGACAATACGGGGAAGCTCTATGCGCCCTGCTGGATTCCATTGATAAAAACTTGAGAAACAGACACACGCCGGATTCAGAAAACAAATTCACCATACATCATGGTCCCATCACCATTCAAATAAAATGGGACCAGGAGAATATATACATCCACGCCCCGTTCCTGCTCCTTCCTGACAAAAACCCACTGGCCCTCCTGCGTCAGGTCACCCAACTGAATTTCAGCGACCTGGATTTAGCCCGGCTCTGTCTCCGGGATAACCAACTCCATTTCGAATACAACTGTCCCCTCGCCTTCAGCCATCCCCGGAAGATATACCAGACTTTGGAAGAAATCTGCCTGGTTGGCAAACACTATGACTACGAATTCCAAAAACAATTCCAGGCCCGGCGAATCCTATCTCCCTGCTTCACTCCCTACTCGACAGAAGAGATCAACTACATCTATGATGCCATTCAAGAAAGTTGCCGGGAATGCCTTGACCAACTCAGATACTTCGAACCCTCCCGCAAATTCCATGAAATGCATCATATCCTTGCTATCACCCTGATGAAAATCATATACATAGCACACCCCCAAGGCAAGCTGTACCACACACTAACCCAAGCCATCCGCGACCTGGACAAAGACCTCCCCATGTCCATGATCATTGCCGGTGCCCGACAAAGTATAAAAGAACTGCTGGACACCCCCATAGAAGAGATTGCAAAGAGCCTCTACCACATCGAAACCTTCATACCCGAAAAACAATACATCTACTCCTCCGACATCCGGGAAAAATATCAAACCTGTTACAAACAGGCATCTGCACAATATGAAGCCGGAGAATACAGAAAACTATGCCTACAGATCACGCACAAATTTTATGAAAGCTACTACAAATACTACCTGCCGGAAGAAACCGACCGCCTGCTGCAAACAGCTCTGCGGGAAGTTTCCGGACAACCTTGGGACCTGGCAGCCTCCGTTCTTTTCGAAGCGCTGGAAACACTCATGCAAAATTCAGGAAAAACGACACCCCAAGACCCTACCCTTGCAGCATAACCCCATAAACAACAGCCCAATGAAAACAACAACTTTTTCATCACCCCCTACCCTCGAAAGAAAACCGGTAATAAAAACCGACACGGCCCACCTACAAGCCGACCTCTTCCCTGCCATATTCAAAGTCACCCAGGCCAGGGGGTCGGGCAGTTGCTTCTACCTGAAAAAATACAACCTGTTTGTAACCAACCATCATGTTGTCGAAGGTTTCCGGCAAGTGGCCATAGAAGACCACTCCCGCCGCCGCTATCTGGCTCATGTCCTGCTAACCAACCCGAGCCAAGACATTGCATTGCTGAAAGCGGAAAACAACTTCCCCTCCCTGCCCGACATCCGGCTTACAACCCAAGAAGCCCGCACCGGAGAAAAAATCTATGTCGCCGGATTCCCGTTCGGTATTCCCTTTACCGTCACTGAAGGCACAGTCTCCGCCCCCTTACAATTTATCGACGGACAATACCGCATCCAGACAGACGCCGCCGTCAACCCCGGCAACAGCGGAGGAGCCATGTTCAATTCCAAGGGAGAAATCGTAGCCATCACCAGCAGCAAATTCACCAACGCCGACAACATGGGCTTCGGCATTCCCGTACGCTTCCTGCAACCACTGCTCGAACAAAGCCCTCATATCCAGCAGCAAAAATTAAACCTGCAATGCAGTTGTTGCGATGCCATCATCCCAGAAGACGAAAAATATTGCCCGCAATGCGGCAACAAACTGCCATTCCATCTGTTTAGCGAACCACCCCTGTCCGAGCTGGCATCCTACTGCGAAAAAGCCATAAAAGACATGGGTATACTTCCCGTATTAGCCCGTACCGGACATGAAAGCTGGACTTTCCACAAAAACAAATCAGAAATCCGCATCTTCGTTTTCCGGCAGCAATTCTTGATCTGCACATCCCCCATCAACCTGCTGCCCAAAAAGAACTTCGAACCCCTGCTCCGTCATCTGCTCCAACCGGCAGATACCTCCCGCTACCAACTGGGCTTGGAAGACAATCAAATTTTCCTTTCCTACCGGATTCCTCTCACAGACATCCAGGCAGACACCGACCTCATCATCCAAAAAAACATCACCGAGTTTGCCTTCCAGGCCGACCGGATGGCCCACTATCTGTCCGAAAAATTCGGATGCGATTATCCCGAATACTCCCGGAAATAAGGCAAAGGGACACTCCCTTTGCCCCGTTTTAATTAACATATCTGTATTCTTCCTAAAATAACATTAAAAGAAAAACCTTTCCTTTTCAGGCCTCGTTGATATGGTACAACTTAAAAAACAACAAAGTCATGAAAAACGAAAGTTCAAATTTAGTACCGGGGTTGTTATTCGGAGCTGCAATCGGCGCCCTCACAACCTATCTGATTATCAAAAACAAGAGTTCTATCAAAAGAGGCCTGGAAACTGCCGGTGAAAAAGTAAAACACGGCGTACACGAATTTGCTGAAAAAGCAAAAAACAAAGCTGAAGAATTCGGTACCAAAGCCAGAGAAAAAATGGACGAATACCAGAACAAAGCTGCCGGATCTACGTCCAACTATGCCAATGATCTGAAAGATCAAAGCAAAAGCAAAGCCTACTAAAAAGTATGGAAAAAGAATCCGAAAAAATCTTAACTGATTTCAAAGAGCGGATTACATCCTTCATCGGACTGAAATTCGACCTGTTGAGATTAAATGCATGTGAAAGAGCCGCCAAAATAAGTGCGGCTCTTGCACACAGCATTCTCTTGCTCGCACTGGGATTATTTGCCATCCTTTTCATCTTCTTCTCCCTCGGTTTTTTCTTCGGAGAACTGACAGGCAGACTATCCCTTGGATTCCTCATTGTATCTCTGATCTATCTTATCATTCTGCTCATCGTCCGTTACCGGAAAAAACCGATCCGCCGGGCCATCACCAATCTCATTATCGGTTCCATCCTGGACGAAGATGACGAAGAAAAAAAAACAAAGGAAGAAGAACTGAAACACAGCATTCATGAAGAAGAAAAACAAACGGATGACACCCCTGGAGAAACTCCATCAGAAACAGCATGAATTACGGATGCTCCACAGAGAAGAACAGACACGCATCACTTCTGACTGGAACTATATCCGCGAACACTCGGGAAGCCTGCTTGTTTCCGGCATAAGCTACGTATTCTTTCCCCGCCGGCATAAAAACACCGACACACCGAACGAGGGAAAAAACTTCTGGCACAATGTACAGGACAACCTGCCGTTCTACCTTGCCATTGCCCGGGAAAGCCTGTCCATCATGTGGTACCTCAGCCGTCCCTTCTGCCTCCGCTGGCTCCTGCGTAAAAAGAAAAACAAACGCAGGCACTGAAAATCACATTCCCCACGCAACAAGTGAAAACTGTTCGTAAACCACACTGAAAATACCTAAAAACAACACGCCCAACAAGCACATAACCAAACTGACACGGGTATAGTTATCAGAACGGAAAGCCGCAATGGGAGTGTCATTTTTATTTATAAACATAGCCTTCACCACCAGCAAGTAATAATACAGCGACACAATCGTATTAATCAAAGCCAGCAACACCAAAACATAAAATCCGGTGCCGGCAGCCGACATAAAAACAAAAAACTTACTGAAAAAACCCGCAAAAGGAGGAATCCCGGCCAACGAAAACAGTGACAACATCATCAACACACTTAACCGGGGATTCGTCTGATACAAACCGTTATAATCCTCCATATCCACCTTCCCCGTACGCTGCTCTATAACTGAAATCACACCAAACACGCCCAAATTGGAACACAGATACACCAGCACATAAAATACCAACGACGCCATACCCACTGCCGTTCCGCTAATCACGGCCAGCATCAGATACCCGGCCTGGGATACAGACGAAAAAGCCATAAAACGTTTCAGATTCCGCTGACGCAAAGCAAACAGATTAGCCACCGTAATCGTCAGTAAAATTATCAGATAAAGCATCGACTGCCACTGCTCTGCAATCGGTGCAAACACCTTATACAAGATCATCATCAAAACAAACACAGCCGCTCCTTTCGAAACCACCGACAAATAAGAAGTAACAGCCGTCGGAGCTCCTTCATACACATCGGCAGTCCACAGATGAAAAGGAACCAGAGAAATCTTAAATCCCATCCCCACAAAGAAAAACACAAACGCCATCAACTGAATAGGATTCCCGACAATACCCGCCGGAATATCTTCAAAATAAAGCGACCCCACCGTACCATAAATCAGCGAAACACCATACAACATCAACCCGGAAGCAAACACCGCCGAAAGAATATACTTAGCCCCCGCCTCCGCTGCATTCTGTCTGTACTTATCAAAAGCCACCAAAGCAGCCATCGGTACGGAAGCCGTTTCCACCCCGATAAAAAACAACAGAAAATTACCCGAAGAGAGCATAAAGAACATACCCAGCAAAGTAGAGAGCATCAGCACATAAAACTCCCCTCTCTTAATAGAAGCCTTCTCCCCTGCCAACCAATTCCCCGCCTGCATGAAAACAATCAGCGCACCGGCTTCCAACACCGATTTCACCAAAGAAATCACCGGCGAATTTACATACATCCCTCCGAAAGCCTTCGCCTCTGCCAACGGCTGCAAATTATACAACAAGTGTCCGCCCAGAGCCACACAAGCTATCAGATGAAAATAACGGCGTATCTTTCCCGTAGCAAAAAGATCAAACAACAACAAAAACACCATCACCACAATCAGTGACACTTCCTCCTTCAAAAAAAACAAATTAGAAAAATTCATCGTTCTATTTCTTTCTATTCAAAACCTCTTTATCTATACCGCCGGTTCCTATCCCAAATGCCCGACCACAGGCAACACACTCCCGCTAATCAAATCGGCTATCCATCCGGGCGCCAAGCCTATCCCTGCCACAGCGATAATCAGACACACCACGGCAAAGCGCTCGTCCCACGTGGCATCCTTCAATGACAGATGAGCGGGATTCAGCACGTTCCCATACAACAACCTCCCCACAACCCGCAGGATATATACCGCTGTAATCACTATCGAAGTAGCAGCCACCACCGTCATCACCCGATGAAACGTATCGGCATGTTCAAAAGCCCCGACAAAAACCGTCATTTCCGCCACAAATCCGCTCAACCCCGGCAACCCCAAAGAGGCCAGACCGGCAATCACATAGCACACCGACAAAAAAGGCATAACCTTCATCAAACCACCCATCTCCTCAATCGAACGGGTATGGGTACGGGAATAAATCATGCCAATGAGAGCAAAAAACAACGCCGTCATCAATCCGTGCGAAAGCATCTGCAACACCGCACCCGTCATCGCCGTCTGGTTAAGCATCAATATGGCAAACAACACCAAACCGCAATGGCTTACCGAAGAATATGCGTTAATATACTTCAAATCTTTCTGAACAATCGCACTATACGCCCCATATACCACACTGATACCTGTCAGTATGATAAAAATCCATGACAACTCCTTTGCCGCTTCCGGCATCAGATAGATAGCCACCCGGAAACAACCGTAACCGCCCAGCTTCATCAACACCCCCGCATGCAACATCGAAACCGCAGTAGGAGCCGAAGCATGACCATCAGGCGACCATGTATGGAAAGGAAACAAAGCCCCCAGCACCCCGAAACCCAAAAATGTCAACGGGAAAAACAAACGCTGGGCGCTCACAGGAATATGTACCCGCGCAATCTCCAACAAATTCATCGTATAACTTCCTCCTTCCGGCGCGGAATGAAAATAAATTCCCAAAATACCCACCAGCAAAAATGCCGAACCGCCCATCAGCATCAGTGTCAGCTTCATCGCAGCATACTCCTTACGCCCACTCCCCCAGACGCCGATTAAAAGATACATCGGTATCAACGCCACCTCATAAAACAGAAATATCGTAAAGAGGTCAATGGAAATGAAAAAGCCGAACACTCCCGTCGCCAGCAGACAAAACCACATGAAATACTCCTTTTGCTGCACAGCCAGCCGCCACGAAGCAAAAACACCCGTAAAAACAATCACCGCCGACAACAAAAGCATCACTACCGAAATGCCATCCACCCCCACCGCATAATGTATATTAAGAGGCTCAAACCAAAGCCGGTCGGCACAAAACAACATCTCCGCACTATTCCCCGCCCCCCGTTCTCCGATATACATATACACCAACATCACGGCAAGCCCCAACAACAATGTCGCTCCCGTCACCATCACCGCCCGGATGCCGTTCAGACTTCTGCTCACCAACAAAACCAGCATCATCAATACCGGTATTGCTACAAATAAAGATAAAAAATTCATTTCTATACCCTTTTCGTTGATCCTACCAACAATATATCATCAAAACCACTAACGCCAACGTCCCCGCCAAAAAGACAAAGGCATATTGCTGTATCTGTCCCGACTGCAACCGCCGGATACCGAACGCCACCCGCTGTGTCAATGTTGCCAGCAAATCCATGGTCCCGTCCACCACATGCCTGTCGAACCAGGCAATGCCACTCGAAATACCGGAAAAAATAAGACGCCTGGTGATAAACAGATACACCTCATCAATATAAAACCGATGGACGGCAGCCTTATAAAATCCGCCCAACCCCTCTGCAATCTTCCCCGGAAGAGCCGACGAACCCTTAGCATAAAACCACGTAGCAACGGCAATTGCCACACAGGCAATCAAAATACTCACTCCCGCCACACTCCCATCCAAATGACTCACATACTCCACTCCGTTGCTGCTCACAAACTTCCCGAAAGGAATGAATCCCGCCACCAACGTCACCGCTGCCAGAAAAATCAAAGGCAACGTCATCGTCAAAGGAGCCTCATGCGGCTGATGCTCACGCTCCGCCTCCCGTCCCCAGAAAATATTATAATACAACCGGAACATATAAAACGCCGTCATTCCGGCAATCACACTCATCACCCCTCCCATCCAGGGACTAAAATCAAACGCGGCAGTCAGGATTTCATCCTTACTGAAAAAACCGGAAAAAGGCGGTATGCCGGAAATCGCCAGACAAGCCACCAGAAAAGTATAATGCGTCAAGGGCATATACCTGCGCAGACCTCCCATAGCTGTCATCTCATTACTTCCGATGGTATGAATAATCGCCCCCGCACACAAAAACAACAACGCCTTAAACATAGCGTGCGTAAACAAATGAAACATCCCTGCCATATATCCCAGGCCTGCATGACCTCCCATCCCGCTTACTCCCAACGCCACCATCATAAAACCGATCTGCGAAATAGTCGAAAAAGCAAGCACCCGTTTTATATCCGTCTGGCAACAAGCCACCACCGCGGCATAAAAAGAAGTAAACGCCCCCACCACGGCTATCATCACCAGCACATCGGGAGCAGCCTCCACATACAACGGGAAAAGACGCGCCACCAAATACACCCCTGCCACCACCATCGTCGCCGCATGAATCAACGCAGAAACAGGCGTAGGGCCCTCCATCGCATCCGGCAACCAGATATGCAACGGGAACATAGCAGACTTCCCTGCTCCGCCAATAAAAATCAGCGCCAAAGCCCAGGCTGCTACGGAACACCCCATAAACGTCGCTCCCGAAGCGGAAACCACCGCCGTCCCACTCATCAGCTCCTCAAAATTAAACGTATGGGTATAAAAAGACAAAAGCAGAATACCGATAAGAAAGCCCAGGTCAGCAAAACGCGTCACAATAAAAGCCTTCTTGGAAGCCGCAATAGCCGCCGGTTTCGTATAATAAAAACCAATCAGCAAATAAGAAGACACCCCCACCAGCTCCCAGAAAATATACATCTGGAAAATATTGGTCGCCACGACCAGCCCCAACATCGAAAAAGAAAACAACGACAAAAAGGCATAATACCGCTGAAACCCCCTCTCCCCCTTCATATAGCCCAAACTATAAACATGAACCATCAACGACACCGTCGTAATTACGACCAACATCATCACCGAAATAGGATCAAGCAATATCCCCAGGTCAATATGCAGAAACTCCGTAAACCGAAGCCACTCCACATTTACCACCGTCAACGGCTGCCACACTCCGTCCGTGCGCCCCGATGTAAAATAAGAAAAAGCCGTCACATAGGACAACACCGTTATCACGGCAAGCCCTGACGTTCCCAACACCCCAGCTGTCAACGGTTTCATCCGTCCGCCACACAAACCCAACAGCAGAAACATCAGCAAAGGCACCAACAAAACAAACATTGTAAACTCCATAGCTAAACCGAATAAATCAATATTTCATATTATCCAGCTTACCAGCCTGGATATTCCGTATATTCCGATAAATATTAATGATAATGGCTATCGCCACCGCCGTCTCCGCAGCAGAAATTCCGATAGCGAAAAGGGCGAAAAAGAACCCCTCCGGATGATCGAAATAGAGAAAACGGTTAAAAACGGCAAAATTTATATCCACCGAATTCAGTATCAACTCAATCGAAATCAATATTGCCAACAAATTCCTCCGGGTGAAAAAACCGTAAATCCCCGCAAAAAACATAATGGTGCTCACCACCAGATAATACTCCATAGGTACCATAACAAACTCCTTATATTATAGGAAGCCCCTGCAGGCTCTCCGTTATCCTCTCTTTCGCGCAATCATAATCCCGCCGATGATACAAGCCAGCAACAACACACTGATTGCCTCAAACGGCAACATATACTGATACTTTTCAGTTCCCAGTAATGCGAAACCGATCTGTTTCATCCCCAACTCTCCCGGCGTAAAATGGGTCACCGGAAAAGTATGGCTCAACGTAATAAAAATACACAACACCGCTCCGGCAACAGCAGCCACCAGCCCCGCAAAGAACTTACTCTTCGGTAACTTCGTCGCCAGCTTGTCCCCATCCGGACTCGTCAACAAAATGGAAAACACATACAACACAATAATCCCCCCCGCATACACCGTCAACTGAACAGCCCCCAGAAACGCATAATTCAGCTCAAAATAAATTCCCGCCGTCGCAAACAAAACAAACAGCAAATAAGTTGCCGACCTCAGGATCCGCTGTGTAGTCACCGTAAGCACGGAAAACACCACAATCGCCGCCGCCAGGATACAAAACACCACTAATTCCATACCATATCTGCTTTTATAATTTATCTTCCGTTTTCTTCTCTTCCAGCACCGAGCCCTCCCGATTCAACTTACGCACCAGTTTCTCCCGGGTAAAGACAGCATGCTCGAACTCCGTAGAAAAACGCAACGCCTGGTGGGGACAATTCACCACACACAACTGGCAAAAAATACAGCTCCCCAAATCATACTCATACTCCCGCAACACCTTCTTCTTTTTCCCGTTTTCATCCTCCACCACATCGGCATGCACATGAATCGTCCCGTTCGGGCAATTCATCTCACAAATGCCGCAAGCCACACACCGATGTTCATTTCTCTCATTATGCACCAACTCCAAAGTACCCCTGAAGCGCTCATACATTTTCAACGCCGAACGGTTTTCCGGATAACACTCCGTTGTCTTTCTGGTAAAAAACTCCCGCAACGTCACCTTCATTCCCGTCAGCAACGAACCGAGCCCGGCAAACAAACCGTAAAAATAATTCGTTTTCATCTCCATAAACTTTCAATCATTCCTTACCAATGCCACTCAAAGACCACCACCATCACCATCACAAACATATTCACCAGATTTATCGGTAAAAGATACTTCCATTCCAACGTCAGCAACTGGTCAATCCTCAACCGGGGAAAAGTCCACTTAAACCACATCATAATAAATATCAGCACCCCGGTCTTACCCAAAAACCAAAACAGCGAAGGGATAAAATCCATGGCCCGGTTAAACCCATCCCAGCCGGGTATATGCAGAGGCATCCAGCCTCCCAGGAACAACGTCGTCGCCATCCCCGCCACAATAAACATATTCAGGTACTCCGCCAAATAAAAAAAGCCGAAATGCATACCGGAATACTCCGTATGATACCCTGCCGTCAGTTCGGAATCCGCCTCCGGCAAATCGAAAGGCCCGCGGTTCGTCTCCGCCGTTCCGGCAATCAGATAGATCATAAAAGCAATAAAAGCCGGAACATGCCCCTTGAAAATAAACCATCCGTCCGCCTGGTTTGCCACAATCAGCGACAACTGCGCCGTATCGGTAAACACAATAATCGTCAGGATAGACATTCCGATCGACAACTCATAACTGATCATCTGCGCACCGCTACGCATAGCGCCAATCAGCGAGTATTTATTATTACTTGACCACCCGGCAAGCAATATTCCCACAATCCCCATCGAAGACACAGCCATCACAAAAAACGCCCCCACATTGAAATCTATCAACTCCAGTCCCTTGGCAAAAGGCAGACAACTGAAAGAAATCACAGAGGCAATAATCACAATGAACGGTGCCAGATTGAACAGGAAGCGATCCACATTATTAATCGTAATCAACTCCTTCGTCAGCATCTTGATCATATCCGCAAAACTCTGTGTCAATCCCCAGGGCCCCACACGATTCGGTCCGACACGGCACTGAAAAAAAGCACATACCCTGCGCTCCGTATAAATCAGGACAAGAGCTATCACCGCATACCCCAGTAAAATAGCCACCCCAATCATGACAAACTCCACCAAAACCGTCGCCTCTTCCGGCAAAAACGACCGTAACATCCGATCCACCCATCCGGTTATCACTGAAAAATCGAACATAATATCTTTTCTAAATCAAAAACAACATCTCTTTACCTGTCAATATCCGGCACCACATAATCCAGCGAACCGCCGATTGCAATCAAATCCGCAATCTTATTCCCCGTAGCCAATGTATCGACTACCGACACCAAGGGCAATCCCGGAGACCTGAACTTCAAACGGTAAGGATTCTTTTCACCCCGGCTCTCTATCAATACGCCGAACTCACCCCGACTTGCCTCCACACTCGTAAAATAGCTTCCTTCCGGCAACTTTACCACCGGTTTGGTCTTCACACTGTAGGGTCCGGCAGGAATATTGTCTATCAACTGCTCCAAAATCCGCAAAGACTGGGTAATCTCATCCAGCCGCACCATATAGCGTCCAAACACATCCCCGTCTTCCCGCAATACCTCGTCAAACGCCACCTTATCATATACCGCATACGGTTTCAGCTTACGCACATCACACGCCCACCCCGAAGCCCGTCCCGACGGTCCCGTCACTCCGAATGAAACGGCCTTATCCCGGGATAAAACCCCAATGCCCCGCATCCTCTGCCGGGCAATGACATTCCCGGTAAATATCTCGTGATACTCCTTCATCACTCCCGGCAAATACCGGATAAACTCCTTCACCCCCTCCACAAAACGGGGATGAATATCCGCCATAACCCCTCCGATCACATTGTAATTCATTATCAACCGCCCCCCGCAAGTCTCCTCCAACAAATTCAGTATCTTTTCCCGGTCGCGGAAACCATAGAAAAAAGCCGTCAAAGCCCCCAGGTCCATACAAAACGTAGACCAGAACAACAGATGGGACGCCACCCGTGTCAGCTCGTCCATAATCGTTCGGATATACTGCGCCCGTTCCGGCACCTCAAGTCCCATCGCCTGCTCTATACAACGGCACAAGGCATGGCGGTTCTGATGAGCCGACAGATAATCCAGCCGGTCAGTCAACGCCAGCGTCTGCGGATAAGTCATACTCTCACACATTTTCTCTATACCCCGGTGAATATAACCGCAATTGACATCCACTTTCTTCACCATCTCCCCCTCCAGAGAAACCCGGAAACGCAACACTCCGTGGGTGGCCGGATGCTGAGGTCCGATATTCACCACATACTCCGAATCACCAAACACCACATTTTCCTTCTCCTCCACAACACCCTCCTCCGTCACTTCAAGCACCGGAGCCGTATCCAGCGTTTCATCACTGTGCAGACGCACATCATTGAGTGCCGGGTCGTAATCCTTACGCAAAGGATGCCCCACCCAATCGTTTCTCAGAAACAGACGCCGCATATCCGGATGATTGATAAAACGGATACCGAAAAAATCAAACACCTCTCTTTCATTCAGCTCCGCCGTTGCCCACAAATCGGCAACCGTCATTAACTCCGGTTGCTCACGGTTAACGGTCTCAACCCGTACCGTCAGCTCCTGACGCAAGACTGTCGACCTGAAACGATAGTACACTCCCAGATTCTCTCCGAAATCCATCCCCGTCATGCACACCAGGTAATCAAACTGCAACCCTGCATCCTCCCGCAAATGTATCGCCAGCGTCCGGAACGCTCCGGGACTGACATTCACTACCGGCACTTCCCCCTCACTCACTTCCGCCTCCGGAACAATCTTCAATATATGCTCTTTTAAACTACTCATACGGAGAATCATTTATCTGCTTTCTTTTCCTTTCTGTTCACCTCACCCAAAAACTTCTGCACCTTTATCTTCCGCTGCAACTGCATCATACCGTAAAGCAAAGCCTCCGGACGGGGCGGACATCCCGGCACATACACATCCACCGGCAATATCGTATTGACCCCCTGCACCACATGGTAAGAATTCCGGAAAGGCCCTCCCGAAATGGCACAGCCTCCCATGGCAATCACATACTTCGGTTCCGCCATCTGGTCATACAACCGCCTCAACACGGGAGCCATCTTATGCACAATCGTACCGGCCACAATAATCACATCCGCCTGACGGGGACTCGCCCGCGTCACTTCAAACCCGAAACGGGCAAAGTCATAACGCGCCGCCCCGACCGCCATAAATTCAATGCCGCAACAACTCGTGGCAAACGTAAGCGGCCAGACGGAATTCGAACGGCCCCAATTGATAAGGTCGTCCAAGCGTCCCACAATAACATTCGTACCGGACGCCCGCAACTGTTCCAAATATTCATTATCCTTGAAGTCTTCATACTTCATTGATTTTATCTTTACTTCCATTCCAAAGCTCCTTTCTTCCAGGCATACGCCAATCCTAAAATCAACACCGCCATAAAAAACAAGATACAATACAAGCCGTCCACTCCCGTCTCCTTCACAATCACCGCCCAGGGAAACAGATACACTGTTTCCACATCAAACATCAGAAACAGTATCGCAAACAGATAATACCCCACCTTAAACTGCATCCACGACTTCCCCCGCGTAGGAATACCGCACTCGTATGCCTCTCCCTTCTGTCCGTTAAAAGACCGGGGAGAAATAAAACGCGCCACTCCCAAAGCAATAGCCACCAAGGCTATCGCCGTAATCAATACAACGACCAATAATGTAAAATTCATAAGAATAAATTAAAACCTGTCAGAAAATATCCCGCGTTCCGGACCATAGCTTTCACCTCCTTCATAAAACAATTATCCGCCGCAAACCGAGAATACAGGCACACCCGGCAAAGGATTCACAATCTGCCGCACAAACGTTTAATGAAGTCCCAAAAGTAAAAAAATTAAAAATAAAACAAAAAAACATTCCTAAAATTATTTATTCCTTTACGAAAATCCCGACACAAAGGGATTCTCCGGCGCATAACCCGGCAGCAGCATTACAACAGGAAATAAAAATTCGGAACGTCAAAAGCGGAAGAACACCCCGCAACTCAGAAAAGAGGGCTTAATGTAATCACAATTGATTCGTATCTGGTTTGCCGGATGTCTGATGGCAAAGACATCCGGCGCTTTTTATGTATCACTCCGCCCAAAGCCTGGCCAGATTAAGAATTGTCTGCATGGCCTTCTGCATCGTATTTAACGAACAATACTCATATTTCCCGTGAAAGTTCATTCCTCCGGTAAAGAGATTCGGACACGGCAGTCCCATATACGACAAACGGGCTCCGTCGGTGCCTCCCCGTATCGGACGCACAAGCGGCGTAACTCCTGCCTCCTCCATAGCCTTCATCGCAATATCAATCACTTCCGGATGAGGTTCCACCATTTCCCGCATATTGTAATACTGGTCTTTCAGATTCAGCGTAATCACCCCTTCCCCGTATTTCTCAGTCAAAAAATCCACGACCTCAATCAGGTACTTCTTCTTGGCTTCAAATTTCTCGTGCGAATGATCCCGGATAATATACTCTACCGTTGCATTTTCCACCCCGCCACAAAGTCCCGTCAAATGATAAAAACCTTCATACCCCTCCGTATGTTCCGGACGCTCCCACACCGGCAACTGGTTGTTGAGATCGGCAGCCACCTGCAAAGCATTGAGCATTTTATCCTTGGCATATCCGGGATGAATATTACGCCCCTGGATTGTTATCTTGGCTCCGGCAGCATTAAAATTCTCGTACTCCAGTTCCCCTTCAAATCCGCCGTCCACCGTATAGGCGAAATCAGCACCAAAGCGTTTTACATCGAAAAAGTCCACCCCGCGCCCGATTTCCTCATCCGGCGTAAACCCGATACGGATTTTCCCGTGTTTGATTTCCGGATGAGCCAGCAAATACTCCGCAGCCGTCATAATCTCGGCCACCCCGGCTTTATCGTCCGCCCCCAGTAAAGAAGTCCCGTCGGTCGTAATCAACGTATGCCCTTTAAAAAACGACAATTCCGGAAAATCCTTCAATGTCATGGTCAACTCCCCGTTCAACGGAATGTCTCCTCCGTCATAGTTTTCTATCACCTGCGGACGGATGTTTGCCCCGTTCATATCGGGACTGGTATCCACATGTGCAATAAAACCGATAACCTTCTTGTCCTCATAACCGGGAGAAGCCGGAACCGTCCCCATCACATAACCGTAACGGTCCATCTCCACCTCTGTCATACCCATTGACTTCATCTCTTCCGCCAAATGTTTCAACAATACCAATTGCTTATCGGTAGAGGGGAACTTCTCACTTTCAGGATCACTTTGGGTATCAAACCCCACATATTTCAAAAAACGTTCTTTCAATTCCATAACTGTTTCAAATTACAATTCTAAAATACGGATGCCCCACTTTCCTTTTATGCCTCCTCCGGCTTGGCCCGCAAAGCATCCCAAATCAAGTAACCAATCACTGCCACATACATCACAACGGCCAGCCATTCAGCACCGCCCCATTGAACAAACCAGTCGATTTCCGCATATTTCAGTACGGCACTGACAACCCCCATCAAAGCCCCGCCGGCAATAAAACCGGAAGCAATGAGGGTTCCGCGTTCGCGACGGCATTTGTTTACACGCTCATCCTTACTGCGGGTGGATACATACCAGCTCACCAATCCCCCCACCAGCAACGGGGTATTCAAGTCCAGAGGAATAAACATCCCCAATGCAAAAGCCAACGCCGGGACACCAATCATCGTCAGTATCAACGCCAACGCCGCTCCGGCAAAATAGAGCATCCAGGGCGTAGCCCCGCCCTCCATCAAAGGACGGATTACAGCTGCCATCGCATTCGCCTGGGGAGCTACCATAGCCCCTTCACCGACGAAACCGTATGCTTTATTCAAAATAATCATTACTCCCGCTACTGTTGCGGCAGAAACAGCCGTGCCTAAAAATTTCCAGGCTTCCTGTTTCGCCGGGGTCGTTCCCAGCCAATAGCCTATCTTCAAATCCGTAATAAATCCTCCCGCCATCGACAACGCCGTACAAACCACACCACCGATAATCATCGCTGCCATCATGCCGCTCGTACCGCTCAATCCCGCACTCACCAATACCAGGGAAGCCAGAATCAAGGTCATCAACGTCATTCCCGACACAGGGTTCGTTCCCACGATGGCAATGGCATTGGCCGCCACCGTCGTAAAAAGAAATGAAATAACAAAGACAATCAGAATGGCTATGACGGTTTGGAACCAATTGCCCAGTACACCGAAACGGAAGAAAATAAACGTGGTTATCAATGTAGCCAGAATCCCTGCCATAATGAACTTCATGGACAAATCGCGTTGTGTACGCTCTGCCGTTTCCTCCGCTCCTTTCTTTCCTTTCAGTTCACTCACGGCAAGCCCCAGGGCTTTCTTTATGATTCCGGAAGAACGGACAATCCCGATAACCCCCGCCATGGCAATTCCCCCGATACCAATATGGCGGGCATAATTTGAAAAGAGGGCTTCCGGCGACATGTCCCGAATCAGCGCAGTCACCCCTTCTCCCACTGCCACCGTCTGTCCGTCGGCAAAATAACTGATAAACGGTATCAACACAAACCACACTGCAAACGAACCTGCACAGATAATTGCCGCATATTTCAGTCCGATGATATACCCCAATCCCAGCAGTGCCGCTCCGGTATTGACTTTAAACACTACTTTCGTCTTTTCCGCCAACATATCGCCCCAGCCCATGATACGCGTTGAAATCGTATCCGTCCACCATCCGAAAGTATTGACAATGAAATCATACAATCCGCCTATCAGTCCACTGACGGCCAACAGTTTCGCCTGATTCCCCTTCTTCTCTCCCGACACCAGTACTTCGGTTGTCGCCGTCGCTTCGGGAAAAGGATATTTGCCATGCATATCCTTCACAAAATATTTACGGAACGGAATCAGCATCAGAATCCCCAGCAAGCCGCCAAACAGGGAAGACAGGAAAATCTGGTAAAAATCAGCATCCAACTCCAAGATATAAAGGGCCGGCAAAGTAAAAATAGCCCCTGCCACTATCACCCCCGAACTGGCACCAATCGACTGGATAATCACATTCTGTCCGAGCATGTTATTCTTTTTCGCCAGATTTCCTATCCCTACAGCGATAATCGCAATGGGAATCGCCGCTTCAAACACCTGCCCCACCCTTAATCCGAGATAAGCGGCGGCAGCCGAGAAAACAATGGCCATAATGACACCGAATACAACCGAATAAACGGTCACCTCCTTCGGTTTGGAGTCCGCCGGCATCATAGGTTTGTATACCTCGCCCGGCTTCAGTTCCCGGTAAGCATTTTCCGGCAGTGAGTTCACTTTCTGTTCTTCCTGTTCCATGAATGTAAAAACGTTAATGATTATTTGGTTTTCAAAGGTAAATAAAATAATTTTATCCAATAACCGTTCACTCCCTTTTCTTCTTCTTTCGCATTCATAAGCGATGTAGAATCAGGCAAAAGGGAGAAAAAATACAAGTTAAACACGTAAAAGTGTGTTGTTCCGCAACCTATTGTCTATACCCTATTGCCTATTGATACAAAAGTATTTACAATCGGAGAAGAGTGTATCGTCAGGGGAACTGAAAAAGCCGTACAAATGGGTTTCCCGTCCAAGTTCGTGCCGAAGCGGGAAAACACACGCACCATCGGAACGAAGAGCACAAATGCCATCCACCATGCAAATCACCAAAGGATTGTCCGTATGGAGTTCCACCACCCACAATCTGTCCTGCGCCGAAGTACAAGGCAGAGACACGGAGGTGTCCCATTGCAATCTGCAAAATTTGCCTGTATCGTCGGCAACGGCTTGCATCTGCAAGGGTAGCGACAGCAATCCGGAAGAAAATTTCAATAATTCATAGTAAGGCGCTTTTCCTTCTGCCGGGAAGGCGTGAAAATTCATTTTGATAAAAAGATTCCGGCCACTCGCAGCAATCCCTTTGGCACCCATTCTCCATATGTCACAAAGTCGATCCGGCAAAAAACGGTAGGTAGCCGAAGCCTGGGTGAACATATTGACAGCCGGCCGGCATACTTCGGGAATAGACGAAGACTTCCGACAAGGGGCTTTGCGGGCGTATGTCTGGCCGTTACGGGTATAAAATACGATATCCCCTATTTTTCCTCTCAAAGGCAAAGATATGTGTTTGGAGCGTCCCATGGCATGATGAATTTATCAAGGTTCGATGTGTAAGTTACGAAAAAATTATAAAAAAGCAAAAAAATCCGCTAATAATTCTTTATAAAAGGCCAATAGCGAGGGTTTAGCAGGGGTTAACAGAGGATTTAGCGAGGGTAAATAGATTTTAACACCCCTATTAATCCCTTGCAGGATAAGGGATTGAATGCCCAAAGTCCGACAGCATAATGAAAAAACTCCGGTCCAATACATTCATTTTACATCCTCATCACATTCACCGATTAATTATGTTAAAAATATTTTTCAAAATATTCCGCGAAATATATTTGGAAATGTGTAGATTTTTCTTAATTTAGCCATAGTGAAATTCACGGCTCTGTTTAGAGGCCGAACCGGTGAAACTTATTAAGAGTCGACCGGTGTGTATGTAATTACTAATTTTAATACATTTCAATTATGGGGATCAATTATGGAAGTCAGACCCTGCGTCTGACCAAGTCGGTCGGAGACCTGACCTATTATCAAAGAGCAGGCTCAACCATCAGTCGTAAAAAAGTATTGACCAATACGAGTAAAACGGAAGCCCAACAAGCCAACCGCTGTATCCAAGGCGAAGCCGGACATTTATGCAAACGGCTCTTGCTTCCTCTCCAACTTGGATTCCAACGTCCCAAACGAGGCCTTTCGGGAGCCAATATGTTTATACGGCAAAACCGGAAAGCCGTCACAGCAACAAAGAATGAAAATACGATGCAGTACGAAGCAACGGTTGATTATTCACAACTCCAACTTTCGGATGGGGATTTATTCATCCCGGAAGTGACAGCCACCGTTGACACGGAACAACATTGCGTCACGTTCAAGATTGCCGAAGCCATGTCTGTGGGACGTGTATATCCCGATGATGTTCTCATTGGGGTAATCTATGAGAAGGAGTTTGAGATTTGCATGGTACAGGAATTGGGCAAACGCAGCGATGTCGGAGATGTTCCCGTAACACTCCCCGACAAGTTTGATATGTCGGCAGTGGAAATTTACGCTTTTGCCCTCAACCGAAAGCGCAAGGATGCCTCACTGACGGTGTATCTCAGCACATAAGCACAACAGAGTAAAGTAGAAACAATTTTCTTTTCCTCGTAACAGAGTGGATTTCCGGCGGAGGCAACATTTTCCAATGTTCCTCCGCTTTGTTTATTTCCCGCTCCATCCAGGTGTGTTTTGCATGGAAGTGCAGCGTTTTATTGAAATACCCGGAGGCGTTCTTCAAGGGGTTTGTTTTCGTGCGGTGCGGGTATCTGCAAGGGTTTGCCGAAAGGCATCTGGGCTATCAGGTGCCAGGACTGAGGCAGCTGCCAGGTAGCGGCCACTTCATCGTCTATCAGGGGGTTATAGTGTTGGAGTGAGGCTCCGAAGCCCGCATCTTCCAGCATGGTCCACACAGCAAGCTGGTGCATTGCCGAGGCCTGTTGTGACCAATCCGGAAATTTGTCCCCGTACAATGGGAATGATTTCTGTAAGTGTTCCACCACTGTCTGGTCTTCATAAAACAGCACGGTTCCATAGCCGGAAAGAAACGATTTGTCAATTTTGTGTTCAGAAGCCTCGTAGGATGCTTCCGGAACGATTTTTTTCAAGGTGGATTTGACGATTTCCCATAATTTGCGATGATTTTCTCCTAACAGGAGCACCAGACGGGCGGACTGTGAATTGAATGCCGAGGGAATATAGGTAAGGGCAAATTTCAATATGTCCGCAATTTCTTCATCTCCAAGCGGGGACTCATTGCCCAGATTATAGTAGCTTCTTCTGTGTTTCAGTGCTTCTTTCAGATTTCTTTCCATAATGATTAAGTATAAGGTTTGACGAGTTACAATTATTTTTTCCGGCGTAATGCCGGAAATTTCTTTCTTTCCCTTTTTGTATACGTAATTTTTTCCTGCAGGATTGTTCTTCTTTTCCTGTTTTTTCACAAAACCGGGATTATGCACCAATCAATGCATATTTATTCCATTTTCTCATCTGTCCGCCCCATCGTTTTCCTGTACCGGAATATTTCCGTGTATTCCATTGTTCCACATGAATTAATACACTATCTTTGCAGGAATTTCAGTTCTACCGTTTTAAAAGACAAACATGCAGGATTTCAATTATATCATTGACGTACGGAACATCCACAAAAGTTACAAGGACAAAGTCGTTCTGGACAATATCAATCTTTCCGTCAAGAAGGGGGAGTTTGTGACGATACTGGGGCCTTCGGGCTGCGGGAAGACCACTTTATTGCGTTTGATTGCCGGTTTTCTTCCGGCGACATCGGGACAGATTTTCATCGGCGGGAAGGAGATTACAGGCATTCCTCCATACAAACGCCCTGTCAATACGGTTTTTCAGAAATATGCATTATTTCCGCATTTAAATGTATATGACAATATCGCTTTCGGTTTGAAGCTGAAAAAACTGCCGCGCAAGGAGATTGACAGGAAGGTGGCACGGGTTCTCAAAATGGTAAGCATGACCGATTATGAATACCGTTCGGTGGATTCCCTCTCCGGAGGCCAGCAGCAACGGGTAGCCATTGCGAGGGCTATTGTGAATGAACCGGAGGTGCTCTTGCTGGATGAACCTCTTTCCGCCCTGGACCTGAAAATGAGGCAGGACATGCAAATGGAGTTGAAAGAGTTGCACAAGAATTTGAAAATTACATTTTTATACGTAACACACGACCAGGAGGAGGCGCTGACGCTGAGTGACACGGTAGTCGTAATGAGCGAAGGGGTGATACAACAAACGGGCACCCCCATGGATGTGTACAACGAGCCTGCCAATTCTTTTGTAGCGGACTTCATCGGTGCCAGCAATATTCTGAATGCGGAGATGATTGAGGATGAACTGGTACGGTTTGCCAACCACGATTTCAAGTGTGTGGACAAAGGTTTCGGGGAGCACACGCCGGTGGATGTCGTATTGCGTCCCGAAGACATTGTTGTCTTCGAAAACCCGTCAAACGGCATGCTCTGCGGTAAAATCCAGTCTGTGGTCTTCAAGGGGGTGCATTATGAGCTGACGGTATTGACGGAGGACGGATATGAATTGCTGGTGCATGATTACAATTGCTTCAATGTCGGCGCAACAGTGGGATTGGCCGTGAAACCTTTTGATATTCACGTGATGAAGAAAGAGAGAGTTTGCAATACGTTCGAAGGCAAACTGATCGATTCCTCCCATGTCGAATTTTTAGGCCATGAGTTTGAGTGTAAAGAGGTCGAGGGGATTGAAGCCGGGGAGAGAGTGAAAGTGGAAGTGGATTTCGGCGACGTCGAACTGTTGGATAACGAGGGGATGATTGAGGGAGAAGTGAAATACATTTTATACAAGTGTGACCGTTATCACCTGACGGTGCTGACCGACTGGGATGAAAACATATATGTCGACACGCAGGATGTGTGGGACGACGGGGACAAAGTGGGCATAAGCATTATGCCGGAGCATATCAGAGTGATTCACCTTTAAATTTACCGGATTGAAAAAAAGACAATTTGGACGTTTCGGGGTTCAGAAAAACTGGACGATTCCTTATGCCGTTTTTCTGCTTGTTTTTGTAATCACCCCTTTGATTTTGATTGCGATTTATGCGTTTACGGATGCTGACGGGCAGTTCAGCCTGGCCAATTTCCAAAAATTCATCCACCACGGCGAGACGGTAAATACGTTTGTGTATTCTATCGGTATCGCCCTGATTACGACGTTGGTATGTCTGATTATAGGGTATCCGGTGGCCTGGATTCTGAGTCAGAATATTTTCAGTTCGACTTCGGTGATTGTGATGCTCTTTATTCTCCCGATGTGGATTAATACGCTTATCCGTACGTTGGCGACAGTGGCATTGTTTGATTTTTTACAGCTTCCTTTGGGCGAAGGCGCCCTTATTTTCGGGTTGGTCTATAATTTTCTGCCTTTTATGATTTATCCGATTTACAATGTGCTCAATAAAACGGACCACAGCCTGACGGAGGCAGCACAGGACCTGGGGGCCTGTCCGCTGAAGGTGTTCACCCGCGTGACACTTCCTTTGTCAATGCCGGGCGTCACGAGTGGCATTCTGATGGTTTTTATGCCTACGGTGTCGACTTTTGCCATTGCAGAGTTGCTGACGTTGAATAATATCAAACTGTTGGGAACAACTGTGCAGGAAAACATCAATAACGGGATGTGGAATTACGGGGCGGCGATTTCGTTGGTGATGTTGTTACTTATCGGGGTCAGCAGTCTGTTTACGGACGACAAGTCGGGCGAGGAAGGAGGGCTGCTATGAAACATCTGTTTGCCAAGTTGTATGTATGGCTATTATTGGCGATTCTCTATGCTCCTATCCTGATTATCATTATTTTTTCGTTTACGGAGGCGAGAGTGCTCGGCAACTGGACAGGTTTTTCCACAAAACTTTACCAGTCGCTGTTTTCGGGCGGGGTCAACAATTCGTTGTTTGTCACGTTGCTCAATACGTTTGCCATTGCTTTCATCGCCGCATCGGCGTCGGCGGTTCTGGGCAGTCTGGCTGCCATCGGGATTTTCAATCTCCGCCGCAAGACCCGGAATACGGTGTTGTTTCTGAACAATATCCCGATTCTGAATCCGGAGATTATTACGGGTGTTTCGTTGTTTCTCCTTTTTGTCAGCCTGGGTATCAGCCAGGGGTTTATGACAGTGGTCTTAGCCCATATTTCTTTTTGTGTGCCGTATGTGGTGCTCAGCGTATTGCCTCGTCTGAAACAGATGAATCCAAGCCTTTACGAAGCCGCCCTCGATTTGGGTGCTACTCCGATGCAGGCTTTGCGGAAGGTGATTTTTCCGGAAATCAAACCGGGGATTATCAGCGGTTTTATTCTGACGTTCACGCTTTCTTTCGATGATTTTGTCGTCAGCCTTTTCACGATTGGCAATGAGGGATTGCAAACGCTTTCCACCTATATTTATGCCGATGCGCGTAAAGGAGGTTTGACGCCGGAGTTGCGTCCCCTGACGTCGCTGATTTTTATTGTCGTACTTGTTTTGCTTTTCATTGTCAACCAGAGAGCAAAGAAATCCGCTGTCCATGAAAAATAAGAGCTTTTTCCGCTTTTGGGCCCTCGCCGTGTTTGTCTTGCTGGGCCTTATGTCGTGCCATTTTCATTCCGATAAACGCCTGTCCACGCTCAAAATATACAATTGGGGGGATTACATTGATGAAAGTGTGTTGGAAGATTTCAAGGTGTGGTATAAGGAGCAGACCGGAGAGGATCTCCGTATCGTTTACCAGGTTTTCGACATCAATGAAATCATGCTGACGAAAATAGCCCGCGGGAAGGAGGATTTTGACCTGGTATGCCCGTCGGATTATATCATCGAACGGATGATGAAGAAGGACCTGCTTCTTCCCATTGAACGTCATTTCGGCGACAGTACGGATTATACACGCAATATTGCACCTTATATCACGCACGAACTTTCCAAGCTGGATTACCAAGGGCGCAAGACGTCGGATTATGCCGTTCCGTATATGTGGGGCACGACGGGGATATTGTATAACCGGAAGTTTGTGCCGGAGGGGGATGTCCGGTCCTGGGCCTGTCTCTGGAATCCGAAGTATAAAGGAAAAATCCTGATGAAAGACAGTTACCGGGATGTCTACGGTACATGTATTATTTACGCCAACCGGGATCGGCTTGCCCGGGGGGAGGTCAGTGTTGACGAACTGATGAACGATTACAGCCAGGCGACCATTGACACCGTCGAGGTTTACATGAAAGCGATGAAGCCTTTGCTGGCGGGCTGGGAAGCTGATTTCGGGAAGGAGATGATGACGAAGTCCAAGTTATATCTGAATATGACCTGGAGCGGCGATGCCGAATGGGCGATCCAGGAGGCCGGAGCGGTCGGCACGGAGTTGGCTTATGCCATTCCGGAGGAAGGCAGTACGGTGTGGTATGACTGTTGGGCCATACCGAAGTATGCGAAGAATGTGAAGGCGGCCAGTTATTTTATCAATTATATGTGCCGTCCGGATATTGCCATCCGGAATATGGAGGAGATCGGGTATGTGAGTGCCGTTTCTTCGCCTGAAATTATGGAATATGTCCAGGACTCGACGTTATCCGGGTTTTCGGATGTCAGTTATTTTTTCGGTGAGGCGGGGAAATCCCTGAAAGTCAGGCATACGATGTATCCGGATAAGCGTTTTATCGAGAAATGCGCTATGGAGCGGGATTTCGGAGACGCCACGGAGGCAGTGCTGGACATGTGGTCGAATGTCAAGGGCGACAATCTGAACCCGGGCATACTGATATTTATTTTCGTATGTTTCAGTGCCCTGTTTGTCCTTGGGCTATACAGCAAGTACAAGAAAAGACGCCGCCAGCGGAGTATCCGTCTGTTGAAAAGCAGAAGGAAGAGGGCGTGACGCCTCTCCCCGTCTATGCAAATGACAGCACCAATACTTGTGCGGTAAGTACCCGCAAAAACATGGTCAAGGGATACACGGTGGCATAGCTGACAGAAGGCATGTCATTGCCTGCGGTGGCATTGGAATAAGCCAAGGCGGGCGGGTCGGTCGTGCTTCCGGCAATCAGTCCCATGATGGTGAAGTAGTTGATTTTATATACTACCCGCGCTATGATTCCTATGATCATGAGAGGCAGGAAGGTAATGACAAAACCGTAACCAATCCACGACCATCCCCCGCCATTCACAACCGTGTCCACAAAGCCCTCGCCTGCATTCAATCCGACGCACGCCAGGAATAAGGAAATACCGATTTCACGCAGCATGAGGTTAGCGCTCATGGTGGTATAGGTAATCAATTTGTAATGAGGACCGAAGCGGCTGATCAGTATGGCCACGATCAGAGGTCCTCCGGCAAGTCCCAATTTGACGGGCTGCGGTATGCCGGGGAAAGCAAAGGGTATGCTTCCGATTAAGATTCCCAAGGCTATGCCTAAAAAGATGGGTACAAGATTCGGTTCCCGCAGGCGGCGTAAGGAATTTCCAAGCACTTTGCTCACGTTTTCGATGTCTCTTTCGGTTCCCACGACCGTCAAGCGGTCTCCGATTTGAAGTTGCAGTCCAGTGTGGGCCACCAAGTCTACTCCGGCACGGTTAATGCGGGTGATGTTTACACCAAATCCGTTTCTGAGATGGAGTTGTCCCAGGGTCTTTCCATTGATTTCGTTGCGGGTGATGGCTATGCGCCGGGATACCAGTTTATCGTCCAGTTTCTCCCATTCCGCCCGATGCATTTCAATCCTTTCGCCGATGAAAGCAATGATGGCATTGAGATCCTGTTTGGCGGCAATGACAAAGAGTTTGTCGTCTTTTTCCAGGTGGGTGCGAGGTTTAGCCATTTCGAGGTCTTCGTTGGGGTGAAGGATCCGGGATATGACAAATTTTTTATCAATTAAGGCAGCTATTTCAGATATTTCTTTCCCGAAGAGAGCCGGGTTTTTCACCAAGAGAGAGATGTGGGTGGCTTTGGAGGCCTGTTCCGTTGCCTGATTTTGTGCCGCTTCGTTTTCTTTATCAAAGGATATACGGAATAGGTAGCGAATCAAGACAATGGCCAGGATGATTCCTATCACGCCCAATGGATAAGCCACAGCATATCCCATGGCAATGGAGGGCATTTCGACGCCTTTCATGTCGTAATAGGCCTGCTGTGCCGCACCCAGTCCGGGGGTGTTGGTCACTGCTCCGGAAAGAATGCCTACCATGGTGGTAATCGGCAATCCGGTAATGACATGAATGATATAGGTGATCAGCACTCCCAGAAAGATGATGGCGGTTGCGAGGAGGTTTAAGGTAACGCCTCCTTTTTTGAAAGAGGAGAAGAATCCGGGTCCCACTTGCAGCCCGACAGAATAAACGAATAGTATTAAACCGAATTCTTGCAGGAAGTGCAAGGCCTGGGGGTCCATTTTCAATCCGAAGTGGCTGCAAATGATGCCGACAAAGAGTATCCAGGTAATGCCTAAGGATATTCCCCCTATTTTAATTTTTCCCAATAAGATTCCTATAAATATGACTACGGAAATCAATAATATCGAATGTCCGATGCCGCTTCCGAATAATAGTGTACTCACCCATTCCATATAATTACATCGCTGGTTTTAAGGTTTTATTTTTTTATTACGGGTATCAGTCCCGCAGGTCTGTTTGTTTAAAGTGTGCAAAATTATATAATTAAAGTATTTACCGAAAATTTTTAAAGATAAAAAGTGGGCATTTATTTTTGCATCGGACGGATGATGTTTTCCTTTGCCTGTTTTTTTGTTCCGGATGGATGAACGGGAAGAAAATATCGTTATTTTTATCCTCCAAACAGTATGTTTCTTCCGGCTTGCAGGAGAAGTATCGTTTTATTTTGTTTTACAGTATATTACATAGCTTTTAACCGGATAAAGGGAAGAATGAAAAAACGAAATTCACTATGATGAAATTATTTAACCGCACGAAGTCTGCACCGGAAGAGATGACCCTGGAAGAGAGGTTGTATTATTACAGGCATCGGGGACATGTTGTTCCTTCCAAGCATATTCTGAAAACCCCAGAACAGATTGAAGGCATCCGGCGAAGTGCAGCCGTCAATACCGCCGTACTCGATATGGTGGCGGCCCATATCCGCGAAGGGATTTCTACCGGAGAGATTGACCGGCTGGTTTATGATTTCACCGTCTCTCACGGTGCCATTCCCGCTCCATTGAATTACGAGGGGTTTCCGAAAAGTGTGTGTACGTCTATCAATGAGGAGGTGTGTCACGGTATTCCCGACGATGATATTGTGTTGCAGGAAGGAGATATTGTCAATGTGGATGTGTCGACGATTCTGAACGGTTATTATTCCGATGCTTCGCGTATGTTTATGATCGGGAGTGTCCGTCCTGCCTGCAAGCGCCTGGTCGAGGTGGCCAAAGAGTGTCTGGAGCGCGGGATTGCGGCAGCACAACCGTGGGGTTTTTTAGGGGATATCGGAGAGGCCATACAAAGCCATGCAGAGGCAAACGGTTTTTCCGTGGTACGGGATTTCTGCGGTCATGGCGTAGGACTGAAATTTCATGAGAAACCGGAGGTGGAGCATGTGGGTCGCAAAGGCAGCGGTATGTTGCTTGTTCCCGGTATGATTTTTACGATCGAACCCATGATTAATATGGGGAGTTATAAGGTGTATGTCGATTCCGACAACGAGTGGACGGTACTCACGGAGGACGGGAAACCCTCTGCCCAATGGGAAAATACGATTCTCATCACCCCGAACGGAGTAGAAATTTTAACGTATTAAGTCTAAGGTTATGAAACAGTTGTTTTGGATTTTTGTATTAGCAGCTGCCACGTGTTTTACTTCGTGCGTATGTAAAAAGAAGTATCTTATTGCTGAAAACGGGCGCATTGCCTCTCTCGAAAGGGAGGAAGCTCTCCGGTCACAGCTCAAAACCTGTAATGAAAACGGAGACCTCCTATCGGAACGGATTGAAAATCTGTCAAATGACACAGCAGAGTTGGGCGGGAAGTTGCAGGTATACCGCAAGCTATTGTTTTCCAATAAGTCGGAACAGGAGAAGTTGAGTGCCTTGCTGGATGAAAAGAGCCGGGAATTGGAGGAAAGAGAAAATACCATCCGGGAATTGGAGGAGTTGACCCGCGCCCAGAAAGAGACAGTGAGCGGGTTGCTTGCTAATGTGCAGGATGCTTTGATGGGGTTCGGGAGTGACGAACTGAGGGTAACACAGCATGACGGGAAAGTGTATGTTGCGATGTCCGATAAGCTCTTGTTTGAGTCGGGCAGTGCCAGGGTTGACAAACGAGGCAAGGAGGCGTTGGCTAAATTGGCGGAGGTGCTGAATAAGCAGACAGATATTGATGTTTTTATCGAAGGCCATACCGATACGCAACCGATTCATACGGCGCAGTTTAAGGATAACTGGGATTTGAGTGTGTTGCGCGCTACGTCCGTGGTGAGGATTCTGACGGAGGAGTATCAAGTGAAGCCTTTGCAAATTCAACCCACCGGCAGGGGTGAGTTCATGCCTGTGGCAGACAATGAATCTGCCGAAGGCCGGAGTCTGAACCGCCGTACCGAGATTATTATGGCTCCGAAGCTGGACAAGCTGATGCAGTTGCTGCAACACCCGTAAGAGGGGTGTATAAAATACAAGGTGTGCCGGAGTTTTTTCTCCGGCACATTTTTGTTTCGGGTATCTTTCCGGTTCTATAAGAGTATTTTATCGAATTCGTAGGAGTCATAATTCATGTCACATACATTTCTGGCGAGATTTCGCTCTATGTAACCGAATACGTCAAAGTGTAAGGCATAGAGAACAGAGCAAAGTTTACTCATGGTGCTTTTTGAAAAGGGGCAAGGTGTCCGGTCGTTGAAATAGCTGACAATCATTTCCACCAGCCAGTCGGAGTTATCTGAGGGCAGGATGTCTTTAATGTTTTCATATACGATGGAACAGAGGTGGTCGGCGACAATCAATTTTTTGGAGTTCACCCGCAAGGGTGTTTGGAGATGTTCTACGGTAACAGGGTGTAAAACCAATTTATATTCATCCGTGTCGTAAGGGATTTCCAAGGTATGTTTCCAATAATCTTCAACGAGAAATGAGTTGTCAAACAGTTCTTTTATTATTGAAGTTTCTTTGTAGCATCCATTCGCTGCTACTCTTATTCCGTAAGGGAAATAAGGTTTAATCATCTCTTTATTCATACTGTTTAATTTTAAAGAATAAATTTTTTAGCTTAAACAAAAAATCAGTCGCACATCAATTGGATAAAACTAAAAGTTATAATTTGTTACACGAATAAAGAAAAATGAATTTAAATAGTAGGTTTTAGTTAATAATTTCCACCATTTTTAAAAAATATTAAATTTTTTCACATTTATTCTATGTTCCGACCCCAACAGAGCGCAGGAGCAAAAAGGTCATGCCGGATTTTTTCCTCCGTATGTTCTAAAATTACAAGAGGACGCATTTTTTTTGCTTTTTAGTTTCTGTTTTTTACTTTTTGTCCTATCTTTGCACCACTGCAATGGAGAGATGCAGGAGTGGCTGAACTGGCTCGCCTGGAAAGCGGGTATACCCCAAAAGGGTATCGGGGGTTCGAATCCCCCTCTCTCCGCCCCAATCAGGAGGTTGCATGTCTGCGGGCAGATATGCAGCTTTTTTTTATGCACCTGCCAATGCTCAAGCAGGGTGTGCCTATTCCAGAATGCCCGAAGCTGGAGAAATGCAGATCAAATAATACCAATGGCTTTTGGTTTTTATAAGTTAGGATTAAAAAGGGTAACCGATGGCCAGATTCAATACCAGTCCGTCTTTAAATCCGTAATTACGGATGTTGAAATACCCGGTTTTACCCGTATCGTACGGAGCATGCAAAGCAACTCCCAAATCAGCGCGAATCACAATGTATGTGATATCATAACGTAGTCCGAAGCCTGTACCCAAGGCGATTTCTTTCCACAATCCTTTCAGGCGGAATTCTCCTCCGGGCCGTTCTTTTTCCTTCCGCACCAACCAGACGTTTCCGGCATCCATAAATAAAGCCCCGTACATGCGTCCGGCAATTTTGAAGCGATAGCCGATGTCGGCTTCCAGTTTTATATCTCCCGTCTGGTCCAGATAGGCCGTTACACTTTTGGTTTGCGGATGGTAACTGCCCGGTCCGATAGAACGAATCCGGAATGCCCGGATGCTGTTTGCACCGCCGATATAAAATTGTTCGCTGTATGGCATGACTTTCGTGTTGCCGTAAGCATATCCGATGCCCCCCATGAAGCGCATCGCTACCAATGAGTTGTCAGATACCTGCCGGTATTTGATGATTTCACTGGTCAGTTTCAGGAATTGTGAGTACACATTCCCGAATATTTTCTTGCCGCTCCCCTTTCTTCCCGTCAGATATTCCACTCCCGAAATGATATTTCCGGCTTGTGTCAGTGATGTCTGCCAGAATAACCTGTTCGGATTCCGATATGTAGCAGCCCGGTCAAACGTATAAGAATACGACATGGAAGGTATGAATTGATTTCTGAAACTCAAAGCAACGGCAGGATTATTATTCAGGGTGGAATCAAATTCGTGGGAGGTGCGCAACAAATGGGTGTAAGTCAGTTTGAAAGGGACGATGGAGTGGTGGTTTCTCCGGGAAGAAAAAAAGTCGTAGGAAGCGTTCCCCCAGAAAGAAATCATGCGGAAATAGCTGTGGCGGTTCAGAACGTCCGTTCCGATCTGGAAGTTACTCCTCTCCTGCCTGTCGGCGTTTGTTTTCATAAACCGGGGCGAAAGCCGTGGGATGGAAAGATTGAGGTTCAAGCCGAGTTCGTAGGAGTTGATCAATCCGTTGTCGTTTGTATTTTTGGTGCCCCCGATCTGCCATTCGTAAGCTCCGGTCAGTTTGAGGGAAAAGTTCTCCGCCCGCCGGAAGATGTTACGGTTGCTTAGGCTAAGCGTGAGTCCCGGTCCCAGTAGGTTGTTGGATTTGGAGGAGACATCGACTTCTATTTCCGTTTCTATGGGCAGGGCATATACGGCATCAATTTTCAGATCCAGTTTTCCGGAGGTAATGGTGTCTGTCGGTTTTATGCTCAGGTTGGCATATTTGAATACGCCGAGTTGCACTAAGTTGATTTGTGTGCGGCTTTGTCTCCAAGCGGAATAAAGCTGTCCGGGACGGAGTTGCACGGCGTTTACGATGAATTTGTCTTTTAAGGTCTGGGGCGGAATGTAATCCAGCTTTACCCCCTCCCGGACAACGGTATCCCTTTTTCCCTCGTTGGCTGAACCGGAGAGGGATATTTCCACATTTTCAATCCGATAGGTGCGGAAGGCTGCATCGGGTATGCCCTGTTTGACGCCGATGCGCAAGTCTACTTTCCGGGGCTGTTGGGTGGTATCGGCCAGAAATTCGATGTAGTCGGACTGGAAATAGTAGTATCCGAGGTTTCTCAAGAGGCTTGTTATACGCTGGCGTTCCTGTTCCATTTCATTAACATCATACTGGTTGCCTGATTTGAGCAGGGAATAGGACATGCTGTGCCGGAGAAGGGAGTCCATTGCCGGAGGCCATCCCCACAAGGCAACAGTATTCAGACGGTAAGGCTCGGGCAGTTCCACCCGGTAGGAGATTTTCGCTTTACGGGGGTTGTGTTTGCGGGGGATGATTTCATAGGAGTGACTGATTTCAAAGAAACCATAATCTTTCAGGTTATTTTCCACCATTTTCAGGCGGAGTTCAGGCTGTACATCGGAAATCAGGACAGGTTTCTTTGCCAGTTTCCGGTAGAGCCACCATTTCAATCCTTTTTCTTTTTTTATGTCCCAGTTGTAGACCCACAGTCCAATGGGAAGGGGGGTGCGGTAGTAGGGTGAAAATAAGGGGTTGTTGGGCGGGTAGGATAACGGGGCCGTGACGGCAGATTTTTGCCTGCCTTCCAGTTTGAATTTTCCCGGGGTCTTGATTTCCATTTTTTTCACGCCCACATAAAGCACTTCATCTCCCGTCAGTTTTTTGGTGGTTGAACAGGAGGAAGAGAACCAAAGTAGGGCCAGGAAAAAGCATATCTTGTTTTTCATAACATCAATTTTCGTGTCGGTTCTTTTGTTTTTTCCCCTGAAAAATTTCTTTCAGTTTTCTGAAACTCTTTCTCCACACGATACCGATACCCGTCTGAGTGACTTCGCCTTCCAGTACGCTTTCGTAGTTGGTGTGACGGAACACTTTCATCAAGAGGTTTCTTTTTTTGGTAAACATGTATTCGATGGCAATATCATCTATGAGGTTGTCTTCCATGCTGGTTCCCGGGTCGTTGTCGGAGGAGATGCGTCCGCCGACTTTTACGTTGATTTTATCGTTGAAGAGTTGTTTGGAGAACTGATAGGAGTAGTCGGTGCGCTTGACTTCCTGTCCGTCAGTGCCTATCTGGTTGTAGGTATCGATACCAAAAGTGAGATTGGTGTTTTTGAGGTATTTCCGGGTCCATTGGTTGAGTTCTTTTTCGACAAAGTTATTGAGTGTGTTGTTGGCATTGGTCCCGGTATTTACGGTTCCGGGGCCGGTGTAGGTGCCATAAATGAGGAGGTTCATTGCCTGTTTGGTACGTTCTTCGGCAGAGAAGGCCGCCAATTGGGTCTGAATGGCCTGGTCGTTGGGAGCCGTCAGGTCAAACGTGATGCGCGGTTGCCGCAAATCGTCCTCAATACGGATCAGCACCTCGAAGTTGACGATACGTGAACTTTGGTTGTCTTCCGTCACACTGACCCGCACTGCCGTTGCTGCCGTGATATGCAGTATGGGTTCCATCAGGTTGCCTGTCCATTCGATGTAGCTTCCATTCTGAATAGTGAAGTTTTTCTCTCCGACTACCGGCAGGCCGTAGCGTACCATCCCTCCCCCCAGGATGTATTTGCCCACCAAGTTGTTACCGCTTTCGGGGTTCATGGAGTAAATGAGGTTTCCTCCGCCTTGTATGGAAACCCGGTTGTTGCCGTCTTCCGACAAATTGATGTTCATACTGACGGCCTCCCCTATTTCAATCAACAGTTTCATGGAAAAACTTCCCGTATTGATGCGGTTTGTCAGTTCGTTTTGTTCGTTCTGCGTGGAATCCCGGAAAGAGACAAAGCGCACCAGGTCGCGGGCATGGTCTTTCAGTTCGGGCGATGAGTTTCGCAACACGTAGTCTAAAACGGTGTTATTCAGCAGATTCACATTCCCTGTGAGGTTCAGCGCCTGAAACGGACCGTTCAATCCGACATTCAGGTCGATGTAGGCTTTTCCGTAAACAAGGGAGGTCTGGTTCTCTTTTACATTGACAATCTGAAAGTTGTTTGCCCTTAGTGAGAGGTCGCACGCCATGCGCTCCCAAGGTAGCAGGGCGATTTGACCGTCCATTTCCAGGCGTTTTTTGTTCGGTGCTGTCAATCCGAAATTATCCAGGTATATTTTCCCTTGCCGAACAGGGATAGCAGTGGAGTCAAAGCTAAAGCGGGTGCCCAGCATGACCACTTCCGTTCCGGCTTTCCGGAATGCCAATTGCCCGTCTATGGAAGGACGGTCGAGCGTACCGCTTAAATCCATTTTCCCATGCAGGTCGCCATACAGAAGTAGCAAGTTTCCGGGCATGAATGCACTAATCACCCCCAACGGTAAGGAGGGTATTTCTGTACGGAGAGCGACAGTCCGGTCGGACACAGAAGTCGAAATGTAGCCATTTGCCAGTACTCTTTTCACCCCATCCAATTGCAGGACGGCATCCAGGGTGTGGCGTGCTGTTTTCTGCATAAGAGCATATTTCACATCCAGTTGCAGATTTCCAATTTTTTTATTCTGATAGGAAAAGCTGTCTATGCTGATCTCTCCTTCTGCGTCAAAAAGGGCTTTCTGCGGGGAAAGCAACAGATCGGTATTCAGCAAACCTTCTAAGTCCGGAACAAAGGGTATGGAGCGCGAGAGGGCTGTCAGGTTGATTCCTTTTATTTCGATTTCCAACCGGTCTTTCCGGTCTTTCCCCTGATAGGTGTGCAAACTGAATGTCTTTCCTTCATAGCCTAAGTCGAGGTCGGCTTCGATGCGGCGGTCTTTGTAGAAGAGGATTTGATTTTCCGGGTTCAAGGTCCAGGAAGAAGTGCCCAGGACGGGGGAAGCCGGAAAAAGGCGCACGCTGTAAGTGCTGTCCCCCAAGGTAACGGCTCCTCCGATATTGACTCCGGTTCTCCCTTGGCGGTCCTGCTGATGAACAAGGACGCTAAGCCCGTTTTGCCCTATGGTTCCGGATAAACCCAGCTGGTAAAGGTCTTTCATCGCTCCGTTTCCGCTTATTATTTTCAAACGGTAGGCAATGTCCTGTTTCTCTTGGTTCAGATTCAACGTGACCGAATCGAAATCAATGTTCCCGATAAACGGTTTTATCATTTCCGCTGCCAGGTTTACCCCTTTTTCGGGGGAGGCTTCCGCCTGTATGTTGATGTTTTTAAATCCGATTTTCTTTGCTTTCAGGTATTTTCCGATGATGTTGTCGGAGTGTCCTTTTACATACAGATGGAAGCGCGGAAAGGTGTGCTGCAAACGTGTCATGTCCAGATGCCGTTCTGCGATTTGCTGCCGCAATCCGGTTGCCACTTGTCCAAAGAGGGCCGACAGGCCGGTCACCAGTGTGTCGCCCTGAAAGTCCAAGCGGAAATCCCCTGAAGTGAGATTCAATTGGGTTGTGTGCAGGGTACTGTTTAAAAGCAGAGTGGCTTCTCCCAAGTCTTGCATGCCACCGCCGTTGTCTATCCCTATCCGGGAAAACCAAGCATCCAGGGTATAGTTTTCAAGCGGTATCGCAGAAGCATTTATTTTTATGCCCGCAGTGAGGGTCATTTCCTGCGATGTCAGATTCAAGGCTTTCAGGTCGGCTTTTTCCACGTTTCCCGTCAGATGAAGGAGATATTGCCGGGCTACCGAATCCGCCTGCATGTCAAGAGCGAGCAATAAATCGGGATCGACACTTTTCAGACTGGCTTCAAGGCGGGCTTCTGCCAAGAGGGCTGCCAGGGTTATCCCTGTATAAAGGTGGTGCTTGTATGCCAATTGCCAAATGTCAAGGGTGAGTTGCGCCTGAGCACGGGACCATTGTAATCCCTGCCCTTTCAGCTGAGCTTCTGCCGTGAGGATTCCCAAGGAATCGGAGGGCAAGAAGGAGGCCAGCGAAAAGGTATCTGCCCGGAGCTGCAAGTCATATTTTTCCTCCGGGAAATTATATTCGCCGGAAAGAAGGAGACATCCCCTGTTTTCACAAAGCCGGAAGTCCGGTCGGACGATTCCTTTTTCCGCCTCGGCATTCAGGGTCAGGGTTAACGGGGACGGGATGTTGATTTTCTCTTTCAGCCAGTCATTGATGGCTCTGGAGTTTTCTATATTTCCTTTTAAAGCCAGGTTACCCGATATTTCCCGCCAGTTTTGCAATGAGGAGAGATTTCCCCTGCCTTCTATTTTGAAATTGCCGGGCATGGCTATCAGTAAGCGGTCTATTTCCAATTGCCGGGTCTGATAACTCAGTGCAGCTTTCAGGTGAATGCTCTCTTTTTCAAGGGTTCGCGGGATTTGGGGTAAGAAGAGTGCCACGTCTTTCATTCCGATAACGGCATCCAATGTGAGGGACAAAGGGGTTTGACGAATAATCCCGTTCATGGCACTCTCCGCCATCGCGTCCATACGTAGACGACTGTTGGGCGTGAGAAGATAGACTCCGGTGAGTCGGCTTTTCCGTTCGTCCAAATCGACATCGGCTTCCATTCGGGTGATTTCCCCACCTTCCTGTCTGACAACCCTCAGGTCTTTGAGGGCTGCCTTTATGGTAGTCCCCCGATTGTATATGCTATCTAAACGAACAGCTATCCGGGATAGGTTCAGTTCGAATCCTTTTCCCTGTACAGGCTCCATTGAAAAGGCATAATCGGCTACGGATGCCGTGCCGACCTCAATTAACCACGGTGCCAGAGTGTCCTGTACCCTCCTTTTTTCATCAACGGCAGTTACAGGCATACTCCCTTTTCCGGGAAGTGTCCGAATGCGGCAAGTTCCTTCCGCTATCTCCACGGAGTCGATGCGTATCTGTTGCGTGCCTGTATTTATCCTGCCGTTTGCCATTATTCCTCTCTCCAGAGAGGCGGACAAGTATGGCAAAGAAGAGGTATTCATGAGATACCGGACTTCCGCCAGTTCAAGTTTTTGCAAATCGATGGTCCAGTCAAAAGGTGTGGCCGGGGTTGTATCTTTTTCTACGTTGTTGTTTCCTCCGGTCAACCGTACATCCCCATTCCGGAAGGATAAACCGGAAACGGTGGCTTGCTTTTCTCTTAAACTGATAAACGGAGCGACCAAACGGAAGGTGTCCAGTTTTACACGCAGACGCATACCGGTCAGTGTGTCGGAATAATTAAAACAAGTCTTCTGCAAAGAGAGATTCCTGACTGCTATTTCTTTTTTCAGGATACCCGACAAACCGATGTCCAAACGCAATTGTCCGGCACAGAGCAAAGTGTCGGTTATACTTTTTCCTGCAAATACGTTGTCCAATTGTACACGAAAAGGAAACTTTAAAGAAAAGTTTCCTATTTCGGTTTTTAATCCCATGTGGCGTTCGACATACGCTACCGCTTTATCTTTGGCATACTTCTGTACCACAGGCAAGTATACCATAGCAACCGACAGAATCAGTAAAGCGGTCAGTATCAGAATTGTCCCAAGCAGGTATTTTAAAAATTTCCTCACGTTTTTTCCTTTTCACGAACTTGTTACAGAAAGACGGGCATTCCCTCTATCGGAGGATGCCCAAGATACACCTGGTATCTTGGGCAAGATGGCCGACAGGCCGGGTAAGGTATCCTCTCCTATTCCGGCATGGCGTTCTCCCAGCCTTTATTTTGTTCCACTCCGAAGCCTGCGTTAATTTCCGATGCCGGTATGGGGTAAACAAAAGCAGCGACATCGAAATCCCGATAAGCCCCGTTCGATACATCAATCCGTTCTCCGGTGCGGCGGGCGTCAAACCATCTGAAACCTTCTTCAAAGAGTTCCCGCCGTCTTTCCTGGGCGATGAAGTCCAGCAGTTCCGTCTGGGTTGCCGGCAAGTCATTTTCAGTCAATGCCGTGTTTCTCTTGGCAGTAAAGAAAAGGTGTTCTTTGGCCTTCACCAAATCTCCGGTATGGGCATAAGCCTCTGCCAGAATCAGGTGCATTTCAGATACCCGGAATACGGGAATATTGTTCACAGCCTGCGACGTCGGTATTCCGTCGAATTTTTTGGGATGCGTACCGGAGATGAGTTTCAGCCGGATGTCAGCCGGATGAAACTGGGCGATTAAGCTGTTTGTAACCGCTCCCCGGTAACTTCCATAGAGGGTGTTAAGGGAGTTGGCGGAAAGGTTGTCGTCTTCGGATTTAGCCAGGGTAAAAATGTCTTCATCAGTGATTGCCGTAGAGGACCACATTTTGAGGTAGGTTTCGTCTGTCACGGGATTAGCATTCCGCAGGATTAAAGCCGAGTCGGCGGCAAGAATGGCCTGGTTGTAGTTTTGCATGAACAGGGCAACCCTGGCCTCTACTCCATACATGGCCGCTTTGTTCATGTAATACTGGTTCATAAGGATTCGTCCGTCTTCGTTGACGCCGGCATTATAATTGTCCACGTAAGCATAAGTTGCTTTAGCTGCCGCGATGTCGGCAAGGATGCGTGCATAGGTTTCTTCTACCGTAGCCCGTGCCACCTGTGTAAAAGAGGGTATGGGTTCTTTGTCCATCAATACGATACCAAGCTGGCTGTTTACCCGGGTATTCCGGTAAGGCAATCCAAAAATGGCTACCAGCCGGTGAGCTGCCAGGGCCCGAACGGCATAAGACTGAGAGATAAAAGAGTGTAAATTAGCCAGGTCGTTTTCAGACAGATGCAGGGTTTCAACTTTGTCAATCAGGCCATAAGCCCCCTGGATAGTACGGGTGGCACGATCCATTACGCGGTATCCGCCAACCCATATATTATCCAATTGAGCTTCCGTGTCCGAGAAGTTGTAACGGTTTAATGACAGGAAGTGTCCGGTCGAGGCACTTGCCACCGCATTGTCTGCCGCCATATCGCCTAAAGCGACGACATTTCTACCGTAGAATGTGTAATGTCCCAGAGCGTAATACATACCGTTCAATCCGTTCTGTACATCCTGTACGGTTTTGTAAGCATCTTCCGTGGGAATGTTCTGCTCGGTTTCGATGTCCATAAAGTCATTACACGAGCAAAGCAGGAAGGCCGGTAATGCGAATAAGTATTTTATTTTTTTCATAATCTTCTATTAATTAATCATTTCACAAGTCCTTATCAGATGTTTGGTCCGGGTCAAAATCCGACGGTTACCCCAAACATGACGTTCCGGGGGGTCGGGTAGTTCCACCACTGTACTCCGTTGGCACCAATCCCGGCGGGGTCAAATCCCCGGAAGTCTTTCGCACAGAAGGTATACAGGTTGTCAGCAGTTACAAATACCCTGGCAGAGTTTAACCAGGCTTTGCGGACGAGGTCTTTGGGCAGGGTGTAGCCCAGGGACAAAGAACGGATTTTCAGATAGCGTCCGTTCATAAGGAAACGGGTGGATGCGTTGTTGGCAGCCGAGCCGTCCAGGAATACATAACGGGGCACATCGGTTTTGTCTCCCGGTTTTTGCCAGCGATTGTTGTATACGTAGTTGGTGGTGTTATCAAATCCGGAACCACCGATTTGTTCATCATAGCTGAGGTTATCGCCATAAATTTTTCCTCCGAAGGAGTAGTTTAACTGGAAAGAGAAATCAAATCCTTTGTAATTCATCCGGCTGATCAAGCTACCCTGGAATTTGGGGCTTGCAGCTCCGACATAACGTTTTCCGGCGAGATTGTAATTTTTGGTCGTCTCTTTTCCGCTTTCCCCCAGGTACCACATGGCCTCTCCCGTTTCCGGGTCTACCCCTGCATATTCTTTCATTTTGAAGGTGTAGATGTCATGTCCTTTCTCTACAATCGTGATGGAGCCTTCCAGGGGTTTGTCGGTGCTCAGTTTGACAACTTTGTTTTTATTGTGTGACCCAACCCAGGTGAGGTCCCAGTTGAAGTCGGACAATTGCAGGAGTTTCGCGTTCAACGTGAACTCGATTCCCTGATTTTCCAGTTTACCGATGTTTTTCGGTACGGTCAATAAGCCGGTAGTGCGGGAGACAGGCACCATAAATACCATGTCATTGGTGCGGTGATAATAGTAGTCAAATTCCAAGGTCAGGCGGTCAAAAAAGGAGACATCGAGTCCGACGTTGAATTTGTTGGTCTGTTCCCATTTCAGTTTATCATTTCCCAATTGTTCGTGGGCACTTCCCGGCAGGCCGTTGTAGTTGTATCCGAAACCGAACAGGTCGCGGGAAGCATACCAGGAGTCGCCAACTTCCTGGTTTCCGGAAGTACCGTAACTGGTCCGGACAGTAAGGTTTGTCAACCAGTCGCGGGAGGCTTCCATGAACTCTTCTTCCGAAATGCGGTAACGTGCACCCACAGACCAGAATCCAGCCCAGCGGTCATCTTTTCCAAAGCGCGACGAACCGTCAGCCCGGGCGCTCATGGAGAAGTAGTATTTGTTTTTGTAATCGTATTGTCCGTTAAGAAAAAAGGAGGCTATGGCCACAGCATCCCGGCTGGTGGAAGCCGAAGAAGGAACGGCAGCATTGGCCACCTGGTTTTTGTCCATCAGCGGGTAGTTGGATGCCGCCAGGTAAGAACTGTTGTCCTTGGTTTTCTGTGCTTCCTGTCCCACCATGATATTCAGATGGTGGTCTCCAAAGGATTTCAGATAAGTAAGGGTGTTGGTGATGCTCAATAAGGTGCGCTCCGTATTGCCCTGTTCGCCCATTCCGCGCATTTCAGCTCCCTGAGGCTGTAAGAAAGACCAATAACCAAATTCTTTTAAGTCGTAGTAATCAATACCGACGCGCGAAGTGAATTGCAGATCATCCCGGAAACGAACAGTCAGATAAGGGGTGATCGTTGCCCGGTATTGCCGTCCGGTGTTTTTGTCTCCGTGGGCACTCCGTTGCGCCACCGGGTTGTAACCGTTGAGCGTGTTAAAGTTCCAATTTCCATTTTCATCTTTAACGGGCAATAAAGGAGACTGCTGATATGCCTGTGTAATGGGGTCTGAAAAATAACCGCCACCGGCACCCATGTTGGTTTTGGTGTACGAAAGATTCAATGCAACGCCGTAGTCTACCCATTTGCTCGGCGACTGGGCGAAGTTTATACGACCGGAAAAACGCTCTAAGTCTTTTCCTATGACAAAGGCTTTGTTATTGAAGTAGTTTAAGGAGGTATAGAATTTCGGTGCAGAAGGAGTAATTCCCCCACCCTGTAAGTCCAAGTTGTATTCCTGTACAAAACCGGTACGGGTGACCTCGTCGAGCCAGTTGGTACGGGTTTTACCGTCATATTCCAGATAGGAGTACAGCATGTCTTGCATACCTTCTGCAGTATATGGGAAAGAACCACCGAAGAAGTAGTTATTGTATAAAGCCGTATTGCCGTACTCGCCATACATTTCGTAATCGTTCAGCAATCCTTCCACTTGCAATTCAGTGTATTTTTCAGCATTCAGAGGTTTGTAACGGCTGGGAATAGCAGGTTTCATTTCCATTCCCAATTTGACCGTGAGGTTGGCTTGCAACTTCCCGCTTTTTCCTTTTTTGGTAGTAATGACGATTACACCGTTTGCCGCCCGTGCCCCATAGATAGAGGTCGCAGTGGCGTCTTTTAATACCGTCATGGATTCAATATCAGAAGGGCTGAGCGTAGATAATGGCGACACCGACATGTCTTCCGAGGAGCGCATTCCCATAGCGGAAGCTGTCACAGGTACTCCGTCAATGACATACAGAGGCTGTGTTCCCGAATTCAACGAGTTGCGTCCCCGGATGAATATTGTTGCCGGAGCTCCAGGCTGTCCCGATGATACATTCAGCTGTACGCCCGGCACGGTACCTTCAAGCGCTTTGATGGGATTGGCATCGGTTTTTTGAGAAATGTTTTCCGCCCCAACGGTGGTAGCTGCCCCGGTAAAAGCTTTGCGACGGGTAACACCGTACCCTGTAACGACCACTTCCTCCAGATTCTGGGCATCATTTTCCATTGCGACATTGAGTAGCGTACGGTCGCCCACCGGAATGGTCTGGGATTTCATCCCCACAAAAGAAAATTCCAATATGTCCGAACTTTTTACGTCCAGCATATATTTTCCCTGGGCATCCGTGGCGGTTCCCAAATGTGTACCTTTAATCATGATTGACACCCCCGGTAAGGGCAGTCCGTCATTTTTATCCGTCACGACACCCGTCAAGGTGCGTGTCTGGGCATTACTCACCTGTATGCAGATGATAAACAGGAGAGACAAAAAACCGATTAATTTTCTCATAGTGGTGTGTTTAGTTTATAAAAAAATTCGTTTCGCAACATTTTTATGAGATGTTTAACGAATTCTAACCCGATCGGTTTCAGCAATCCTTAATTTTAACAAAAACAAGAAAAGGGCGGTTGCCTGCCACCCGGCAAGCCAACCGCCCTTTCGTTGCATTGAGGCCGTTTTCCCTCTATTCCAGTTTTATTCTTTGGCTGTTAAGCACCAGTTTCACGTCCCCATTTTTAATGTCCTTTCGCGCCAAAACAATGGCAACTCCTATGTCATCCACCATCTGAATATTATAGTCCCCCTCATACATCGTAATATCTATCGTATATTTGTCCGAATGTTTATAAACATGAAAATCAAAACATTCGTCACATATTGCCGTCAGACTGTAAACACTGCATATAACCAATGTTTGCGTCTGCCATTCTATCGGAGGCAAATTTTCGATACCCGCCGCATATTTGCTTTCTTTTAGCTCATCCGGCGAATGAAAGCAGGTGAATGTTGTTTTGTAACTATCCTCCTCCCATTCCTGATAAGCCGGATTCTGAGCAGGATAGTCTCCTCCTTTATGACTAAAAAATTCTTTAATCAGAGCAGAAGCGTCCAAGTTGTTCTCTGTTACTTTCGGAAATCCGTTATTGTCCAATAACTCATTCTCATCCTCATGGCACCCTGCAAATAACAGCATACATGCCACCCAATACATCAAATATTTTTTCATCGCTTATGATTAATCCATAATTCAAATGCAATGTAAAAAATATACATCAAACATCCAAATTTCCATCATTCTACACGTCAATCATTTTGTTTTTGATGGCATACATGACTAAGGCGGCAGTGTTGCGACAGCCGGTTTTACTGAGGAGGTTAGCGCGGTGTTTATCGACAGTGCGCTTACTGATAAACAGCTCGTCGGCGATTTCCTGGTTGGATTTGCCTTTGCAGACGTGACAGAGGATTTCCATTTCCCTTTCGGAGAGTTCGTTGTCACGAGCTTCGGACTCATTTTTTGTGTCACGCATGGTGTTGAGGATATTGAAAAGGAGCTCTTCGGAAAAGAAGTTTTCGCCTGCCGCTACTTTCCGTATCGCTGTAATTACATTTTCGATGCCGGTATTTTTCAGCATGAATCCCTTTGCCCCGGCATCGATCATCTGGTAATAATATTGTTCGTCCCCATACATCGACAAGACGATGATTTTCAAGTCCGGCTTTATCTTCAAGGCTTCGCGCGTAGCGTCTATCCCGTTGATTTCGGGCATTTCAATGTCCATCAGCACGACGTCACAATCGATTAAGGAGAGGTTTTCCAGAAACTCCCTCCCGTTGGAGGCTTCGTAGATATGATGAACAAAATCCTGGGTGGATAAAAGCAGTTTCAAGCCTTCCCGAAAAAGTTTGTGGTCGTCTACCAGATATATTTTCAGTTTTTGCATAATCAGATGTTCATGGATTTAAGTCAGTTTTATAAATGCTTTCGCTTTCATCCCCTTTCCGCGTTCGCTCTCTATTTTTATATCACCGTTTCCGGATTTAAGCCGGTATTGCATATTGTTTACTCCCATTCCGTAGCGCGCGGATTCGCGGTCGACGTCAAACCCGATACCGTTATCAGAATAATTCAGATGAAGTATGTCTTCTTCGAGATGAAGAGCTATCCGTATGGTGTTGGCTTCCGCATGCCGGAGGGTGTTGTTTATCAACTCACAAATAACGCGGTACATGATTACTTCCGTGTTGTAGCCGAAGCGCCTGTCTCCCAGGTTGGAAGAAAATTTTATGTCGATCCCCTCCGCCGGACGCAGTTTTTTGATAAAGGAGGCGACTGCTTCTTTGAGTCCGAAGTTATTCAGAATATGGGGGCTGATATTGGCAGAAATATCCCGGACGCTGATGATGGCCTCATCCACCGCCTGTTTCAGATTCTGCTTGATTTTCTCATTGACCTCTGCCGTATTTTTCACTTCAAAACCCGATACGAGCATTTTCACTACACTCAGCAAAGGCCCCAATCCGTCATGCAATTCTTTGGCAAAACGCTGTCTTTCCTGCTCCTCTGTTTTTATGACTGCGGATAATACTTTCTTTTCAGTCTCCTGACGTATTTCTTCCAGGCGTTTGAGGAACTGGAAGATTTTCCGGATGTAGAACACGCCTATCAAGAGCACCAAAGAAATAACAAACTCCAGCCAGTGCTGCAAGATGGAGACTTCTTCACTCAGTTCGGGAAAAACAGCCGGAAAAAGTTCAAACATACGGGAAATGACCATCAGCATAAACCCGATCGAAATCAGTATCCACGAGGCATTGAATTTGGTCCGTTTGAACAGACTGATAGCAATCGCAGCGGCCAAGACTTGAAAAAAGAGTGAAAGATAGGCAACAATCGTTGACAGCATAACAAAACAGGTTTAAAAAGGATACCCAATGGCGATATTAAAAACAGTGTGTCTCATCCATCTTCCATTATCCACCAATACGAACCGTTTATTTTCAGGTTTGGAAGGATCACGCATTTTTATCCCCCAGTCAAAGCGCAGCAGGAAGAAGCTGGCATCCAACCGCAATCCGGCTCCGGTTCCCATCGCTATCTGTTTGTAAAAATCACTGCCCAACAGGGTTCCTTTTCGGTTTTCATATTTATTGATGTTCCATATATTTCCCACATCCAGGAAGAAAGCACCCTCCAGCAACCAGAAGAGTTTGAACCGGTATTCGAGGTTCGCTTCCAGTTTAAAGTCCCCCACACTGTTGGGGTAATTGTTTTCCGCCACATAAGACCCCGGTCCCAGTGTTCTTGCCTGCCATGCCCGCATGCCGTTGGCCCCACCACCATAAAAAGCCTCTTCGAAAGGCAGCACTTTCATATTTCCGTATGGATAGCCGCACCCCAGAAATATCCGGTAAACCACCGTATTCGCCCGGTTGATGTAATGATTGAAGCGATATTCGCCATCCAATTTCAGAAATTGGGCGTAACGTACCCCCAAAATTTCATAATAGCGTTCGTCGTCCTTCCGGATTCTCCGGCTTCCGAACAGGTGGTCCATCGCCCACAAAAAGTTACCGGAAGTTTCAAAATTACAGCGGAAATAATTATAATTTCCGGGAGTATTCAATATCTGGTCAGTATATGTTCCCGTAAAATTAGCAGACAGAATCAGGTGGCTTTTATAAGCACTTTTTACATATTCGTTTTTAAGGCTGTCGATAAATCCCTTGTCTACCCGCTCCATCAGCACGTAATTGAAATCGACCAGGTCGAAGTTGTAGCGCCATTTTTTATCATTTTTACGCCACAGGTAACCGAATTTTGCTCCGGCAATCTGCCGGTCGTAAAAAGGAGTATGTTCATAGCTGACGGAAAAAGACAATGAAGTCTTGGGAGCAAAATTACGACGGAAGTCCTCCAACCGCAAAAAAGGCAGCCAAAACTGTGGGGATACCAAAGAAAGTTCCACTCCCAATTCTTTCGTACTGAATATTTTCCCTTCATTAAAGCGCTCTTTTTTCAATGCTCCCCAGAAACTAAGACTCAGGTTTTCACCGCTCCGGAAAAGATTCCGGTGATTGTATATGAAATTCCCTCCTACTCCTATGTTGCCTGAATTGTGGGTGCCTTCCAGAAATACATTGTAGGATTGCCGTTTCATAGGGGTCAGCTGAATATCGCAAAGCAGTACTTTCTCTCCCGTATCTTCTTCCGCTTCCCGAAATACGATATTGATAAACTTAAAGAGATTCAGGGCTTGCAGGCGGGAATAGGAATCAACAACTTTCTGTACGTTATACAGCTCTCCGGATTTAAATTGTACCGTTTCGGAAATCAGACGGGGACGGATTTTCAGTTTCTCCCGGTAGGTGATTCCATAAGTGCCGTAAGTAGTATCAATGTAGGAAGAGTCTCTCCCTTTCATGAATACCAAAGGATCGTAATCGAGGTGGATATTGATTTTTCCTATCCTGTATTTATAATAGGCATGGGTATCAAGGGGAGCATTGACAATGCTCATCAGCACCCTGGCCTGGTCGGAATGTCCGATAGTGGTATCGGCATAAAACTGGATGTAATTCTTTGAAAAGTTAAAATACCCTTTTTCCCGCAACATCCGGGCTATGCGTTCCCGCTCCTGTTCCAATATGTCAATATCGAGCGGATCACCTTCGTGTATCAGCGTTTTTTTCATTCCGGGCAGAACCTCCTGCATGAGAGTATCGGTCTCCGCAAGCCCGTTCATGGCATAATCATATTTGTTCCGATAAGCAAATTCCGAAATGTAGGTTACTTTCCCGGGAGAAACAGAATAAATAACCTCTGCTTTCTTTTTTTTGAAAATGACCGTATCCTTTACCACCGCTTCGTAATAACCTTTATTATGGAGATAGGATGTTATCTGGGTCTTGCTTCTTCCGGTCAGGAAATCGCTGTATATGACAGGTGCTTCACCGATACTGCGCAGCCATTTATTGAATCTCTTCTCTCCGTTTTTGCCGCTCAGGTTATACAATCCCAAATGAAAGCGAAGCACTCCCAAAATGCGGGTATTGGGCCGCTGACGGATATTCCTTTTGATTTCCGACTTGCTCACCCCTTTGGTGTCTGTCTTCAGTGTAACTTTATCAAGCAGGTATTCTTTTTCCGGCACGTATTTTACCGGGGAACAGGAATAAAACAGCACCACTCCCAGAACAAACAACAACACCTTATGTGGGACATGTTTCTCCAAATTACCAAAAATTGTTATAAATTTGTACAATCAATTCCGTCGGTAAGTCTAAAAGCTGAAAAGCTTCCGCAGCAACGCTTACGAGGCTTTCCATACGATTCAAACTCGCAACATGCTCAGCAAACACGTAGCAAAAATAGTCCAAAACCTTGAAAAAAAGAAATTCAGGGAAAAATATAATCTGTTCAAAGTGGAAGGGGAAAAGTTAGTGAAGGAATTGCTATTGTCCGATTTCAAAATCCGCAGTATTTTCGCTTATAAAGGATGGAAGGAAGCAACCCCTCTGCCGGAAGGCACGTATGATATTACGGAGGTGGATGAAAAAGAGATGGGAAGCATTTCCAATTTCCAATCCCTGCCGGAAGTCATTGCCTTGGCAGAAATACCCCAACACGTCTGCGCCCCGTCCGAAATCGGGAGTTCGCTGTCGCTGGTGCTCAACGGTATTCAAGACCCGGGAAACTTAGGCACGATTCTGCGTGTCGCAGACTGGTTTGGTATCCGTCATGTATTTTGCGACGAAGACTGTGCCAGCTTTCACAATCCCAAATGTGTACAAGCCAGTATGGGCGCTATTTTCCGAGTGAAAGTGCACTACACGGATTTACCGGAATTGCTCCGGAAATACCGGTCGGAGGATTTCCATTGTTACGGCACATTCCTCAACGGCAGCAACATTTATAAAACACCGCTCTCCTCCCGGGGATTCATCATCATGGGCAATGAAGGAAAAGGCATCCGTCCGGAAATTGAGGAAATTGTGGACCGGAAGCTGACAATTCCCAGTTTTGCCAACAGCACTTATTCCACAGAGTCCCTCAATGTGGGAGTTGCCACAGGGATTATCCTCTCCGAATTCAAAAGAAATTCATAATTTTGCCGTATACTCGGAATCATAACTTTAAAAAAATAATAACGCATGAAAAAACTTCTTTTTACCCTGCTGCTGAGTGCCTGTTGTTGGGCATTGATGGCACAATCCCCCATCCATGTGGGTGTACACGGCGGTATTTCCAACACCCGTATCAAAGTAAAAGACATCGGGCATGTATTAAAAACGGGTTCTAATACCGGTTATATGGTAGGTGCCTTTGTCCGCGTCAATCTGGGACCGATCTACTTAGAACCCGCCTTAAACTACTCCCACAAAGAAGGGGAAGTTGAAAACAGTGACGGGAAAAGCAGCCTGAAATACAATTCTTTCGACATACCGGTGATGGTCGGACTGCATGTTCTGGACCTTCCGGTCGTAAAACTCCGCACTTATCTCGGCCCGGTAGCTTCTTTTACCGGAAAACTGAAATGGGACAAACACAAATTCGGACGTCAGATAGACAACGACAAAATGATGTGGAACGGCAAAATCGGTGTCGGCGTAGACGTCTGGAAACTGACATTCGACATTGATTACGAAAAAGGATTAAAGAAATTCCAGGACAACGGAAACGGTAAAATCAAATCCCCCCGCTCTTTCAATTTCACCCTGGGTCTGAAAATCATTTAATCCCATCCGTAACGAAACAGAAAAAAAGTCCGGCAAATGTTTTGAATTGCCGGACTTTTTATTATTTTACTTTTGCATAAACCTTGCGGGCAGTTTGCACCACATCGCCCTGTGGTGTCACAGGATAGAGGTTCTGCTGACGGGTCCAGGGTTCTTCAAGGGCATACCAGTCGATGTCTGCCACTTCTGCTCCCTGCAAACGCTTTTCCAAAAGTTGAAAATAGGCTTTCCACCTCGGATAATAAAAATCTTTCAGTAAGCCGTTCCATTCCTTATGGGCATAATCACGCAAGCCCCCTTCGTCGGCGGCAGTACGGTCGCCCCAGGTTGTAATCTGGGTACGGGCATTCCACTCATTCAGGCGCTTATTTTCATCATCAGAAGCTATCCCCTTGGCTTGTTCCAGCCAGGTACCAAGCATAAATTCGGGACGAGTTCCCAGCAGCTCATCCTGAGCCTCAATCAAAGCCAGAAACTGCTTGCTCAACACGTCGAATGCCGCTTTGTCTTTCTTCCGGAAGGCTTCCATAACCTCCTTCAAAAGTTCATTTCCTCTGTCACTAAGAGTCTGGCGCACAACGTCCACCAAATCATATTCAAAATTGTTGTTTCCCCTGTACTTCTCCGCAACTGCCAGCATCGCCTCGGCAGCGGGACGCAAGTCGCGCGGGGCATAATACATCCCGGAACTTCCCCACGAAGAGGCAGAACGGACATCCTCCTGAGGACGGGCACAAAAGACCGACTCCGTAGTCCCTTCCTGTATACGCGGGCAGTTATAAGCCGTCGCAGCCAATACCTCCCAGGCTTTCAGTAAATACGGGTCGGACACACCATAACGCGCTTTCACATATCCTTTTATCCACTCCTCTTTCGTAAACTTCTCCTTGCGCCACGGCAATTCAAACAAGAGTTCATACATCACCGGGTTATTTTCGATTCCTTCGGGAGTGATACCTACCCCTTTCATCGTTTTTCCATTGGGATGATTACATGCCAAATAAAATCCGTCAATCACCCGGTCCATTCTGCCATACATGCCCACATTCCCTCCGAAATTAAGCAGCATACAATACAGCCAGTCGTGTTTTCCGTATCCTTTTTCACGATACCAGGGGGAATCGGGATCTCCCCACATCGGACGGTTTTCGCTGGACAAATCCAATACCATCATATCTCCGGCATTCAATCCGTCAACCATTGCCGGACGAGGATTCGCCTGCCACGCCTGTATCACCCATACCGCTTCGGGATTCGCCCTTTTCATAGCTTTCATAATAGCCTCGCCTGCCGCAGCCAAGTCCACTCCCGCCGTATTACCTCCTTCATGAAAAGGGTCTATGCTGTAATAGCGGGCTTTCCCGAACAACTTTTCCATCTCCGCATAATACAATCCCGCAATCCGGTCAAAATAGGGATCCGTCGGCTGCAAGAAAGCCGGGCGGCGGAAACCGCACCACTTCCCGGGATCAGCTACATTTACTCCCAGTTTTTCGTGTGCATCATTCGGCAACATGCCGGCATAGCCCGGAAAGACAGGATCTATTCCCCATTGTTTCATCCGGTTCAGTATACGCTGTTGTAACTTCACCTGCCGTGCATACCACGCCTCCGTATCGGGTCCTCCCCACCCTTCGAGGTTATTCATATGCCACCAGGCCAGGAAAGCAGGTCCCGCAATAAAGCGTCCCACCTCTTCCGGCGTGTATCCCAGATGGGTCAGCACATTCTTCCACACCGCCTCCATCCCCACAATGGAAAGAGGCATATTTATGCCGTGCAGCGCCATCCAGTCAATCTCCTGCTCCCATCTGTCCCAGTCCCAAAAAGCCATAGAATAAGAATAGGTGCAGTAATTCAGATTATAGCGGTGCTTCAAGTCCGTTTCATGCCGTTCCTTCTGTGTCACAGGAGGCAACACCTCCGGCAATTGTGCCTTCATGCCGTTCCACGACAAATGAATACCGGCGTGATATTTCAGATACCAGTTGATACCCACAGCAATATTCACGTAGGAATTTCCCCTCACGACCACCCGGTTACCTTCCTGGTCCAATTCAAAAAAGTCGCGATCGCCCTTCTGTAACTCGATTTTAAACTTCTTTGAAGCCCCCCGGTCAATCCGGTCTAACAATTCACTGACTGGCGAAGCGGTCACCTGCCAGCCGAACAATACGAACATTAAAAAAATAAAGATTCTCATAGTTATCCGTCCAAATTAATTTATCCATTTTCTACCCGGTCCGGCGGCAGTTGTCTTGCCATTAAAACGAATGTCAAAAGGATGTTTGAGATTATAGTGCAAATGTATCATCTGTTTTTCAAAAGGCGTCACGTCCAGGCGATTGCCCTGCCGTTTCACCTGACAATTATACCCCGCCACACTGCCATCTTCGCGTTCTATGATAAAAGCATTGGTCAAAACGGATTCTCCCATGAACTTAAACAATTCATGCACATCGTTGTCCTGAGTATTGACAGGCTGCCAATCGCTAATCATATTTACATACTGCTCTCCGATAACAAACTTGCGCGTATCATACAAATGGGGATGCGGATTACCGAAAGTCAGGCTGTCGAACGTACAGTTCCGGTCCGGACTGCAAGCCTGTTCCACTTTCAAATGGGGATCTACGACAAAAGCCCAACGCAAATTGCCTGTCCGGTAGTCTATCAGGTTGGCAAAAGCCCCCATAGCGTTAAAGGTCTGCTGCAACCATTTTTCCTCTCCCGTCAACAGATAAGCATAATAAACGGCATAAGCCCGCCAGCCACTCCAGCCGTGAGGGGAATTGAACATATTCGGCAACATCTGTACGTCATATTGCGCCTCCCAATAACGCATCGTACCCTGCCGACGCCGGGCATCCGGCACTTTCAACTGAGTAAGGCAGTTGTGGCTGTTCAGCACCTCCAGCATGGCATGTGCATATTTTTCCTGCAATTGCTCATTCTGGTGAAAGAGTGCCAACATACCGATTTGCAGAGCCGAGCAGGACACCATGCCATCTTCAAAGGTCATCTCTCCTTCCGTCTCAAAATTTCCCTGCGAACGCACCAGCTCATCCACTGCCCGCTGTGCCGATTCAAAATGCCGGTTTCCGGCCTCCTGCCAGCGCACATCTTTCTCTCCTGCATCCCGTTCCGCCAAAGCCAATTCAAGCATGCTTTTGGCAATATAGATAACACTGGTGTATTTCGTCCCGTGATTATAATAGGCTCCGTCCTCCCGCTGGGAAGTCCTTATCAGCCAATCCGCCAAGCGGGATGCCCGCTCCAGGTCACGGAGGTCCCCTTTTGCTTCATAACGGTCTACCAACAGACCGATAGTCCCCGCCGTATTCTGTATGCGGAAACCGTAGTGTAAAGGCTCCATTTTCACCGTATCGTGCAACAATCGGAACAAATATTCGAAACGTTCATCCAACTGTTCATCCAGTTTTTTGTCCGGGAAATAACGGGCTGCCAAGAATGCGGAATAAAAACCGTACCAGCTTTCAATATGCGAAGAGGCTTTCTGATGATAGCGCAACGCATTTTCCCTGGCTTTCTCCATAGTCCAGCGCCACGTATGGGGCACGGTCAGAATGGCTTCCGACTGTTTGTCTCCCGCCTGCACACGAAGCGTATACAGCCCCGTTTGCGGCAGTTTCCCGTTTACAACATAACGTTTGTCCGCCACTTTTTTCAAACTTACCGGAATCTCTTTGCCGTTATCATCCCGCAAAGTCGCAGAAGGATTTTCTGCCCAAATTTCACAAGCCGCCATTTCGTTGGGACGATAAGAAGTTTGGGGCGCATAAATCATCGGGATTTCCTCCACTGCTGTGATTTTTTTCTCCAAATCCTCCAGTTTTCCGACATTCACGAAAGCAATAATCCACGTTTTCGATTCGCCTTGTGCCAATTCGTAAAGGTGTTGCGGATGCCTGCCGGGCAAAGGCAGGGCATTCAGCAAGTCCAGATTCAGGGATTCAATCCGGTGGCCCATAAACCAATGGGGCGCCGGATCCATATAGCCCAAATTATAATCCACACTCCACGACGCCACCGGCTGGGCAGACACCAATCCCAATGTATGTTCCAGAGGTGTCTGCAAATAACCGTAAAAATGCGTTTTTTCACAACGCATCAATGTCGGAAAATATTTGTGATTCCATGCCGGATAATTGTCCATATAAGTGTCGATACCCATTTTCAATCCCGCTTTTTCCGGCTGAAAGGGCACATGACTCCGGTTCGTCAATGTGACTTCAATGGCAGGACTGGCATGGTATTCCCTGTATTTCAAAATACACTCCACACCCTCAATATCGGCACAAAAAGAACGCCGGCCGTTGGGAAGCCATTTTGCAACCACATCTTTCCCATTCAAACGGGCATAAAAAGCAGGGCCTGCATTTTTGTTTGTAAAAAAGGGAACGGTATCATTTCCCTCATGGGTTTTAAACACCAACCGTTCGATACAGCCCTTTTCAGAATAAACCAGTTCCCAGTCCTTCTTTTTAATGACGCCGCCCTGGGCGACAAAAGAAAATAACAGAAACAGAAGAATGATATTTCTTTTCATGATACATCACTATTAAATCTTTATAAAAATCTGCCGTTTGTATAAAATCCTCGCCACCACCCAATTCAACAATACAAATATAAGTGCATAGACCAAAGAAGCAAAATAGGGATTCATCCACGATGCCAACAGATGTCTGTAAACAAATGCCTGCACGCTGATCCATCCCCCGTTCCAGGTAAAACACAGGTTACCCAACACGATGGAGAGTACTCCCGCCAATACATAAATAAAAAGCGGATTCACTCCGAAAGCTTCAAAAAAACGGCTCCACCGCCGACATCCCTTTATATCAATAATATACATCAACAAAGCAAGCAGCAAAGAGGCCAACCCACAAGCCACCAGGACAAAAGTGGGACTCCATATCTTTTTATTTATCGGACAGCCGTAACTGAGCAGATAACCGGCAAAAAACAAAACCGTCCCATAAACAAACAGGTTTCTGACACGGATTTCATTCTCTTTGATTTTTACCAGCATATTTCCCACATACATGCCTAACAACACATGCGCAAAACAGGGCAAGGCACTCAGAAACCCTTCCGGATCGAACGCCAAACGCGTTCCGTCACTCAAATAGGCTCCATGCACATGATTGGCACCGAAGAGTGCTTCATCCACTTTTACCAATATGCTGTCTGCCGACAACACAAAACCGTTTCCAAATAACAGAATCAGGAAATAACCGACCAGAATAACGACAGAAGCCCACAAGTAATGTTTCGGCTTTATCCACAAACTCAGCAAAGCTCCGCCCAGATAAGCAATAGCCAGACGTTGCAACACCCCTAAGATGCGCAGATGATCGAACGAAAAAAAAGCAGCAGCGAACCGCTGTCCCGCAGACAAATGTTCATTCCTGACATCACATAAAGCTCCGAACCATTGAGCAAACCAGGTGATACCCAGCCCGATTAAAAAAATCAAGGCGAACCGCTTCAGTATTTTCCCCACCGCCTGCCAGGAAAATATAAAATCGTATTTTCTCAATGAAAAAAACATGGAGACTCCCATAATAAACATGAAAAAGGGAAAAACCAAATCCGTCGGTGTCAAGCCATTCCAATAGGCATGGCACAAAGGAGCATAGACCGCCCCCCAGCTTCCGGGATCATTCACCAATATCATGCCGGCAACCGTGATGCCGCGCAGTACATCAAGCGACAATAAACGCCTGGTTTGTTTTATCATTTCCATTACACCTCTTATTATCATTTACTTCCCGATACCCCTCTCCCTACCCCTTTACAAGGCAAAGAAACAAAAAAGGGAGAGAATTTCTCTCCCTTTTCCATGAAATTATCGGTAACAATAACTATTTATCAATATACCGGATTCTGAAGCACAATACCTTTTCCATTGGTAATAGCACTTGAAGGCAAAGGCATTATATTAAAATGATCGGCAGCCGTAACAGAACCCTTCTCTTTCGCTTTTTCAACATATTTTCCATGACGGATCAAATCACTGCGGCGGCATCCCTCAAACCACAATTCATGACCGCGTTCCAACAAAATTTTATCCAGAAAATCCTGAACACCTGCAAAATCGCCCACAGCATAACGGCTCAATCCGGCACGTTCACGCACATCGCTGAATAATGCGGCAGCTTCCGACGTCACTGCATTTCCTTCACGTACCAAGGCTTCCGCCATCAAAAGCAATACATCGGCATAACGATATACCACCCAGTCCACTTCACTTCCTTCGCCCGTAGCGTTCGGGTCTTCCCCATATTTCACCGGCAGCGCTCCCAGTGTCATTTCATTTCCCGTACCCGGATTGGCCTCATTATAGACCGTCCCTTCCGCATCCGTAAATTCACCCACCAGTACTTTCAGACGCTTGTCCTGGGCTTCAAAAGTATGATAAAACGCCCACGGCACACGGTAACCGTTCCACTTCTGGATATTTTCGTTCTTTGTGATATACTGGCTCGGTAAAACGTGCGCCAACCACATACTTTCACAAATGTCGCGTTTCTCCTGACACGCCCAGATAATTTCACTGTTCCGTTCGTTTTCCAAAGTGAAAATATCCTCATAATTGGTTTGCAGGGCATAACCGTAATCGGCTTTCATCAGCTCGCGTCCACAAGCCACGGCATCCGACCAGCGTCCTTCGTGCATGTAGAGTTTCATCAGAAGCGTATGGGCAAGTCCGGCGTGCATCCGTCCGTAGTCACCGCTATTGGCCGCATACACCGGAGGCAACACCTTAGCAGCTTCTTTCAGTTCCGTTTCGATGTAATTTACCATCCACTCCTTCGTCGGACGGGGCAAAATCTCTTCTCTCAACGGATTTTCAAGCTGTTCAAGCGTAGCCACAGGCACCGGTCCGAACCAGTCATACAACAAATAAGCCATCCAGCCCCGTCCGCAACGCAATTCCGCAATCAGACGGGCTTTCTTTTCCGGGTCCATATCCACACCTTCAATCCGGCTGATAGTCAAAGTCATTTTACTGATACTGTTCACATACCCGTAGAACTGTGTCACACCTCCGGTATAAGGGGTAAACTCAGGTACCAATACACCCGTCCATACCGCATCATCCCAATTACAATCTCCCAAATCGGTTGTCATATCCCCGATAATCTGGATTCCTCCCTCACCTTCCGTAAAAATTCCGGACCAATAATTAGACCAAAAAGGCGCATACGCCGCCGCTGTGACCAAAGCCTCCGCATCTTCTTCCGTTTTCGGGAAGATGGTCGGATTGATTACATCATACATTTCCGAATCGAGGTTCGTACACCCCACCACCGGAATGAAAAACAATAAAATATATAATAATTTTTTCATAGAACAAAACTTTTAAATTCAATTAAATTAGAACGTTATATCCACTCCCAAGCTGTATGTCCTGACATTCGGATAAGCCCAGCTGCTGTTATCCGTTTCCGGATCCAGTCCGTCATAAGGAGTGATGACAAAAGGATTGTTCACATCCACATAGACTCTCAAAGCGGACAACACACCTCTCATCTTTTCTGCCGGCACTGTATAGCCCAATGTAATATTCCGCATTCTCAGGAACCAGGTCTTTTCCAAATAGTAATCGCCGATACCGTATTGACTATCATTCTGGAAATAACCGGGCATCGTTCCGTTCTGATTGTCGTGGCTCCAAATATTTTTGACAGAGCGCGGCATATTGTATCCGCGGTTCATATTTACCACTCCCGTCATGCCGTCTGCTCCCGTCAGCCAGGATTTCTGATAATCCCTTCCGTTTACCAACTTGTCAAACTGTCCGTACATATAGAAATTCAAGTCCCAATTTTTGAAACGTAACGTATTGTTGAAACCGAAAAGATAACCCGGGTCGGAAGAGCCCCAGAATTCTTTGTCCGCATCGTCCAGGCGTCCATCCGGATTGCCGGTCTTAATCTGACGTCCTTTGGAGTCTACCATAATATTTCCGTCGGCATCCCGCTGGAATCCGTCAATATCTTTCAGCTTCACCTGTCCCGGGATAGCAGCCGGCATGTGGGGTACCACTTCTCCAGGTTGTACCAGACCATCCGCTCTGTAGCCATACCAACCACGCATGGGAGCATGATAAATGGAATAAGCAGCAGGTTTCCAATCCGGGTCACGCTGTTTCCATTTGTCCCGGTAAGCCGAAAGCGTAATGTCCGTAGACCAGCTGAAATCGGTCGTTTCAATATTCCGGGTATTGATAGTCAATTCAAATCCGCGGCTCTGCGTCTCGCCGATATTGGCAATAATTTTGCTCACTTCATGGTAATTCAACAATGATTTTTCATTGAGCAGATCGGATACCACCCGGCTAAAGTATTCTGCCGTCACATTGATGCGGTTATTGAGGAAGCCCAGATCCAATCCGAAGTTCCACTCTTTAGTCGTTTCCCATTTCAAATCCGGGTTACCGAACTGACTCAAATACACTCCGGTCACTTCACTATTACCAATCACGTTGTTGTAACCCACCTGATAGAAACTGATGGCCTTATTGCCTACATTGGCATTACCCGTTTCACCGTAACTGACTCTCAGTTTGGTATTGGAAACGATGTGGCTCAACCCCTGCATAAAGTTTTCGTCGGAAATTCTCCATCCCAAAGCTACAGACGGGAAATACCCCCAACGGTTATTCTTGGAGAAGTTGGACGAACCGTCAGCACGTAAAGTCGCCGTCAACAAATAACGTCCCAAATAGGAATAGTTCAGACGTCCGAAGAAAGAAGCCATCCGGTCTTTTCCGGCACTTGAAGACACTCCGGGCTTCTCAGCCGCTCCCGCACCGATATTATTGAACAGGAATCCGTCAATCAGGAATTTATTATTGCTCAATCCCAACGATTCGTATTCAAACACCTGATAAGAGTGACCTGCCATAATTCCGAAACTATGGTCTTTTATCGTTTTGTTATAGCTTATAGTCAACTCAGCCAGGTAATCGGAATTATCAGCCTGTGCAATGTCCGCTTTTCCGCCCTCTCTCTGTCCGTACAAAGTGGTACGCGGCAAATATGTCTGGCGTTTCTGGTAATTGCGGTCAATTCCGACATTCCCCCGGATGCGCAAGTCTTTTATCGGCTCGATTTCAAGAAAAACAGTTGCCAGCATACGCTCTTTTCGGGTCTGGTCGGTAATTTCCAGTAAAGAAACCGGATTGGGCAAAAAGGCGGCCATCGTATTCAACACATAATCCCCGTTTGCATCTTTTACAGACAATAGCGGATTAAATTGGGCTGCCGACACCAGAATCGGAGCCTGCTCATTCTGTCCCGAACCTAACGGCACATTATCATAGTTGTTGCGCGACATGGTCAGGTTGATACCCGCTTTTACATAATCGCTGATTTTCTGGTCCAAATTCACACGGGCGGAATAACGTTCCATGCCGTTGTTTTTTACCACACCTTCCTGTTTAAAATAGTTCAATGAAACCAGATACTGCGTCTTCTCAGAACCGCCATTCAAAGAAACATTGTGTTGTGTCTGCCAGCCCGTACGGGTAATCAGGTCAAACCAGTCGGTGTCGTTTTCCGGCACCTGGGTTTCATCATAACGGGGAGCAAAAGGAGTTACCGAACCTTCGCTCACACCTCCATAAATACCGATTTTATTATCATACATCCATTTTTCTCTCAAAAAACGGTTGGTTTCATGCATAAATTCCCTGGCATCCATCATATCATAGCTCTTTGCCATTTTCTGCAAAGATGCGGAACCGGAATACTGTACGCGCAATGCACCGGCTTTTCCCCGTTTCGTAGTGATGATAACCACACCGTTACCTGCACGGGAACCGTAAATGGCCGTGGCACTGGCATCTTTCAAAATTTCAATAGACTCTATATCATTGGGGTTAATGGAAGACAAGATATTGTCTTTGCTTCCGTCACTATACTTTCCTGCGGATACGTTTCCGGGATCACTGACAGGAAAACCGTCGATGATAATCAAAGGGGCATTTCCTGCCGCATCCGAAGAAGCGGAACCACGAACCAGGAATGAAGCCCCACCACCGGGCTGTGCACTGATGGTCGACACCTGAAATCCGGCTGCTTTTCCTGCCAAAGCCTGACTAACGGAACCCACCGTAGCCAAAGGCGTATCTTCCATTTTTACAGAAGAAACCGCTCCGGTCAAATCTCTTTTCTTGGTGGTTCCATATCCAATCACCACCACTTCATCCAGGTTCTGCGCATCCTCTTTCAGAACAATTTTAAGTTCGGGTGCAGCCTGTGCCACAATTTCCTGGGTAATGTAACCGATAAAAGAGATTCTCAGTTTCGAACCCTCCGGAGCCATTACGGAAAATTTTCCATCCATATCGGTGGAAACTCCCGTCATGGTTTCGGTAACAAAAACGTTTGCACCGACAATCGGCAAACCTTTCGTATCAACAATAACCCCCTTCACCTCCACCTGTTTACTCCGGTTCTGCTGAGCAGCGACCTGCTCTTTCCCTACAGTGAGATAGATTTTGCCGTCTACTTGCTGATGCAGAATACGTGTTCCCTTCAACAAGTCGTTCAACACGGTTTCCACTTCAACATCCTTCTGACTGATAGTCACTTTCCGGCTGCTTTTGATGACTTCACTGCTGTATGCTATCTCCACACCGGATTGTTTGGACAACTTTTCCAAAGCCTCTTCCAAAGAAACATTTTTCAGGTTTAACGATACCCGCTGGGAATACACAGACGCAAAAGTCCCGGATAACGAAATTAATAAAAATAACGCCGTAACCCTCACCCTTAATGAGGTTACCCACGAAAAAGAAAAAAATCCTTTTCTTTCGTGATGAACTAACTCTTTTTTCATACTTTTGATTTGTTGGATTAATTTAACACTGGTTCAACAATCTGATGACCGGAAGATGCGACAACATAGTCCGGTCATTTTTTATACATACACTATTTATTCTTTTCCATTTCTGCTACTTACAATATACCTGTCATCCACCCGGCGAAAGCGTACCGGAGTAATCCGCTGCATGTCTTCCAAAATCTCCTTTAAACTTTCACGGTGAAAGGTGATGGTATATGTGTATCGGTACAATGCCGGATTCTCAACCTCAAAAACCCGGTCAAATTTCCTTTCCAGCACCTTAAGGACTTCCCGGAGGGGTTTTTTCTTAAATATCAAGCGGTCTCCTTTCCACGCATAATAACTTCCGGCATCGTCGGTCGTATCCACCCGGCACGCTCCGCTATATTTCGACAGCCATGCCACCTCTCCGGGTTTCATAGCCACCCAATTTTCCTGTGCTGCCACTTTGTTGTGCAACCGGATAGCCCCTTCTGCCAGACAAGTCTGTATTAACGAGTCCTCCGGATAGGCTTTGATATCGAATGATGTTCCGGTCACCAAAATATCCATTGCTTCCAACTCCACCCGGAAAGGTTTTTCACTGTTTTTAGCCACCTCAAAATAAGCCTCTCCTTCCAACCTCACCACCCTTTCCCTGCCGTTGAAATTGTCAGGATATACCAAGCGGCTGTCCGCATTCAGCCAAATCCGCGTGCCGTCCTGCATCAGCACCTGGAGCTGCTCCCCCTTGGCCACTGTTACCTCCCGATAGGAAACCATCTCTTTTTCAGGCGTTCTGAACAACAACAGAGCCAGAGACGCTGTGAATATCAGAGGCAGCACGACAACAGCCGCCCGATACAACCACATGCTGTATTCTTTTCTCCGGATTTTCTTTTCAATGCGCTCAAACAAGACATCTGTAGGAATCTCATGATCCACCATCCCGTCTTTTTCACCCTCCCATACCGCTATCTTCTTCTCCATATCAGCCGACAAATAGGCCTGTCCCTCGGCAGAAGCAAACCACCGCCTGACTTCCTTCTCTTCCGCCTCATCACACAAACGGGCAAAATAGCGGCCAATCAACTTTTCGTCCAAATTCATTTTATTTATGATTCACTATTACTCACGATCTATAAGTAATACACCAAAAAGGCAGAGAGGTATGATATAAAATTCAAAAAAATTAATCTTTTTTTGAAAAAAGCTCCTATGGCAACAGAAAAAGAAAAGAAAAAAACAATAGCAACGCAGGGGAAATCCGGTTGCGCAAATCTTTAATTATCTGATTATACTGAAACTTGACGGTGTTGACAGAAATCTGCAAAAGACCGGCTATTTCCGCATTGGACAAATTGCCTTCCAGTTTCAGTTCACAGATTTTCCGCTTCTGCGGGGACAAGGTTGCAATAGCAGCAGTCAGACATTTCCGCAACTCCTCTTCATCCAAATGCAGCAAAAGGCTGTTGTCTTCCGTTTCCTCTTTTTCAAGCACAAACTGCTGCTGCCGGAGAGCTTCCCTTTTCCCGTCACGGAGTAAGTTGAGGACGTAATTTTTTAAACTGGTGAACAAATAACTTTTCAGACTCATCTGCTCGTTCAGCAGTTGCCGGTTTTCCCACAACCGGAGAAAAAGCCATTGTATGGCGTCTTCCGCCTGATAACGGTCGCCAAGATAATGAAAAGCAAAACCATACAGCCTTTTATGGTATTCCATGTATACCATTGTAAAGGCAAGCCTGTTGCCTTTTTTCAACCGAACAACCACTTTTTTTTCACCTTCCATCACCCAAGCGAAATGTTTCTGAACTCCCCATTGTTATACGTTTTAATTACCTCTTAGAGTTTCCCCTCAAAGCCACAAGAACGGTATAATCCATCACCATTTAAACGTCCGTTT
>ERZ777011.159-NODE-159-length-108506-cov-4.170141_pt1 | contig 108506 bp, 116 predicted proteins | sample MGYA00374964_ERZ777011 | MGnify/ENA primary metagenome ERZ777011 (study PRJEB29310, sample SAMD00008975) | mouse gut metagenome | study: EMG produced TPA metagenomics assembly of the Metagenome analysis of fecal microbiota from mouse which was promoted... | reverse complement strand
GGTTATGGAGTGTAACCGGGAGCATAGAACAACTGATATTCTGAAGGCTGTTATCCAAAGAGAGGGGGTTCGCCGGCTTGGGTACGAGGATGAAACGATGCGTTGTAAAGCCTTTCGGGAGTATCAGGAGAAGCTTGACCCGATCGGGACATGGACGCCCCTGGGAATGGCATTGACCAGACTGCGACAGGTGAAGACGGAGGAGGAGCTCCAGTGTCTGCGACAGGCAGAGGCAATCGGTGATACAGCATTTGACCGGATTTTGAAAATGATCCGCCCGGGTATGACGGAACTGGACATTCAGGCGGAGCTGGAGTATCAGATGATGAAATGCGGAGCTTCCGGCACGTCCTTTGACACGATCGTTGCCTCAGGGCTTCATTCTTCCATGCCGCATGCCATACCTACCGATAAGAAGGTGGAGCATGGAGACTTTATTACTATGGACTTTGGATGCCGTTATAAAGGCTATTGTTCAGATATGACCCGGACGATCGTTCTGGGAAAGGCGAATGAAAAGCAAAAGGAAATCTATCAACTGGTCTTAAAGGCAAATCAGGTAACAGAATCCTTTCTGCATCCGGGAATGATCTGCAGGGAAGTGGACAAAATAGCCCGCGATATGATTACGGACGGCGGATACGGAGAATATTTCGGGCATGGACTTGGGCATAGTGTCGGTCTGGAGATCCATGAATCTCCCGCCTGTAATACCAGAGATGCTACGGTACTGGTACCGAATATGATCATGACCATAGAGCCCGGCATCTATCTTCCCGGCTTTGGCGGAGTGCGGATTGAAGATATGGTTGTGATCACGGAGAACGGTTATGAGAATTTGTCACATTCTGCGAAGGAGCTCATTGAATTATGATACTAACTCTGATATACTGATTGTTATGCATAGGCATAGGAGAATCCGATATCACAAGGCAGAGTCAGTGCCGAAGGATAGTTCGATACAAGGAAGGTAGAGAAGGATGAATATTATAATTGCCGGCTGTGGTGGCGTAGGATCTGCATTGGCGGAACAGTTGACTGCAGAGGATCATGAAGTTACTGTAATTGATAATTCCAGCAGGAATCTTCAGAATGTAATGTCTCAGTATGACATCATGGGCATACAGGGAAACAGTACCAGCTATGTAACACAGATGGAGGCAGGCATTGACAAGGCGGATCTGTTGATAGCAGTTACAGATCATGATGAGGTCAATATGCTGACCTGTCTGATCGCAAGGAAAGCTGGAAACTGTCAGACCATTGCCAGGGTACGCAGTCCACAGTATTTTACAGAGATCGGTTTCATTCGGGAGGAACTGGGGTTATCCATGGCAGTGAATCCGGAATTTGCAGCAGCCCAGGAGATTGCCAGACTGATTCAGATTCCGTCTGCTTTGGAGGTAGATACCTTTGCAAAGGGCAGAGTGAATCTGATCAAGATCGGCATACCGGAAGGGTCTGTATTAGATGGACTGATGTTATCCGATTTCTCTGCTAAGATCGGAGCAGATGCCTTGATCTGCATCGTTGAACGGGAAAAGGAGGTCTTCATTCCCGGCGGTGGATTTGTACTGCTGGCAGGAGACAAGATTTACGTTACCATGCAGATATCTGCCCTGAATGATTTTTTGAACAAGATCGGTATCAAGGAAAAACCGATCAAAAAAGTTATGATCGCCGGCGGCGGTACTATGGGGTATTATCTGGGACGGATATTAACAGATGCCCATATTCAGGTAAAGATAATTGAGAAAAGTGAAGAGCGGTGTGCGGAACTTAGTGATCTGCTTCCAAAGGCAATGATCATTCATGGAAATGTTACAGACCGCCAGTTAATGATAGAAGAGGATATTGAAACTACGGATGCGGTTACTGCCATCACGAATCTGGATGAGGAGAATCTGCTGCTGGCTCTATATGCGAATAAAGTCAGCAATGCAAAGGTAATTACCAGGATCAACCGATTATCCTTCGGGGATGTTCTGGAGGATATGCCGATCGGCAGTACAGTAACGCCGAAGGATATTACGTCAGAATATATTATCCGTTATGTTCGCTCCATGCAGAATTCATATGGAAGTAATGTGGAAACCCTGTATCGTATGGTAGATAACAAGGTAGAAGCATTAGAATTCAGGGTAGGCCAGGATGCGAAGGTGACAAAGGCAGCGATCGGAGAATTAAAGATAAAGAAGAATACGTTACTTTGTTGTATAAATCGCAATAAGCGTATCATCCGTCCCACCGGACGGGATACGATCATGCCGGGCGATAACGTGATCGTTGTAACAACCAATCGCGGGCTGAATGGTATTGATGAAATATTAAGTTAACGGACGAGGAATTTCAATGAATTATCGAATATTATTTTATACATTAGGCTGGATATTGAACTTCCAGGCAATCTTTTTACTGCTTCCAAGTATTGTTGCACTGGCTTACAGAGAACCCTCCGGGTGGCATTTCCTGGCTACGGCGGTCATAGTAGCGATTGTGGGAGTCGGAATGACAATTAAGAAACCAAAGAACAATCAGTTTCATGCCAGGGAGGGCTTTGTGCTGGTTGCGATCAGTTGGATCTTGATCAGTATGATCAGTGCGATTCCCATGTGTACCAGCGGTGCGATCCCCAATTATGTAGATGCAGTATTTGAAATGGTTTCCGGTTATACGACTACAGGTGCCAGTATTCTGACCTCGGTAGAGGATCTGCCGAACTGTATGAATTTCTGGCGGTGTTTTAGTAACTGGATTGGCGGCATGGGTGTGATCGTATTTATTGTAACAATTTTGCCGATGACCGGTTCCAATGGGAACATGTACTTAATGCGGGCGGAAAGCCCGGGGCCGTCTTTCGGGAAGCTGGTGCCGAAGCTGAAAAAGACAGCATCACTGTTATATATTATGTACATCGGGCTGACCCTGGTGGAGCTTGTTTTCCTGTTATGTGGCGGTCTGGACTTCTTTGACTCCTTATGCGTTAGTTTTGCGACTGCCGGCACCGGCGGTTTCGGAATCAAGAATGACGGATTCAGCGGTTATAGCAGCTATGTACAGATTGTTGTAACGATTTTTATGTTTCTATTCGGCGTGAACTTCAAGTTTTACTTCCTTTTGCTGATGCGGAAGTTTAAAGAGGCCTTTTTTATGGAGGAGGTTCGCTGGTATGCGATTGTTTATGGTATTGCAACGGTTTTGATCACCATAGATATCTTCCATCTGATGGGGAATTTAGGAGCCAGTCTGAAGCATGCGGCCTTTCAGGTGTCTACGGTTATGACGACGACGGGGTTTGCAACGGCAGATTTCAATCAGTGGCCGATCTTTTCACAAACGATACTGGTGCTTTTAATGTTTCTGGGAGCCTGTGCCGGAAGTACCGGCGGCGGTATGAAGGTTTCCCGCTTCATTATCTATATTAAATCGGCGCAGAAAGAGGTTGCCAGTCTCCTTCATCCCAGCAGCGTAAAGAAGATCAAGATGGATGATAAAGTCGTAGACCATGAAACGATCCGTTCTGCGAATATTTATCTGATCATCTATATCCTGCTGGTTGGCGTATCCATATTACTGGTCAGCCTGAATGGTTTTGATCTGGTGACTACCGTTACTGCAGTTATAACAACCTTTAATAATATCGGTCCTGGTCTGGGCGTGGTAGGACCAATGGGAAATTTCAGTTCCTTGTCTATTCTGTCCAAGCTGGTATTGATATTTGATATGCTGGTTGGACGTCTGGAAATCTTTCCGATCATAGTCCTGTTCTTCCGGGATACCTGGAAGCGATAGGTATTTTCACAAATTAAGGGTGTCTTCTCTGAATGATTTCAGCGGAGGCACCCTTTGGAGTATATATTACAGGAATGATGATAACTTCATACATCTGCCGCGACACAGATTAAGATAATACCTTTATCAGTTTCATCAACTTTGACTATCATAATTTGACAGAAAAGATAAGTCAATAATATAAATAGAAGACAAGAGTAATTAACTTATTTAAGTGAAATTGATTAATTATTTAAAATAAACGGGCTTTAAACTTAATTTAGTTAAGCGTAAAACTGAAAATCGGTTGACGCAGAATGAACGGAATGTTAGGATATCTAAAAAAGGAAGTGTGAGAAATGAAAAAGGATACGTTGGATCACATTGATATTGAGATATTGAATATACTACAGGAGAATGCCAGTACGCCGATCAAGGAGATCGCTGCTCATGTATTTCTTTCTTCACCAGCAGTCTCCGCACGGATAGAACGCATGGAACGACAGGGTTATATTCTGGGATATCATGCACAGGTTAATCCTGTTGCCCTTGGCTATCATATAAAAGCATTTATCAGTCTGGAAATCGAACCGGTCCGAAAGAAAGAGTTTTATCCCTATATTAAGGCATGTCGCAACGTAATTGAATGCAACTGTGTGACCGGGGATTATTCCATGCTGTTAGAAGTGCTTTTTTCTGATACAGTAGCCCTGGATCAGTTTATTGGAGAACTGCAGAGTTATGGAAGAACCAGGACGCTGATCGTATTCTCAACTTCTGTTGAGCATCGGGGAATTCAACTGCCGAATCCGGATTGATCACTTTTTATTGCGATTGATAATATTGCCGATACAGACCAAAACTACTCCAACCAAAAAGAGCAGATACAAAGGCAGCCGCGAGGGATGATTTTCATTGTTTGTTATCATATTAATAATGACGGCAATGCCGGAGAATATTTCAATCGTAAAACCAAACAGTTGTAGAAAATTTAACTTTTTCATGTTTTTTCCTTCTTTCGTCAAATGTGATTGGTGATAGTAAGATTGTCTTATCACCTTTAAAATATCAAAATGCTTCCTGCCTGTAATATCAGAATCCCGAAGAACGAATTAAGTCTGTCTTCGTCCGCCGGTAACGGTGATCTCCTTGCGTTTTTGACTGGGGGTACAGCCATAGGTCTGACGGAACAGACGCATAAAGAGTTTATAATTGGTAAAACCGTTTCGCTCCAGAATGGTCTGAATCGGCAGATCTGTTGATATGATATCTTCATAGATATAGCGGAGGCGTATTGCATTTACATATTCCGTAAAGGTCATATTCATATATTTCTTAAAGAACCGGGTAAAATAAGATGGGTTCAGGGCAAGGTAGTCCGCCGCGTCCTGTAAGGAAATATCTTCCCGATAATGCTGCTTTACATAGGAAATAACGCTGGTCAGCCGTTCCATATATTTCTCCGTCTGCCGGTATTCGTTCTGGCTGATATCAATCTTAAAGTTTGCCAGCATCAAATAAAGCAGTTCATAGATATAGCTGTAATATTTGAGACGGTATCCGTCCGGTTTTGCCTTCCAGAGACCGGCAAGTCCGTCCAGGATCTGATGAAGGTCAGAGAGTATCGTACCGTCTGGAAGTGGAGAAGGACATACAGTTTCCTCCAGTAAAGGAATTCCACATACAGAGCTGACATTTTTAAAGTGCATATAATCAATATCCGGTATACAGGTTTTTAGAAAATGATATGGTATCTGGAGGATTAAAAAGTAACTGTAGGACTGGGTGCAGGTGGAATGAATTACGTTTGAATCTATAATGATGAAGTTACCTTTTGTTAATACAAAGGATTGCTGATCCACATTGATCGTTGTTTCTCCTTCCAGTACATAGAGAATTTCCATGCTGTCGTGCCAGTGGACAGGAACGAAGTAGCCATAATCTGCACAGCAGGAATAACGCATATTTACATCAGCGTCAATTTTGATATTTTCATAAGAAACCGTTGACTGCTTCATGATTCTTTCCTCCATTCCGTGATCCTTTCTGCCGGATACATGTCAAATGATGCATGACTGGATACGTGCTAGTAGTATAGCGGATTATGAGAGAATTGTAAATAACAAGAAATCATGCTATACTTTCATCTGTGGTCAAACGAATGCATCTGGCAGAAGTCAGGTCAGGAAAAATGTGAGGATATTGTATGTGGGTAGCTGATAATTGGAAAGACTATGAAGTGATTGATTGCTCGAAAGGAGAAAAACTGGAACGCTGGGGAGATTATCTTCTGATTCGCCCGGATCCGCAGGTGCTGTGGGACGTGCCCAGAAAGAATTCCGGCTGGCGAAACCGGAACGGACATTACCACAGGAGTAATAAGGGCGGCGGAGAGTGGGAATTCTTTGATCTGCCGGAACAGTGGACTATTCATTATCAGAATCTGACTTTTCACTTGAAGCCATTCAGCTTTAAGCATACAGGCCTTTTCCCGGAACAGGCAGTGAACTGGGACTGGTTCTCGGAATTGATCCGAAAGGCAGGCCGGCCTGTCCGCGTATTAAATCTGTTTGCTTACACCGGTGGTGCGACCTGTGCGGCAGCAAAAGCAGGTGCGGCAGTGACGCATGTGGATGCGTCCAAAGGAATGGTGGGATGGGCAAAGGAAAATGCCCGCGCTTCCGGTCTGGAACAGGCGCCGATCCGTTGGATCGTAGATGATTGTGTAAAATTTGTAGAGCGGGAGCTTCGGCGTGGAAACCATTATGATGCGATTATCATGGACCCTCCTTCCTATGGCAGAGGACCCAAAGGAGAGATCTGGAAGATAGAAGAAAGGCTGCATTCATTGATTCAGTTATGTACGCAGCTATTAAGCGAAAGTCCGCTTTTTGTGCTGGTCAATTCCTATACGACAGGACTGGCACCGGCAGTTTTGAATTATATGCTGTCTGTAGAGGTGGAAAATAGAATAGGCGGAACGGTTGAAGCACAGGAGATTGGACTGCCGGTGCAGGAAACAGGACTGGTTCTGCCCTGCGGAGCATCCGGACGCTGGTACAGATAGGAATCGGTTACAAATGAAAGGGGTTGCTTTTTTATGGAGTACCGGAATAAGGGAAAACAACAGAAAAAGAAGCGGGATCACCTGTTTTTATCCAGAGTGATCATTCTTGGATTCCTGATTGCCCTTCAGGCAGCATTTATCATTTTGGGAATTATGGAGCTGGGCGGGTATTTTGTTTATGTACAGGAATTATGTACACTGCTCAGTATGATCGTTGTGGTTTTGATCATAGACCGTCCCGACAATCCGGCATATAAGCTGGCATGGGTAGTTCCCATTTTGTTGTTTCCTATCTTCGGCGGCGTGTTCTATCTGGTGATCGCCGGAAACCGCTCTACCAAGCATTTTGTAAAAAGTATCGGAAAGAATATTACAGATTCCTACCGGTTTCTGCCGGAGCAGCAGGATGCTGTTCAGGCATTGCAAAAGCAATCGGAGACTGCAGCTTTGCAGTCCCGGTATATTCAGCGTTATGGCAGGTATCCTTTGTATCAGCATACAGAGATGACCTACTATCCGGTTGGAGATGATAATTTTGAGCCATTCCTGGATGCATTAAGGAAGGCGAAACGATATATATTTATGGAGTATTTTATTATTCAGGAAGGCGTATTCTGGAATTCTGTATTGGCAGTTCTGGAAGAAAAGGTAAAGGAGGGAGTGGATGTCCGGCTGGTATTTGATGATATGGGCTGTGTAGCCACAATTCCTTCGGGTTATGAAAGAGTGCTGCAGGCAAAGGGAATCAAATGCCATTCCTTTAATCGGTTCATCCCGATTTTAACCCTGCGACTGAATAATCGGGATCACAGAAAAATTACAGTGATCGATGGATATATTGGTTTTACGGGAGGTGTAAATCTCGCTGATGAATATATCAATGTAACGTCACCCTTTGGTCACTGGAAGGATACTGCAGTCATGCTAAAGGGAGAAGCAGTCTGGAGCCTGACGGTCATGTTTCTTCAGATCTGGAACTATGTATCCGGTGAAACGGAGGACTATGATCAGTATCTACCGGAACCGGGCCTGCTTGCAGGGATCGGAAATGATGGATTTGTTCAGCCATATAGTGATTCTCCTTTGGATCAGGAGAGCGTGGGTGAAAATATTTATCTGAACATGATCAACCGGGCAAAAAACAGCATCTATATTATGACCCCTTATCTGATCCTGGATAATGAAATGGTTACAGCATTGTGCCTTGCTGCGAAGAGTGGTATTGATGTACGCATTATCATCCCGGGGATACCGGATAAAAAGGTGGTATATACCTTAACAAAGACAAATTGTGAGCCTCTGATCGGGGCGGGAATCCGCATTTTCCAATATACACTGGGCTTTGTCCATGCCAAGGGCATTCTGGTAGATGGAGAGCTTGCTACAGTGGGAACTGTGAATTTTGATTATCGCAGCCTTTATCTTCATTTTGAGTGTGGTGTATGGCTGTATCGTTCCGGGATCATCCGTGACATTCAACGTGACTTTGAAGAGACCTTTGTGCGCTGTCGGGAAATGACGATTGAGGACTGTCACAATATTTCCTGGCTTCAGAAAATCTGGCGGGCGGTATTAAAGATGGTTGCCCCGATTTTGTAAAGGGATTTGAGATAGAATTTGTTTATGAAGTATTTTGATCGGGTGGTATAGGATTGATAAGGATGTAAGTATGGAAAATAACAAGGATACAGAGAAGATAACAGGATTTGCAGATAGTAAAAATGCTTTTTTGCAGGAATTGTGTGCAGAGCGCCCGTTAAAGCTGGTGCTCAGTAAGCCGGCGGAACAAAAGCAGGAATTCCGTAAGATCGTAATTCAGTTGATAGAGGTACGGGATCATTACCAGTACCAGATTGAGAAGTTTACGGCAAAACAGGCATTTCATATTAATATAGAAGAAAGTGATTTATATAAAAGCCTGGATACTTACTTTGGAAAGGATTATCTTCAGCTTTCTGTCTGGACAAAGGATTGGGAGTATCAGGGGAAGATCAGTAAAAAGGGAAAGCTGTTGACGAATCGACACAGAAATCCGCAACAGCATGAGATACGAAAGGGAAATAACAGGGAGAAGGATTACTGCATCCCGGAGGGAAGCGTAATCCCGCCCTTAGTAGATATGGGGATTTTTACTTCAGAAGGAAAGGTAGTCCGTTCTCAGTATGATAAATATCGTCAGATCAACCGTTTTTTAGAACTGGTAGAGGATGTATTACCGGAACTGCCAAAGGAACACTTGAATATCATTGATTTTGGCTGTGGAAAGTCATATCTGACCTTTCTTTTGTATTATTATCTGACAGAAATAAAGCATATGGATATTACGATCACTGGTCTGGATCTGAAGCCTGCTGTGATCGAGAAGTGTCAGCAGACTGCCCGGAAGTATGGATATGATAACCTGAGGTTCGAGTTGGGAGACATCCATGGATATGAGCGCTCAGAGCCGGTACATATGGTGATCACTCTGCACGCCTGCGATACCGCAACGGATTATGCACTTTATAATGCGATTCAGTGGGATACGAAAGTAATCTTATCCGTACCGTGTTGTCAGCATGAACTGAACCGCCAGATGCAGGACAGCAACTTGTCAATTCTGTCGAAATATGGCATTATAAAAGAACGGACAGCAGCTTTGATGACAGATGCCATTCGTGGAAATCTGTTGGAATACAGTGGCTACAAAACACAGGTGATAGAATTTATTGACATGGAGCATTCGCCGAAGAATATACTGATACGGGCAGTGAAAGCAAATCTTTCCGGGGAAAAGAAGCAGAAAGCCTTTCAGGAAATAGAAGAGATCAGACAAATGTTCGGACTGAACCCTGCATTATACCGATTGCTGAAAGAGGGGGAGATACATGAGTGATAATCAGGAATACAATAACGAAGTTAAAAAGGGAGTTATCGATAGTTATGATGGCGATCCGGATGAACAGGTCTTCTTTCAATCGCCTGTAAAGGATGAAATGAAAACGGAGTACAGGCAGCAGGGGGATTCCACAGGAGATATTGTTGTAGAAAGTAAGAGGGAAGAAGAGGAGCCGGAGGAGTTTTACCGGGTGGTTCCGGTCGATCTGGAGCAGGAAACTGCTTCTCAGTCAGGGCAGGAAGATACGGAATTTGTTGTAACTCCCATTGATCCAAACGATCCGCATTATGCAAACTATACACCCGATCCATATTATGATTATGGTTACGGGCCAGAACCAAAGGCGAAGAAGGTGGATGACAAGAAGGATGGCAGCTCCCTGGGCGTTGTCAGCCTTAGTACGGGTATTGCCGCGAATGTGTTATGTTGTTGTGGATTAAACTATTTATGCTCATTAGCAGCTATAATAACTGGAATTATCTGCCTGTGTACAAAGAATATTTCAACATCTGCCAGGGTAATGGCAATTATTGGAATTATACTGGGACTGCTCCCGTTTTTATTGCTGATATTTAATCTTGTACTGAATATGATCGGAGCAATGACGTTGCCGTATACGTATAGAATAACTCCATAAGGGTATGCTCCGAGCCATGCAATCTCGTCTTCGCTTCGGCTCGACAGAGGTGGTGCGCTGATGCGCACGCAGGTCATAAGGAATCCTCCCACTGCGTGGGCCCCTACTTGTGACAAGAATCACGGGCTTTCGCCCTATATGAATAAAGCCCAACTTGCTCTTTCGTGTGCAAGCACCCGACGAGCAGGTGCCCGGGCTATGCTCCGAGCCATGCACCTCGCCTTCGTTATACTCCGGCTCGGTCACGGGCTTTCGCCCTATATGCCAAAGGTTAAATATGTCTGTGCGTGAGCAAGCTCCCGCCAGCCAATTTAACTTTGTCATGCATGGCTCGGAGCTTTCGTGAAAAAAATACTTGCATTTGGTGGATGGTTGGGGTATAATAACCCTTGCTGTGACATTGATAGCGTAGAAGCGTGAGGTTGCTGCACATATAGTTGCAGGTTTTCCGTGGAGCGAATGTCAAGTTAGGAAACTGGCGACAAGTCACTGTACGATATGAACCATCTACCGGAGCGTAGAAATGACGTGTGAGTTAAAAGAAGAAACACACGGGAATGTGTACAGTCACCACTTGTCGTACTAATTAAGTGCGAAAAGGAGGCGGCTTTTTTTATGGCAAGTCAAGTAATGAGAATTACACTCAAGGCGTATGATCATCAGTTGATCGATCAGGCTGCAAAGAACATCATCGAAACTGTAAAGAAGACAGGAGCAAAGGTGAGCGGACCGGTACCGATGCCGACAAAGGTTGAGAAGATCACAATCTTACGGGCAGTACACAAGTACAAGGATTCCAGAGAGCAGTTCGAGCAGAGAACCCACAAGAGACTGATTGATGTAATTCAGCCTACCCAGAAGACGATCGCTGCATTGCAGAAGATGGATATGTCCGCTGGCGTCTACATCGACGTAAAGATGAAGTAGGAAGGCAGTACCAAATAAGTTGGAGTTCCCAATGAATTTAGTATGATTGCGAATGCAATCCGCTGTAGATTAATTAGGAGGAAAGAAAATGAAGAAAGCAATTTTGGCAACAAAAGTCGGAATGACTCAAATCTTCAATGAAGACGGTGTGTTAACACCTGTAACCGTACTTCAGGCTGGACCGTGCGTCGTAACTCAGGTTAAGACGGTAGAGAACGATGGTTACAGTGCAATTCAGGTAGGCTTCGGTGAGAAGAAGGAGCGAATCGTGAACCGGGATGTGACCGGTAAGAAGGTTATCATCAATCCACATGGCGCAAGTAAGCCGGAGGCAGGTCATTTCAAGAAGGCAGGCACTACACCAAAGCGGTATGTGAGAGAGTTTCGGTTAGATAACGCAGAAGAATACGAGATTGGAAGCGAGATCAAGGCAGATATCTTTGCAGAGGGTGATAAGATCGATGCTACTGCAAAGTCAAAGGGTAAAGGATTTGCAGGCGGTATCAAGCGATATGGCATGCGCTCCGGCCCGAAGACCCATGGTTCCAAGTATCATAACCATGCAGGTTCCAATGGTTCTGCGACTACACCAGGACGTGTGTTCAAGGGTAAGAAGATGCCGGGACATATGGGTGCAGTTCGGGTAACTGTTCAGAATCTCGAGATCGTTAAGATAGATTTAGACAATAATGTGATTTTGGTAAAGGGTTCTGTTCCAGGCCCGAAGAAGTCACTGATCATGCTTAAGGAAACAGTAAAAGTCGGTAAATAGACTTGAGGAAGGAGGAGCTTTAGATGGCATCAGTAGCAGTTTATAACATCGAAGGAAAAGAAGTAGAGAAATTAGAACTGAATGATTCCGTGTTCGGTGTTGAAATAAATGAACATTTAGTGCATAAGGCTGTTGTTACACAGCTTGCGAATCGTCGTCAGGGAACACAGAGTGCAAAAACCCGTTCGGAAGTTTCCGGCGGTGGCAGAAAGCCTTGGAGGCAAAAGGGAACCGGTCATGCAAGACAGGGTTCTACCCGTTCTCCACAGTGGACGGGCGGTGGTGTTGTATTTGCACCAAAGCCGAGAGATTACTCATTGAAGATGAATAAGAGAGAAAAGCAGATTGCAATGAAGTCTGTATTATCTTCCAAGGTTCAGGATGACAAGCTGGTCGTAGTAGATGAGTTTAAGATGGATGAGATCAAGACCCGGCGTTTTATTGAGATCATGAACAATCTGAAAGCACAGAAGGCGTTGGTGGTAACAAAGGATAAGAATCAGAATGTAATCTGTTCTGCAAACAATGTTCCTACCGTTAAGACCGCAACAACCAATGAAATTAATGTATATGATATTTTGAAGTATGATACCTTAGTTCTGACTAAGGATGCAGTAGCAGCGATTGAGGAGGTGTACGCATAATGGCAGATATCAAGTATTATGACGTAATCTTAAAGCCGGTAATAACAGAAAAGAGCATGAATGCAATGGCTGAAAAGAAATACACATTCCTTGTTCATCCGGATGCAACCAAGTCTCAGGTAAAGGAAGCTGTAGAGAAGATGTTCGAAGGAACCAAGGTTGCAAAGGTCAATACCATGAATTACGATGGAAAGACCAAACGGCGTGGAATGGTTTATGGAAAGACTGCTAAGACCAAGAAGGCTGTTGTTCAACTGACGGCGGACAGCAAGGACATTGAGATTTTTGAAGGTCTGTAAGCAGCAGAACTTATACGCAACGAAAGCGTGATGACAAATAGGTATAGTTGAAAGGAGATATAAAAATGGGAATTAAAACATTTAACCCATATACACCTTCCAGAAGACATATGACCAGTTTAGATTTTTCAGAGATCACAAAAACGACTCCGGAAAAGTCGTTAACCGTTTCTTTGAAGAAAAATGCTGGTCGTAACAATCAGGGAAAGATTACAGTAAGACATCAGGGCGGTGGTTCCAGAAGAAAATACAGAATCATTGACTTTAAGAGAAACAAGGACAGCATTCCGGCAAAGGTTGCTTCCATTGAATATGATCCAAACAGAACTGCCAATATTGCATTGCTTAACTATGCTGATGGAGAAAAGGCATATATCATTGCACCGGTGGGACTGAAGGTTGGCGATACTGTCATGAATGGTGCAGAAGCCGAAATCAAAGTTGGTAACTGTCTGCCATTGGAAGCAATTCCGGTTGGTACAGAGATTCACAATATAGAGTTATATCCGGGTAAAGGCGCACAGCTGGTGCGTGCGGCAGGTAATTCTGCACAGTTAATGGCAAAAGAAGGAAAGTATGCAACACTTCGTCTTCCTTCCGGTGAGATGAGAATGGTTCCGATCGTCTGCCGTGCAACGATCGGTCAGGTAGGTAACATTGAACATGACCTTGTAAATATTGGTAAAGCTGGACGTAAGCGCCATATGGGTATCCGTCCTACTGTCCGCGGTTCCGTTATGAACCCTAACGACCATCCACACGGTGGTGGTGAAGGTCGAGCTCCGATCGGACGTTCCGGCCCATCTACTCCTTGGGGTAAGCCTGCTCTTGGTCTGAAGACCAGAAAGAAGAACAAGCAGTCCAACAAGTTGATCGTAAGAAGAAGAAACGGAAAGAGTATGAAGTAGTTTAAGGAGGTTAATCGAATGGCACGTTCAGTAAAAAAAGGACCATTTGCAGATGACTATCTGCTCAAGAAGATAGATGCATTAAATGCTGCAAATGATAAGCAGGTAATTAAAACTTGGTCTCGTCGTTCTACAATTTTCCCGTCATTTGTGGGGCACACCATTGCTGTATATGATGGAAGAAAGCATGTTCCGGTATATGTGACCGAGGATATGGTAGGACACAAGCTCGGTGAGTTCGTGGCAACCCGTACTTACAGAGGGCATGATAAGTCAGAAAAGAAGGGTAAGAGATAAAAAGAATTTGAAAGGAGGCAACATCCATGGCAAAAGGACATAGATCCCAGATTAAGAGAGAGCGGAATGCAAATAAGGATACCAGACCTTCAGCAAAGGTTTCTTATGCCAGAGTATCCGTTCAAAAGGCATGTTTCGTTCTTGATGCGATCAGAGGCAAGGATGTACAGACCGCACTGGCAATTTTGGCATATAACCCAAGATATGCGTCAAGTGTGATAGAGAAGCTGTTGAAGTCTGCGATTGCAAATGCAGAAAATAATAACGGTATGAAGATGGAGGACCTTTACATTGCAGAATGTTATGCAAACAAGGGACCTACCATGAAGCGGGTTCAGCCTAGAGCACAGGGCAGAGCTTACAGGATCGAGAAGAGAACCAGTCACATCACAATCGTGCTTGATGAGAAGAAATAGGAGGTCATTATGGGACAGAAAGTTAATCCTCATGGTTTGAGAGTCGGCGTCATCAAGGATTGGGATTCCAGATGGTATGCTGACACAAAGAATGGTGAATTTGCAAATAATCTTGTTGAAGACCATAAGATTCGGGAATATTTAGGTAAGAGATTGTCAAATGCCAGTGTTTCTAAGATTGAGATTGAAAGAACCACAGACAGGGTCAAGGTAATCGTGCAGACAGCAAAGGCCGGTGTTGTAATCGGTAAGGGCGGTGCAGAGATTGACAAGCTGAGAGCAGAGGTTCAGAAGCTGACCTCTAAGAAGCTGAACATTGAGATTAAGGAAATCAAGAAGCCGGACAGCGACGCACAGCTGGTAGCAGAAAATATCGCACAGCAGTTGGAGAATCGTATTTCCTTCCGTCGTGCAATGAAGTCCTGCATGTCCAGAACCATGAAGAATGGTGCACTGGGAATCAAGACATCCGTATCCGGACGTCTCGGTGGTGCTGATATGGCTCGTACTGAGTTCTATAGCGAAGGAACCATCCCGCTTCAGACACTTCGTGCTGACATTGATTATGGTTTCGCAGAGGCTGACACCACTTATGGTAAGGTTGGTGTTAAGACATGGATTTATCATGGTGAAGTACTTCCTGTTAAAGGAGATAAGGAAGGGAGCGAAGAATAATGTTAATGCCTAAGAGAGTAAAGCGTCGTAAGCAGTTCAGAGGTTCTATGTCTGGTAAAGCGATGCGTGGTAATAGAATAACGAACGGTGAATATGGTATCGTGGCAATGGAGCCGGCCTGGATCAAATCCAATCAGATTGAGGCAGCCCGTATCGCGATGACACGTTATATTAAGCGTACCGGTAAGGTCTGGATCAAGATATTCCCGGATAAGCCGGTTACTGCAAAGCCTGCTGAGACCCGTATGGGTTCCGGTAAGGGTTCATTGGAATACTGGGTGGCAGTTGTAAAGCCGGGCAGAGTCATGTTCGAGATTGCCGGTGTGCCGGAGGAGGTTGCAAAGGAAGCATTACGACTTGCAATGCACAAGCTGCCGGTTAAATGTAAGATTGTATCAAAGGCGGATTTAGAAGGAGGTGCTGGCAGTGAAAACTAAGGAATATGTTCAGGATTTAAAGACCAAATCAGTAGAAGAATTAAATACTGAGTTAGTAGCTGCTAAGAAGGAGCTTTTTAACTTAAGATTCCAGAATGCTACCAATCAGTTGGAGAATACAAGCCGTATTAAAGAAGTACGTCGTAACATCGCCAGGATTCAGTCTGTTATGACTGAAAAGGCAAATGCTTAATGATCTGGAAGGAGGAAATTGTTGTGGATAGAAATCTGAGAAAAACACGAGTAGGAATCGTTACAAGTGATAAGATGGATAAGACAATTGTTGTCTCAATCGTAGATAATGTTAAGCATCCTCTTTATGGAAAAATCGTAAAGAGAACTTATAAGCTGAAGGCGCATGATGAGAATAATGATTGTAAGATCGGTGATAGAGTAAGAGTTATGGAAACAAGGCCATTGTCCAAGGATAAGAGATGGAGACTTGTTGAAATCGTAGAGAAAGCGAAGTAAGGAGGCAGAACCATGGTTCAACAGGAAACAAGACTTAAGGTTGCTGATAACACTGGTGCTAAGGAATTGCTTTGCATTCGTGTGTTAGGCGGCTCAACCAGGAGATATGCAAATATTGGTGATATTATTGTTGCCTCTGTTAAAGATGCAACACCAGGCGGCGTTGTTAAGAAGGGCGACGTTGTAAAAGCAGTTGTTGTTCGTAGTAAGAAGGGTGCCCGCCGCAAGGATGGTTCCTACATCAAGTTTGATGAAAATGCAGCTGTAATTATCAAGGATGATCTGAATCCAAGAGGAACTCGTATTTTTGGACCTGTAGCCAGAGAGCTTAGAGATAAGAAGTTCATGAAGATTGTCTCTTTAGCACCAGAAGTACTGTAGGGAGGTGTCGACTGTGGCAACAATGAAGATTAAAAAGAATGATCAGGTGGTAGTGATCACCGGTAAAGATAAGGGCAAGGAAGGTAAGGTCCTTTCCGTAGATGCGAAGAACCATAAAGTGCTGGTAGAAGGCGTAAATATGGTATCCAAGCACAGTAAACCAAGCATGCAGAATCAGCAGGGCGGAATTATTCAGAAGGAAGCACCGATTGACATTTCAAATGTAGCTTATTTATATAAGGGTAAGCCGGTTCGCGTGGGATTCCAGGGTGAGAAGAAGGATAAGGTTCGTGTGGCTAAAGTTGATGGCAAGCTGGAAGTAATTGATTAATGGGAAAGGAGGCCGCATAAGTGAGTAGACTAAGAGATCAGTACAACGAGACGATCGTTGACGAAATGATGAAGAAATTCGAATACAAGAATAAAATGCAGGTGCCAAAGCTGGATAAGATCGTTATCAATATGGGCGTTGGCGAGGCAAAGGATAATGCCAAGCTGTTGGAGGCCGCTGTAAAGGATCTGGAGATCATCTCCGGTCAGAAGGCAGTCATAACCAAGGCTAAGAAGTCTGTAGCGAACTTCAAGTTAAGAGAAGGCATGTCCATTGGATGTAAGGTGACCTTAAGAGGAGAAAAGATGTATGAATTTGCAGATCGTCTGATCAACCTTGCATTGCCACGTGTCCGTGACTTCCGTGGTATCAATCCGAATTCCTTTGACGGAAGAGGCAATTATGCACTTGGCATTAAGGAACAGTTAATTTTCCCGGAAATCGAGTACGATAAGATTGACAAGGTTAGAGGTATGGATGTTATTTTTGTAACTACCGCTAACACAGATGAAGAAGCTCGCGAGTTATTGACATTATTCGGAATGCCATTTAGTAAGTAAGAAGGAGGAGATTCCATGGCAAAGAAATCTATGGTTGTAAAGCAGCAGCGTAAGCAAAAGTTCTCCACAAGAGAATATACCCGTTGCAAAATTTGTGGTCGTCCACATTCAGTTTTAAGAAAATACGGAATTTGCAGGATCTGCTTCCGTGAATTAGCATACAAGGGCGAGATTCCTGGTGTTAAGAAATCAAGCTGGTAAGATTTGAAAGGAGGCAAACAACAATGGCAATGAGTGATCCAATTGCAGATATGCTTACGAGAATCCGTAATGCGAATACTGCTAAACATGATACAGTGGATGTTCCGGCATCCAAAATGAAGATATCCATCGCAGAGATCCTTTTGAATGAGGGATATATCAAAGCATTTGATATTGTTGATGATGGAAAGTTCAAGACAATTCATATTACCCTGAAGTATGGTGCTGACAAGAATGAGAAGATTATTACAGGACTGAAGAGAATTTCCAAGCCTGGTCTTCGGGTATATGCGAGCAGGGAGGATCTGCCGAAGGTACTTGGCGGTCTGGGAATTGCAATTATTTCGACCAATAAGGGTGTATTAACAGATAAGGAAGCAAGAAAACAGAACGTAGGCGGCGAAGTTCTCGCTTATGTATGGTAATGATCGATTAGGAGGTAACGGCATATGTCACGAATCGGAAGAATGCCTATCGCTGTACCGGCAGGTGTGACTGTTGATATTGCAGAAAATAACAAGGTGACAGTTAAGGGACCAAAGGGAACCTTAGAACGGGTTTTGCCTGCGGAGATGGAAATTAAGCAGGAAGACGGACATCTGGTCGTAACAAGACCAAATGACTTAAAGAGGATGAAGTCCTTACATGGTTTGACAAGAACCTTACTGAACAACATGGTTGTTGGTGTTACAGATGGTTTTACAAAGGAACTGGAAGTTAACGGTGTAGGTTACCGGGCATCCAAGCAGGGCAAGAAATTAGTCCTTGCACTCGGTTATTCTCATCCAGTTGAGCTGGAGGATCCGGAAGGATTGGAGTCCACAGTTGATGGTAACAAGATTACCGTAAAGGGAATTGATAAAGAAAAGGTTGGCCAATACGCAGCAGAAATCAGAGCAAAGAGGGAGCCTGAGCCATATAAGGGCAAGGGTATCAAGTATGTTGATGAAGTAATCCGGCGCAAGGTTGGTAAGACTGGTAAGAAATAATTAAAGGAGTGAAAAGCAATGATTAGTAAAGCGTCAAGAAAAGACATTCGTGAAAAGAAGCATGCGAGAATCCGCAACCGTATCAGTGGCACTGCTGAATGTCCACGTTTAGCGGTTTTCAGAAGCAATAATCATATGTACGCTCAGATTATTGATGATACAGTTGGAAATACCCTGGCGTCTGCGTCAACACTTGAGAAAGCTGTAAAGGATGCTGTAGATCATACCAATGATGTAGCAGCGGCAGCCTGTGTTGGTAAGGCTGTAGCTGAAAAGGCATTGGCAAAGGGAATCAAGACTGTCGTATTCGATAGAGGCGGCTATGTATATAAAGGTAAAGTAAAAGCATTAGCAGATGCAGCCCGTGAAGCTGGTCTCGAATTCTAATAAGGAGGAATACACAATATGAAGCATACAATCATTGATGCTAGTCAGTTAGAATTAGAAGAAAAAATAGTATCAATTAAGCGTGTCACCAAGGTTGTAAAAGGTGGACGTAATATGAGATTTGCAGCACTTGTTGTCGTTGGCGACAAGAATGGTCATGTAGGAGCCGGCTTAGGCAAAGCTGCTGAAATTCCGGAAGCAATCCGTAAGGGAAAAGAAGATGCTATGAAGAAGCTGGTCACAGTTGCAATTAATGAGGATGGCAGTATTCCGCATGACTGGACAGGTAAGTTTGGCAGTGCATCTGTATTGTTAAAGGCATCACCGGAAGGTACCGGTATCATCGCCGGCGGTCCGGCCCGTAATGTTCTGGAGCTGGCAGGCTACAAGAATATCCGTACCAAGTCTTTAGGCTCGAACAATAAGCAGAACGTAGTGTTAGCTACGATTGATGGTCTTTCCAAGATTAAGACTCCTGAGGAAGTAGCCAGACTTCGTGGTAAATCGGTAGAAGAAATCCTGGGCTAAGGAGGTTATTGGAAATGGCAGATAAGTTGAAGGTAACATTAGTAAAGTCTACGATTGGAGCAATTCCGAAGCATAGAAGAACAGTGAAGGCATTAGGTCTGAAGAAGCTGAATAAGTCCGTTGAACTTCCGAATAATGCTGCAACCTTAGGAATGGTTCGTCAGGTAAGACATTTAGTGAAAGTAGAAGAGATTTAAGAATAGGAGGTACGCGTAATGAATTTATCAAGCTTAAAGCCTGCAGATGGCTCTAAAAAAAGCGATAATTTCAGAAGAGGTCGTGGCCATGGTTCCGGAAATGGCAAGACTGCTGGTAAAGGTCATAAGGGACAGAAGGCTCGTTCCGGAGCACCAAGACCTGGCTTTGAGGGTGGTCAGATGCCATTATACAGAAGAATACCAAAGAGAGGATTTACCTGCAGAAACACTAAAGAGATCATTGGTGTAAATGTATCTTCTCTTGAGTGCTTTGACAATGGAGCAGAGGTAACCATTGCAACACTGATTGAGCAGGGCATTGTTAAGAATCCAAAAGATGGCGTAAAGATACTTGGAAATGGAGAGTTAACCAAAAAGCTCAACGTAAAAGCAAATGCATTCAGCGCTGGCGCTGTTGCTAAGATTGAAGCAGCTGGTGGAAAAGCCGAGGTGATCTAGTATGTTCAAGACATTGGTCAATGCTTTGAAAGTAAAAGACATACGAAATCGTATTTTCTTCACACTGGGAATTTTGCTGGTATTTCGGATCGGCTGTACAATTACGATTCCCGGTGTTGATGCAGCAACGGTCCGGGCAACACTGGAATCTCTGCTCGGCACGGAGGGAAATGCCTTACTGGGTATGTTTTCCGGCGGTGCATTAGAGCAGATGTCCATCTTTGCTTTGAACGTAACACCATATATTACATCTTCCATTATTATGCAGTTACTGACCATTGCCATTCCGGCACTGGAAGAAATGCAGCGGGATGGGGAAGATGGAAGAAAGAAAATGACTGCGATCACCAGATACGTAACCGTATTGCTTGGAATTATTGAGGCAGCAGGATTATCCATCAGTCTGCAGCAGGCCAATGCATTGGGAGCCAATGCAAACTGGCTGACAGTGGTCACTATGATCATTACTCTGACAGCGGGAAGTACTCTGGTTATGTGGCTGGGAGAACGGATCACGGAAAAAGGGATCGGCAATGGAATTTCGATTATATTATTGATCAATATCGTTTCCAGAATGCCGAATGATTTCCAGAACCTGTATACCATGTTCGTGAAATCCCAGTTCAATGACGCAGAGTATGTGAAGGGAATCGGAGCAATCCTTGTGATCATAGCAGTTGTGATCCTGACGACGATACTGGTTATCCTGTTGCAGGATGCAAAGCGGAATATTCCGATCCAGTATTCGCAGAAAGTAAGCGGACATAGAACAACTGGAGGACGTGCATCCGAAATGCCGCTGAAGGTAAATACAGCCGGTGTCATTCCGATTATTTTTGCATCGTCTCTCTTGTCCATGCCAACTATGATCGTGAACCTGTTTAAGATCAATGTAACAAATCCGGTAGTACAGGAAATTATTTCCAGTCTGTCACAAAATTACTGGTTTACGAAGGGACATCCCTGGGGATATGTTGGATTAGCATTGTATATTGCACTGGTACTCATGTTTGCATACTTCTATACATCGATCACCTTTAATCCGATGGAGGTAGCAAATAATCTGAAGAAGGGCGGCGCTTCCGTTCCGGGTATCCGTCCGGGTAAACCGACACAGGAATATTTAGAAAAGGTATTGAAATATATCATCTTTATCGGAGCAGTCGGACTTGTGATCATTGCGATCATACCAATATTCTTCAGTGGTGTATTTGGTGCAAATGTATCCTTCGGTGGAACATCCCTGATCATTATTGTCGGTGTTATTCTGGAAACGCTTCAGCAGTTGGATTCCAAAATGCTGAACCGGAATTATGAAGGATTTTTGAAATAAGAAAAGCATGAATAAGCTGTAGATTTCCTACAGCTTATTGGTGTATGTGTGGAACAGGCTGTCTCCCTTGACTATCCTGACAATAAAAAGGTCTGTCAGAGGAGCAAACAGTATATTGTAATATTTAGGAGGAGAATCGAATGAAGATTATCATGTTAGGGGCACCTGGTGCAGGAAAAGGAACACAGGCAAAAATGATCGCGGAAAAATACGGGATTCCGCACATTTCAACCGGAGATATCTTCCGGGCAAATATCAAGAACGGTACGGAGCTTGGAGCAAAGGCGAAGACTTATATGGATCAGGGACTTCTGGTACCGGATGAACTGGTAGTTGATCTGGTCATTGACCGGTTTAAGGCAGATGACTGTAAGAAAGGTTATATTCTGGATGGTTTTCCAAGAACGATTCCGCAGGCGGAAGCGTTAGATAAGGCTCTGGCTGCCATCGGTGAGAATGTAGATTATGCAATTAATGTAGAGGTACCGGATGAGAACATTGTTCGCAGAATGTCCGGACGCCGGGCATGCGTAGGATGCGGTGCAACCTATCATATCGTATACAATCCGACGAAGGAAGAGAATAAATGTGATGCCTGTGGCGGCGAACTGATCCTGCGTGATGATGACAAGCCGGAGACGGTTCAGAAGCGTTTAGGTGTTTATCATGACCAGACCCAGCCTTTAATTGACTACTATAATAAAAAGGGTATTCTGAAGGAAGTGGATGGAACGATTGATATGAACGATGTCTTTGCGGCAATTTGTCAGATCCTGGGTGAGTAACATGCCGATTTCCAGAAAGTCTCAAAGCGAGATAGAGCTTATGCAGGAGGCCGGCAGGATACTTGCGATTACCCATCATGAGCTGGCAAAGGAAGTAAAGCCGGGAATGAGTACCAGGGACATTGATACTCTGGGTGAAACGATCATAAGGGACTACGGTTGTATACCATCCTTCTTAAATTATTGCGGGTATCCGGCTTCCATTTGTGTATCGGTGAATGATGAGGTGGTTCATGGGATTCCTAGTGATAAGCGTATCATACAGGACGGTGATATCGTTAGTCTGGATGCAGGAGTCATTTACAAAGGTTATCACTCAGATGCGGCGCGAACGTTGATCGTCGGTACAGTTTCAGAAGAAGCAAAACGACTGGTCGAGGTTACCAGACAGAGTTTTTTTGAGGGGATACGGTATGCCAGACCAGGATATCACATATCAGATATTGGCAGGGCCATCCAGGGATATGTAGAATCAAATGGTTTTTCTGTTGTGCGGGATCTGGTCGGACACGGAGTAGGCAGGAGACTTCATGAAAAGCCGGACATACCGAATTTTGCAGACCGGAAAAAGGGACCCAGAATCAAGCCTGGTATGACATTAGCCATAGAGCCGATGGTAAATGCCGGAGAATATGATGTGGTATGGTTAGAAGATGACTGGACGGTGGTAACGGAGGATGGTTCCTTGTCGGCGCATTATGAGAATACCATACTGGTTACCAATGATGAACCGGTGATACTGTCCAGAGCAGAAGGAATAGAATTGTAAGCATAAGGTTTATTTGCAAAGAGCAGGAGGTTTTGAATATGTCAAAAGTTGATTCAATCGAAGTAGAAGGTGTTGTATTAGAAAAGCTGCCAAATGCAATGTTCCGGGTTCAGTTAGAAAACGGTCATGTTGTATTGGGGCATATCAGTGGAAAGATCCGGATGGGATATATTAAGATTCTTCCGGGAGATACAGTAAAGATCGAGTTATCCCCATACGATCTGACCAAGGGAAGGATTGTCTGGAGAAATAAATAAAAAGATTTGCAGAAAATGGGAAAAAACTATTGCAAATACTTGCAAAAAGTGATAAAGTATTAGCTTGTAGCGGACTTTTTTGAAAGGAGAGATTTTAATGAAGGTTAGAGCATCTGTAAAACCAATTTGCGACAAATGCAAAGTCATTAAAAGAAAAGGAAGCATCAGAGTAATCTGTGAAAATCCTAAGCACAAGCAGAGACAAGGCTAAGGAATTTGACAGTTTATTAATTGTACATGTTATTCCCGCATGAACAGTTAATAAATCGGTCCGAATCTGCAACCGGCCAGGACCTGGCCAGAAAATTTGAAGCGGCTGTAGCATAAGCAATTATGCTGATTAAATAAACATATATAATAGGAGACAACGTATGCATTTCACCCGCATTTTTAATGCGGATACGGTTGTTTTACTGTTATGGAAGCAAGAGAATACTATTTTTATGGAGGTAGAAATACATGGCTCGTATTTCAGGTGTTGATTTACCAAGAGAGAAGCGTGTTGAAATCGGTCTGACCTATATTTATGGTATTGGCAGAACCAGTGCGATGCGTATCTTAAAAGAAGCTAACGTGAATCCAGATACCCGTGTCCGTGATCTGACCGATGATGAAGTTCGCAGGATCAGTGAGATCATTAACAACACACAGACCGTGGAAGGTGATTTGCGCAGAGAGATAGCAATGAATATCAAGCGTTTGCAGGAAATCGGATGTTACCGTGGTATCCGTCATAGAAAGGGACTTCCGGTTCGTGGTCAGAAGACAAAGACGAACGCAAGAACTCGTAAGGGTCCAAAGAGAACAGTAGCAAATAAGAAGAAGTAATTATTGAAATGATACACAACGCGAAAGCGTTGAATACCTAGGAGGTTTAGTAATGGCAGCAGCAAAGAAAGCTACTAAAAAAGTGACGAAAAAGCGTGTGAAAAAGAATGTCGAGCGCGGACAGGCACATATTCAGTCATCTTTTAACAATACGATCGTAACCTTGACGGATGCAGAAGGCAATGCGTTATCCTGGGCAAGTGCAGGCGGATTAGGTTTCCGGGGTTCCAGAAAGTCTACACCATATGCAGCACAGATGGCAGCAGAAGCAGCAACGAAGGCAGCATTGGTTCATGGTTTAAAGTCAGTTGACGTTATGGTAAAGGGACCAGGTTCCGGACGGGAAGCAGCAATTCGTGCGCTTCAGGCTTGCGGTCTGGATGTATTAAGCATTACAGACGTAACCCCGGTTCCACACAACGGATGTCGCCCGCCAAAGCGTCGTAGAGTCTAATATAGGAGGTACAGGATAGATGGCAGTAGATAGAACTCCCGTTCTTAAGAGATGCAGATCTTTAGGTATGGAGCCGATGTATCTCGGGATTGATAAAAAGTCAAATAGAAAGTTAAATCGAGCAAACAGAAAGATGAGTGAATATGGTCTTCAGTTGCGTGAAAAGCAGAAGGCAAAGTTCATTTATGGTGTATTAGAAAAGCCGTTCCGTAATCTTTTTGCAACTGCGGAGCGTATGAAGGGTCTGACTGGTCCCAACTTAATGATTTTATTAGAGTTAAGACTGGATAATGTACTGTTCCGGTTAGGCCTGGCCAGAACCCGGAAGGAAGCAAGACAGATCGTAGATCATAAGCATGTCTTAGTAAACGGAAAGTGTGTAAATATTCCGTCTTACAGAGTAAAAGCAGGCGATAAGATTGAAATCAAAGAGAAAAACAAGTCTTCTCAGAGATATAAGGACATCTTAGAAGTGACCGGTGGAAGATTAATTCCGGCTTGGTTAGAGGCAGATCAGGAGAACCTTTGCGGTACTGTTGTAGAACTGCCTTTAAGAGAGCAGATTGATGTACCTGTTAACGAAACTCTTATCGTTGAGTTGTATTCTAAATAATCTTTAAAATTTATTTAGGAGTAACCCAACTTATTAACCCAGAAGGAGGGTCCCTGTATTGTTTGAATTTGAAAAACCTAGAATTGAAATTGCAGAGCTTTCGGAAGATAATAAATATGGACGCTTTGTAGTTGAGCCTTTAGAAAGAGGTTATGGTACAACTCTTGGTAACTCGCTGAGAAGAATCATGCTGTCTTCTTTACCGGGTTCCGCAGTTACTTCTGTCAAGATTAAGGGTGTATTGCATGAGTTTAGTTCCATCCCTGGTGTAAAGGAAGATGTGACTGAAATCATTATGAATATCAAAGAGCTGGCTATTAAGAATAATTCTACCGCTGACGCATCAACCGCATATATTGAATTTGAGGGGGAAGGCGTGGTAACGGCAGCAGATATCCATGTAGACAGTAATATTGAGATTTTAAACAAGGATTTGGTGATCGCAACCTTAAGCGGTGGTGCAGACAGCCGTCTGGATATGGAATTAACCATTTCCAAGGGCAGAGGATACGTTGGTGCAGATAAGAATAAAAGAGAAGACTTATCCATTGATGTCATCGCAGTTGATTCCATTTATACGCCGGTAGAGCGTGTGAATATGGTGGTTGAAAATACCCGTGTGGGTCAGGTTACGGACTACGATAAGTTAACACTGGATGTATTTACCAATGGAACTCTGGCACCGGATGAGGCTGTCAGTCTGGCAGCAAAGGTGTTGAGTGAACATCTGAATTTATTTATTGATTTATCTGAGAACGCAAAATCAACTGAAGTTATGGTTGAGACAAAGGATGATGAAAAGGGCAAGGTGCTGGAAATGAGCATTGACGAACTGGAATTATCCGTGCGGTCTTATAACTGCTTAAAGCGTGCAGGCATCAATACAGTAGAAGAATTAACCAATAAAACTTCAGAGGATATGATGAAGGTTCGGAATCTCGGACGTAAGTCATTAGAGGAAGTGCTGAGCAAGTTAAAGGAATTAGGGTTAGAGCTTCGCAGCGGTGAGGAGTAAATCATAACTTGCTGATGCGAGCGTAGGTCATAAGGAATCCCCCCCATCTTCGATGGGTCCCCCCTTGTGACAAGTTCCAGAGGCGTGCTGATGCACGCGTAGGTCGTAAGGAATCCTCCCGCAAGCGGGTCCCTCCTTGCGACAAGTTCCACTAAAGCTGAATTAGAGTAAGCATAGTGAAGATGCAGAGCATTCTGCATAATTATCCATAAGGAGGAAAATCTATATGGCAATGTATAGAAAGCTTGGTAAGAAATCAAGTGCAAGACAGGCATTACTTCGTAATCAGGTGACCATGTTATTATACAATGGTAAGATTAAGACAACAGAGACACGGGCAAAAGAAGTTCGTCAGATTGCGGAACACTTAATCACCCTGGCAGTAAAGGAAAAAGATAATTTTGAGACCGTTAAGGTGACTGCAAAGGTTGCCCGCAAGGATAAAGACGGTATGAGAGTAAAGCAGATCGTTGACAAAGACACCGGAGCAGTTCTTTCTGAAACCCATCGTGATAAGGATGGCAAGATTTTAAGAATTGAGAATGGTGTTACTGTAACTGTCTACGATGAAGTGGAGAAGGAAATCAAAAAGGATCTGCCTTCCAGACTGCATGCCAGAAGACAGATGCTGAAGGTTCTGTATCCGGTCGTTGAGGTTCCGGAAGAGGCAGCAGGCAAGAAGAAAGCTACAAAGAAGGTAGACTTAACTGCGAAATTATTTGATGAATATGGACCGAAGTATGCAGGTCGTCCGGGTGGTTATACCAGAATCGTTAAGATCGGGCCGCGTAAGGGTGATGCAGCTATGGAAGTAATTCTGGAATTAGTATAAAATGTAAGGCTGTCGCATATGAATGCGACGGCCTTTTTGTCTGTAGGAGTATCTGCAAAGGTATAAGGATTATGATAAAAACAGATCATGTATCATTTGAATATTTTCGGCGGGATGATGATGGAAACGTATCCGAAATTGTTGAGGCGGTAAATGCTCTTTCTCTGCAGGTGCAGGAAGGAGAGTTTATTGGTATTTTAGGAGAAAATGGTTCTGGAAAATCAACTTTTGCCAAGCTGTTGAATGCTCTGCTGGAGCCGACAGAGGGCAGTATACTGATTGCAGGAATGGATACTGCTGATCAGGAAAATATCTGGAAGATACGGAAACAGACAGGGATGGTCTTTCAAAATCCGGATAATCAGATTATTGGTACCGTAGTGGAAGAGGATGTGGCATTTGGGCCGGAAAATCTCGGAATAGAAACCAATCAGATTATAAAACGGGTAACAGAGGCTTTGGAAATTGTGGGAATGACAGCTTACCGCCTGCAGTCGCCTAATCGTTTATCCGGTGGACAGAAACAAAGAGTAGCGATTGCTGGTGTACTGGCGATGCACCCGCAGTGTATTATTTTTGATGAATCGACGGCCATGTTGGATCCCAAGGGAAGAGAGGAAGTTTTAAATGCTGCGCGTTTATTAAACAAGAAGCAGAAAATTACCATTCTTTATATTACTCATGATATGGATGAAGTCATTGATGCCGACCGGATCGTGGTAATACACAAGGGGAAGCTGGTTCTGGAAGGAACGCCAAGAGAGATTTTTTCGAAGGGCCGGTCTCTGCAGGAATACGGACTGGTACTGCCAAGAATGACGGAGCTTGCATACAGGCTGAATGAATGTGGAATTGACTTTTCTAATACGGTATTAGATCAGAAAGAGTTTGTAGATGAAGTCAATCGAAGAAAAGCATATGCAAAGCTGAGGGATAAGGATTCCGGCTTTCGTACGGATCCGGCTTTGCAGTCGGGCCGTGCAGAGAGAGAATCATCTTTGAATAGTGCCATGAAATATGGATTGGTGTTGGATCATATTTCATATGAATACAGTCCGAATACAATTTACGCCTGTTCTGCGTTAAAGGATGTGAATCTGGCCATCGGAAAAGGAGAGTTTATTGCAATTATCGGACATACAGGTTCCGGTAAATCAACTTTAATCCAGCAGATGAATGGTCTTCTGCAGCCAACACAGGGAACGATCTATTATAAGGGACAGGATATCTATGATAAGGGGTTTAACCGGACTAACCTGCGGGAGAAGGTTGGTCTGGTATTCCAGTATCCGGAATATCAGTTATTTGCAGAAACCGTATTGAAGGATGTATGTTTTGGACCGAAGAATCTGGGGTTGCCCTTATTAGAGATTCAGCAGCGAGCATTTCAGGCGATTGAAGCAGTGGGACTGACGGATGCAGTCTATGATCTGTCGCCCTTTGAACTATCCGGCGGGCAGAAACGCCGGGTTGCAATAGCGGGAGTTCTGGCGATGAAACCGGATTATCTGATATTAGATGAGCCGGTGGCAGGTCTGGATCCGGCGGGCAGAAGAGAATTGCTGGAAATGCTTCGATCATTAAATGAGCAGGGAATGACAATTATTCTTGTTTCGCATAACATGGAAGATGTGGCGGAATATGCCAGACGGATCATTGTTATGGAGCAGGGCGGGATTGTGTTGGACGGAACTGTATCGGAAATCTTTCAAAATGGAGACTATTTGCAGGAGCTGGGGTTGGATATTCCACAGGTGACCCGGCTGATGATGCAGTTAAGCAGAGAAGGGCATGGAGTGAATCCGGGACTTTATCAGATGGAGGATGCGGTAAAGGAACTGGCAGCATATCTGTTTTAAGTCAGTTTTCTGTAAGCCGGTCTCTGTTTCGTGATATAGGAAGGCAGAGAAAAGCGGTGCATTGAAGTATTGCAGGAGGAGAACATGATTCGGGATATCACAATAGGACAATTTTATCCGGTGGAATCTGTCATTCACAGTCTGGATCCCAGAACGAAGCTGACGATTACATTCTTTTATTTGATCAGTCTGTTTGTGGCTAATAATAAATATATGTATTTGCTGGCCCTGCTGGTGCTGGGTGTATATATCCTGCTCTCCAGGATACCCATCCGGTATATGCTGAAAGGCCTGCGGGGGATCCTGATCTTTATCCTGTTTTCAGTAGTGATGAATATGTTCTTTACGAAAGGAGACGCATTTATTGACTGGAAATTCATTCACATATCCTGGCAGGGGTTTCGGACTGCGTGCTATACGACAGCGCGGATCATATTTCTGGTCTTAGGTGCATCGGTCATTACGTACACCACAACACCAACAAAGCTGACGGATGGTCTGGAAGCTGTCCTGCATTGGCTGAAGCGATTTAAAGTACCGATACATGAGGTTGCAATGATGATTAGCATTGCGTTGCGGTTTATACCGATTCTGGTAGAGGAACTGGATAAGATCATGAAGGCGCAGCAGGCAAGAGGTGCAGATTTTGAACATGGAAACCTGCTCCGGCGTCTGAAGAGCCTGTTTCCGGTAATTTTGCCGATGTTTGTATCTGCGATCCGGCGGGCAAATGATCTGGCTTTTGCCATGGAAGCCAGATGCTATCAGGGCGGAGAAGGAAGGACAAGGATGAAACCACTAAAGTATTCTGTTATAGATACGATAGCTTATATCATTCTGATCGCGTATCTGATTGGAATGGCGGCACTGAGGATCCTGCTTTCTCCCGGTTTTCTGGAGCGTTTGGGACTGACAGTCTGAAAGAGGTGTATGGTAGATGAAACGGGTAAAATTAATCGTATCCTATGACGGGACCAACTATTGTGGCTGGCAGCTTCAGCAAAATGGCGTTACGGTAGAAGAGGTTTTAAATAAAACCATATCCGGGCTGGTAGGGGAAGAAATCGCAGTTATTGGCGCAAGCCGGACAGATTCCGGAGTTCACGCATTAGGGAATGTGGCGGTATTTGATACAAACAGCCGGATTCCTTCTGAAAAAATGAGTTTTGCTTTGAATCAGCGTCTGCCAGAGGATATTCGGATTCAGCATTCCTGTGAAGTAGCCTCTGACTGGCATCCCAGATATTGTGATACAAGGAAAACGTATGAATACCGCATACTAAATCGTAAATTTTCTGTTCCGACGGAACGATTATACAGCCACTTTTTTTATTATCCGTTGGATATCAAGGCTATGCAGCAGGCGGCGGCTTATTTGGTAGGGGAACACGACTTTAAAAGCTTTTGCTCTGCCCGTAGCCAGGTGGAAAACACGGTGCGCACCATCTATTTCCTGGATGTAATAAAGGAGGGAGATATGATCCGGATCCGGATCAATGGCAATGGCTTCTTATATAATATGGTACGGATTATCGCAGGTACTTTATTGAAGGTTGGAACCGGTATGTATCCGCCGGAGCATATGAAGGAAATCCTGGATGCAAAGGATCGTCGAATGGCAGGACCCAAGGCTGAGGCAAAAGGATTGACCTTAATGGAGATTGAATATTTGTAAAAAGCTTCGAATAAAGTAAATTAACAGCAAAACAGTAAGAATTGTGTGGAAAACCTGCTGTTTTTCTGCAGAATTAAGAAAGATATCCACAAAAATATCAACAATTCGTGGATAACTATTGAAAAAATACAGGATTTTCTGTGAATAAATGTGGAAAAAGTTGACAATAGATAAGATCTGACCTGATGGCAGCCTGAAGAAGTAAAAACTTAAGGGAAATCAACGAAATTTCATTGACACGCCAGGCAGAGTGTAATATAATATAAAACTGTGACGAGTAAGATAAATACTTAAGCCAAAGCCCCGGTAATAGTATTATCAGATAAATGTTATGGAATGATTTGAAGGAGGAACAACCATGAAAAGTTATATGGCCAGCCCATCAACGATTGAGAGACAGTGGTATGTAGTAGATGCTACGGGACATACATTAGGACGTTTGACATCAGAGATTGCGAAGGTATTAAGAGGTAAGAATAAGCCGACGTATACTCCGCATATGGATACCGGCGATTATGTGGTAGTTGTAAATGCAGATAAGATTAAGGTCACCGGCAAGAAGCTGGATCAGAAGATTTATTATAATCACTCAGAATATGTAGGTGGTATGAAGGAAACTACATTGAGGGAAAAGATGGCAAAGAAGCCGGAGGATGTTATCTACTTAGCAGTGAAGGGTATGCTTCCAAAGGGACCGTTAGGACGACAGATGATTAAGAAGCTTCATGTCTATGCAGGTCCGGAGCATCAGCAGGCAGCTCAGCAGCCAAAAGAATTAGTGATCAAATATTAATTGTAGAAGGAGGACATAACAGTGGCTAAGAAAAAAGATAACAAGTTCTATGGAACCGGTAGAAGAAAAAGCAGTATTGCAAGAGTATATTTAGTACCTGGTACAGGTAAGGTTACGATCAATAAAAGAGATATGGATGACTATTTTGGATTAGAGACATTAAAGCTGATCGTAAATCAGCCATTTGCCGCAACTTCTTCACAGGGTAAATTTGATGTTCTGGTAAACGTACATGGCGGCGGTTTCACCGGACAGGCTGGTGCGATCCGTCATGGTATCGCAAGAGCATTATGTGTAGCAGATCCAGAGTACAGACCTGCATTAAAGAAGGCCGGATTCTTAACTCGTGATCCACGTATGAAGGAAAGAAAGAAGTACGGTTTAAAAGCCGCAAGACGCGCACCACAGTTTTCAAAGAGATAAGCAAAATTTTTATATGCAATGTAAAACCCTTGAAAAATTGGTTTTTCAAGGGTTTTGTAATATTTCTGTTGATTTTTGTGATACAATTGCATATAATAAAAGCAGATAGGAAACTATCTTTGGAGAGTTCCTGCCAGATAGTGGAAGATTTTAAACTCGGGAGAGTTCCTGCCAGATAGTGGAAGATTTTAAACTCGTAGGGAGCAGTAATGCTCCCTTATTTTTTTTAGAGAGGGTTAGAATGGAAGAATTTAAACTGTATAGTGTGTCAGACGAATACATAGAATATCTACGGAAAGTGTTTCCAAATGTATATTCAAATAAAGAAACAACGAGAATTCATACCCGAAAGTATGTTGGTATAGTGTTGTGTTTGGAAAATTATCATTATTATATACCGATGTCTTCGCCAAAAGAAACGGATTATCAGATTGCTGGAGAGAATAAGGTAATTAAGAAGAGTATTGTCCCGATTATACGGATTGTGGTAAAAAATTCAAAAGGACAAAGGGAATTAAAGGGAACTTTACGAATCAGTCATATGATACCAGTCCCGCCATCAGAACTGCAGCTTTATGATATCGAAAGCGAGCAAGACGATACATATAAAGATTTGGTACAGAATGAAATGATATTTATTCGTAAAAACCAGAATAAAATTCTTGCTAATGCAAAATTGTTATATAAGCAAAAAGCAGAGAATGATTTATCGGCCGGATATGTAAAATCTGCATTAGAGTATAAGACTTTAGAAAAACTTTGCAGAGATTTTGTCAGTGAAAGGTAACTAACAAATGTTTTGAAAATGCCGGAAACCCAGGGGTTGAAACTATGTAAGAGATAAGGATTACTGCACTTCATAGGAAGGTAAGTGATGACCGAGATAAAGCGAAGCGGAATTGAGGTTCGCCTTGTGTTCGCAGACAACCTTCGAGAGTGTCCCTGCCATACAGTGGGAGATTTTAAACTCAGGGGGAGCAGAGATGCTCTCTTATTTTTATTTTTGCGTGAAGGTACAAGGAGAGAGGGAATGCTTGCATTTTAGAAGGAAGAATGCGTAAGCGTGGTTTTTTTTGGAGAGTATTTGTGTTATACTAATGTCAGCTTCTGAAAGCATGGAAGGGCATGAGATGCCAATAAAGCAACGAAATAAAATAATACGCCCGGATACTGAGAGCCGGAAGATGGAAGATAAAGAGAATGAAAGCATATTATGATGATTATAGAGAACTGGAACATAGATTCAGAGTTATTTATCCGGAAAGTCCCAATGCCACATATACCAGCCTGCTAAATTATTCGGATGATCTGAATAAGCCATTTCAAAGATGGTATCGATACAAGGAAGGGTTTTCAGTTGAATTAGTAGAACAGTTGATACGGGAATATTCCAGGCATAAAACGGGTACGATCCTTGATCCGTTCTCCGGCAGCGGCAGTACATTATTAGCCGCCAATGCCCTGGGTTATTCCGGTGTGGGATTTGAGGTAAATCCCTTCTCCTATTTTTTGTCTAAATGCAAGCTGGAGAACTATACAAGTCAGGATATCGAACGATTTCAGGCGGCCTATGGAGAAATTCTCTCCGATGCAGACCGGATGGAGGCGGACTATGAGCTGCCCCGATTATCGATCAGTAAAAAGGTATTTCAGAAAGAGATCGAAACATACTATATGAATATCGGTAAGCGGATCGATGATGGCTTTATGGCAGATGAAAAGGTCAGGAATCTATTAAAGCTGGGATGGCTGGCATGTCTGGAACCACTTTCCAATTATAGAAAAGCAGGAAACGGATTAAAGATCAGGAAGTATGTGAAGCCAAGAATCATCACGGTAGACAATGCAAAGGATATGCTGCTGGAGGAATATGAAAAAATATATAGTGATCTGCTGGAAAGTAGAAGAAAAGGAGAAATCACATTATATAATGAGTCCTGCCTGCATCTGAGCCGGTTTATAGAAAAAAACAGTGTGGAAGGGATCATATTTTCCCCACCGTATGCAAACTGCTTTGATTATACAGAAATCTATAAACTCGAGTTATGGTTTGGAAAGTTTGTTTCAGAATATTCAGACCTGAAAAGACTCCGGAATAATTCACTGCATTCGCATCTGAATGGAGATTTGAGTAATGAGGTGGAATCCAAAAGCAGGATATTGAAGGATTTACTGACTGAATTGGAAACAAAGGCGTTATGGGATAAAAAGCTGCCGAAAATGCTTCAGTTATATTATGATGATATGTTTCAGGTTCTGGAAGAAAGCTATCATGTTTTAAATGAAACAGGCTTCTGTTGTATTGTTGTAGGTAATTCAGCCTATGGCGGGATTGTATTTCCTGCGGATCTGATCCTGGCAGAATATGCAGAGCAGCTTGGATTTACAGTTGATAAAATAGAGGTTGACAGATATATTATTACCAGTTCTCAGCAATATGAGATGACCAAAGAGACCGGGAATTATTTAAGGGAGAGTGTTGTATGCCTGGTAAAGAACAGATAATTGAAGTAGAAGCGCTGCCGGTAGAGATTATCAGTGGTGCAACGTATTCTATAAAGCAGCCCAATCCCAATACATATACCCATGGAATGTTTAAATATCCATGTAAGTTCATACCGGAGATCCCAAGATGGGGAATCCATACATATCTTACGGATAAAAAGGGGATTATATTTGATCCCTTTTCCGGCAGCGGCACAACATTATTAGAGGCGAATGTAAACGGGATTCATGCATACGGAACCGAAATTGATGAAGTGGCAAAGCTGATCATCAAGGTGAAGACTACAGTGTTGAGCGCGGAACAGATAAAGGCTTTGGATCATGCATATTTCAATATTATGCAAATTATTTCCCGGGAGGATGCTGAAAAATATTGTCCGGAGATTGCCAATCTGAGGCATTGGTTTTCAGAGCAGACCATAAATGAGCTTGGGCGAATGAAGGTATATATAGATAGTATTGATGATGCCGATATAAGAGATTTTTTAAAATTATGTATGGTTTCAATCATAAAACGAGTGTCAAACGCAGATGATACCTCCCCTAAGCCATATGTATCGAATAAGATAAAGAAGATTCCTCCTGCGGTTGAAAAAGAATTCTCATCTGTTTTCAGACGGTATAAGCAAATGATGATAGAGCTGCAACAGGTTACACATATGGGACATACCTGTATGCTGGAAGGAGATGCCCTGCATTTTTCCGTTCCGGCCGGCATTGATCTGGCGATTACGTCACCGCCATATATTAATGCCTTTGACTATGGCAGAACTATGCGGCTTGAAAATCTATGGATATCTGCATTGACCGAAGAAAAGCTGAGAGCAAAAAAAAGTCAGTACGTCGGGACAGAGAAGATCCGGATCTCGGAAGAAAAGCGTGAACTTGAAATATTAGAGCGGAGTCGTCTTCTTAAAACCTGCTATGAGCAGATTTACGAACAGGATGAAAAGAGGGCGCTGATCGTGAAACGATTCTTTGAAGATATGGAGCAGAATCTGCGCAGCGTTTACAGGCAGATGAATGCAGGCGGAACGTATATAATTGTGATCGGAAACAGCACAATAAGAAACGTCAATGTGGAAAGCTGGAAGGTGCTGGAGGAGATTGCGACACCGCTGGGATTTAGAACCGTACAATACTTTAATTATATTATACAGAATCCTTATATCCGAATACCTCGAAAGGGAAGAGGAGGGAAGATCAGCAGGGACTATGTATTGGTTTTGGAGAAGGGAGTTTAAGTATGGCTCAGAAAAACAGGACAAAGGAACTCTGGCTGATTCCCAAGAGGGTAAATCTGCATCAGACCGTCTGCCTGATTGACGGGATGATTGAAAGAAATTATGACGGAACAAGCTGGAAGCCGCAGAAGCAGAATGATTTAGGCGTGAATCTGAAGCGATGGGGAGCAACGAAGGACGGAAAAAATATATCATCACAGGCAATTCGGACCCTGGTAGCATCCATTCCGCAATATCTGGGCTTTCTGTATGTGAATACTGAACATAAACCGAATACGATCTGTCTGACAGAAGCAGGGAGAGCCTTATGGGACAGGCATAGGGATGAGCTGGTCAAAGTGCCGAATCTGAAGGCAGGGAAGGAACGACTGCTGAAAGAATCAGATATCGTATTGAAGCAAATGGAAAAACTGCAGATAACCAATCCGATTATTAACAAGGACTGTGAGAACATAGGTTTATTTCCATTCCGGTTTATGATAAAACTTTTGCTACAGGTAGGATATCTTGATCAGGAGGAAATTGCATATTTCCTTTTTCAGGTAAGAAATGAAGATGAACTGGATCAGACTGTAGAGGAAATTGAAAGCTTCCGCAGACTGCCGGATGATAAAAGAGAATCCCGGATCAACGCATTCAGGGATACACATATTGGCAGTATTACGCTGGTGAAAGCGTCTTCAGCCGGATATTTTATGTCTCTTTGCCAGATTACCGGCATCATAGATCGAATAAAAATTACACCGGACAACAGGAAAACTCCGATCACAGCATTAAAGATCAGAGATGAGTATCTGGATTATGCTCGTGAAATGATAGATTCAAGATACAAGCAGGCTGAAGTATATGATTTCAAAGATAATCTGCAGTTATGGATCGATTACATGGGAAATCCTTCGCGGGATTTTCCTCCCGTTGATGTGTCAATCGTGAATAAAACAAACGGAAAATTTTTAGTTCAGGTATATCAGGAGGGATGCTGTAAATACGATGATCTGATTAATGAGTATGGGATATTGCAGTTTCCCATGTTTGTAAATGAGCAATATGATATAAAGCTATTGGATATAGTAACAGGAGGGGAATGGAAAACAATATGTGTACAACCTTCCTTTGAGCAGAGATTCTTTGAGATAGAGGGAGATTTAGCAGAGTATAAACCGGAAGAGGAATCCCTGGAACGTATTGCAGATGAGATCACAGCACACTGTGAAGCGGCTAATTTCTCGGAAAAAACACTGAATTATCTGAATACCCTGTATAAGACGACCGGCATCGATAAGACGAATGATAAGTCCTTAAGAGGAGCATATCTCGAGTATTATGTTTACCGGATGCTTGGTATGCTGCGGGAGGAAGCTGTGATAGATGATGTGATCTGGAATGGAAGAATCGGAAAGTATGGTTTACCGACACAGGCACCGGGTGGAAAGACAGGAACATCGGATATCATATTTATCATTGATGATTTCCATTTTGTTCTGGAGCTTACAACGATCAAATCAAAGTCACTGCAATTTCGTGCGGAAGGTTCTTCAGTACCGGATCATGTCCGATTATACAGGCAGAATTCTGATGATCCGGTTGTGGGAGTATTCTGTGCTCCGATCATACATGAAAGAAATACTGCAATTATGCAGTCGGCGATAGCATCGCATGGGATTCCACTGCATTGTATTTGTGTTTCGGAACTGGTTGCGTTGCTGCTTACCAGGGACAGGGAAGAGATCAAAACCATGCTATAGACATGTATATTATGAAAAAGGTGATAAAAGAAAACTGATATGATATTAAGCGTCAGCCGTAGAACGGATATTCCGAACTATTATTCGGAATGGTTTTACAACAGAATAAGAGAAGGCTTTGTATATGTAAGAAATCCAATGAACCGGCATCAGATCAGCCGGATTGATTTATCACCGGATATCGTGGACTGTATTGTTTTTTGGACAAAGAATCCGGAACCGATGCTTGCCGGACTGGATGAGCTGGCGGCATATCCGTATTATTTCCAGTTTACGCTGACCGGATATGGAAACGAGATTGAGAGTAATGTTCCACACAAAATAGATAACATGATTCCGGTATTTCAGAGATTATCGGACAGGATCGGAAAGCAGCGGGTGATCTGGAGATACGATCCCATTCTTTTTTCAGAGACCTATACACCAGAATATCATTTACAGATGTTTGAACAGATTGCCAGCAGGCTAAAGGGATATACAGCCAAATGTGTGATCAGCTTTGTTGACAGCTATGCCAGGAATAAAAGGAATATGAAATCGCTGAATGTGTATGAACCGGAACAGCCAGAACTGTTAAAATTTGCAAAATGCATAAGTGAAATAGCACAAAAAAATGGAATGAAGACAGGGAGCTGTGCTGAGTGTATAGACCTTGGCTCATGCGGGATAGAGCATAACTGCTGTATTGACAAGGTTCTGATCGAAAGCATGATTGGCGCCAGGTTAACCGTAAAACCGGATAAGAATCAAAGACCGGCCTGCGGGTGCATGGAGAGTGTGGATATTGGCACATACAATACCTGTAAAAACGACTGTAAGTATTGCTATGCAAATTATAGCGAAGAGAGCGTTGCAAGGAATGCCGGCAGCTATGATCCGACATCACCGATATTGTGTGGAAGCATTCAGGAGGGGGATCGGATCCGGCCGCGCAAGGTAACATCCTGGAGGGAAGAGCAATCAGGATAAAATCGGTGTATGATTTTCAATGATTCTATGGTATGATGATCAGAATACAGGACAAAACAACATTGAGGTTTGAAGGAATGAAAGAATTGTTACAGGGGATAAAGGATGGGGCGGCCATAGGCATCGGATACCTTTCGGTATCCTTTACTTTTGGTCTTACGGCAGTTGCAGGGGGGCTTACCTGGTGGGAGGCTTTGCTGATTTCCATGACAAACCTGACTTCTGCCGGACAGTTTGCAGGAATTACGATAATAGCGGCAGCAGGCACTTACATGGAAATGGCTGTTTCACAGCTTGTGATCAATCTGCGGTATGCGCTGATGAGCATATCATTATCACAGAAGGTGGATCATAATTTCAATCTGCCCAAGAAACTGATCCTGGGATTTGCCAATACAGATGAGATCTTTGCCATGGCCATGTGCAGGAAGGAAGACGTAAGCAGCCGATATTTTGCAGGCCTTATTGTTTTACCCTATTTTGGCTGGACATCCGGTACTTTACTTGGCGGGATCTGTGGCAATATCCTGCCGCAAAATGTAAGTGATGCGCTGGGACTTGCGATTTATGGGATGTTTATTGCAATTATTGTTCCAGCCATGAAGGGCGACCGGCGGATTCTGCTTATGGTGCTGCTGGCAGTCATATTAAGCTGCTGTCTGTTCTATATTCCGGTATTTCAGACTATTTCCAGCGGATTTGCCATCATTATCTGTGCAGTGATCACATCGGCAGTGGGCGCTGTATTCTTTCCAATAGAGGAACAGAAGGAGGAAACACAATGAAGGCTGGGAATTTCTGGATGTATCTGCTCATCATGTTTGGCGTGACCTATCTGATACGGGTACTTCCTTTTCTGATTTTTCATAAAAAGATTGAAAACAGGTTTATACGCTCGTTTCTGGCATACATTCCATATACGGTCCTGGGCGCAATGACATTTCCGGCAGTTTTTTATGCCACAGGGTCCTTTTGGCCAGCTTTTGCCGGTGTAGGCGTTGCTCTTTTTGCTGCCTATCGTGGGAAGGGGCTGTTTACGGTAGCTGTATGTGCCAGTCTCACGGCCTTTGTAATCGGACTGATCATTTCATTAATCTGATATATTTATATAATTAATGCTGAAAGTAAGGATAGGAGGAAGAAAAGAATGCCAGAATATAATCATATTTATCATACCTTTGATCCGGTATATGATGAGAATTCAAAGCAGTTGATCTTAGGCAGCTTCCCTTCCGTAAAGTCCAGAGAACAGGGTTTTTATTACGGACATCCTCAGAATCGGTTCTGGAGGGTTATGGCAGCAGTGCTGGAGTGGAGGATACCGGAAACCATGGAGGAGAAGAAGCGGATGCTGCTGGAGAATCATATTGCAGTCTGGGATGTGATCGATAATTGTGATATCAGGGGTTCCAGTGACAGCAGTATTCGGAATGTGGTGCCTGCGGATATATCCGGTTTATTGAAGCAGACCCGGATCTGCAGAATCTATGCGAATGGCAAAACTGCCGGCAGGCTGTATCAGAGATTCATCCTGTCATCTACGGAAACGGAGATCATTGTTCTTCCTTCCACCAGCCCGGCAAATGCCGCCTGTTCGCTGGAGGAATTGATTCGCATTTGGGGAAATGCACTGAAAATCTGAGAAGTAGAACCAAAAATGGAAAAATCATCCTGTAATTCATTACGTAAATGTGTTATTATGAATGCATGCGCGTAGAAATAGGGCAAAGTAATTAAATGAAGGAGAAAAGGGTAAGTATTACCTGCTTGGAGAGATGGAAAAAGAAAAGAACAGACATTCATTTACGGGTTCGATCGGATTCGTACTTGCGGCTGCCGGAAGTGCAGTAGGATTGGGGAATATCTGGCGGTTTCCCTATTTAGCAGCAAAAGACGGAGGCGGATTATTTCTGGTAATATATCTGTTTCTTGCACTGACCTTTGGGTTTGCTCTGCTGACGACAGAGATTTCCATAGGAAGAAAAACGAAGCAAAGTCCTTTGACTGCTTATAGTAAGGTGAAAAAAGGCTGGGGCTTTTTAGGTGTATTGGCATGTCTGGTTCCGATCATCATAATGCCGTATTATTGTGTGATCGGCGGATGGGTTGTGAAATATTTTGTAGCCTTTTTGACTGGTGAAGGTGTGGCGGCAGCGCAGGATGGATTTTTTTCCGATTTTATTGCTGCAGATGTACAACCTATTGTCATGATGCTGATCTTCCTGTTTGTTGTGGCATTTATCATATTCCGGGGAGTAGAAAAGGGAATTGAATCTTCCTCCCGGATCATCATGCCGATTCTGTTATTGCTGGTAATCGGGATTGCGATATTTTCCATTACGATCCATCATACAGATGCAGAAGGCGTAACCAGGACGGGTCTGGAAGGCTTGCGGATTTATGTGGTTCCGAATCTGGAGGGCTTGACGGTAAAAGGCTTCTTTACGGTACTCCTGGACGCCATGGGACAGTTGTTTTTCAGCTTAAGTGTTGCTATGGGGATCATGATTGCCTATGGCTCCTACGTAAAGGATGATGCCAATCTGGTCAGCTCCATCAATCAGATAGAGATATTTGATACGGCAGTGGCATTTCTGGCTGGTGTCATGATCATACCTGCAGTGTATACTTTTATGGGAACAGAAGGAATGGCTGCATCCGGCCCGAGTCTGATGTTTGTTTCCCTGCCGAAGGTATTCGCTGCCATGGGAAAGGCAGGAAATGTAATAGGTGCGTTGTTCTTTGCCATGGTATTATTTGCTGCCATTACCAGTGCCATGTCTGTTATGGAGGCAGTCGTTGCCAGTCTGATGGATAAGTTTCATATGTCCAGATTGAAAGCAACTGTGATTGAAACGGGAATTGCATTGGTCGGTGGAATTATTGTATGCCTGGGCTACAACAAGCTGTATTTCGATATTACCCTGCCGAATGGAGCACATGCACAGATTCTGGATATTATGGATTATATCAGTAACAATGCCCTGATGCCGTTAGTAGCGATCGGAACCTGTATTCTGATCGGCTGGGTAGTAAAGCCGAAGTTCGTTATTGACGAAGTGGAGAAGGGCGGAAGCAGAATGGGACGAAAGCAGTTATATGTTATAATGATCAAGTTTATCGCACCAATCCTTTTATTGATTTTGTTATTGAAATCACTCGGTATCCTGACGGTGATATAATGCTGTATGTGAAATAGAAAACATCCCCGCTGAGTTGACTGATATGCCTCTCAGCGGGGATATTTTATTATGTGATAGTATTACATACGACGTAATGCTTCGATCGGGCTTAGCTTTGCCGCCTTTCGAGCCGGGTAGATACCAAAGAAGATTCCCACCACGGAGGAGAAAAGGGTTGCCAGCAGAACAGCGCCGATACTGATGGAAGGAGTAAAAGCATATTCCGGAGCCAGAGCGCCGATCAACCAACTGATGACCATAGCACCCAGAAATCCGAACACAATCCCCAGGATGCCCCCCAGCATAGTAATAATGGCAGATTCCGACAGGAATTGCAGCAGGATGGAGCCGGTCTTGGCCCCCAGAGATTTTCGGATGCCGATTTCCCGGGTTCGTTCGGTCACAGATACCAGCATGATATTCATAACACCTACCCCTCCCACCAGCAGGGAGATAGCAGCAACCAGGGAGATAAACAGGGTTATTACATTAATGACCGTACTGATGGTTGACATAACATCACTAAAACTCTGGATGATAAATTTGTTTTCACCCTGGCAGTCATGTCGGGCTTCCAGAATACTGATGATCTTATCGCAGGCTTCCTTTGCATTGGCGTTTTCATTTAATAACACATTGCCCTGCTGACTGTAGAACAGGTCTGCATCGAAGCCCAGAGCGGCTTCCAGACTGGTGAGAGGAAGATTCAGGAAAATAGGATCATTTTCAGAAGAATATGTGATCATGGCGGTGTTTTCCGGATAGGCAGTCAGTCCGATAATAGTATAGGTCAGTGTCCGACCGTCTACCATGATATCCACAGGCATTCCGATGACGTCCGTATTTCCGAAGAGCCGGATGGCGTCGCTTTCCGAGAGATAACAGACCATCTTTGCATCGTTATATTCATCCTCGTTGAAGTACCGGCCCTGGGTTAGAACCGCATATTGCTCGAATAAATAGGTGTCTGCCTGACATCCGTAGGCATTACCGGTAAAGTCTCCCTTCGGGGTAGAGATGGTACCGTCAAAGCCAAAGGCAAGGAGGTACGCATCAACCTCATCCATCTCTTCCTTTAGGTATTCCAGATCTTCCTGCGTGATGGGATCCTCCATGGACATGATCGCCACCTGTCCGGTTCCAATACTGTCTAACTGTCCGGTTATCATATTCTTTGCTCCGTTTCCGAGGGACATAATAAGGATGACGGAGGAAATTCCGATGATGATCCCCAGCATCGTCAACAGAGAGCGGATCTTATTGGAAAGGATATTAAAGAATGCCATCTTTATGTATTCTAGTAATTGTGACATATCAGTTCCTCCTGCTACCGGGAATTATCTGTTCCGTTGACGACATCTGCATCCGGCAAAAGCGGGATAACAGGAATGCTGTTTTTATATTGTTCCGTTGTCATGGCAGTGATATCAGTTACTACCATGGTATCTGCATCAATACCGCTCAGGATTTCGCAATCTGTAACATCACTGACGCCGGTGGTAATGTGTTTCTTAACAATCCGGTTATCCTCTACGACAAATACGAATTTACCTTCTGTATCTGCATTGACTGCCAGATTTGGTATGGTCAGTACGTCATGAACAGAAGCAGTATGAAGAACCACCTTTGCATCCAGTCCGAGGATGATAAAATCGTCCGGATTCAGGATCGTAATCTCCGCTTCCACGGTAGTTGTATTATTCATGCCGGTGGTAGCCATCCGACTGATATAGGTTACCTCACCTTTGTATTCCCGCTCCAGGATGGTGACAGTGGCCTCCTGTCCGAGAGCAGCTGTCTCAAGATCCTTTTTGGATAATGGCACTGTGATCTTCAGACTGTTGCTGTCTGCAATGGTGAATAATGGAATACCTGGCGCAGTAGAAGCCCCCCTGGTAATATCGACAGAGGTAATAATACCATCCCGGTCTGCAACAATGCCTGCTTTTCCTTCCTCTAATGAGGTGGCAGCCGCCTCTACCTGCAGAGAGGAAAGCTGATTTGTGATATTTAACTGTTCTCGCTGCGTTGCAGTCAAAATACCGGCCTTTGCGCTCTCCACCAATGATTCCTGTGTTGCTAACTGACTTTGCAGATTGGCCAGTTCGTTGGATTTAGCGGTTAAGATATTGGCAATGGAATCTGTTTCCGTCGGGATACTGTTGGAGATGGCCTCTAAGTTGCTGATGGCAGAAGTCAGGGTATCCCGTTCCGCACATTTTGTAATATAATCCACTTCCTTTGTTAAATCTGTTCCTTCTGGATTGGTATCGATCATTGTCTGAATTTCTTCTAATACCAGGGAAAGGCGGTTTCTTTTTTCGGCAATGGCAGAAGTAAAATCCATGGTGCTTTCATCTACGGAAGTATTGGACTGTAATGTGGCAATCTCATTTTCAAGTGTTGTGATCCTGGCCTTTAAAGAGGATACATTTGCTTTTGCCTGCTCCAGATCCGAACTGGTCTTGTTGGAAGCTTCTATTGTACTCTGATTGGTGAGCTGGGTTGAACGTGCATTCAGGGAAGCCTGATTGTACTGCTCCTCCAGACTGGTGGTGTCAAAGGTCAGGATCGGATCTCCGGCCGATACCGGCTGACCGGGCCGGATATGGATATCCTTGACGGCTGCTGACACGGAAGTTGTATAGGTAGTGATATCGGTACTGGACACAGTTCCGCTGGTGACAATGGAAGAATTAAGATCCTTTATTACCGGCGTCATCACGTTTACCGGCACTCCCGTATTGCCGGTAAAATTCTTAAATAAGATTGCTATGACAATGATTAGAATGATAATAAAAGCAAGTATGGCTCCACCCGCGATCAGGGCGATTTTTTTGCCGGATGTTTTCTTTTTTCCTGTAGTTTCTGACATAAGATCCCTCCTTAATTCTCTCTGGTGATGTCGGATTCGACTTTTCCGTCCATGATCCGGACCACCCGTTTGGCATTCGCTGCAATCTGGTCGTCGTGAGTGATCAGGATCACGGTACGACCGGTATCGTGCAACTCATGCAGTATATTCATGATCTCCTTTGTGGAAGTTGAATCCAGATTACCGGTTGGTTCATCAGCCAGAATTACCGGTGGTCTGGCAGCTATGGCTCTGGCAATGGCAACCCGCTGCTGTTGGCCTCCGCTCATTTCTGCAGGCTTATGCTTCATCCGGTTCTCCAGTCCGACCATGCGGAGCGCCTCTGAAGCATATTCCAGCCGTTCTCCTGCAGGCAGTCCCCGATAGATCAGGGGGAGGGCTACATTTTCAATGGCGGTCAGGTTTGGGATCAGGTTAAATCCCTGAAAGATAAACCCGATCTGCTGATTCCGGATTTCAGAAAGTGCATTATCACTTAACGAGGAGACATCCTGACCAGACAGGATATAGGTTCCTGAGGTCGGAATATCCAGACATCCCAGCAGATTCATAAGCGTGGATTTTCCGGATCCGGACTGGCCTATGATCGCAACAAACTCTCCGGCATAAATGTCTAAGGAAACGTCATCCAATGCCCGGACCTCGTTTTCTCCCGGATTATAGATTTTCATAATATGTTCAATATGTATCAATGCATCCATACAGGACTCCTTTCGTTTTATCGCATATATATTACAATAGTTAAGATTATTATTGAAGGGGAGAAGAGCATGTGAAAAGATTTCTTAAGCTATGTAAATATTTTGTAAGAAAATCGGGTTGAGAATATATACCGGATGTCTGTAAGAACGGGATTGTCTTATTGCTTTTGACATAGTATAATTGTGCTGGCATCAGTTCCGGGAGGAGTATGGTAGATACTGTATCGCCGGTGTCCGGTCTCACATCGTATTATCCCGGGAACACGCGGCGGCTGATGCTTTTGTTGTGCAAAGGCACAAGGAAAGGCATGGATGACATAGAATGAATCGGGATCTGACAAAAGGAAATGTTACAGGCTCCATGCTGCTGTTTGCCGGCCCCATGATCGTCGGAAATCTGCTGCAGCAGTGTTATAATATTGCCGATACCTGGGTGGTGGGGAAGTATCTGGGAACAGACGCTTTGGGAGCGGTGGGTTCTGCCTATACGCTTATGACATTTTTGACTTCTATATTGATCGGTTTATGTATGGGAAGCGGTGCGGTATTTTCATTTTATTATGGCAGGCAGGACAGGAAGAGAATGAAATGCAGTATGCAGGCATCTTTTGTTCTGATCGGAATCATTACTATCAGCCTCAATGTTTTGATTTATTTGTTGTTAAGGCCGATTCTCTGCCTGTTGCAGGTGCCGGCAAAACTTATGGAAATGATGTATGAATATGTGCAGATCATTTTGCTGGGGCTGTTTTTCATTTTTTTATATAATTATTTTTCCTACCTTCTGCGTGCGGTAGGAAATTCAATGGTACCCTTATGTTTTCTGGGAGTAACTGCATGTCTGAATATAATTCTGGATCTGCTGTTTGTTCTGGGATTTCAGTGGGGGATTGGCGGAGCTGCGGCAGCTACTGTAATTTCCCAGGCAGCCGCCGGCATAGGAATCGCTGCCTATACCTGGATAAAGGAGAAATCACTACGATTCGACAGAAACGGGTTTCTATTTGAAACCGGAACGGTAGCTGAAATCCTTCGTTCATCTATAGCAGCTTCCCTGCAGCAGTCCGTGATGAACTTTGGGATCCTGATGATACAGGGACTGGTAAACAGTTTCGGTGCAGGTGTCATGGCAGCATTTGCAGCGGCTGTGAAAATAGATTCCTTTGCTTATATGCCTGCCCAGGAATTTGGAAATGCATTTTCATTATTTGTTTCACAAAATTATGGAGCAGGGAATCTGGACAGGATCAGGCAGGGAACCCGGAGTGCAATGAAGCTTTCTCTTCTGTTTTGCCTGTTGATATCCCTGTTGGTATTCGGATTGGCAGGATATCTGATGCAGATCTTTGTAGATCCCTCCGAGATAGAAATTATTGCAATCGGTGTAGAATATCTCAGGATTGAAGGGGCATTTTACTGCGGGATCGGTATACTGTTCTTATTATATGGTTATTTCCGGGGAATAAACCGGCCAGGCTTTTCCCTTATGCTTACAATTATTTCTCTGGGAACCAGAGTTCTTTTCGCCTATCTTTTGTCACCGGTAGAATGGATCGGGGTGCAGGGAATCTGGTGGGCAATCCCTGCAGGCTGGCTGTTGGCAGATGGTATTGGAATCGCCTGTATGCGCTCCAAGGGTCTGTGTTTGAATCATGAATGATAATAACATCTCCCATGTTATGTGAATATATTGCATATAGGGAGGATATCGTATGAATGATGTTGTGATAATGGCACTCCTTGCAACGCTGGGTACATGGCTGATTACTGCGCTGGGTGCTGCAACGGTAGTGTTTTTTAAAAAGCCGAATCCCAGGGGGTTGAACCTGATGCTGGGTTTTGCTGCAGGGGTTATGATTGCTGCCAGTTTCTGGTCGCTGCTCCAGCCTGCGATCGAACGGGCGGAGGCCATCGCGACGCTGCCGGCCTGCCTGGTTGCAACAGGAGGATTTTTATGCGGAGCGTTTTTTATGTGGGTATCCGATAAGGTGGTATGCTATGCGCGCAGACGAGTGGGTGGCAGTTGTACAGGAGATCGACCGGATGAGTGTCTGAACCGGATCATAATGCTGATCTTATCTATTACGCTTCATAATATTCCGGAAGGTCTTGCAGTCGGAGTAGCATTTGGAACACTGCAAAATGCAAATGCATCTATCGAAGGCCTGATGGGTGCGGTTACAGTTGCAGTCGGGATCGGTCTGCAGAATTTCCCGGAAGGTGCAGCAGTTTCCATTCCTCTTCGAAGAGAAGGATATTCCCGTACAAAGAGCTTTCTGTTAGGGCAGGCTTCCGGTATTGTGGAGCCGGTTGCCGGTGTGATCGGTGCATTGATGGTGGTTCATATGGAAGCGATCCTGCCATTTGCACTTTCCTTTGCTGCTGGTGCCATGATCCTGGTAGCAGTGCATGAACTGATTCCGGAAAGTCAGAAGAATCAGGATACACAGCCCTACTTTGCGACTATGGGGATTGTACTGGGCTTTGCTGTTATGATGCTGCTTGATGTTATGCTGGGTTAACAGGAAATTTCATATTCAGATGATGAACGAAGCTGCCAGTCCGATTGACCTTTCGGACTGGCAATTTTTTGCGTGAAGCCCATAAAGCATATTTTGTCCGATTGTGCAGAAAGAGAATTAATTTCGGGTTGACTTATTTGTCTATACATGATAGACTAAAGGTGTCTATAAGATATAGACAAAAGAAATGAACATTTATTACAGGATTGGAAGATACAGGGAGGAAACAGAATGGAGGATTATACATTAGGAACCATTGAGAGCAGATTTGCAGACATTATCTGGGAGCATGCACCATTAAGCACCAGTGAACTGATCAGTCTGTGCGAGGACGCATTAGGCTGGAAACGTACAACGACCTATACGGTATTAAAGAAGCTGAGTGACCGCGGGCTTTTCGAGAATCAGGGAGGAACGGTGATCGTGAAGCTTAGCAAGGAAGAGTTTTATGCAAGGCAAAGCGAGTGTTATGTTGACCAGTCCTTTCAGGGGTCCCTGCCGGGGTTTCTGGCAGCATTTACTTCACGCAGGAAGCTTAACCAGAAGGAGATACAGGAATTGCAAAGGATCATTGATGCGAACCGGTAGGAAAGGAGGAGTTATATGGAAATCTACATAACACAGCTTTTGAATATCAGCTATCAGGCGGCGATGATCATCTGTATTATTCTATTGGCAAGACAGGTGTTTTCCTGGATGCGGGTACCGAAGCGGTTCAGTTTTTTATTATGGCTTATACCGTTCCTTCGGATGCTGATTCCCTGGACGGTCGAAAGTGGTTTTAGTCTGCTGCCGACCCGGGCGCTTGGTCATCTGCTGCATCATTTGTTTGCAAAGACGGAACCGGAAAGCGGCGGCATCATCTCCCGGACCGCTTCTTACATGCAGAATCCCGGTGTACCTGCGATATCTCCAACAGCAGGCGGAACCCTTCTGACCGTACCGGAATCCGTTCCGATCGAATCCTCAGATACCATATGGTCCTGGTGTTTCATTATGGGAATGATCTGGCTGGCAGGTTTTTTTGGTCTTATGGTCTACAGTCTGCTTTCCTACTGGCATCTGAAGCGGAGGTTGACCTGCAGTATGCATAAGGAGGGAAATATTTATCTGGCTGACCATATTACCACTCCATTTGTATTGGGTATATGGAAGCCGAGGATTTACCTGCCTTCGAATATTCAGGAACAGGAGCTTGCTTATGTGATCGCCCATGAGCAGATCCACATACGAAGAAGAGACCCGTTCCTAAAGATACTGGCATTTTTGATCACCAGTATTCACTGGTTTAATCCGCTGGCGTGGGTTGCCTTTATCAATATGAGCAAGGATATGGAGTTATCCTGTGACGAAGCGGTCATGCAGCAGATCGGGGGAGACTGCAGGGAGGCTTATGCATCTGCTTTGCTGGAATTTACAACCGGAAAGGAGATACTTTCCGGGATGCCCCTTGCATTTGGAGAAAAAAATACGAAAAGGAGGATTCAGAATATTATGAAATATAAAAAACCACTTACGATCACATGTGTATTTGCTGTACTGGCACTGATCGTGCTGGGAATCGGATTGTTAACCAGTCCAAAGCCGGATGCACTACCAGAACCTCCGGAAAATCAGGTTCCGGCCGGGGAGAACAGCGAGCAGAACATGGATGCGGATCAAATGAAATTAGAGAACCTGGCGGAACAAATGAAGGCGCTGGCAGAACTTACAGATCAGAAAACGGAGGAATTGGAGCATCTTATGGAACAAAAAAAGGTGCTGGAGGAACTGATAGCTGAAAAAGAGAAGGAGAGGGAGAGTCTTACAGAACAACAGAAGGATTCAGAAGATCTTCACAGAATAGACGAAGAGTTAGAGAGTCTTATAAAAGAAAAGAATGCGTTGGAAGACCATATCGCTCAGAATAAGACAGAACTGGAGAGCCTTGCAGAAGAAAAGAAGGCGCTGGAAGACCTTACGGATCAGGAAGGAAAGGATTCCGATAATTTACAGATGCTCAATTCCGGATTATATGCCATGGGAATGGAGGAAGAAGGACTGACTGCAACCGGAGGAATGATACAGATTTATAATCATTCGGATGCAGAGATTACCTTTGGTGATGATTATTCCCTGTGGAGGCTGGAGCAGGAGCAATGGGTGCCGGTGCCATATATACTGGAGAACTGGGCATTTAATCTGCCGGCTTATCCGGTCGGGAGCGGAAAGATGAGAACACAGGAATTAGATTGGGAATGGCTGTACGGAAAACTGGAGTCCGGAACGTATCTTTTGAAAAAACCGGTTCTGGTTCCGGGAGAGGCGGAAGGATATGACAAAATAGAATTGGGAATTCAGTTTACGTTGTAATTGTGGAAACATAGCAGAAAGAGGATGGTCATATATTTAGAACAGGAGTATAGGACCGTCCTTTTCTTTGTGATCCGGCAGGTGGAGAAGAGAGGGAAATCTTGACAATTTTCATTGATTATGCTAGCCTGATTTGAGAATATTGTCATATAATCAGTTAAAAAAGGGGAAGAGTATGGAAGCATTTAATGAGGTGTTACAAAAAATTTATGATATGATCTCGGGAGTTCCCCTGATAATACTGATTCTATTTGGCGGTATCTTTCTTACGATACGTCTTGGGGGCGTTCAGATCCGTAAACTGCCGTTAGCCCTTCGCTGGATGATCCAGAATGAGGAGGATGGAATCGGTGAGATTTCTTCCTTTGGTGCGTTGTGCACCGCTTTATCTGCGACTATAGGAACCGGGAATATTGTCGGGGTTGCTACTGCGATCGCGGCAGGAGGGCCGGGAGCGCTGTTATGGATGGAAATTGCAGCATTATTTGGCATGGCTACGAAGTATGCAGAAGGATTGCTGGCTGTCAAGTACCGGGTGGTGGATAAGGATAATCACAGTCTGGGCGGTCCCTTTTACTATATTGAGCATGGAATGGGGAAAAAGTGGAGGTGGCTGGCGAAACTGTTTGCTTTTTTTGGTGTTTGTGTCGGTTTATTCGGTATCGGAACATTTTCACAGGTAAATGGTATTTCTTCTGCAGTAAAGAATTTCTTTGATCCGAGTATGAGTTGGACGGTTGACATTCCGGGGATCGGAACTTATTCCTGGACTGTGATCATTGCCTCTCTGGTCATCAGCGTGTGTACCGCGCTGGTTTTGATCGGTGGAGTCAAGCGTATTTCTAAAGTGTCTGAGATGGTAGTTCCATTTATGGCAGGTATCTATATATTATTCTGTCTGGTACTTCTGATCTGTAATATACGGGCAATTCCAACCGCAGTGTCTATTATCGTAAAAGGAGCGTTTAACCCTGCTGCAGTGACGGGTGGTCTGGTAGGGACTATGATAATCGCAGTGCAGAAGGGTGTGGCCAGAGGAATCTTTTCCAATGAGGCAGGGCTTGGCTCTGCTCCTATTGCTGCGGCAGCAGCAAAGACCAGGGAACCGGTGCGTCAGGGTCTGGTATCCATGACCGGTACCTTTATTGATACGATCATTATCTGTACCATGACCGGTCTTTCGATTGTGCTGACAGGCGCCTGGAAGGTAGAAGGTCTGGAAGGCGTGGAGGTCACGACGTATGCGTTTAATTCCGGTCTGCCGATTCCGGCAGGTGCATCCTCTTTTGTATTGATGCTTTGCCTGGTATTCTTCGCATTTACCACCATTCTAGGATGGAATTATTATTCGGAACGTTGTCTGGAGTACTTGTTTGACGGTGAGCGAAAATATATTAAAGTATTCCGGTGGTTGTATATTCTGGCTGTATTTATCGGGCCTTATATGACGGTGACTGCAGTATGGACGATAGCGGATATCTTTAACAGTCTGATGGCAATACCGAATATGATCGCTTTGTTTGCCTTAAGCGGCATCGTAGTAAAGGAGACAAAGGATTTCTTTCAAAAAAGAGCATCTGCAAAGGAAAAATGAAGCAGTGTACAGTGAGAGAAACAGAAACGGATGGGATCACGATCATGACTGAGCTGGAGGAATATTATAATAAATTCAATGAGGAGAAGCGTCTCAATTCCCGGTATGGACAAGTGGAATTTCGAACCTCTATGCAGTATATTCATAAATATCTGGATGTCGTAGAAGCTGCCGGCATTTCGAAAGAATCCATTCAGATTCTGGATATCGGTGCCGGAACCGGAAGATACTCGGTAGCACTGGCAGAGGAAGGGTATTCGGTAACAGCAGTGGAGCTGGTACGGTATAATCTGGGAATCCTGAAGAAAAAGGGAAGCAGTGTCAGAGCCATGCAGGGGGACGCCCGGAAGCTCTCGAAGCTGGAGGAGGAACAGTTTGATATTACTTTGTTATTTGGTCCGTTGTATCATTTATTCACCTTCGAGGACAAACTGCAGGCATTAACTGAGGCAAAGCGTGTAACGAAGAAGGGGGGAGTAATTCTGACTGCTTATTGCATGAATGAGTACGGAGTGATTACCTATGCCTTCAAGGAGGGACATATTCAGGAGTGTATGGAAGCTGATCGCCTGACAGAGGCCTTCCATTGTGTTTCCGGGGAAAAAGACTTATATGATTATGTCCGGCTTGAAGACATTGATGCATTGAATCTGGCAGCAGGCCTGCAGCGGATACAGATCATTTCACCGGATGGTCCGGCGAATTATATTCGTCCGACCCTGAATGCCATGGATGACGATACGTTTGAATTATTTATGAAATATCATTTATCTACCTGTGAGCGACAGGATCTGATCGGAGCCGGGGCACATACGGTGGATATACTGCGTAAGCCTGTATAAAGAAGTACGGATGCAGGAAACAGAAGGGCAGGGGCGGTTAGAAGAAGATGAAACAGAAGATAATCCGTTTTATTTATTACCTACTGGGAATGATCATACTTGCATTTGGAATATCGCTCAATACGAAATGCGGTCTGGGCGTATCTCCGATCATTTCTATATCTTACAGTGTTTCTGTGATCTGGAATTTGAATTTTGGCAATATGACTCTGATCCTGTACTGTCTGTTTGTAGTAGTACAGTACATTTTGCGGGGAAAAAACAGCCGTCTGCACGATCTCCTGCAGGTTCCGGTGGCTTTGCTGGTCAGTCAGCTTCTGAATCTGTTTGATTATCTGCTGGCCTTTGAACTGACCGGCTTCTGGTGGAAGCTTTTGCTTCTGGTGACTGCGATTCTGCTGACAGGCCTTGGAATCGTGCTATCGGTAAATATGAGGCTGGTACCCAATCCAGGAGACGGGATAGTACAGGCTATTTCAGATAAGACCGGGAAGCCGCTTGGGTTGACGAAGAATTTATTTGATGTAGGCTGTATTCTTGTTTCCTGTTCCGTTGGACTGATATTTGTCGGCGGATTAGTGGGAATCGGAGTTGGAACGGTGCTCGCAGTGATCGGCGTCGGTCGGGCTGTTGCACTGTTCAATCATCTGTTCCGGAATGGACTTCTGCGCCAGGCCGGGCTTACAGAATCATAGAAATGGAGCCAGGATGAAATACTACTTTGCCCCCATGGAGGGGATTACCAGATATACATATCGGAATGCGGTCTGGAAGCATTTTCCTTATGTAGACAAGTTCTATGCACCATTTATCCAGCCCAATCCAAGAAGAGTGTTTGTGCCGAAGGAGGAACGGGATATCCTGCCGGAGCATAATGAGGGGATTCCTTTAGTACCACAGGTACTGACCTGCAGTGCGGATGGATTCATCCGGGCAGGAAGAGCGTTGGAGGCTTATGGTTATACGGAGGTGAATCTGAATCTTGGCTGTCCCTCCGGTACGGTAGTATCCAAGGGAAAGGGTGCCGGAATGCTGGCAGATGCGCAGAAGCTGGAAGAATTTTTTAATGAGGTGTTCGCTGTGGAGTGGAAGGCGAGGATTACGGTAAAGACCCGGCTGGGAGCGACAGAGGAGGACGATTTTCTGGAACTTATGCAGGTATTTTTACGGTTTCCGATCGCAGAGCTTATCATACATCCCAGATATCGCACGGATTTTTACAAGGGAACACCCCGGATGGAATGGTTTTGGCAGGCAATGAGGATGAGGGATCAGGCAGGTAGGCAGGTGAAGGAAGGTTTGCCCGGAATGGATATGTGCTACAACGGAAATATCTTTACAAAGCAGGATTATATTCAGCTTTGCCCGGAATGTCATTCGGGGATTCTGGCAGATGAAGATTCCGGCAGCAGCCTGAACAGTGTTATGATCGGACGGGGATTGCTGGCGAATCCGGCGCTGGTAAGAGAAATAAAGGGCGGGCCGCCGCTTACCATGGCGGAGCTGAAGGCATTTCATGATGATATACTGGAGCATTACCGGCGGCTGGATTTTGGTGAGACAAATACCATATATAAGATGAAGGAGCTTTGGAATTACTGGGGGACGATCATTGATAATGCTCCCCGGGAATTAAAACGGGTACGGAAGGCTGCCCGGTATGCAGATTACATTCCGGCAGCGGACATGCTGTTCCGGACTGGTACACTTACCCGGACACGTGGATATTTACCAGGGATGTGATAAAATATGATGAAATAATATATAAATCATGCTATACTATAAGCACAATAAAGGCAGGTGCAGGACAGGCAGACGGGAGATGATCGGATGTCTGAAGCATGTTCCGTTATGCAGTCTCGGCACAGAAAAGGAGGATGTTATGCAAGAGGCAAAGGTATCAGCAGCAGAGGCACTGGCGAAATTAAAAGAGGGAAATGAGCGCTATTTATCCGCAACCACGAATTCCGGTGATATTTCAACGTTGATTCGTAAGCGTACCTGTGATGAGGGGCAAAGCCCATACGCAATTATCGTGACCTGTTCGGATTCCAGAGTGATCCCGGAGAGCATTTTTATGGCAGGGATCGGCGAGTTATTTGTGATTCGTGTTGCCGGGAATGTAATGGATAAGCATCAGCTGGGAAGTGTTGAGTACGCAGCAGACCATTTAGGAACGAGGCTTGTTGTTGTATTGGGACATGAGCATTGTGGTGCAGTAGGAGCAGCCATGGGTGCGGCACCGGGCGGTTATGTACAGTCCATAACGGATGAAATCTGTAAAGCAATCGGCGATGAGAAGGATGAATACCGTGCATGCTGTCTGAATGTGGAAAGAAGTGTAACTGCCATTCAGGAAGGGTTGAACGTGAAGAATGAGGAAGGCGGATTGAAGGTATGCGGAGCATACTATCATATCGGCAGTGGTAAGGTAGATTTCTTCGACTAAGTGTTTTTTATTAGGAAGCTTTGCGAGGGAAACAGAAAAGAAAATGAGAAGACCGCCTGACTGGTGTGTCTTCTCATTTTGTATTTAATCTTCTTTCGGTGCTTCTTCCGTCAATTCCGGATGCTTCTCCTGATATCGTCTGGAATTCAGTTTCCAGAACATATGAATATATAAGATCATGCTTCCGGCAAGCCCGACAGCACTGATCGTCATAAGAATATTGGCAAGTACAGTTGGCATATTCGGAAACAGTACCAGGGCAATAAATACAACAAATACAATAGCGGTACATACCTTGCCAAACCACTGGGCGGAATCCCATATTTTCTTGTTTTTCCGGAAGGTGCCATACAGTGCCATGAACATCATGCTCAGTTCTTTAATGACAAGCAGGATCAATACATAAAGCATCTGCGGAAAACGCCAGCACAGACAAAATGCGATGGTAATGTGGGTCAGTTTATCTGCGATCGGATCCAGAACCTTTCCTAATTCGGAGATCATATTATATTTACGGGCGATCTTTCCGTCTGCCAGATCCGTAAGCGCTGAGATGGCAAGGACGATCGTAGAACGGAGAAACTCCAGATTCGTTTCAGCCTGTAAATACAATGTTACAAACAGTGGCAATAACAGGATCCGGAACAGACTCAGTATATTCGGTATGGTAATAATTTTGTTTTTATATGGAGAATCCATATTATTTGTACTCATAACACTCCTCTTGAGGTCAAACCCCGGAATTGAATTTTTCCTGCTGGGCCTGAATAAGCTCAGCATCATCAAAATAATTGATCCGCATGGAAGCTTTGACTTCTGCTAATGTCTTTGCTGCTGCCTTCTGTGCGGCGATACTTCCCTGACGGAGGATCTCATAGATTGCAGGGATATCCTGTTCTAACTCTTTTCTTCTGGCACGAATCGGTGCAAGCTCGCTTTGCAACACTGCATCCAGGAACCGTTTTACCTTGATATCTCCAAGACCACCACGTTGATAATGCGCCTTTAATTCCTCCAGATTCGGATATTCCGGAAGAAATTGTGCAAAGTGTGCATCTGTGGCAAAGGCATCCAGATAAGTAAATACCGTATTTCCCTCCAGATTTCCCGGATCACTGATTTTAATATGATTCGGATCGGTATACATGCTCATGACTTTTTTTCTTACATCGTCCTCGGAATCAGACAGGTAAATGCAGTTCCCCAGGGATTTGCTCATCTTCGCCTTGCCATCCGTACCGGGAAGGCGGGAACATACTGTATTTTTCGGGATCAATGCTTCCGGCTCTACCAGGGTATCACCATAAACAGAGTTAAATTTACGAACAATCTCCCGGGCCTGCTCCAGCATAGGAAGCTGATCCTCGCCAACAGGAACCGTAGTTGCCTTAAAAGCAGTGATATCGGCTGTCTGACTGATTGGATAAGTAAAGAACCCAACCGGAATGCTGGCCTCGAAGTTCCGCATCTGAATTTCAGATTTTACGGTCGGATTCCGCTGTAAGCGGGATACCGTAACCAGATTCATATAATAGAAGGATAGTTCTGTTAACTCTGGAATCTGGGACTGTATAAATAAATGGGATTTTGCAGGATCCAGACCACAGGAAAGGTAGTCCAGCGCCACTTCAATGATATTTTCCCGCACCTTATCCGGGTTATCCGCATTATCCGTTAATGCCTGGGCATCTGCGATCATGATAAAAATCTTATCATATTCGCCGGAATTCTGTAATTCCACACGACGTTTCAGGGATCCTACATAATGGCCCAGATGCAATTTCCCGGTTGGACGGTCACCGGTTAAAATAATTTTATCCATAATAGTTTCTTCCTTATACATTTAAAATAATCTAATGGCAATTATAGAAGGTATCGCCCGGTATGTCAAGGAAAAGCACTGGAAGATATTACTACTGGGCATTTTGATCATTCTTATGATATAGTATGGAAAATAAGAATCTGCAAAAAATGAATTTATTATTTCATAAATTTTTCTAAAAAAAGGATAGACTTTTGTTTAGAAAAAATTTATACTGAAATACTAAGGGAAACAGTTTCACTGTTGAAACAAGATTAAGCACAATGGAGGTGGTGATTTTATGAGAAAAAAGAGCCATTGGCATTTAGCAGATTATCTGATTCGTGAAAATGAACGACCAGCAATAGAATTCATGTTTAAGTTAGGGAGTGTTGCTCCTGATTTTATGATACGCTCCATGATCCAGGGGCATAGCTATGAGACAACTGCACAGCGGGTAGAACAGAGGATTACCAAGCTTGAGGAACGGGGACGATGGAATCTGGTTTCAGCCTATCGTCTGGGTTACGTGACCCATTATCTTGCTGATTATTTTACAGCGCCCCATAATCTGCATGGAGAATTTGGATTCCGGGCACATTGCTCTTTTGAAAAGCGGCAGCTTCAAATGCTCCGCAGCCAGTTGGGACGTCAGTACCATACCGGTATGGACTATGAGGGGCAGAGTGATGTAATGGAATACCTGAGAAACAAGCATGAAGAGTATTTAGAGAAATCTCCGGAAGTGCAGACAGACTGTGACTATATCATTGATGTGACAGAGCAGGTATCCTATCAGATGTTTGCACTGTTTAATACAAGACAGCAGGAGGTTCGTTATCGCCGCTTTTTGCACCATCGGGCTGTAATGTGAGAATGTGGAGAATAAATAAAAAATAAATTAAGAAGAAAAACATAATAAAAATATTTACAAACATATGAGAGGTGTGTATAATAAAGCAAATGGAAGGACTTCTATGTACTGAAGAAGGCTGTTTGCATTTATTATCGCATCTTTTTATGTTATTTCAGATATTTATCCATAATCTTGACTTTATGCAAAGTAGATTTTTTGGTAAAAGGAATCGTGTGCACAGATTCCTGTAGCCATTCTTAACCGGGATCCCGGACAATTTCCAATGAGGAATAAACAATCTGATAAAACCACGCTGACTTCAGAGGGCAGAAGATACGATATCGTATTCTTATGCCGGTAACCCAGATAATTACGAAATGAGAAAGGAAATCAGGAATGAATAAAACAACGCTTATAAAGCAGATCGTTATCATCACGATCGGTATGCTTCTTCTGGTCATGACAGGTATCTTGGAATTTTGTTCCCGCGGAATGATACAGTTTACGGACGGGGATGCAGGGAATCGAATAAAGACAGAGCAGAATAAGGTGATGGAAGGTGTATCGGAAAACAGGCAGATGCATAGAGTTGCAGATGGAGAACGGATTGGCTGTCTGAATCTGTGGCCGGCTGCCGGAGGCGCATCGGCAGGTCCGATGACGGTATATTATGATAGCCAGGATGCAGGTATACAGGCGCCTCAGATCATATATGTAAGGGATGAACAGGCAACCTCTGTGTTTTGTACCCGTTATGGAGCAGCGCTGTCCAGCGGAAATATAATAGAGGTTTGCAGTGAGGAGGCATATCAGAGCCTGAATCATGAGCAAAAAACTGCAATTTCACAGGTATTAGGCAGTGCGGCAATGCCGGGTGCACCCCGGGATGAGGCGCAGGGGTATATAAAACTGAATACCGGAGATTGTACCTTTGATAATTTCCAGCTCTATGTATCAGCCCAGTTAATGCTTTGGTATTATATTGATCTGTATTCCGATGCACCTGGCAGCGGCAATACCGGCGGTATTACCTGGAGCGGTGTAGAGCGCACCTGTAACGCCGGCTGGGGAAATCTGGAAGAATGCTGGAGGATCTGGGAGTGTGTCAGTACGAATAAGATAAGACCGGATTTTGCAGGAGAAACGGCAGAGTCAGCACCCGTACTGGAACTCATCTATAATCCGGAACGGGACTGTTATGAAAGACTGATAACCGATTCAAAGAACTGCCTGGCAAAGTTTCAGATTATGGATGCTGCAGGCATGGAATGTATCCGCTGTAATGCGGATGGAACTGAGAATAAGGAGGGGAATTCTCTGTTGTTGCGAAGTGAAACACCGATATCGGAGCAGGAAGCCGGATTGGTGTCATTACAGCGCAGGGTCAATGGGAGTACAGTTTATTATATTAAGAATCTGACAGAATCACAGGATATGGTATTGCGCGGAGGCGGGATGGATCTGCTGGTAGACGCTTATGTAAAAATCTATACAGAGCAGCTGCCGGTCATATTGATTGAAAAGAGAGATACCGATACCGGCGAGCTTCTGTCCGGTGTTCATCTGCAGCTTCTGGAGGGAGATCGTGTAATTGCAGACTGGCTTACATCCGGAGAAATCTGTATGAGCAGACGCCTGCAGGCCGGACACACCTATCGTATTCATGAGGTACAGGAGGTAAACGGGTATCTGCCGGTGCAGGATATATTCTTTACTGCAGAGGCTTCTGAGAGTCCGCAGGTTATTACTATGTATAATAAAAAGACAACAGTAGAAATCTGTAAGGTTGACGCAGCTACAGGAGCAGAATTGCCGGGAGCCAGACTGGAATTATATCAGGGGGATGAACTGCTGGAAAGCTGGGTCTCAAAGGAGACGCCACATGTGATCCGGGGATTGCAGAAAGGAATAAGATATCGGCTAAAGGAAAGTCTTGCACCGCTGGGGTATCAGAAAAGTTCAGATATGGAATTCACCGTGACCGGAGAGGAAGGACAAAGGGTCGTGGTGAAGAATGAGGCCATACGGGGAAGCCTGCTGATAAAAAAGACGGATGCGGAGACCGGTGCAGGCCTGTCGGGAGCAGTGATAGAATTATATCACATGCAGGGAACTGAAAAATGTTCGTCAGGAACCTATAAAAGTGATGCAGAAGGAAGAATTCAGATTGATAATTTAGAATATGGCGAATATTATGTAATGGAAACCAAGGCTCCGAACGGATATATACGCTCCGACAGCATACTTTCGTTTATCGTAGATGGAAGCAAGGAGCTGATAGAATTAGAGATAAAAAATGAAAAGGAACCCGTAACAACGGAGGAGACAACAACAGAATATGTGACTACAGAGGAGACAGAAACAGAGGAACCCGTTTCAACGGAGGGGGAAGCGGAGCAGCCAGAGGGAACAGAGGAACCATCTACACTGGTCTTAGGCGCGTCCATGCAAAAACCCACTCCTAAGACAGAGGATACTTCCATACCACTCCTGGTATTCCTGGCCCTGTTAGCAAGCGGTATGATATACATCAGAGCCGGGCGGAAGAAGTAAGGCGGAAATAGACTGAGAGAAAATAAGGCTTTACAGATAGCAGCAGAAATACCGGAAGAATCAACAGGGACACTTGACAGACTTTACCAATACATGATAGCATTTTTCACAGTTGGGAATTTAAGGCAGAAAGAAAGGAAAGTTAGATTATGATTATGAAGATTTTGGGCGGATTTCTCATGGCGCTGGCGGACAGTGTTCCTGGTGTATCCGGTGGGACAGTAGCGTTTATTCTGGGTTTGTATGATGATTTCATTAATTCTCTCAATAATATTATCAGCAAGGATAAGGAGAAAAGAAAGGCAGCGATTTTATTTCTGCTCAAGCTTGGTATTGGCTGGGTGGTTGGAATGGCATCTGCAGCGATCGTAATAACCAGTATTTTTGAAAGCCACATATATGCCATCAGTTCATTATTTATCGGATTTGTATTATTTGCGATCCCTCTGATCGTCATTGAGGAGAAGGAGACATTTAAAGGAAAATATCAGAATATCCTGTTTGCTATACTGGGAATTGCCCTGGTAGTCGGGATCACGTATTTTTCAAACCATACATTTTTGAAGGGTACGATAGATTTAAGTATTTCCGGTTTGAATCCGGGGCTTTGCATTTATTTATTTGTAGCCGCCATGTGTGCGATCTCAGCTATGGTGCTGCCGGGAATCTCCGGTTCTACATTAATGCTGGTATTTGGCATTTATCAGCCGATCATGATAGCGATCAAAGGGTTTCTGACGATGGATCTTTCCTATACCCTGGCGCTGGTCATCTTCAGTCTGGGGATGCTGGCAGGAATCTTTACGGTGGTAAAGGCTCTGCGGTATGGCCTGAAGCGGCACAGGAGTGCCATTATGTATCTGATCGTTGGAATGATGCTGGGTTCATTTTATGCAATTATCATGGGACCGACTGCAATCAGTAATCCGGTGGAACCATTATCCTGGCAAACTTTCCGCTTTGTATTTTTTATCGCAGGTGGTATTATTATATTAGGTTTGCAGGCACTTAAGCAGGTATTGGAAAAGAATGCGGCAGACAGAGGATTGAATAAGAACGAAGCCGAGTAATACAGGCAGAATGAGGAGGCAGTTTCAGATGACAATTACAGATGAGACCATTGAATATGTTGGTATCCTTGCAAAGCTGGAGCTTTCCGAGGAGGAAAAGGAACAGGCAAAGAAGGACATGAGTGATATGCTGGCATATGTGAGCAAGCTGAATGAATTGAACACGGATGCGGTAGAACCGATGAGCCATACCTTTGATGTAAATAATGTATTTCGTGAAGATGTAGTGACCAATGGTGATGACCGGGAAAACATGATATTAAATGCACCGGAGCGCAAGGACGGATGCTACAAGGTTCCGAAAACATTTGACTAAGGAGGGGCAGGGATATGGATTTGATGAGTATGACAGCGGTAGAGCTGGGAAAACGGATTGCCTCTGGCGAGGTTTCTGCGGTAGAGGCGGCAGAGGCGGCATTGAACAGAACCGGGCGATTGGAGAAGGACTATAACTGCTTTGTAACCGTGGATGCAGAAGGCGCACTGGCACAGGCAGAGGCGGTGCAAAAGAGAATTGCAGCCGGAGAACGAATGAGCCCCCTGGCAGGAGTTCCGGTAGCGATTAAGGATAATATGTGTATAAATGGTATGCTGACTACCTGTAGCTCGAAGATATTGAGTAATTTTAAGCCGACCTATACTGCGGAAGCAGTAGTTCAGTTACAAAAGGCAGGAGCTGTGATCATCGGGAAAACCAATATGGATGAATTTGCCATGGGATCGACTACAGAAACATCCTTTTATGGTGAGACCAGGAATCCCTGGGATAAGACCCGGGTTCCCGGCGGTTCCTCCGGTGGCTCTGCCGCGGCTGTAGCAGCAGAGGAAGTGCCTTATGCATTGGGTTCGGATACCGGCGGTTCGATCCGTCAGCCTGCTGCCTTTTGTGGTGTGACCGGTATTAAGCCAACCTATGGGCGGGTATCCCGGTATGGATTGATCGCCTATGGTTCTTCCCTGGATCAGATCGGGCCTCTGGCAAAGGATGTAACGGATTGTGCCACTGTATTAGAGATTATCAGCAGACATGACAGCAAGGATTCTACCTCCGTTGATCAGGGAGATACGGATTTTACATCTGCTCTTGTCGATGATGTGAAGGGAATGCGGATTGGAATCCCGAGAGATTATTTCGGAACAGGCATTGATCCGGATGTGAAGGAACAGGTACTGGCAGCAGCAAAGACACTGGAGGCAAAGGGGGCTATTGTTGAAGAATTCGATTTGAGTCTGGTTGAATATGCCATACCGGCATATTATATCATTGCCTCTGCGGAGGCCAGTTCGAATCTGGAGCGGTTTGACGGCGTGAAGTATGGATATCGGACAGAGGATTTTCGGGACCTGCACAATATGTATAAGAAGACCCGTTCGGAGGGCTTCGGAGCAGAGGTGAAACGGAGGATTATGCTCGGTTCCTTTGTATTAAGCTCCGGTTATTATGATGCTTATTATATAAAGGCTTTGCGTACCAAGGCTCTGATTAAGCAGGCATTCGATAAGGCATTCGAAAAATATGATCTGCTTCTGGGACCGGTGGCACCGACCACAGCATTGAAGCTGGGAGAAAGCCTCTCCGATCCGCTTAAGATGTATCTGGGAGATATCTATACAGTGTCTGTGAATCTGGCAGGACTGCCGGGGATTTCCCTTCCATGCGGCTTTGACAGGAATGGCCTTCCGGTAGGAATGCAGCTTTTAGCCAGGGCCTTTGATGAAAAGACCATGCTTCGTGCCGCATATGCATTTGAACAGACAAGAGATTATAAGCGTCCGGCTGAATTAGCGGAAGGAGGGCTGTAGGATGAACAAGGTATATGAAACTGTGATCGGCTTGGAAGTACATGTGGAGCTGGCTACAAAGACTAAGATCTTCTGTGGATGCAGTACCGCATTTGGCGGAGCACCCAATACACATACCTGTCCGGTCTGTACCGGTATGCCGGGCTCTCTGCCGGTTCTGAATCGAAGCGTTGTTGAGAAGGCAGTGGCAGTAGGTCTGGCAACGAATTGTACGATCACCAGGAATTGCAAGTTTGACCGGAAGAATTATTTTTATCCGGACAATCCCCAGAATTATCAGATATCCCAGTTATATTATCCAATCTGCAGGGATGGTAAGATTGAGATAGAGGTGGATGGAGCAAAGAAGTTTATCGGAATTCATGAGATTCATATGGAGGAGGATGCAGGAAAGCTGGTTCACGATCCATATGATGATTCCTCTCTGGTAGATTTTAATCGTTCAGGCGTACCGTTAATTGAAATTGTATCAGAACCGGATATGCGTTCAGCGGAAGAGGTGATCGCCTATCTGGATAAGCTCCGGCTGATCATTCAGTATCTGGGAGCATCGGACTGTAAATTAAATGAAGGGTCTATGCGGGCAGATGTAAATCTTTCCATCCGGGAGATGGGAGCAGAGCAGTTTGGAACCCGTACGGAAATGAAGAATCTGAATTCCTTTAAAGCTATTGCCCGTGCCATTGAGAATGAGCGGGAGCGTCAGATTGATCTGTTAGAGGAAGGGAAAGAGGTAATACAGGAAACCCGGCGGTGGGATGATGCAAAGGGATACTCTTATGCTATGCGTTCCAAGGAGGATGCACAGGATTATCGCTATTTCCCGGATCCGGATCTGGTTCCGGTCCGGATCAGTGATGAATGGCTGGAGGAAATCCGGGTAAAGCAGCCGGAGCTAAGGGCTGAGAAGCAGGAGCGCTATAAGCGGGAGTATGATATTCCGGAGTATGATATTGACATTATTACATCATCAAAGCGAATGGCAGATATTTTTGAGGAAACGATAGCACTTGGCGCAGCACCAAAGAAGGTCTCCAACTGGCTGATGGTAGAAACCATGCGGTTGTTGAAGGAACATGAAAAGGAAGCGGATGAAATTGCATTTTCTGCGGAAAATCTGGCAAAGCTGATCCGGATGGTGGAATCCCGGGTAATTAATGGAACGGTTGCAAAAGAAGTATTTGAACAGATATTTGCAGAGGATATTGATCCGGAGCAATATGTAGAGGAACACAGTTTGAAGACAGTCAGTGATGAGGGTGCCATGCGGAGTATCATTGAAGAAGTCATCGCAGGAAATCCGCAGTCGGTAGAGGATTACCGGAACGGAAAAGAAAAGGCAATCGGATTCTTAGTAGGACAGACCATGAAGGCAATGAAGGGAAAAGCAGATCCGGGCATGGTGAATCAGATGTTAAGGGAAATGTTATAGTTATGAGAATATGCAGAATAAAACAGGGAATCATGGCTATATTATGTATTCTGCTTGTTCTGTTACCGGGCTGTCAGGATCAACCACAGGTTGTAGCTGTTTCGGGGCATGCAGATATGCTTCCTCCATCTTCTGTTTCCGTTGAACCAACACAGGAGCAGAAGCTGGAACGCTATGTCCAGGGCATGACTCTGGAGGAAAAGGTCGGACAATTATTCTATGTGACGATTGGCAATCTGGGTCAGCCGGGAGAATCCGTTTCACCCGGCGGAACCGGGATAACAGAACGGGAAATAGAGGTATTGCAGCAGTATGCGCCTGGCGGGATCATATTGATGGGGAGTAATATCTACTCGGATTCCCAGGTACAGGAGTTAATCGGAACGCTGCAGGACAGTAGCAGGATTCCGCTATTTATCGGAGTGGATGAGGAAGGCGGTATGGTAAGCCGGCTGGGAAAGGCAGATGGAATCTCAATGGAGAATGTAGGCTCCATGAAAGCAATCGGAGCCTCTCAGGATGAGCGACAGGCATATGAGACAGGGAAGACATTGGCATCCGGTCTGTCTGCGCTTGGCTTTAACATGGACTTTGCACCAGTGGCGGATGTGCTGACGAATCCAAATAATTATGAGATAGGTTCCCGATCGTTTGGATCGGATGCGATTTTGGTTGCGAATATGGTCCGAAACGAAGTACAGGGCTTACAGGAGCATGGAATCTGTGCAGTTGCAAAGCACTTTCCCGGACACGGAGGAGTGATCGGGAACAGTCATAATAATCTTCAGTATGTGGATACATCGCTTGAAGAACTGCGAAATACAGAATTTCTTCCCTTTCAGGCAGCAATACAGGCAGATTCCGATGTGATCTTAATATCCCATCTGGTATTAACGGATGTGGAGCCGGAACATCCGTCCACCCTTTCAAGATCCGTTGTGAATGGACTGCTCCGGGAAGAATTAGGGTACGAGGGTATCATCATTACGGATTCCTTTCAAATGGGTTCCATAACTGAGAATTATGATCAGGCGGAAGCAGCGGTTATGGCCATTCAGTCCGGTTGCGATATGATATTAATGCCTGCTGAATATGAGTCCTGTTATCAGGGAATTTTAGAAGCAGTACAGACAGGGTCGATCACGGAGGAACAGATTAATCAGATATGTATCCGGATCCTGCAGATAAAAATAAAAAGAGGAATTCTGACCATGGATCAGGTCGAATTCCTCTTTTGTTCTATTCCTCAATCTGCGCTTCGTACTGGTCGAATAAGTAATCATATATATGGGCGAGGCCTACGAATTCACAGCCATATAGATACTCTCCGTTTTCTAATTGTTCGGTACGAATGATCTTAACTACATATCTCAGTCTATCTTTTACACCGTTAAATTCAATTTTTGCATTAAAATAGTAATTTAATGGAAGCTGAGTGGTAGTGGTAAAGCCGATCCCAGACTTTGATATATTAAATACGTTAAATTCTGCATTTCCGATTGATAATTTCTCACTTTGATTAAAAAGAGAAGAAACTTCAAGAGTAAGTTTAATTGGCAGACGCTTGTATCTCCTTTTTTCAGCCATGATGATTCCTCCTTTAATTATGCTATGATAATTATACCAAATTGAAAGGGGATATGCTAGAGTAAAATGTAGAAATACGACAAATGCAACAGAAGGAGAATCAACCATTGACAGTTAATTAGAAAAAGGACATAATGATACATGGAAATTGATAAATCGATAGGATCAGAATATCAGAGATCACTTCGGAGGGGTCTGTCTTCCGGAGGTGCAGTTTCAGATTGACAGAAGAAATACGAGGAGAATGAAATGTCCAAACAGGTAATGGATCATGTATATGATGAAGAAGCACCCCATGAGGAATGTGGTGTTTTTGGCGCTTATGATTTTGACGGAGCGGATGTAGCTCCTTCTATCTATTATGGCTTATTCGCACTTCAGCATCGAGGCCAGGAAAGCTGCGGGATTGCAGTATCAGATACGGAAGGTCCTAAGGGAAAGGTTCTTTCTTATAAGGGAATGGGTCTGGTCAATGAAGTATTTGAACCGGAGGATCTGGAAAAGCTCAGAGGCAATATCGGTGTTGGTCATGTACGATATTCTACGGCAGGCTCCAGTACAAGGGAAAATGCACAGCCATTGGTATTAAATTATGTGAAGGGAACGCTGGGACTGGCACATAACGGGAATCTGACCAATGCACCGAAGCTTCGACGGGAGCTGGAGTATACAGGAGCTATATTTCAGACTACGATTGATTCTGAGGTGATCGCATATCATATTGCAAGAGAACGGTTACATACTGCCACGGTCGAAGAGGCAGTGGTACGTGCTATGAAAAAGATCGAGGGCGCATATTCCCTGGTGATCATGAGTCCGCGAAAACTGATCGGGGCCAGAGATCCTTTTGGCTTCCGGCCCTTATGTATAGGAAGGCGGGATAATACATATTTTCTTGCTTCCGAAAGCTGTGCATTAGATACGGTAGGGGCAGAATTCATCCGGGATGTAGAACCGGGAGAGATTGTGACGATATCGCCTGATCATGGAATTCAGTCTGTTCAGGATATGTGTCAGGAAAAGCATGCAAGGTGCATTTTTGAATATATTTATTTTGCCAGACCGGACAGTCATATTGATAAAATGAGCGTGTATGAATCCCGGATTCTAGCGGGCCGGTGTCTGGCGAAGGATCATCCGGTCGATGCGGATCTGGTAGTCGGCGTACCGGAGTCCGGTAATGCGGCTGCTCTTGGGTATTCCATGGAGTCCGGTATTCCATACGGTACGGCATTTATTAAAAATACCTATGTGGGAAGAACCTTTATAAAGCCGAAGCAGAGTCAGCGGGAATCCGGTGTAAATGTAAAGCTGAATGTGCTAAAGGAGGTTGTAAACGGAAAACGGATCGTCATGATTGATGATTCGATCGTACGGGGAACGACCAGTGACCGGATCATCAGTATGCTCCGGGATGCCGGGGCAACAGAGGTACATGTAAGAATCAGTTCACCTCCGTTTTTACACCCTTGTTATTTCGGAACAGATATTCCAGATGAGGATCAGTTGATTGCACATAATAAGACGGTTGATGAAATCTGTAAGATCATTGGTGCAGATTCCCTGGGATATCTGGAATTGAATCGCTTACCGGAGCTGATTCACGGGAACTGCGGGTATTGTGATGCCTGTTTCAGTGGCAGTTATCCGATTAAGCCGCCGGAGGAGGATATTCGCGGTGAGCATGAGGAATTTGAACGGGGTTCCCGTAATAGATAGAAGCAGGCTGTATCAATGCAAATGAATATTGTAATTTGAGAAGAATGAAGATGTTAAGGAGGAAATAGAATGAGTAACAATGATATTTATCAGAGTCCGTTGTCTGCCAGATATGCCAGCCGGGAGATGCAGTACATTTTTTCGCCGGATATGAAGTTCAGAACCTGGCGAAAGCTGTGGATCGCATTGGCAGAAACAGAGTTAGAGCTGGGATTAAGTGAGAACGGAAGACCGGTCATTACACAGGAGCAGATCAATGAATTAAAGGCACACGCGGAAGATATCAATTATGATGTGGCAAGAGAACGGGAGAAGCTGGTGCGTCATGATGTTATGAGTCATGTTTATGCTTACGGGCAGCAGTGTCCCAATGCGGCCGGCATCATTCATCTAGGAGCCACCAGCTGTTATGTGGGAGATAATACAGATGTGATCATTATGACGGAAGCAATGAAGCTGGTGCGGAAAAAGCTGATCAATGTTATTCATGAGCTTGCAAAGTTCGCAAGAGAATATAAGGAACTTCCTACTTTAGCATTTACGCACTTTCAGCCGGCACAGCCGACAACAGTTGGTAAACGTGCAACGCTCTGGATGGAAGAACTGCTATTGGATCTGAATGATCTGGAATATATGATCGGGCAGCAGAAGCTGTTAGGATCAAAAGGAACCACAGGGACACAGGCAAGCTTTCTGGAATTATTTAACGGCGATCATGAGAAGGTACGCCGGATCGATCAGAAGATTGCAGAGAAGATGGGATTTGCAGAATGCTATCCGGTATCCGGACAGACATATTCCCGCAAGGTGGATTCCAGGATCCTGAACGTATTATCCGGCATTGCACAGAGTGCCCATAAGTTTTCCAATGATATCCGTCTCTTACAGCATCTGAAGGAGATTGAGGAGCCGTTTGAGAAGAATCAGATCGGTTCTTCTGCAATGGCCTATAAGCGGAATCCGATGCGTAGCGAACGAATCGCATCTCTGGCAAATTATGTGATCGCAGATGCTGTAAATCCGGCTATAACTGCAGCAACCCAGTGGTTTGAGCGTACCCTGGATGATTCAGCGAATAAGCGGATTTCTGTACCGGAGGCTTTTCTTGCAGTGGATGGTATTCTGGATCTGTATTTAAATGTTGTGGACGGGCTCGTAGTATATGATAAAGTGATCTATCAGCGTTTTATGAAGGAGATTCCGTTTATGGCTACGGAAAATATTATGATGGATGCAGTAAAGCGTGGCGGAAACCGTCAGGAACTGCATGAGCGGATCCGGGAGCATTCCATGGCCGCCGGAGCTGTTGTCAAGCAGGAAGGAAAGGAAAATGATCTGGTGGACCGGATTGCCGCCGATCCTGCCTTTGGTATGGCGAAGGAGGAAATTGAGGCGTTGCTGGAGCCAAAGAATTTCGTTGGAAGAGCACCGCAGCAGACCGAGGAATTCCTGACTGAGGTGATTCAGCCGATCCTGGATGCCAATCAGGATATTCTGGGATTGACAGCAGAAATTACAGTCTGATCTGCTTTGGAGAGGGAGCATGAATATAAGTCTGGAATATTATAAGATATTCTATTATGTGGCCAAGTGCCAGAGTATTACAGCTGCGGCAGGAGAACTATGCATTTCCCAGCCGGCAGTCAGTCAGGGCTTGAAGCAGCTGGAGCAGGAACTGGGCGCGAAGCTGTTTATACGGACGACCAAGGGTGTAACCCTGACCAATGAGGGAATGACCCTTTATACCTATGTGAAAAACGGTTATGAGCAGATTGTTCTGGGAGAACAGAAGCTTCAGGAAATGCTGAATATGACAACCGGAGAGATCCGGATCGGTGCCAGTGATATGACATTGCAGTTCTATCTTCTGCCGTACCTGCGCAGATATCACCAGTTATATCCGGATATCAAGGTTACGGTTACTAATGCACCGACCCCGCAGACGATTGAACATTTGCAGGCCGGCCGGATTGATTTCGGAATTGTCAGTCAGCCCTTTCCGGTGGAATCTCATTTGCGGATTCTTCCGGTACGGGAGATACAGGATGTATTCGTAGCAGGCGCCAAATTCTGGAGCTACAAGCAGCAGATGCTTCGATATGAGGATTTAATTTCTCTGCCGATCATCAGTCTGGAGGAGGATACCAGTACCAGGCGGTATGTGGATGCATTTCTGGCAGAGAACCATGTAAAGCTGGAGCCGGAATTCGAACTGGCGACCAGTGATATGATCGTACAGTTTGCGTTACAGAATCTGGGGATTGGCTGTGTGGTACGGGATTTTGCGGAGCGGTATATCCAGTCGGATGAATTGTTTGTTCTGCAGTTTGACAAGCAGCTTCCAAAGAGGGAAATCTGTGTAGTGAATGATGAGCGGCTTCCGCTGTCGATTGCTGCAGGGAAGCTGATGGAACTGTTGGGATAGGACTACGGCGATATGTGTCGATTTATTTCTATTTTTGTCTCATTTTGTCTAAAATAAAAGATATTCTTGAAAACAAGAAAATAGCGTGATAAGGTAAAGAAAAAGTACAGGTTAATAAACAGGGGGAGACAGAATGAAAACCTTATGCGTATTGTCATTTGAAACAGCAGCCGGAAATAAATATATCTATGATGGCAATACCGCAACGGTTTTGCCTGTGGATGACGTTCTCATGGATTGTATTATGGCATTTGGGGAGAAGGATCGTGATAGTGTTCGCCATGAATTGTATGAAAGATATGGAAATAGCCAGAAGGTTAATACTGCTATAGCATTTGTAGAGGATTTTATAAAAAATAAAGGAGCCTTTTATCGGGATGGGCAGTATGAACAGAAGGAACGAAAATGGTTACATGACTTTGATGGTCATTCTGTTCAATCTGCATTGGAACTGGCAGGTTTTATGGAGCAGATTGTAATTAATGTTACCGAAGATTGTAATCTGCGATGCCGGTATTGCTTTCTCTCAGAGACCTATGAGAATACCAGAAATCGGACCGGTGACACTATGAATGAAGCGGTTGCATTTCAAGCACTAGACTTTTTCTTTCTTAAGATGAAAAAGATTGCGGAGTATAATCCGGGTAAAATGTGTGCAGTCACTTTTTATGGTGGAGAACCTTTGCTGAATTTTTCTTTGATTCAGAAGTGTATTGATTATACGAAGAAAAACTGTCCGGTTTCATTTATTTTCAATTTGACGACCAATGGAATCTTGTTAAAAGGTGAGATCGCTGATTATTTAGTTGAAAATCAGGTATTTATATCTGTAAGTCTGGATGGTACAAAGGAAAATCATGATAGAACTCGTGTATGTCCGGATGCTTCCGGAAGTTATGAAATTGTATACAATAATATAAAGGAGTTTCAGCAGAGATATCCGGAGTACATTCGAATTAATATTTTGTGTGTGTTTGATTATGGAACGGATTTACGAAGGAATGAAGAGTATTTCAGAAAAGAGAAACTGCCGAGAATCGGGTTTATTAATCAGGTGCTGCCGGATCATACGGATTACTATAAGCAGTTTACAGGGGAAGAGGAAGAAGCATTCAGAAATGCATATATACAGATGCTGAATCAGTTTTTTAATAAAAAAAGACAGGGGAGACAACCGTTTGGATATGCGGATATGATGTTTGAAACAAGTCTGGCTTTGGTTTTATGCAGAGGACGGGCCGAGGATAAACGCCTGCCGATTTTACCATTTACCAACACCTGTATGCCAGGGACAAAGATATCCGTAAGAACGGATGGAACCTTTGATATGTGTGAAAAGATTGATTACCATTTTCCGATTGGAGATGTATACCAGGGGTTTGATTATGAGGGAATTGCTGAAGTAATCAAGTCGTATAATCAAGCCGTGACAGGAGCCTGCCATACCTGCCCGATCTCAAAGGTATGTACGGTATGCTTTGCACGTTGTACTGAAAAAGACACTTTTTGTCAGATAGATTGCAGAACACAGATGGACATATTTTTATTTCAGTTGACATTGGTTTATAGCTTGTATGAGGAGAATCCTGACGTTTTTAATTACTTTGAAAATAAAGTCGAGTGGACATTTCAGTTATAAGTTGAGGAGGTATTATGACCTATTTGCAGTTATTACCAAATGCTGAATTTGTATATTTTGGGTTGGATGGATGTGTGTTCCATCTATGGAATCAAAAGCGTTTTCCTTGTGACCGGAAGTCAGCAGCATTATTAAATGAATTGTTGAGAGGAAAACCATATGAGGAGGCAGAGTATGAAAATGAATTTAATGAATATCTGCTGGAATTGATGCAGGAGGGAATGCTGTATCCATATTCTACTCCTGTATATCATGAAATATATGAGGCGAAGAGCAGAATGGAAATACGCGGTTTATTTGAAGAGCCACCACAAATGAGACAAATCTACATTCAGGGGGCATCAAAATGTAATTATGCTTGCAGTTATTGTAGGATAGACAAAGATCAAACGGTCGTAAATAACGGGTGTAAAAGCTGTATCCTATGGGGAACTTCTTGTTCGGAGGATACTGCATTGAACCAAATAGAAGCAATAAAACGTTTATTGCAGCTTCATCATTCGGATATTACAATATCAGGCGGAAATGTGTTTCTGAATTGGGAGTATATAAGGAATGTATTGGACTTGATTTTATCAGAGGATCAGGCGGCAGAGCTTCATATTATACATAACGGTTCTATGGTAACAGATGAGATTCTGCATTATATTAAGGTGCATGAAATTTATTTAGAAGTTATGGTACTTGGATATGATGAAAGAAGCTGGCAGTCTGTAACCGGAAGTGAGGACGCCTGTCAGGAATTCGGAGAATTAATGAGAAAAATACGAGAATTTCAGATACGGTATAGCTTTGTTTTGATTGGCAGTAAAGAAACCTTGAAGCATATTCAGAAATTTGCGGATGATAATTATCCCGAAGCTGCAAATAGCATTGTAGAAATAGGTGAGGAAAATGAGAGACTGGCTACTGCTGTGTCTTATGAGGAAAGAATGAGACTGCCCTTGGATGAGTTCTCTTCCCGAAAACGTTATAACAGATGTCTATATGGAACTCTTGCGCTGGCACTGGATGGAACAATCCGAGCTTGTCCAATGTTTGATGAGACTCTGGCAGATCTGAAAGAACAGAATCTGGAATATATATTTCAAAGCCGGATTATTGATAAGTATTGGAGAATGACAAGGCAATCCTATTCCTCTTGTGTACAGTGTCCATATCAATGGCTGTGTTCGGATTGTATGAAAGCATTGGAAACTGCCGGACAGAACGGAGGGAGGACAGGAAGTCTGTGTGAACGAATGGGAGGATAGGAGAGAGGAATGACGGAAACATTATTGCAGATAAGAGAACTTAAGAAAAGCTATGGAAGCAAGACCGTGTTATCGGATATTGATTTTTCCCTGGAAGCTGGAGATATTCTTGGATATATCGGGCCGAACGGTGCGGGTAAAACAACGACGATGAAAATTATCTGTGGTCTTTGCAAGGCGGATTCCGGTGTTGTTTTAACCGGAACGGAAGAAGCGAGGCTCCGGATCGGCGTTGTATTTGATCATAATGGTCTGTATCCAAATCTGACAGCAAAGGAGAATTTGCAGTTCTTTTTGAAATTGTATAATACTCCGGATGAAGAAAAGGAATTAAAACGGTTATTGGAGTTCGTTGGTCTTTCAGAAGCGATGAATCAAAAAGTAAAGCATTTTTCAAAGGGGATGGCACGACGCCTGGTGCTGGCAAGGGCGTTTGTTCAAAAACCGGATTTATTGATCATGGATGAACCCTTTGATGGACTAGATGTTGAAAGTCAGTATCTTATGCGGAATTTTCTGGAACAGTGGGCAAAGAAGGAAAAGCACGGTATTTTATTTACTTCCCATAATATGAAGGAGGTTCAGGATTTTTGCAATCGTATTGTCTTTATTAAAGCAGGCAGGATTACGCTGCAGGGAGCAGTGGATGAGTTATTGCAAAAATATTTTAGAGGGCTTCGAATTCATTTGAATGATCCGGGTGAGGGTAGACGGGTATGTGAGCTTCTTGCCGGATTATATCAAAGGTGTGAACAAAAGGAGGATCAGATTTTCCTGGAAAATTCCAGAGATAAGAATGAAGTGATCATGCAGAAATTGATGTCAGGCCAGATTTCATTTTGCGAAATTGCGGAAGTAACAGATAGCTTAGAGGACATTTATATCAGGGAGATGGGCGGGTATGAATAAAACGTTTTTAAAAGCAATCTTATGGAAAGAACTGGTATGTTTTTTCCGTAATACATTGGGTATTGTATCTCTTTATATATTACTGCTTTTAGGGACAAATATATTTCTGCCGTCCTTGTACATGGAACGGGGAAGTATAACACCCTGGATCAACGAGATGCTGCTGAATAATATCATGGTTTTAGCGGCTACTGTGATCGTTACAGCAGGAAGTGCAATCATCAGTCAAAGCATGGGGCTGGAGAGACGGGAAGGAATTCTAAAAGTGTTATTAGGCATAGGGCTTCCGCCGGAGTTGATATGGCTGGGTCAATACCTGTTTGCATTTTGCTGCAGCTATGTATTGTGGCTGGCTAGTTTTCTGCTGTATTTTATCGGAATTCAGTTGATATATGGCGTTCAAATTATAATGACTGTCCAATGTCTGTTTTTATCGCTGTTTGTGTTTCCGGTTATAGCGATTCTGATACTGGCAGTCTATGCAGGGCTGTTTTGGACGGCAAAGAATCAGAATACACAGCTTCTTTATTCTTTACTGCCTGGAATTATTTATCTTCTATCCTTCTGGCTGAATCAGATATTTTCAGAGGGAAGGGTTGTAATTTCATTCTGGGCAGCAGTGGGTATGCTGGCAGGCAGTATACTGGGAGTATTCCTGATTACAAGATTTATTAAACGGGTAGATGCAGAACGATTATTTGATTCGTGACCAGATGCCGGTTTCCATATCAGGAGGAGACCTGCGTTTGCAGTGAATATCAAGGAGGTGAGGATTATGGCTTGTACAGAAGGATGGGCATGTGCTATTATTTGTGCAGGCGCCCTGGCGGGTGGATGTCTGATTGGCTGTGTTGCAACAGCCGGAGCAGCAACTGTAATAGGTACCGCTGCAGGCGCTGGCGGTACTGCAGGCGCAACGGTAAGTGCCGCGGTTACAAAATAGACCGGCAGGAAATGAAAGGCATCACTTTTACCAGTATGGAAAGGGTGGTGCCTTTTTGGATGAAAGGGGAGATGGTAGAAAATGGATGCCTCCGAAGAGAATCAACTGCGGATTTATGATCTGACAGAAGAAAAAAAGAAGCTGAAGCTGCAAATTGATGAGGAACAGTATATGAATCTCTCGCTCCATCGGAGGCGTAGTATGTTTTCTGCTTCCATAATCAAGAATATAGTGATCTTTCTTTACTTCTTGTTTTTGTATCTGGGAATGAAATTTCTGGCAAATATAATGGATATCGGGGAGGCGGTTAAGGATAACCCGGTGGTGAAAAAACTGCTGGAACTTTCGGACCCTGCGCTGGGACTGATCGAGGGAGCTTTGCTTCTTGTACTGGTGGTCACAGTCATTTTCTTTGTCCGGAAGCTGTATCTGATCTGGCTGAACAGTGATGATCCGGCAGCAATAGAGCTGGCAGAGAAAACGCAGCGTCAGACCTATAACCGGCAGATCGCCAGAAGTAATCAGAAGCTTGCGGCTCTGCTGTTTCATTTGCAGGAGGTTGAGGAGGAACTATATATTCGTAGCGAAAAAGAAAAGGATATAAACGGTGATTATAATGAATATAAACAATATTGATTTTACTTATGTCATGAGTTGAGATATACTGGTAAGGCATTGTGAGTGTAAATATGCAGACAATGGCAGAAGAATTCCTGCAACAGAGCAGGAGCTAGGAGGAAAGGCATGGTTAAAGCAATCGTAGGTGCAAACTGGGGGGACGAAGGAAAAGGAAAGATAACAGATACACTGGCAAAGGAATCCGATATTATTGTCAGATTCCAGGGAGGAGCCAATGCAGGACATACCATTGTAAACAACTATGGTAAATTTGCATTACATACTCTGCCGTCCGGTGTGTTTTATGATCATACCACCAGTGTCATTGGAAACGGTGTTGCTCTGGACATTCCAAAGCTGGTCGGAGAGCTGGAGGAAGTAGTATCAAAGGGAGTTCCAAGGCCGAAGATTTTAGTATCGGATCGTGCGCAGATTGTCATGCCATATCATATCTTATTTGATACCTATGAGGAAGCGAGACTGGCCGGTAAGTCCTTTGGCTCCACGAAATCAGGGATTGCTCCCTTCTATTCTGATAAATATGCAAAAATCGGCTTTCAGGTAAGCGAGTTATTTGATGAAGTTGCATTAAAGGAAAAGCTGGAGCGGGTATTGGTACAGAAGAATGTGCTGATAGAGCATCTGTATCATCAGCCACTGTTAAACGCAGATGAGCTTTTTAATACCTTAATGGAATACCGCAAGATGATTGAACCATATGTATGCGATACATCCGCATATCTGTATCAGGCGATCCAGGAGGGAAAGAATATCCTGCTGGAAGGACAACTGGGTTCTTTAAAGGATCCGGATCATGGCATCTATCCGATGGTTACCTCGTCATCTACACTGGCCGGTTACGGTGCCATAGGTGCAGGGATTCCGCCTTATGAGATTAAGAAGGTGATCACGGTATGTAAGGCATATTCCAGTGCAGTAGGCGCCGGGGCATTTGTCAGCGAGATATTTGGCGAGGAAGCCGATGAATTGCGGAAGCGCGGCGGTGATGGCGGTGAATATGGTGCAACTACCGGACGGCCAAGACGGATGGGCTGGTTTGACTGTGTGGCTTCCCGGTACGGATGCCGGATTCAGGGAACAACGGATGTTGCCTTTACCGTGCTGGATGTATTAGGATATTTAGATGAGATTCCAGTATGTACGGGTTATGAAATTGATGGCAGGATAACAGATGATTTTCCGACAACCACACAATTAGAAAAGGCAAAGCCGGTATTGGAGGTGCTTCCGGGCTGGAAGACAGATATCCGCGGAATCAGACGCTATGAGGAACTTCCGGAGAACTGCCGTAATTATATTGAGTTTGTGGAAAAGCAGCTCGGCTTCCCGATAACGATCATCTCCAACGGACCGGGCCGGGATGATGTGATTTACAGATAGGACCGGCATTATTATATTATAGAATTTGAGGAAGGCATATGGGATTATCATATACTGTAAAAAAGAGTAAAGTGAGCCGTCTGGGTTACCGGATTACCGGAATCGTGTTCCTGGTGCTGGGAATTGCCGGCGTTGTATTGGTATGGAAGGTACCGCGTATGCAGTTTCTGGTAATCGCTGTTGCTTTTATGGCGGCATTTTACGGAATATATCTGATCAAGGCATCCGTTCGCCAGCAGGCGTACGATATCACCTATGAATTTACGGAAGAGCATATCAAGCTAAAGCTTCATAATGGAGAGCGACTGCTGCCTTATGGCGAGGTGACAGGAATCCAGTGGATTGAGCCAAGTCCCGATATTGATTACTTTATGATTCAGATCAGAAATGGTAAGAAGCAATATGTATTACATTTTGATCATAACCGGCGGTATGGGGAACGGATTTATGAATATTTAAAGGAACGGGTTCCTGATATGTAAAAAAGGATCATTTTAATGCAATATCTTCATATTTTTCGTTGAAATAGATGAAAGAATATAATATAATGCATGGTAGGACAAAAGCGTATACAAGCCTCTGAAACGTTGTTTGTTTCAGAGGCTTTTTATAGCTCCGGCGATGAACCGCGACCTCATTGCCGGAAGGAAGTGCGCTTTGTTTAAAGGAGTATTATTTTACAAGGAGGAGTTTGTGATGTCATATGTTGATGACGTGCTTGCATTAGTACATAAGAAAAATGCAAGCGAACCAGAATTTTTGCAGGCAGTTGACGAGGTGCTGAATTCGCTTCGTCCAGTAATCGAGGCAAATGAGGAGACCTATAGAAAGGAAGCCTTATTAGAGCGTTTGTGCGAACCGGAGCGGCAGTTTAAGTTCCGCGTTCCATGGGTAGATGATAAGGGACAGGTACAGGTAAACACCGGTTACCGGGTACAGTTCAATTCTGCCATCGGACCATATAAGGGTGGCCTGCGGCTTCATCCGTCCGTAAATATCGGTATTATCAAGTTCCTGGGATTTGAGCAGATTTTCAAGAATTCCCTGACCGGACTTCCGATCGGCGGCGGCAAGGGCGGTTCTGATTTTGATCCGAAGGGAAAGTCAGACCGGGAGGTTATGGCATTCTGCCAGAGCTTCATGACGGAATTGTGCAAGTACATCGGTGCAGATACGGATGTTCCTGCCGGTGATATCGGAACCGGTGCAAGAGAGATCGGTTACATGTTCGGACAATATAAGAGAATCCGTGGTGTATATGAAGGTGTATTGACCGGTAAGGGCTTGTCCTATGGCGGTTCTCTGGCCAGAACGGAAGCAACCGGTTATGGTTTATTATATCTCACAAGAGAAATGTTAAAGTGTAACGGTCATGATATTGCAGGTAAGACCGTATGTATCTCCGGGTCTGGTAATGTAGCGATCTATGCGACCCAGAAGGCACAGCAGATGGGCGCTAAGGTAGTGACTGTATCTGATTCCACCGGCTGGGTATATGATTCCGAGGGAATTGATGTTGCATTGCTGAAGGAAGTAAAGGAAGTGAAGCGTGCTCGTTTAACAGAGTATGCAGCAGCCCGTCCGAGTGCAGAGTATCACGAGGGACGCGGCGTATGGTCTGTAAAGTGTGATATTGCACTTCCTTGTGCGACACAGAACGAATTACTGATCGAGGATGCAAAGCAGTTGGTTGCAAACGGCTGTCTTGCAGTTGCAGAAGGTGCAAATATGCCGACAACCTTGGATGCTACCAAGTATTTACAGGACAATGGTATACTTTTTGCACCTGGTAAGGCGGCAAATGCAGGTGGCGTTGCTACCTCTGCATTAGAGATGAGCCAGAACAGCGAGCGGCTTTCCTGGAGCTTTGAGGAGGTTGATTCCAAGCTGCAGGGCATTATGGAGAATATCTTCCATAATCTGGATGATGCAGCAAAGAAGTATGCAACTCCGGGTGATTATGTAGCCGGTGCAAATATTGCCGGATTCTTAAAGGTAGTAGATGCCATGACTGCACAGGGAATCGTGTAATAGTCGGATTTTAAGAGAATTTAAGATATGGATGAGTCTCATAAACTTCGTGTTTATGGGACTTTTCTTTTTATATGGTATGAATGCTCCAGAGGAGCGATCGAAGGTATGTGAATGTTGAAATACCTTAACTATAACTTGACAGATATATCAGATTGATATATTATACATATATCAGTCTGATATAGAATGGGAGCGGTGGCAATGGCAGTAGAAAAGAAGATTGATTGCGTGATCCTGGGGTTATTAAGTCATGAGGATCTGACAGGATATGAGATTAAGAAGCGAATGGATACGTCCTTAAAGTATTTCTGGGGGGCAAGCTATGGCAGTATCTACCCTGCACTTGCCGAGCTTGTAGAACGGGGGCTGGCGAAGAAGCGTGACGGTGCGGAAAATAAGCGAAGTAAAATCATATATTCGATCACCGGAGCAGGAAGGAACTATTTAAAAGAATGGCTGCAGGTTCCGGCGGAGCGGGACGAACTGCGGTATGAAACACTGCTGAAGCTATTTTTTGGCAATGAAGGCGGTCCGTCACAGGCAGTCTTTCATATTGATGCCTTTCAGGAGAAAATAGAGCGGGAGCTGCCTTATCTGCTTGGGGCAGAGGATAAACTAAAAAACTGCATGGAGCTGGATGATACGCATAAGTATTATCTGTTGACGGTAGAATTTGGTATTAAAACCTATCATGCCTACCTGGAATGGTGTAAGGAAGCAAGGACATTATTAGAGGAGGGGAAATAGAATGCTTGGACATTTGGGATTTTCATATATAGGCTTCCTGTTTCTGCTTCTGTTGATCGTTCCGAACCTGGTCTGGATGAGGAGGCAGCCACAGGGATATAGTGCAGAAAATGAGAATAAGCAGCTCGCCATTTTCGAACGAACAGGCGAGGTGCTTACTACCTGCTGCGCCCTTTTCTTTTCGGATTTTAATCTGCGACCGTTGTCCATATGGTCGCTGTGGCTTGGATGTGCAGTTGTTTTGATGATCCTGTATGAGATCTGGTGGGTACGGTATTTCAAAAGCGAACGAAGGCTGACAGATTTTTACAGTAGCTTTCTGGGCATTCCGGTGGCTGGTGCAACCCTGCCGGTGCTTGCATTTTTTTTGCTTGGAATATACGGGAGGGTGATATGGATGCTGATCGCAAGTATTATTTTAGGGATCGGGCATATCGGTATTCATCTGCAGCACCGTAAAGAAATGAATAAAATAAATGAGAAGAAAGAGAAATAAAAACAGACCGGATGAATCGGTCCGGATAAAACATCCTGTCAGTTTCCGGCTGACAGGATGTTTGTTATAAAATACGAAATCAGTTCTAGCATCAGGAACAGAATACGAATTATAGTTGGGATCCCTTGACAAGGAGCGATAAGGCTTCCCTCAACCCATCATCCATATAGACGTCATTTCCAAGGGTTATGCTCATCAAATTCATTGTTCCGTAGTTCCAGCGGATCTCGATGGGTTCCGTGTATCCGCGGACTTCTGTAGTTCCTTTCAAAATCAGATATTCCGGATCAGAGGCGGTAGCCGCCTTGTATTGATAAACCGGCTCTGTAACGGTGCTTTCGATGAGCTGATGGTAGGAATAACGATTGACGCCTATTTGAACAGAGTAGAATTCTAACATCATGCTTCCGGCAGTTGCCTTTTTAGCTTCCTGTATTTTATTTACATTGCTTCCACAGAGAATAACAAGCACAACCTCAATACCGATGAGAATAAGGGGGATTATTTGCTTATCCCCGTTATCCTGAAAGCGTTTGATCCAATAAACAAAAGGGAAGAGCCATGCCCACAGGATCAATGATTTATCGCTGCATTTTTTGTAAACCATGATGATCGCATCGGCGATCCAGAACAGATTGGCAACACTAACGATTTTAGACATGGTAAGCCACATGGAATTGCCATAGTTTCCATTTGTTATAGTAATAAGCGCATAAAGAATGGAACCTGTGAAGATTGCTATGCCGATATAGAACAGAACCGGCAGAAAGGTATTGGTCTGTGTTAGGATCGTCGCGCTCTGCGGAGGCGTTTTTTCTACATTCTGGTATTGATCTGCAATGAATTTTGTATCAGTATCCCCAATATAAACCATATCAGTTCCGGTACTGTCTACATTACCGGATGCAGGGCTGTGATCTGCTCCCTCTACGTTGTTTAATTGAAATCCCATTCCGTATCCCCCTTCTTCTTTTCATGAATTATGCTTCTGAAACTATAATCATTATAGCAGAAGGGGGCTTATTGATTCGTATGGAATAAGGCGCAATAGAAGGTATAACGTGTGAAAAACCGCACGATAGAATAGAATGTATCTTTTGCAACCATTCTGACTTCATATTTTGACGGTATATTGTCCTGGCTGCATGCTCTCATATAAGAGTAGTATTTTCCCTCGAATAATGTTATACTTTATCCGATTATGAATAATATTCAACAGACAGGAGAGATAATTTTGATACAGAAGTTTTTAATGGGAAATGAGGCCATTGCCTTAGGCGCCATTCATGCCGGTGTGAACCTGGTCGCCGGTTATCCGGGAACACCTTCTACGGAGGTATTGGAGACCGTGGCAAAGCAAAATGACGGAAGCATTTATGTGGAATGGTCGGTGAATGAGAAAGCAGCATTAGAAGTGGCAGCCGGCGCTTCCTATGCCGGAGCCAGAACCCTGGTTACTATGAAGCAGGTGGGTCTGAATGTGGCATCCGATCCCCTTATGAGTCTGGCCTATGTAGGCGTCAAGGGAGGAATGGTAATTTTAAGCGCCGATGATCCGGGGCCGATTTCCTCTCAGACGGAACAGGATACCAGACATTTTGCGCAGTTTGCCAAGCTGCCGGTCTTTGATCCGTCTTCGCCGGAGGAAGCTTATGAGATGATACAGGATGCCTTCGCCTGCTCTGAGAAATGGGGAACACCTGTGTTGTTCCGCCCGACCACCAGAGTATGTCATGGCTGTGCTTCTGTTCCGGTGCGGGAGCAGTATGAGAAGCATGAGATAGAAGGATTTATAAAGGATACCATGCGCTGGGTGATATTTCCGCGTACTTCATTTCTGAATCATGAAAAGCTGGAACAACGGAATCCAAAGCTGGGAGAAGAACTCTCTGCTTATCGGTTTAACCGGCTGACCGGAAATGGAAAAAAGGGTATCTGTACCTCTGGTATCAGCTATGCATATACAAGAGAGGCATTGGAATGTGGAGTGGAGGAAGCGTATAAGCTGTTGAAGGTTGCTACGGCTCATCCATTTCCGGAAACACTGGCACTTCAGTTTCTGGAGGGACTGGATGAGGTGCTGTGTATAGAAGAATTAGATCCGGTCTTAGAGAAAGAACTGCTTTGTCTGTGTGGTAAGCACCATCTGAAGATAACGATTCATGGAAAGCTGGATGGAAGCGTGCAGGCGGCGGGAGAGAATACCGTAGAATCTGTGAAGGCGGTATTGAAAGATTATCTCGGACTTCATTGGGAGAAGGCCTGTGATCCTGTAACACCGGAGCTTCCGGTCCGGCCGCCGGTATTATGTGCCGGTTGTCCGCATCGTGCGTCCTTCTATGCCGTGAAGCAGGCCATGAAGGGAAGAAAGGCAGTATTTAGCGGGGATATCGGCTGTTATACTCTGGGGAACGCAGCGCCACTGGATATGGTTGATACCTGTCTGTGCATGGGTGCAGATGTGACCATGGCACAGGGACTACACCGGGCAGAGCCGGATACGGTTAATTTCTCGTTTATCGGGGATTCCACCTTTTTTGCATCCGGTATTACAGGGATCATAAATGCTGTTTACAATCAGACAGATATCATCGTGATTATCCTGGATAATTCCACGACTGCCATGACAGGACATCAGCCTCATCCGGGAACCGGTGTCCGCATGATGGAGCAGACAGAAGAGGAAGCGAAAGGAACACCAAAGGAAATCAGCAGTAAGATCAGCATTGAGAAGCTGCTGCAGGCAATGGATCTGACTTCTGTCGAGACGATAGACCCGCTGCACTTTTCCGAGGCTGTGGAGGCGGTTGAACGTGCAGCGAAGCTGCCGGGCGTGAAGGCGGTCATTTTCCGCTCCCCATGTATAGCAGTTGCCAGGCCGCAGAATCCGTATCAGATAAATGGAAACTGTATTAATTGCAAAAAGTGTATTCGAGAACTGGGATGCCCTGCGATCGTGTTAGAGAATGGAATGCCGGTTATTGAGAAAAGCCTGTGTACCGGCTGTTCCCTTTGTTCCCAGATTTGTCCGTGCGATGCGATCACTCCGACAGCATAAATGCATACTGCCTGCCGGCCTTTACAATGACCGGAGCGGGCAGCGGAACAAGGGAAATGAAAGCCGGACATATAGACAGACTTAATGAAAAGAAGGAGATTCCAGAATATGAATAATATTTTATTATGCGGGGTTGGTGGTCAGGGAACCGTGCTGGCATCCAAACTGATCGCCTTTGCCGCTATGGAAAAGGGGCTGCAGGTACGGACTGCGGAAACGATCGGTATGGCACAGCGTGGCGGCAGTGTGGTCAGCCATGTACGTATCGGCTCGGAGATTCATTCGCCTCTGCTGGCAAAGAGAACTGCAGATGTGCTCATTGCATTTGAACCGGCAGAAGCGGTTCGATGTATTTCTTACTTAAAGCAGGATGGTACAGTTATTGTCAATCGGAAGGCGGTAAGACCGGTAACTGCTTCTCTGCAGGGAACCTATGCAGATGGATCGGAAATGCTGGATTATCTGCAGGAACAGGCAGAATCGGTTACGATTCTGGACGGCGAGGCAATCTGTGACGCCTGTGGTTCCTCAAAAGTATTGAATATTGTGCTGCTGGCAGCAGCAGCTCAGTCCGGCGGACTGAATATTACGCCAGAGGAACTAAAGTCGGCAATACGAAAACGACTTCCACAACAGTTTCATGCATTGAATTTGCGGGCGGTCGATATGACACTGCAGTCTTTAGCAGAAAATAATGAATAAGGGGAAAGGAAACAGAATAATGCAGATTACAGAGGAACAGATAAAAAAGGTAAATCAACAGATACATGCTCTGGTGGAAGCAGGAAGTTTTTACGGGAGAAAGCTGGAGGAGGCGGGCATCACAAGTATTTCCAGTCAGGAGGATTTTCAGCAGCTCCCGTTTTCAGAGAAAAATGATCTGCGCGAGGCATATCCGCTGGGCCTGATGACAGCCCCGGAAAAGGATATCGTGCGGATTCATTCATCCTCCGGCACTACGGGACTTCCAGTCATTATTCCGTATACTGCAAAGGATGTGGATGATTGGGCAATTATGTTCCGGCGATGCTATGAAATGGCAGGTATCACCAATCTGGATCGGATTCAGGTGACTCCCGGTTATGGGTTGTGGACGGCAGGAATCGGATTTCAGAACGGTGCAGAAAAGCTTGGTGCAATGGTAATTCCCATGGGACCGGGTAATACAGAGAAGCAGCTTCAGATGATGATGGATATAGAATCTACAGTTCTTTGTTCCACATCCTCCTATGCACTGCTGCTTGCAGAGGAGATTGAAAAACGAGGCATTAAGGATAAGATTCATCTGAAAAAGGGTGTGATCGGTTCTGAGCGTTGGGGAGAGAAAATGCGTCAGCGGATTTCCGGTGAACTGGGAATTGAGTTGTATGATATTTATGGTCTGACAGAAATCTACGGCCCTGGTATCGGGATCAGTTGTAAAGAAGACAATGGCATGCATTACTGGGATGACTATATTTACATTGAAATTATTGATCCGGTTACTCTGCAGCCGGTGGCGGATGGCGAGATGGGTGAGATAGTGATCACGACTCTGGTAAAGGAAGGAGCGCCATTGATCCGTTATCGTACCCATGATCTGTCCAGGATCCTTCCGGGAAGCTGTCCTTGTGGAAGTCCATATCCTAGACTGGACATCATTCAGGGAAGAACCGATGATATGATGAAGATAAAGGGAGTAAACGTATTTCCAAGTCAGATTGAGACAGTATTGCGGGAGTTCACAGAATTATCCAGCGAATATCAGATCCGTATCTCACATCTGGAGGGGAAGGATACCATGCGTCTTTATGTAGAGACCAATGGTACGGTAGATTTTATGGAGCTTGCGGAACGGATCTCAGAGAAAGTAAAAAGTCGCATTGGATTTACACCACTGGTGAAAGTGGTAGAGATCGGTGTGCTGCCTAGAAGTGAGAAAAAAACCAGACGGGTTATTGACGAGCGATATAATTAATCTGAATTTCGATGAATTACATAGATGGAGCCAGGTCAGAATGGAAGCATTCTGAATCTGGCTCCATTTATAGCAGAAACAAAAAACTGCGCTGTCTATTTTGAAAAATCATTTACTTGTTATATAAGTATAGAAATATTTCATACTGAGAAGTATAGCTTTTGTTGCCCACCGTCATGGAATGAAGCGCCATGGTTTCATATTCAAAGTTGATCACGATTGGTGAATTACCATATGGTGTAGTGCTTTTGATCACAAAAAGTGCCGGTTCTGTATCGGTTGCCTCTACATAGGCATAGGTTGGCTCTGTAATATTGCTTGCGATCAGTTTGTCGTATGTGATATCTCCAACGCCGCTAACTGAGATATAGATCTGGGACAGGGTTGGTATTCTGGCATATGCCATAGAAGCACCGCTGAAGCCGGTTTCATTGATCTCAATCCCCATGGCAGTAATGGTAGCAGTCATACCTGAATGAACCGTATATCCGGATAGAAGAAGCTGTACAATAACAATCAACAATGCAAAGATGCCGGAGTTCCCGTTTGCTTTACACCGTTGAAAGTAATATACAATGGGAAAGACAAGTGCCCAGAAGATTAAGGAACCGCCAGCTATTTTCTTCTTGTGCAGGATTATGGCATCCGTAAGGTAACTTGCGGTACCCAAAAAGGATAATACGTTTACGGAAGCCAGATAGCTGAGCAGTGATTTTGTTTCCTGCAGATCACTCGATGTACGGATAAAATCCGTAAAACTGCCACTTTTGAACTGTTGAAGAAGTACAATGACTGCTAACAAATGCAACGCTACACCGAAGAACATTAGAATCGGCGGAAAGGTTTCTTTCTGTGACAGATAGGATGCATTAGAACCACTGCTTTCGACGGGTTTCGACCTTGCGTATTGATTCGCTATAAACACTGTATCCTCTGCTGCAGGGTCAAAGCCATCGTCAAAGGTATCTGATTCATTTGAAACGGTACCGGAGCCTGCTGTTACCGCAGGACGCTGATAGGAACTGGTGGTTGAAGATGAGCCTTCTTCATTAGATAATTGGAATCCCATATAAACTATCCTCTCTTTTCTTATGTATATTTTGTATTACGAACCAGGTAATATAGAAATTGTCCTGGTTGTCTTTTCATGACGATTAATTATACAGGATAGATATATTTTCCGTCAATACTTTGATTTTTAGGGAAAAATGTCATATTATGTCGAATTGTGTTGATGCGATTTTGGACAACAGAAGCAATTTCTTGTATAATTAATGGAACATTTGATTGACATAAGACATACAGTCTGATACCTTGAACATATATAATAGTATTGAAAACATGGGAATATTGGAATGTGAACCACAAGGAGGAAAGAATAAAAAATGAAACTTGCACTTATTATGACCGGAGGAACCATAGGAAGCCAGAAAGATTCAGAAGGTTGGCTTTCTCTGAATTGCGAGCAGCCGTATCAGATTTTAGAATTGTTTCAAGGAAAATTTTCGCATATAGCGAAAGGGATAGAATTTTCCTGTGAGATGCCGTTTCAGATTTTAAGTGAAAATTTGAATGCAAGGTATTTAAACAACCTGATTGAAATGGTTCAGGAGGTATTACAGCAGAAAGGACTGGAAGGAATTCTGATCTGTCATGGAACAGATACCATTCAATATACGGCAGCAATATTATCGTATGTGTTTTCGGATATTGAAATACCAATATTGTTGGTTTCCAGCAATTATCCACTGGAGGATGTACGGTCAAATGGATTGGATAATTTCAGATATGCAGTTGAAACTGCAATGAAAGATATGAAGGGTGTTTATGTCATATATCGCAATTCAGACAGTAATACGTATGTCCGTACAGGTGTTTCCCTGTTGGGGCATCGGACGTTTGATGATAATCTTTATAGTGTAAATGGTGGAACCGTCGGATATTATGATGCAGATGGAAAATGGATTGCGGATGATTCTTTTGAAGGAATACAGTATTTTCAGGCTGAAATAACAAAGAAGGAAGGCCGGGAGCCTAAAACTGCCCATAGTAAATTAATTGATATTACAAGACCGATCGTCTGGCTGAGGGAGTATCCGGGTATGGCATATCCTGAGTTAAACGGACAGACAAAGGCAGTTATCCTGGAGGGATATCATTCCGGTACTATTGCTGTAGATCCAAGACTGCGGGCATTTGCACAGGGAGCAAAGCAGCTCTCAGTACCAATTTATCTGACAGGAGGCGCCAGTGAAAAAGGCGGATATGAGACGATGAAAGAATATCAGGAATTAGGAATTCGAAATCTGGTGAATCAATCTCCGATCGCAGTTTATTGCCGGTTGTGGCTGGAATTAAGCGGTCGCAGGTTATAGAAGAAAAGCAACAGATGTATAGACGGGCGAAAATCATCAATGGAAATGGTTGGTAATTTCTCAAAGGTGTGGTATACTATGCCTTGAGGAGGGGCCCGGCGAAGCTGGGAAGAGTCCTGAAGGCCAATAGCAGTAATCCTCAAAGGCTGTCAGCTATGCCTTGAGGAGGGGCCCGGCATTGCCGGGAGGAGTCCTGAGGTCGGACAGCAGTAAAAAGCAACGGAAGTTCGTAAAGAGTCCTGAAGTAAGTTTTGGATACCCGCGCAATTTAGATCCGGAGATAAAAATATATTATAGCAGACAGGTTAGTGTTGGAATGCAGCAGGAAGAAAATAAAATAGAAAATAGAATAAGTGAAGGTGAAATTGCAACGCTTCTGGCTGATGCAGAAGATGATATGAGGCACTTTTTTGATGCAGAAAAGCAAGGCAGGAGAATAGAGGAAACAAGAGGGAATGAAAAGGGAGGAAGAATTTTCTACTTTATTCGTTCCTTTGTTCTGCCAATATTGTATGGTATATTTATTGCGTTAATCTTGACACAGGTTATGTATTTTCATGCCCAGGTTCCATCCGGCTCCATGGAAACAACAATTTTGACCGGGGATCGTATCCTGGGAAACAGAATGGCGTACTGGTTTCAGGATCCCTCATACGGTGATATTATCATCTTTTGGAGTGATGAGTATAATGAATTCATGGTGAAACGGATCATTGGCTGCCCGGGTGACCGGGTTGAACTACATACAGACGGAGTATATGTAAATGATAATAGACTTGCAGATGCTTATACGCAAGGGATTACCAGAGAAATGCGGGCAGGTGAGTCTGCGTGGACAGTGCCGGAGGACAGTTATTTTGTTATGGGGGATAATCGGGAGGACTCTGCCGATTCCCGTTATTGGAACGATACGTATGTTCCAAGGGAAGAGATTTATGCAAAATATATGTTCCGCTATTCTCTTGGAACGAATGGCTGGTACCTGAAATGGAACCAGCCGGTTGAATTCTGGTTGCAGGAATAATCTCTCAGGAGGCATATATGAGACAGGATAAAGTAATACTATGTGCGGCATCAAAATACGAAGAAAAGTATTATTTAAATGAAGAATTTGACAATCTGCCATCTGCTATTCAACGGGAACTGCAGATTATGTGTGTACTATATACAGAGGAGATCGGGGGGATACTGACCCTGGAGTTCGACTCAGATGGAAATTTGAACTTTATCACTGCAGCGAATGAAGGAGATCTGCTGTATGATGAGATTGGAAGCGTTTTAAAGATTAAACAGATGCGGGAAAACAGAAAAGAATTATTAGAAGCGCTGGAAACCTATTTTAAGGTATTCTTTTTAGGCGAAGAAATGGATGAAGAATAAAAGGAGGATATGGAAATGATACGTCATGTTGTCATGTTTGGAATACGAGGGAACGAAGGGTTAACACCGACGCAGGAGGCAAAGCGTCTGGGAGATAAGCTGTTAGCATTACCGGAGCAGATTCCGTTGATCAAACATATGGAGGTAGGTGTCAACTGTGAAAATGCACCGGAGGAGAATGCACAACTGGTGTTGATCGTAGATTTTGATTCTATTGAAGACTGCGCCATGTATTCCATTCATCCGGCCCATCTGGCAGTAGCGGAGGAAATCGGAAAGGTAAAAATGAGCCGCAGTTGTGTGGATTATGAACGATAAGCAGGTGTGAATCAAGATAACTGAATGGAAGCTTGAAGGAGAGGCAGTATGTTAGTTACAATTGACGTGGGGAATTCCAATATTACCATAGGTTTGTTTGACGGAGACACTATTCGGGGAACATTTCGGATGACCACTAAAATACCACGGACATCGGATGAGTATGGTATTTTTTTTACGGATCTGTTAACAGCAAGGCAGATACAGATCAAGGAGATCAAGGCGGTAATTATTGCATCGGTAGTACCGGATGTCATGCATTCTCTGACCAGTGGCATTCTAAAATATTTTCATGTGAATCCGATCATAGTCAAGCCTGGAATTCGCACCGGGATTAAGCTGGCAACGGAAAATCCAAGAGAACTGGGTGCAGATCGTATTGTAGATGCAGTAGCGGCATATGAATTGTATGGCGGACCAGTGGTAGTGATTGATTTTGGAACTGCTACTACACATGATCTGGTAACTGCAGACGGCTGCCTGGTGGCAGGCGTTATTTCACCCGGAATCAGGATTTCAGCAAATACGTTATGGAATAATGCAGCAAAGCTGCCGGAGATTGAGATCCGAAAACCAGAAAGTATTCTGGCTAAGAATACGGTGACCAGTATGCAGGCAGGCCTGATCTATGGTGGTATCGGACAGACGGAATATATTGTTCGCAAGCTTCAGGAGGAAGCGGGCCTGAAGGACATGAAGGTGGTGGCCACTGGGGGATTAGGGAAAATTATTTCTCAGGAAACAACAGCCATTGATATTTATGATCCGGATCTGACGTTAAAGGGTCTGAAGCTGGTTTATGAGAAACAGGAAAAGTAACATGACAGCCAGAATCGGAACGATTGACATTCAGGATAAATTAATATTGGCACCCATGGCCGGTATTACCGATCTTCCATTCCGTCTGCTTTGCAAGGAGCAGGGATGTGATATTTTATATACGGAAATGGTGAGCGCCAAGGCAATGTATTATAATAATAAAAATACAATTCCGCTGCTGGCAACGGATCCCGGAGAAGAACCGGTCGGATTGCAGTTATTTGGCTCAGAGCCGGAGCTGATGGGAGAAATGGCAAAACGGGTGGAGGAAGCGGGATTTCAGTTCATTGATATTAATATGGGCTGCCCGGTTCCGAAGGTCTTTAACAACGGAGAGGGAGCAGCACTCATGAAGGATCCCTTGCTTGCCGGAAGAATTGTACATGCCATTGTTCAGGCAGTGTCGCTTCCTGTTACGGTAAAGCTTCGAAAAGGGGTCGATGACGCACATGTAAATGCTGTAGAGATTGCCAGGATAGCAGAAGAAAACGGGGCTTCTGCCATTGCTGTTCATGGGCGTACCCGCGCCCAGTATTATGCAGGAAAGGCAGACTGGAATATAATTCGTCAGGTAAAAGAGGCGGTTTCCATTCCTGTGATCGGGAACGGGGATCTTCTGACTCCGGAGGATACGCTTTGCATGAAAGAGCAGACCGGCTGTGATGCATTTATGATCGGCAGGGGGGCTAAGGGGAACCCCTGGATCTTTCGTCAGATGAAGGAAGCATTACGAACCGGAAGTATATCGGATCGTCCGGCTGTTGCAGAGGTGGTGGATATGATTCTGCGTCATCTGGACATGATGGTTGCATTGAAAGGTGAATATACCGGAATTCATGAGATGCGAAAGCACGTATCCTGGTATACAGCCGGATATCCGAATTCAACCCGGATCCGGGGCAGAGTTAATGAAATAGAAACCAGAAAGGAATTAGAGGAAATCTTGAATAACTGGAGAGAAAGTATATAGACTGCAAAATTATATGAAAAAAGAAAGGGGAAGGATATGGAAGCATTAACCTGTATTCAAACGAGAAGAAGCTGTAGGAAATTTACGGAGGAACCGGTTTCCCGTGAAATCCTGGAGGAAATAGTGGGAGCAGCCGCTTATGCACCATCCTGGAAAAACACGCAGATCACCCGGTATATTGTTGTAGAAGATAAGGAAACGCTTGCGAAGATCGCAACGGACTGTGTTCTCGGTTTTGAATATAATACGAAAACCATTATGAGAAGTGCCGCCCTGATCGTCATGACGATTGTGAAAAACCGTTCGGGTTTTGAACGGGATGGTTCTTATTCTACCTCCAAAGGAGACCGGTGGGAAATGTTTGATGCCGGAATTGCCGCTCAGACCTTCTGCCTGGCCGCACATGAAAAGGGATTGGGGACCGTAATTTTAGGCGTATTTGACGAGGAAAAGATTGCGGAAGTCATTACGATCCCGGAGGGACAGCAGATTGCCGCCCTGGTTGCGATCGGTTATCCGGCGGAGCAGCCTGAAGCACCAAAGCGAAAGACCGTGAATGAATTATTGTCATATTCTAAATAAAGTGTGTCATACAAAACAGCAAGACAGAGCGTTCTGTCTTGCTGTTTTGTATAAGGGTTACGCACCCTGGCAGGTAGTCTGGAACAGACAGTCCACATAGTCCCAGTTGATCAGGTTCAGCCAGTTTGCAATGTAATCGGCCCTTCGGTTTTGATATTGCAAGTAATAAGCGTGTTCCCATACATCAATACACAGGAGCGGTTTTTGAGACTCCGTGATCGGCGTATCCTGATTGGCTGTGCTTAATACAGAAAGCTTTCCTTTTTCACAGACCAGCCAGGCGTAGCCAGAACCGAATTGTTTGACAGCAGCATTTGTAATGACCCGGCAAAAGTTATCATAGGATTCAAAGTCCCGATGTATCATATTTGCCAGTTCACCCTCGGGCATGCAGAAGCCATCGCCCTGCATGCAGCGGAAGTATAGCTGGTGATTATAGACGCCGCCTCCATTGTTACGGATGCCGGTCTGAATATCCGCAGGAAGCTCATCAAGATGAATCAGCAGGTCATCCAGGCTTTTATCCTGTAGTTTTGGAAAATCTGCTAAGATTCCATTCAGATTGTCTACATAGGTTTTATAGTGCTTGTCATGATGGAAATCCAGGATTTCCTTACATAGTGCCGGTTCCAGGGCGTCATAAGGGTATGGAAGCGGCTCGAATGGAAATGGAAAGGTCTCATTCATAAATTAATCCTCGTTTCTAATGTTATTCGTAGTTTCTTTTCATTCCTCTCCAGGAACATAATTCTATGCTGGTATTATATGCATTTTTGGTTTGAATATACCAGTTGGATTTGGTATACTGAACGCATAGGTTCGAACAATAAAGGCGGAGTATCAATGGAATGGAATCAGTTACTTTGTCCGGGAAGACGGAAAGCATATCCGTCCAGTACGGCTGGAGGAAGAGATTTAAGAACTGAATATGAGAAGGATTATCAGAAAATAATCGGCAGTGCCTCCTTTCGGAGATTACAGGATAAGACGCAGGTATTTCCGTTGGATAAAAGTGATTTTATCCGGACAAGACTGACACATTCTCTTGAGGTATCCTCCTTTGCCCGCTCCTTAGGACAGAATATTGGTAAGAATCTTCTGGCATCCGGCAGAGATTCCGGATTTAACTGGAGAGTGGCAGAGGATATGTGTAATGTATTGCAGTGTGCCGGATTGATTCATGATATCGGCAATCCGCCTTTTGGACATTTTGGCGAGACTGCAATTCGTCAGTGGTTTCGTGAACGTCTGCCGGAGTTAATGTTCTATGACCAAAGAATAGAGGATATGTTAACCGAGCAGATGAAGCAGGATTTTTATCAGTTCGAAGGAAATGCCCAGGCACTCCGGCTGATCAGCAAGCTTCACTTTTTTTCGGATGAATATGGTATGAATCTGACCTTTGCATTATTAAGTACGATCATAAAATATCCGGTATCTTCTCTGGAATCCAATCCGGCATCCGGGGATATTAAATATAAAAAAATGGGTTATTTTTATGCGGAACGGGATGTATTTCGTGAGATACAGGAGGCGACCGGAACGGGAAACTGCCGGAATCCTCTGACTTTTATTCTGGAGGCGGCAGATGATATTGCGTATAAGACAGCGGATATTGAGGATGCAGTAAAGAAGGGCTGTATTACTTACGGAATGCTGGAGGTGGAACTGCGACGTTTAAAAAAGCAGAGTCCGGTCTGGGCTATGAATTATTTTGATCCGTTAGAGGAACTGCAGCATCAGTATCAAAAGGCAGTGGAGCGGGAATATGGTAATCCGGAATTCTATGCAGTACAAAACTGGGCGATGAATGTACAGGCCTATTTGATCAAATGTGCGACCTTTGGCTTTATTTCTCATTATGAGGAGATCATGAACGGAACCTATGGGAAGGATCTGTTTCATGGTACTTATGCTGAAGGACTGATGGAGGCCATGGGAGCCATTGCCTATCGAAACGCATTTGTTTCAGAACCTATTTATAAGCTGGAGATCGCAGCAGGGCATATGCTGGAATTTCTGCTGGATAAATTTGTCCGGGCAGCAATTTATTTTGATACCGGAAAGGAATTAGGAACCATTGATGAGAAGGTAGTTACGCTTATATCAGAAAATTATGTAAGAAGGTATTATGCGGATTCTGCCGGTAAGAGTGAGGGAGAAAAGCTTTATCTGCGTATCCTGCTGGTGACGGATCTGGTTTGTGGTATGACAGACAGTTATGCGCAGAGTCTATATCAGGAATTAAATGGGATCATATAAATAAAAGAAGGCTGTGTATCAGCCTTCTTTTATTACGGAGGCGCGTTTATGCGCCTTATTCTCATACAAAGCATCATCTGCCCGCTTGATCAGAGTCTGAATATCTGCATTTTCATCGCAGATAAAATCAACAGTACCAATACTTGCTTCAATATAATATGGTTTATCGCAGCTATTATTCATGATTTCTAACTTTCTGTGAATCCGGTTGGAAATCGTATCTGCAGACTGTTGATTGCCAAGGAGTGCAAAGGCTACAAACTCATCTCCTCCGATCCGCCCGATAATATCATCGTTGCGAAGACTGGTCTTCAGGGCTGTAGCAATGGTTCGTAAGGCAAAATCCCCATTTTCATGGCCGAATTTATCATTGACAGCTTTTAGGCTATCCATATCAGCAAACAGCAGCATTGCCCGCTGACCCTGATTGATCGCTGAAGAAATAACAGCCTGTGTCTCTGTGAGGAAGCCGCGGCGGTTCTTAAGTCCGGTCAGTTCGTCAATGGTAGAGATTTTACTTAGCTGACGGTTTTTCTCATGCAGTATGGACAATGTATATTCCAACTGTTGGTTCGTCTGCTGTTGTTCTTCGTTGATCTTAATGAATTTTAAGGTTGTGCCAAGCTCCAGATTAATGGAGTAGATATGATGAAAATATGCAATATCCACTTCACAGAGAAACGCACCGTGCTGTTCCTCATTGGTAAAGATTGGCGTTAAGATCATCGTAGTCCTGCGCTTCTTTGGCGTGTAAGGATTGTTAAACAGGTTTTTGACCGATATCATACATTCTCCCTTTGAAAGAGGAACACTCACCTGATCTTTGTTATATACCTGTAACTGTAAATACTCTGGTATATACCAGCTTCCGTCCGGATTTAATTTAATCTCTTCATTATTTGTAAAGATATAGGAACTGGCAAGATTCAGCTTTTGCAGCTTATCAGCAATCTTTCGATAGACCAGTTCCATGTTATTGCTATGGATGATCGTATCCCGGATAATGTAACTGGATGTCCAGATATTTACCTTATATGCATGGTTTTCCCCATATCGGAAGCTGGATTCTGTGCTTAACAACTGCATGGAAATCGCATTCGAGGTATCACAAAAAGCCAGACGTTTTTCCGGATCATGGATGAGAGGCAGTATCAATCCTTCAATCGTATGCAGACAGTAATTCAACTGTACGATAGAGTAGTAGAGTGGAATATCTGAATTGCAATACTGTTTCAGGATGTCCTTTAGCTTTTGGGTCGGAAAAACCATCTGTTCCGCGTCCAGAACAACATCCAGGATCAGTGAAACATAATCCGTGATCAACGCAGAGATGCGGGCATAGATAAAGGTATCCTGGTCACTGGCAAAAGCTGTATGAATAATATGATCCAGTAACGCCTGCTTTGAAAGGGTATCTTCATTTCCGCTCCCGAAGCTGCCGGAGTTGATGGCAGCATTGGTACAGCCGCAGGAATCACGGATGATCATAGAGGAACTAAGGCGGGATGAATTCGTCTTTCCGGTTTTGATCAGAGAAAGTATTTCTATCACGGAACGATATCCAAGTTCACAGGCGTTCGCACGAACCGTGGTTAAAGCAGGCTCTAATGCCAGCGCAAGCGGAACATCATCAAAACCGGTCACAGCAATATCCTTGCCAATTTCGATTCCGCGCCGCTTTAATACATTATAACCGCCCAAAGCCATCTGGTCGTTTGCAAAGCAGAGGGCATCCAGCTCCGGATGGGAATCCAGTAAATCCTCTACCAGATCTTCACAATATTCAGAAAAATTACCATATACGATCAGATTTTCGTCCACGGAGAGGCCGGCGGCAGCGATGGTAGAACGGTATATGTCTAAACGCTCCTGCGCATCCGCATTCTCTTTGCGGCCGCTGATAAAACCGATATGCTTTTTTCCGTGGTCATAGATGAGATGATTGATCACCTCACGCAATCCCTGGGTACTATCAATGATCAGAGATGGAAATCCCGGGAATTCTGACTCCAGAGTAAGAATCGGGATGTCCTTGAATCGATTTAAGAAAGCAATGTTGTCTGCATCATCCAAAAAGGAACCAATCGTACCAATGGAAATGATCAATGCATCAATAGACTCCGGTCTTGCATAATAAAATACAGAATTATACTGATGATCATATTTTGAATTGGCAGGATCATTATAGGCAGCATTAATATACATACCGGGAAAGATTACCAGATTGACATCTAATTCCTTTGCTGCATAATCAACACCCTTACAAATGTCATATGCATAATCATTATCTAAATGACAGATAAATAACCCAATGGTCAGCCGCTTTTTAGACATAGGTTTACCTCCTCAAAATGCTTATCACTTTCATTTTACTATACTTCCATCTTAAAAATATGAACAAATTGAAAAATATGGGAGAGAAATGTGAACAAATTGTAAAATGATTCCATAAAAGAAGTGAGGGGAAATGGCAGAAAACAAAGTCATATTGCTTTACAAATTCTGTTTCTTACTCTATAATAAACGGGAAAAAGACTGATGGAAGAGAATAGCAGGTACAGAAATCAGAAACGAGTTTATATTACAGGAGGAGACGATCATGGACTATAAAAATGCCGGCGTAGACATTGAAGCAGGTTATAGATCTGTAGAATTGATGAAGGAGCATATTGCAAAGACGATGAGGCCGGAGGTATTAACCAATATCGGAGGCTTTTCAGGTGCATTTTCCATGGAAGCATTTAAGAACATGGAGAAGCCTACCCTGGTTTCCGGAACAGATGGGGTCGGAACGAAGTTAAAACTGGCATTTATCATGAATCAGCACAATACGATCGGTATTGATTGTGTGGCAATGTGTGTCAATGACATTGCATGCGCAGGTGGTGAACCCCTGTTTTTCCTCGATTATATAGCATGTGGTAAGAACTATCCGGAAAAAATTGCAGCGATCGTCAGTGGTGTGGCAGAAGGCTGTGCCCAGTCCGGCGCTGCCCTGATCGGTGGAGAGACTGCCGAAATGCCGGGTTTTTATCCGACGGAGGAGTATGATCTGGCAGGCTTTGCTGTTGGTGTAGTGGATGAGAAGGATCTGATTACCGGAGCGGATATAAAATCCGGAGATGTTCTGATCGGCATTGCTTCCAGTGGTGTTCACAGTAACGGATTCTCACTGGTCCGCAAGGTCTTCGAGATGACGGAAGATGCACTGGGTACATATTATGATGAATTAGGCAGGACTCTGGGAGAAGCATTGCTGGAACCGACAAAGATATATGTGAAGGCTTTGCGATCTGTAAAGCAGGCCGGAGTGGTGATCAAGGGCTGTAGTCATATTACCGGCGGCGGATTCTACGAGAACATCCCAAGGATGCTTCCGGAAGGAAAGAGGGCCAGGGTTCAGAAAGCTTCTTATCCGGTTCCTCCGATTTTTACTTTATTGCAAAAGACCGGAGCGATTGAGGAAAAGATGATGTATAACACCTATAACATGGGAATCGGTATGATGCTGGCTGTCGATGCTGCAGATGCAGATAAGACACTGGAAGCATTAAAGGCGGCAGGAGAAGCTGCTTATATTGTAGGACAGGTAGAAGACGGAGAAAAAGGAGTAGATCTATGCTAAGGCTGGCGGTACTGGTTTCCGGCGGCGGAACGAATCTGCAGGCGATTATTGACCGGGTGGCAGACGGAAGCATTACGAATACAGAGATTGCAGTCGTGATCAGTAATAATCATGGCGTAAAGGCACTGGAGCGTGCAGAACATGCAGGGATTCCGGCAGTGTGCGTATCGCCAAAGGACTTTGAAGACCGCAGAGCGTTTAACCGGGCTTTGCTGGAAACCGTGAATTCTTATCAGGTGGATCTGATCGTATTGGCGGGATTCCTGGTAGTGATCCCGGAGGAAATGATCGATCAGTATGAAAACAGGATCATTAACATTCATCCCTCTCTGATTCCGTCGTTCTGCGGAACGGGGTATTATGGACTGAAGGTACATGAAGCAGCATTGGAACGGGGGGTAAAAGTCGTAGGTGCTACCGTTCATTTTGTAGACAAGGGAACCGATACCGGGCCGATCATTCTGCAAAGGGCAGTAGAGGTAAAGGAAGACGATACACCGGAACGATTGCAGCGGAGAGTGATGGAGGAGGCAGAGTGGAAGCTTTTGCCACAGGCAATTAATCTGATCGCAAATCACAGGGTTCAGGTTGTGAATGGCAGAACCCGGATACAATAACCGAAGGAGGAACAGACATGAAGGTATTAGTCGTAGGCGGCGGAGGAAGAGAACATGCAATCGTGCAGAAAGTAAGTGAAAGTCCAAAGGTGGAAAAGATTTACTGTGCACCGGGAAATGCGGGGATTGCAGAACTGGCAGAATGTGTGGATATTCCGGTAATGGAATTTGAGCGATTAGTGAGATTTGCAAAAGAGCAGGCAGTTGATCTGACGATCATCGGGCCGGATGATCCGCTGGTGGCTGGTATTGTAGATGCATTTGAAGCGTCTGGCCTTCGGGTATTCGGACCCCGAAAGAATGCGGCGATCATTGAAGGCTCAAAAGCGTTTTCCAAGGATCTCATGAAAAAATATCATATTCCGACGGCTGCTTACGAAACATTTGACGATGCGGAAAAAGCACTTCAGTATCTGGAACGCAGTGCTGAATTTCCGATCGTTCTAAAAGCAGATGGCCTGGCACTGGGAAAAGGAGTATTGATCTGTAATACATTGGAGGAAGCGAAGGCAGGGGTAAAAACCATTATGCTGGACAAGCAGTTCGGTGATTCCGGGAATCGGATGGTAATAGAGGAATTTATGACCGGACGGGAGGTTTCGGTACTGGCATACTGCGACGGTACGCATATCAAACCTATGACCTCAGCGCAGGATCATAAGCGTGCCAAGGATGGTGACCAGGGACTGAATACCGGCGGCATGGGAACCTTTTCGCCAAGTCCGTTTTATACAGCGGAAATTGATGCCTTCTGTCAGAAGGAAATATATGAGAAGACTATGGCGGCCATGAAAGCAGAGGGTCGGGACTTTGTCGGAATCTTATTCTGCGGATTGATGATCACGGAACAGGGAACAAAGGTGCTGGAATACAATGCGCGGTTTGGTGATCCGGAGGCGCAGGTGGTTCTTCCGAGGATGAAAAATGATATTATTGAAGTGATTGAGGCCTGCATTGACGGAACATTGGATAAGATTGACCTGCAATTCGAAGACAATGCAGCGGTTTGTGTGGTACTGGCTTCGGATGGTTATCCTGTATCCTACGAAAAGGGCTTTGAGATAAAGGGATTGGAACAGTTTAAGGAACGGAATGGTTATTATGCATTTCATGCAGGAACCATACAGAAGGATGGTAAGGTATTAACCAATGGCGGGCGGGTGATCGGAATAACCGCCAAAGGGGATGACCTGAAGCAGGCAAGAAATCATGCATATCAGGCAACAGAATGGGTCAGCTTTGAGAATAAATACATGCGGCATGATATTGGAAAAGCCATTGATGAAGCATAGCGGATCCTTGCATTTATTATATTATTATATGGTTTATGGATAAGAGGCAGAAGGCATATCGTCTTCTGCCTGTATTTATGAAAAAAATGTGAAAATTGTTGGAAAAAGGGAAAAAATAATGTTTTCTCTTTTATTTTGTGGTACACTGTTATTATATATAGCACATTTTGTGGTTGACATAAGATTAAATGTAGGAGTGAATCCATTATGAAGATAAAAGGAAAACAGGACCGAAGGATTCTTGCAATCAGTTTATGTCTCGTTCTGACATGGAATCTGCTTCAGACAACCGGTTTTATTCAGGACTTCTATACCGTCATGGCTGCGACGACGGCTCAGATTACACCCGGAATGACGAATGTGAACGTAAGGCAGGGGCCTTCGACTTCGGATCGGATTCTTACAAAGGTACAGGGAGGACAGGCACTGACGGTTCTGGATCAGCCGAACAGTCAGTGGTATCATGTGCAGTTCACCCAGGGGGGGACTGCGTATACCGGCTATGTTCATGCGGATTATGTAAGTATCATCAATACCGGCACGCCGGATCCGGGTCCGTCCGGTGATTCGGATTTTGAATCATATCTGTCAGCACAGGGCTTTCCGGAAACCTATAAACCATATTTAAGGAGTCTTCATGCAAAGCATCCGGAATGGAAATTTGTTGCGATGCAGACGGGGTTAGACTGGAACACGGTAATTGAGAATGAACGGAATAAGCCGGGACAGATCAAGAATCTGATCTGGACTTCGGGTTCTGCGCCTCATTACAACTGGCGGGAAACAGAGGTTGGTTACAGCTGGGTTGCTGATACCTGGTATCCATATGATGGTACGAACTGGTTTGCAGCATCCAGGGATATAGTTGCTTATTATATGGATCCGAGGGGGTATCTGGATGAAACCTATATTTTTGCATTTGAGCAGTTATCTTACGATCCGGCAATTCATAACCAGGCTGGTGTAGAAGCAATCCTGGCCGGAACCTTTATGGCGAATGCCTGCCCTGTAAATGATAACAGAACCTATTCGGCCATATTAATGGAAGCGGCAGCAGCTTATAATGTAAGTCCCTACCATCTTGCTTCCCGCATGCGTCAGGAGATGGGAACAACGGCCGGTGTAAATGCAACTGGTACCAGTCCGAATTATCCGGGAATCTTTAATTTCTTTAACGTAGGTTCTGTGGATTCCGCCGGCGGTGGTGCAGTGAACAAGGGGCTTGCCTGGGCATCTATCAGTGGAAGCTATGGCAGACCATGGAATTCCGCTTATAAAGCGATCATGGGAGGTTCTCAATTTATCGGGAGCTCTTATATTAATCGGGGTCAGGACACTTTATATACACAAAAATTTAACGTGACAAGTACCGGAACATATGGTCATCAGTATATGACAAATGTTCAGGCTCCTTCCACAGAGTCATCTTCTATCTGCCGGGCATATAAGGCAAATGGACTGATCAATTCTGCGCTGGTATTTAAAATACCGGTTTATCTGAATATGCCGGAAGGAACAGCCGGAAAGCCGGCGGACTCCGGCAGCCCGAATAACTGGCTGAGAAGTCTGGAGGTAAGCGGTTATGCGCTGACACCATCCTTTGACGGAGGGGTTATTGAATATTCGCTGATCGTTGGAAATGAGACAGGAAGTGTCAATGTGACAGCTGCGGCAGTAAATGGCAATGCCAGGATCCAGGGGACAGGGACAATTTCGCTTTCCGTGGGAACAAACCGGATTCCGATTACCGTAACGGCACAGAATGGAAGCATAAGGACGTATAATCTGACGATTGTTCGGAAAGACAGCGGTGGTGGCGTTCCGGGAGTGACTACTAAATTCCACATAGAAGGAAACCGGTTATCTGGAATTGGCGCCGGTATGAATGCAGATGCTGTTGCTGCCGGGATTACCGGAGGTAATGTTACCGTATATCATTCGGATGGAACAACGATCAATGCAGGAACAGTAGGTACCGGAAATATTGTAACTGTATCAGATGGTACATCCACCGTCTCGTATACAGTAATTATCTATGGCGATGTATTGGGAAATGGCTCTATCGGAGTCGGTGATTTAGTTGTTACAAAGAAATCGTTGCTGGGTTTGGGACAGTTAAGCAGTGCTCAGACGACTGCAGCAGATGTAGACCGGGATGGAGATGTAACCATCCGGGATCTGGTAATGATAAAGAAACATATTTTAGGACAGCAAAGCTTATTACAGTAACAGGAAAAAGGAGAATCTTATGAAGGCAAAAAGAATTACGGTGTTTGGATTGATCTGTCTGCTGGCAGCAGGTTTGTTGTTTGGTCATGTACAGGATGTATATGCAGGTTCAGCGACGGTTTCGGTCAGCGCCTCTGCATCCAGTGTTACTACGGGAAGTACGGTAACAGTAACAGTTGGAATATCTGCTGATGAACCGGTGGGGTATGGTGTGGCAATTTCCTATGACGCATCAATCCTGGAATATCAGGGAGGCGGTGATAATGGTGGCGGTGGTACAGTTACCATATTAAATGAAGGCGATGGTTCATCTTCCTCCTTTTCAAGAACACTGACATTTAAAGCTGTTGGAAATGGCAGTACCACGGTGTCCACGTCTGCATTTGCCGGAGGCTTGTTTGGGTATAATACCGGAGATATGGCAGTTACCTATGGCTCCGCCAGTATTACAGTTTCTGCGCCTCAGCAGAGTACAGAAGGAAATGGAGGCGGGAGCGGCAACGGGAATGGAGGTGGCGAAGGAAATGGGAATACTTCTGCACCGCCAAGTGGTTCCGGTGATAATCTGTTAAAGAGTCTGGAGATTTCCCCGGGAACATTAAGCCCGGCATTTCAGTCTTCCGTTACTTCTTACACGGTTCAACTGCCGGAAGATACCAAATCTATCGTTGTAAGTGCAGTCCCGAATGACAGCAAGGCAAAGGTTACGGTATCTCATAATAATGATCTGGAGCCGGGGGCCAATAAGACTTATATTGTTGTAACTGCAGAAAATGGCACACAGAGGACTTATGTTTTGAATATTAACTGCGGCGAAGTGCCGGATGAGGATGAGGAGGGAGATATTTCTTCCGTACAGATCAATGGTACTGCGTATACGTTTGCCACAGAGGAGCAACTGGCAGAGGCAGAATCACCAGAGGGCTTCGAAGCAGGAGAAGAGGAGTACGAGGGAAAGAAGATTACAGTATATACATCTCCCAACCGTCTGCTTCAGATCGTATATCTGATGGATGGAGAAGGAAACGGGCAATGGTTTGTCTACAAAAAGGATCAGAAGTCTTTCCTCCCGTACAAAGAGTATCAGGCGGCTGCCAATCGCTATATAATATTGGAACCGGAGGAAGGCGTTGCCATTCCGACAGGTTATACTGCTGTGGAACTGGAAATCCAGGGGCAGAAGGTAACTGCATATGCAAAGAATGAACAGAAAGAAATTGTATTGATCTATGCCATGAAACCGGATGGAGAACCGGCCTTCTATTTGTATGACAGTATTGAGGATACATTCATGCGTTATATTGAACCGGAAGATACCGTACAGGAGCCGGTTACTACAGAGGAGGCAACAGAAGCACCAGTGGTGACGGAGAATGAGAAGCTTCAGAATTTCAGGATCCTGCTCTATATCCTTTGCGGATTATCACTGATTCTGGCAGGTATGCTGGCCGGGGTTATTGTTTATTTTAAGAAAACCGTGAATCAGGCAGAAGCAGGAAGTGACTTTGTAGATTATGACATTCCGAAGGAAGAACTATTGTCCGGGAATGATGAGAACCGGTCCGGACAAACGGAAGAAGACAATTAGTAACGGTATATGAGCATGACTGCCAGCAGAAATGGAATGCTGGCAGTTTTTTGAAGCCGGTTTCCGTCATCTTGGGGGTTTCTGGATAATACTTATTCCGGCTTGACAGGTCATTCCTTTTGTTATAGCATGTGTATAACAAAGGATAAATGAGGTGATGCTATGGTAATTGAAATTGATTTTAATAGTGATGAAGCCTTATACATACAACTACGGAACCAGATCATTATGGGGATAGCAAAGGATACATTAAAGGATGGGGAATCCTTGCCATCCGTACGTCAGATGGCGAATATGCTGGGCGTAAATATGCATACAGTGAATAAAGCATATGCACTGCTTCGCCAGGATGGCTATGTAAAGCTGGATCGCAGGAATGGAGCAGTCATTTCTGTTAGCCTGGAGAATCGTAGTATTCATATGGAAAGCATTCATTCTGATATGCAGATGATCGTTGCGCAGGCAATCTGTAAAGAGATTACTTTGGCGGAAATGCAGGAACTGGTACAGCAGATGTATGATACATTTGGAGCCGACAGGCTGGGATCAGGTGAATAGAAGGATATTTTAAGTAGTGACATTATAATACAGGAGGCATAAGAATGGGTGATCAATATACCAGAGCTGCTCAGATTTCCATACAGGAAGCGGCAAAGGCGGCAAGAAAGTTGAAGCATGACTGCATTGGCAGCGAACATTTATTGCTGGGAATTTTAGAAGAGGCAGACAATGTGGCAGCTAAGGTGCTGGAAAACAATGGAATTCAGAAGGAACGGATTGAAAAACTGATAGAGAACAGTATTGCCGGAAACGGGACGATTGCAACAAGGAGCCAGTATAAGTATACGGTTATGTATAACAGAGTGATGGAGCAGAGTAAGGCGGAGGCGATCCGTACCAGATCTGCCCTCATCGGAACAGAGCATCTGATGCTGGCAATGATTAAGATACCTGAGTGTATCGCCATGAAGATATTAACCAGTATTGGTATGGATATTCAGAAGCTGTATATTGATATACGGGTAGCAATGGGAACGGATCAGTCAGTTGCCCGAAACGAATATATGGGAAATAAAGGAAAGAAAAAGGCAAAGTCGTCCACACCAATGCTGGAAAAATACAGCCGGGATCTTACAAAACAAGCCAGAGAAGGAATGCTGGATCCGGTGGTGGGAAGGACCGGAGAGATTCAGAGAGTCATTCAGATCCTAAGCCGGCGTATGAAAAACAATCCCTGTCTGGTTGGAGAACCGGGTGTAGGAAAAACTGCGATAGTAGAAGGGCTGGCAAGCATGATCGCAACCGGAACAGTGCCGGGTACGATTAAGGATAAACGTCTGCTTTCCCTGGATTTATCTGGTATGGTAGCAGGTTCTAAATATCGGGGTGAGTTTGAGGAACGTATTAAACGGATTATTGAGGAAGTCATACAGGATGGAAATGTAATCTTATTTGTGGATGAACTTCACACCCTGATCGGTGCCGGCGGTGCGGAGGGTGCCATTGATGCATCCAATATATTAAAACCGGCTCTTTCCCGGGGAGAGATCCAGATGATCGGTGCTACCACCACGGCAGAATTTCGAAAGTATATAGAAAAGGATGCTGCTCTGGAGCGGCGATTCCAGCCTGTAAATGTAGAAGAACCGACAAAAGAGGAAACAATCGATATTTTAAAGGGACTTCGCCATTGTTACGAGGAACATCATGGAATCCAGATTGAGGATACTGCAGTGGAAGCGGCAGTTACTCTGTCTGAGCGTTATATTAATGATCGTTATCTGCCGGATAAGGCAATCGATCTAATCGATGAAGCCTGTTCCAGAAAGCGTCTTTCTTCCCTGCATCAGTCCCCGCGCTCTCAGGAACTGGAGACAGAACTCCGGAAAACGTATGATCAGCTTGAAGCATGTCTGCTGGAAGAGGAATTTGAAAAAGCAGCGACGCTGAAGCAGAATATCGCTGATTTGAAAAAAAAGCAGGAACGATTAAGAAAACGTGAGGAAAAGCAGCAGAAACAAGATATATGTTCCATTAATGATCGCGATATCTCAGAGGTAGTCTCTGCCTGGACGAAAATCCCGCTAAGCCGGTTAGAGGAGGAAGAGACCCAGCGGTTAAAAGCATTGGCTCAGACATTGCATCAGCGGGTGATCGGACAGAATGAAGCGGTTGAGGCAGTGGCAAAGGCAATCCGCCGGGGAAGAGTAGGTCTGAAGGATCCAAACAGGCCGATCGGCTCCTTTCTATTCCTGGGGCCTACCGGTGTAGGAAAGACTGAGTTATCAAAGGCTCTCGCAGAGGCTATGTTTGGTGACGAGAATGCTCTGATCCGTGTTGATATGTCGGAGTACATGGAAAAGCATAGTGTATCCAAACTGATTGGTTCGCCTCCAGGCTATGTTGGCTTTGAGGAAGGTGGTCAGTTGAGTGAAAAGGTTCGCAGGAATCCTTATTCTGTCATTCTGTTTGATGAAGTTGAGAAAGCGGATGGTGATATTTTTAATGTGCTGCTGCAGGTGCTGGATGACGGACATATTACGGATTCCCAGGGCAGAAAGGTAGATTTTAAAAATACGATCATTATCATGACATCAAATGCAGGTGCAGGACGTATCATGGAGCCGAAGCTGCTTGGTTTCTCCGGGCATACAGATGAGGAGCAGGATCATGAGAAAATGAAGAGCGGTGTAATGGAAGAAGTAAAACGGATTTTTAAGCCGGAATTCATTAACCGGATTGATGATATTATTGTATTCCATGCATTACAGGAGAGTGAGATTCACCAGATTGTTGAACTTTTGCTCAGACAGTTGAGCAGCCGTATAAAAAAGCAGTTAAATATTACTTTGCGATATGATATCCATGTGAAAAATTATATATTTGATAAGGGATATGATAAAAAATATGGAGCAAGGCCGCTGCGAAGGGCGATTCAGTCTCAGGTTGAGGATGGATTGGCAGAGGCAATATTAAATGGTGAAGTAAAGAATGGTGATGTAGTGCGCGTTACAGTAAGAAAGGATCAGCTTCATTTCCAGGCAAAAGAATTGGCTAGCCAAAAGTGATAGAATATGGTATGATAACACATATAGGATAGAGAGAAATGGACGAGAACAACTGAAACGAACGTTGATGAAAGCAGTATATTTACGGTTACAGCAATATATTTAGGAGGATAAAAGAATGTCAGTAATTAATGAATTGATTCGCACAGAGGAGGGGGGAAGTTTAAGTTTTGGTAATATAGAATTGCCCGCAAAGGCAAAACTGGATGGTTATGAGTATAATGGTGATGTATATAAGATCAAAACCTTTAAGGAAATCACCAAGCTGGAAAAGAATGGAACCATGGTCTATGAATCTGTGCCGGGTACAGTGGTGCACGATCTTAAGATTACGGACCGGGAAGTAACTTTTGGTGTGGAGGGGAACGAAGATGCCCAGATCACGCTGGAGTTAGAGGCTGGTAAGGAATATAAGATTTACGTAGATAATACCAATCTTGGAAAGATGAAGACAAATCTGGGCGGTAAATTAAGTTTTAGTGTGGAATTGACACCGAACGAGACTGCACATGTGAAAATTGATAAATTATAAGAGGTAACAAATGGCAAAAACAAAACAGGTGTTTTTTTGCCAGGAATGTGGTTTTGAATCGGCCAAGTGGATGGGGCAGTGTCCCGGCTGCAAGGCATGGAATACGTTTGTTGAAGAACGGGTTGTGACAGGCACCAGGAAGTCTGCAGCAAAAGCTGCGTCCTCGGTGCCTGCCAGTATTTTAGAAGTCACTACTGGCAAGGAGATACGAATCGGAACAGGAATGAAGGAATTGGATCGGGTACTGGGAGGCGGGATTGTAAAAGGCTCCCTTGTATTGATCGGCGGTGATCCCGGTATCGGAAAATCTACCATATTATTGCAGGTATGTCGCAGACTTACTGCTGACGGACATAAGGTGTTGTATGTATCAGGGGAAGAGTCTATGCAGCAGATTAAGATGCGGGCCGAGCGGTTGGGAGAGTTTCAGCGGGATATGTATCTGCATTGTGAAACAGATATGAATGTAATAGAGAATGCGATTGAGCAGGTAGGGCCGGAGGTGGTTGTCATTGATTCGGTTCAGACAATGGCGCTGGAAGAGGTTTCTTCGGCAGCAGGAAGTGTATCCCAGGTGAGAGAGGTGACCAATCGGCTTATGCAGCTGGCGAAACAGAAGAACGTTACGATTTTCCTGGTGGGACATGTTACAAAAGAGGGAACAGTAGCCGGGCCCAGAACCTTAGAGCATATGGTAGATACCGTATTGTATTTTGAAGGGGAACGAAGTTCCGTTTATCGTATCCTGCGCGGAGTAAAAAACCGCTTTGGGGCTACCAATGAAATTGGTGTATTTGAAATGAAGAATAATGGCCTGTCTGAAGTTATGAATCCATCTGAAGTCATGCTGGAAGGGCGACCGGTGGATGCTTCCGGTTCTACAGTAGTCTGTTCTATGGAGGGGACACGTCCTCTTCTGATCGAGATTCAGGCGCTGGTAGCACAGACTAACTTTCAGATGCCTAGACGGACGACAGTGGGGATTGATTTTAACCGGGTAAATCTGCTGATGGCAGTTCTGGAAAAACGTGCCGGTATTCATTTGGGAAGCTGTGATGCCTATGTAAATCTGACTGGTGGAATTCGATTGTCAGAGCCGGCGATTGACCTGGGAATTGTATTGGCATTAGTATCCAGTTATCGGAATCGCCCGGTTGATGAACATACGATTATATTTGGCGAGGTGGGTCTGACTGGTGAAGTCCGGGGGGTCGGTATGGCAGAGCAGCGGGCAAAGGAAGCAGCAAAATTAGGATTTACGACCTGTATTCTGCCCGCTTCAAATGCAGCGAATATTTCCACGATACATGGGATGCGATTGATTGGCGTATCCAATGTAAAAGAGGCCATAGATCTGATTTAAATATAGGTTGTTCATCCTCTTTGTATAAATATTGCAGTGTTTTATCAGGTTGGGAGATCTCTTTCATCTGTGGATAAGATGAATGAAATTGTGGAAAACCCGGAGTCAAAATGTGGATATGTGTATTGGTATGTCGGTTTTGTGGATAAGTTGTCAATAATTGTGTATACAATAAAAACAAATTAAAAGAATAAACTTTCTTTTAATTTTCCCCTTGACTTATAAAAAGGCGGGTGTTATTATAAGGTACGTTGGTGCGGTAAAAGCGCCGGCAAATCAAATGAACCATGATAATCAAACAATAAGACAACCCTGAAAATTCAAAAGAATTTCAGAA